>JAANMX010002663.1_pt1 | contig 17195 bp, 16 predicted proteins | sample 7279681 | NCBI WGS metagenome assembly JAANMX01 (sample SAMN14094542, study PRJNA606508) | bioreactor metagenome | isolation source: A lab-scale SPAN reactor treating ammonium-rich wastewater day 351 | place: Ireland: Galway | collected 2018-01-01
CCGTCGGGCTGAAGCCCGACCCACCACCCCCACGTAGGTCGGCCTTCAGGCCGACGCGGTTGCAGCGAAATGTACGTGTCGGGCTGAAGCCCGACCCACAGAGGCTGAAGCCCGACCCACAGAGGCTGAAGCCCGACCCACAGAGGCTGAAGCCCGACCCATAGAGGCTGAAGCCCGACCCACAGGCAGGGTGCGATTCAGCGCTTGACGAAGTCGATCACGATCGCGCCCGGCTCGCGCTGGCGGTATTCGATCGACACGCGCTCGCCGTAGCGCGCCGTGAGCTGGTCGAGGAGCGGCAGCGGATCGTGGTCGTTGACGAAGCGCATCGTCTCGCCCGGGTGCAGGGCGTCGAGCGCTCCGAAGATCGCCGCGTGGCGGAAGCGCTTGGCGATCGCGCGCGCGTCGAACGGGTAGATCGCGTCGGGCGACAGGTGCAGGTGCGGGGCTTGGCTCATCGAGTCCTCGTCTATGGGAAGGGGGCGGCCGCGGGCCGCCGGTTCAGGAACGGCTGGTCCAGTAATTCTCGAAACTCATCTGGCCGGGGGCATTGCGCCGCGTCGGCCGGAATCCGCGCGCGGACAGGCGCTGGCGCATCGCCTGCGCGAGCGCCGGATTGCCGCAGGTCATCACGCGCGCGTGTTCGGCCTCGATTTTCGCGCCGGCGGCATCCTCCAGTCTTCCGTCGTCGAGGAGGTCTGGAATCCGCGACGCGAGCGCGGTGGCTCCCGGTTCGCGCGTGACCACCGGAACGAAGGTGAGTTTCGCGGGTCCGGGCGCGGACGCAGGATCCCGCTCGTAGCTTGCGACTTCGTCCGCCGGAACGAGTTCAACCGCGGTGCGCACGCTCAGCACGACGACGATGCGCTCGAACGCGCGCCATACGTCGGGGTCCTGCAGGATCGACAGGAACGGCGCGATGCCGGTGCCGCTCGCGACGAGCCACAGGTCGCGTCCCGGCGCGAGCGCATCGACGGTGAGGAAGCCGAAGCTCGCGCGCTCCACCTGCGCGGCGTCGCCCGTCGCCGCGCGCGCGGCGAGCGCCGAGAAGGCGCCGCCGGGGACGAGCGTGCACAGGAAGTCGAGGTGCGCCGCGCTCGCCGCGGACGCGATCGACAGCGGGCGCACGACCATGCCGTCTGCTCCCGCGAGTCCGACGCGCGCGTAGTGGCCGGGCGTGAAGCGAAACGATGCGCTCCTCGACAGTCGCAGCGACACGAGCGCGTCGGTCCAGCGGCGGACCGCGAGGACCGTTTCGCGCGTCGCGCGCGCCGCGCCAGCGGGCGCGGCGGGACGTTCGGGCAGCGTCAGTGGTTGCACTGGCAGCCGCGGGGCTCCGCCACCGCGGTCGGAGCCGCGCCGGCCTTCCCGATCGCGACTCGCCAGACCTCCGGGCCCTGCTCGAGGTACTCCCAAGTGAACTCGGCGGTCGACTCGGCCTTGAACTGGTAGTAGAGCGGCTTCGGATCGTGGTCGTTGACGAGCACGAGCGTCTCGCCCGGCGCGAGGGCGTCGAAGGTCTTGAAGATGAGCGGATGGCGCTCGCGCGGGATGATCGAGCGGACGTCGAGCGTCGGGGTCGTGGCGGTCGTGGTCATGGCGAGCTCCGGTTTGGGGCCGGCGGGCGGGGCGCCCGCGCCGGCTTTGGAACAGGTAGAATGGATACACCTTCAGTGTACCGCCGCGCCACATTTGAAGCAATATTCTTGATGCATCTTAACCGCCGATGCGCCTGACCGGATTCTCCGACTACACGCTCCGGGTGCTGATGTACCTCGCGCTCGACCGTGACCGCCTCGCGACGATCCCCGAGATCGCCGCGGCCTACGGCATCTCGCGCAACCACCTGATGAAGGTGGTCCAGCACCTCGGACAGACCGGCACGGTCGAGACCGTCCGCGGCAAGGGGGGCGGGCTGCGCCTGGCGCGACCGCCCGCGTCGATCCGGATCGGCGAAGTCGTTCGGGCCGCCGAGGGCGACGTCCCGATCGTCGAGTGCCTCTCGGACGACGAGGGCACCTGCGCGATCGCCCCGGTGTGCCGGCTGCGCCGGGTGCTCGTCGACGGCTTCGACGCGCTCTACGAGCACCTCGACCGCACCACGCTCGCCGACCTGGTCGGCAGCGGGCGGCCGCTCGCGAACGTGCTGAAAGGTCCTGTCCGACCCGCTGCCGTTCGCGTCGCCGCGTCGCGCCGCTGACGCGCTCGGCACTCCTCCCGGACCGGCGCGCCGCCGGATCCGGTACCCCGTCGTACACTGCGGGCCATGTCGCTCGTCGTCCTGCTCGCGCTCCCGTTCGCCGGGAGCGTCCTGGCCGCGCTGTTGCCCACGCACGCGCGGACGCTCGCCGCGAGCTTCGCCGGACTGGTCGCGCTCGCCTGCGCGGCGGGCGTGGCGGTCCTCTTCCCGGAAGTGCGCGCCGGGGGCGTGGTTCGCGAGTCGTTCGCCTGGATGCCCGGCGCAGGCGTCGCGTTCACCGTTCGGATCGACGGCTTCGCGTGGATGTTCGCGCTGCTCGTGACCGGTATCGGCGCGCTGGTGGCGCTCTACGCGCGCTATTACATGTCACCCGCCGATCCGGTGCCGCGCTTCTTCGCGCTGTTCCTCGCCTTCATGGGCGCGATGCTCGGCGTCGTGCTCGCGGGCGACCTCGTGATGCTCGCGTTCTTCTGGGAGCTCACGAGCCTCGTGTCGTTCCTGCTGATCGGCTACTGGCACCACCGCGCCGACGCGCGCCGGGGCGCGCGCATGGCGCTCGTGGTCACCGGCACCGGCGGGCTCTGCCTGCTGGCGGGCGTCCTCGTCCTCGGCCGCATCGTCGGCAGCTACGACCTCGACACGGTGCTCGCCGCGGGCGAACGCATCCGCGCGCACGACCTCTATCCGGTGGTGCTCGTCCTCGTGCTCGCGGGCGCGCTCAGCAAGAGCGCGCAGTTCCCGTTCCACTTCTGGCTGCCGCGCGCGATGGCCGCGCCGACGCCGGTCTCGGCCTACCTGCATTCGGCGACGATGGTGAAGGCGGGCGTGTTCCTGCTGGCGCGGCTGTGGCCCGCGCTCGCCGGGACCGAGGCGTGGTTCTGGATCGTCGCGGGCGCCGGCGCGTGCACGCTCCTCCTGTGCGCGTACTTCGCGATGTTCGAGCACGATCTCAAGGGCCTGCTCGCCTACTCGACGCTGTCGCACCTCGGGCTCATCACGCTGCTCCTCGGCCTCAACAGTCCGCTCGCGGCGGTGGCGGCCGTGTTCCACGTGATGAACCACGCGACGTTCAAGGCTTCGCTGTTCATGGCGGCGGGCATCGTCGACCACGAGACCGGCACGCGCGACCTGCGCCGACTCTCGGGCCTCTACCGGGTGATGCCGATCACCGGGACGCTCGCACTGGTGGCGAGCGCGGCAATGGCGGGCGTGCCGCTCCTCAATGGCTTCCTGTCGAAGGAGATGTTCTTCGCCGAAACGCTCTTCCTCTCCGCCCATCCCGGCGTCGAGTGGGCGCTGCCGGCGATCGCGACGCTGGCCGGCGCGTTCGCCGTCGTCTACGCGTTGCGCTTCTCGGTCGACGTGTTCTTCGGAGCGCCGGCGCACGACCTGCCGCGCGCGCCGCACGAGCCGGTGCGCTGGATGCGCCTGCCGATCGAACTGCTGGTCCTGGCCTGCCTCGTCGTCGGCATCGCGCCCGAGTGGTCGGTCGGGCCCGTGCTCGCCGCGGCGGCGGCGCCGGTGGTCGGCGGCGCGCTGCCCGGGTACAGCCTCGCGCTGTGGCACGGGTTCAATGCGCCGCTCGCGATGAGCGTCGTCGCGATGATCGTCGGCATCCTCGTGTGGCGCCGGCTCGGCCCGCGCTTGCGTCGCGGGGCGATCGAACCTGCTCCGCTGCTCGGTCGTTTCGACGGAGCGCGCGCGTTTCGCGCGGCGATGGCCGCGGTGCCTCGCGCCGCTCGCGTCGTGCTCCGGTGGACCGGGACCGCGCGGCTGCAGGCGCAACTCGCGTGGGTCGTCGTCGTCGCCATCGCCGTCGTGGCGACGGCGTTCGTCGGACAGGCGTTCGACTGGGGCGATCGGCCGCGCGTGCCCGCCGAACCGGCGTTCGCGCTGATGTGGGCGGTCGGCATCGCGTGCGCGCTCGGCGCCGCGGCACAGGCGAAGTTCCACCGGCTCGCGGCGCTCATGATGGTGGCCGGCACCGGCCTCGTCACCTGCATCACCTACGCGTGGTTCTCGGCGCCCGACCTCGCGCTCACCCAGCTCGCGGTCGAGGCGGTGACGACCGTGCTGTTCCTGCTGGGACTGCGCTGGCTGCCGCAGCGTCTGCCGCGGCCCGGAGACAGGCGGACGTTCGGGACGCACCTGCGCCACGTCCGCGACTTCATGATCGCGCTCACGTCGGGCGCGGGACTCGCCGCGCTCGCCTATGCGATGCTGACGCGGACCTCGCCGCAGAGCATCTCGCCGTTCTACCTTCAGAACGCGCTCCCCGGCGGCGGCGGCACGAACGTCGTCAACGTGATCCTGGTCGACTTCCGGGCGTTCGACACGATGGGCGAGATCACGGTGCTCGCGGCGGTCGCGCTGACCGTGTACGCGCTGCTGCGCCGCTTCCGGCCGCCGCGCGAGAGCGCCGCGCTGCCCAGGCAGCAGGACCTGCCGGCCGATCTCGCCACCGATCTCGCCTCGACGCGGGAGGCGCGCGACATGGCGGTGGGCTACCTGATCGTGCCCTCGGTGCTGGTGCGGCTCGTGTTGCCGATCGCCGTCGTGGTCGCCGTGCACCTGTTCATGCGCGGGCACAACCAGCCCGGCGGCGGGTTCGTCGCGGGGCTGGTGGTCGCCATCGCGCTGATCGCGCAGTACATGGTGGCGGGCACGCGCTGGGTCGAGGCGCGGATGAACCCGCACCCGGCCAGATGGATCGCCGGCGGGCTCGCGATCGTGGTCGCGACCGGCGCGGGCGCCTTCGCGCTCGGCTATCCGTTCCTCACCACCCACTCCCCGCACTTCGACCTGCCGTGGCTGGGCGAGGTCCACGTGCCCTCGGCGCTCTTCTTCGACCTCGGCGTGTTCGCGACGGTGATCGGCGCGGTGCTGCTCGTGCTGATCGCGCTCGCGCACCAGTCGATTCGCGCGCCGGCGCCCTCGGGCGACGCGGCGGGGCCGCGCTGATGGAGATCGTCGTCTCGCTCGCGATCGGCACGCTCGGCGGAGCGGGCGTCTGGCTCGTCCTGCGGCCGCGCACCTTCCAGGTCCTGCTCGGACTCGCGCTTCTCTCCTACGCGGTCAACCTGTTCATCTTTTCGATGGGGAGCCTCTCGATCGACGCCGAGCCGATCGCGGTCGCCGGGCGCGCCGCGGACCTGTGGCACTACACCGATCCGCTGCCGCAGGCGCTCGTGCTGACCGCGATCGTGATCGGCTTCGCGATGACGGCGCTGTTCCTCGTCGTGCTGCTCGCGATGCGCGGCTACGCCGGGTCCGACCACGTCGACGGCACGCGCGACGAGACGGCTACGGACGAGGAGGGCCGATGAGCGGGGCCGCCGCGCATCTCGTCGTCGCCCCGATCCTGATACCGCTGGCGGCCGCGGCGCTCATGGTGGCGCTGCGCGAGCGCCGTCGCATCGATCGTGCGCTGGTGAGCGTCGTCGCGTCCGCCGCGTCGTTCGCGGTGGCGATCGCGCTCGCCGTCGCGGTCGATCGCGACGGCGCGATCGCGGTCTACCTGCCGTCGAACTGGCCGGTACCCTTCGGCATCGCGCTCGCGGTCGACCGGCTCTCCGCGCTGATGCTGGCACTCGCCTCGTTCCTCGGCCTCGCGTCGTCGGTCTACGCGAGCGCGCGATGGCAGCGTGCCGGCGTGCACTTCCAGCCGCTGTTCCAGCTCCTGCTGATGGGACTCCACGGCGCGTTCCTGACCGCCGATCTCTTCAACCTGTTCGTGTTCTTCGAGGTGATGCTCGCCGCGTCCTACGGACTCTTGCTGCACGGCTCGGGGCCGGGCCGGGTGCGCGCCGGATTGCACTACCTCGCGATCAACCTCGTCGGCTCGACGCTGTTCCTCGTCGGCGTCGCGATGCTCTACGGCGTGACCGGCACGCTCAACTTCGCCGACATGGCGGTCAAGTTCTCGGCCGTTCCGGTACCGGACCGCGGCCTGCTCCACGCCGGCGCGGCGGTCCTCGCGGTCGCGTTCCTGGTGAAGGCCGCGATGTGGCCGCTGGGCTTCTGGCTCGTCCCGGCGTACGCGGTGGCGAGTCCGCCGGCCGCGGCGGCGTTCGCGATCATGACCAAGGTCGGCATCTACGCGCTGCTGCGCTTCGGCTCGCTGCTCCACGCGGGACCCGAGGTGCAGCTCGACCGCTTCCTCGCGGCGACGCTCCTCGCCGGCGGGCTCGCCACCCTCGCGTTCGCGACCCTCGGGATGCTGGCGTCGCAGCGGCTCGCGAAGCTCGCCTCGTTCGCGATCGTGGGTTCGTCGGGAACCTTGCTCGCGGCGGCCGGATTCGGCGAACCCGCGGTCACCGCCGCGGCGCTCTTCTACCTCGCGGTTTCGACGCTGGCGGCGGGCGCGCTCTTCCTGCTGGTGGAGTCGGTGGAGCGTAGCGATGTGCCGGAGACCGAAGCCGATCTCGTCGACGAGGCCTCCACGTTGCCGTTCGCGCTCGACCGCCTCGAGATTCCGGCCGGCGTCAACCTCGACGACGACGAGGAGGCGCTCGTCGGGAAGGTGTTCCCGCCCACCGCCGTGTTCGTCGGTCTCGCGTTCATGGCGAGCGCGCTCCTCGTGGCCGGACTGCCGCCGCTCGCGGGCTTCCTCGCGAAGGTGGCGATGCTCGGTGCGGTCCTCGGAGGCGGCGCGCTCGCGGAATCGAGCCTGCCCGGCGCGACCTGGATGTTCCTGACGCTCGTGATCGTTTCCGGACTCGCCGCGATGCTCGCGCTCGCCCGCACCGGCATTCGTCACCTCTGGGCGGCCTCCGGCCGGGGCGCGCCGCAGGTCCGCGTCGTCGAGGGCCTGCCGATCGCGCTCCTGGTTGCCGCCGGCGTGGCCGCCGCGATCGCCGCGGGTCCGGCGATGCGCTTCGCGGAGGACACCGCGGCATCGATCCACGAAGCCACCGGCTACATCGAAGCCGTCCTGTCGGCCCGCGTCGTCGGAGGAGCGTCGCGATGAGACGGCTCCTTCCCGCGCCGCTCCTCTCGGTGGCACTCGCGGCGCTCTGGCTCGTGCTCAATCCGCCGCTTTCGCCCGCGACCGTCGCGATGGCGGTGCTCGTGGCGCTGGTCGTGCCGATCGTCACCGCGCCGCTGCGCCCGGTCCGCGCGCGCATCCGCCGCCCGCTCGTCGTGACGAAGCTCGTCCTGCGCGTCGGACTCGACATCCTGGTGTCGAACGTGCAGGTGGCGCGCGCGCTCCTGCGACGCGAAGGTCCGAGGAGCGGCTTCGCCACCATTCCGCTCGAGCTGTCCGACCCTTCGGGTCTCGCGGCGCTCGCGATCATCACGACCGGCGTGCCGGGCACCGTGTGGATCGAACTCGCGCGCGACCGCCGCACCGTCCGCCTGCACGTGTTCGAACTCGACGACCACGCCGCGTTCGTCCGCGACTACAAGGAGCGCTACGAGCGCCCGCTCCGGGAGATCTTCGAATGAGCCCGATCCTCGCCGGCGCGATCGACATCGCGCTCGCCTGCTACGCGCTCGCGATGGCGATCGCGCTCGTGCGCCTGCTGCGCGGCCCCTCGGCCGAGGACCGCGTGCTCGCGCTCGACTTCATCGTCGTCGCCGGGATGCTCGCGCTCCTCACCGTCGGCATCCGCCACCAGAGCGGCATGGTGTTCGAGGCCGCGCTCCTGATCGCGCTCACCGGATTCGTCACCTCGGCGGCGCTCGCCAAGTTCCTGCTGCGCGGCGAGGTGATCGAGTGAGCGGCGTGCCGGCCTGGGTCGAATGGGTGACCGCCGCGCTGGTCGTGGCGAGCGGGCTCGCCACCGTCGTGGCGTCGTTGGGGGTCGTGCGGCTCGCATCGTTCTTCGACCGGATGCATCCGCCCGCGCTCGCGAGCTCGTTCGGCACCTGGGCGGTGGTCGCCGCCTCGATCGTCTACTTCTCGGCGCTCGAAGGCGTTCCCGTCCTCCACGCGTGGGTGATCCCGATCCTCCTCGCCATCACGGTGCCGGTCACGACGGTGCTCGTCGCCCGCACCGCGATCTTCCGCCGGCGCCGCCGCGGAGCGGATCTCCCGCCGCCGCTCTCCGGCTGACGACGGGTAAAATGCGTCCGGACGGAGGATTCCACGGCCACGGCGCACGCCGCGAACCGGCCGGCGGATGAACCTGCAGGACCGGGCGCCGGGTCGGCGCCTTCGCGGGAGACTTGGAATGTCGCAGGCGAGGAAGGTGCTGAGCATGGGCGCGTCGTACGGCTCGTTGCTCGCGATCAAGTTGCTGGCCGCGGGACACGACGTGACGCTCGCGTGCACGCCCGCAGGCGCTGCCGCGTTCAACGCGAACGGAGCGCGGGTGCGCATGCCGATGCGCGACGGCGCGGAATCGTTCGAGATCGACTCGCGCACGCTCCCGGGCCGGTTGTCGGCGGCGAAGCCGGACGACGTCCGGCTCGAAGGCTTCGACCTCGTCGTGCTCGCGATGCAGGAGCCGCAGTACCGGCTGCCGGGCGTGCGCGAACTGCTGCAGGCGGTGGCGAAGGCGCGCATTCCCTGCATGTCGATCATGAACATGCCGCCGCCGCCGTTCCTCCGGCGCATTCCCGGCGTGCCGGTCGATGCCCTGCGCATGTGCTACGCCGATTTCGACGCGTGGCAGGCGTTCGATCCGGCGAAGATGACGCTGTGCAGTCCGGACCCGCAGGCGTTTCGTCCGCCGGGCGAGCCGCCCAACGTGCTGCAGGTGCGCCTCGCCACCAACTTCAAGGCAGCGCGCTTCGGCTCGGACGCCGACACCGCGATGCTGCGCGAACTCGAGGCCGGCATCGAGGCCGCGCGCTTCGACACGCCGGACGGCCGCGTCGAACTCCCGGTGAAGCTCAAGGTCCACGAGTCGCTGTTCGTGCCCATCGCGAAGTGGAGCATGCTGCTCGCGGGCAACTATCGATGCGTCGGCGCCGACGGCATGCGTCCGATCCGCGACGCGGTACACGGCGACCTCGACGCATCGCGCGCCGTGTACGAGTGGGTGGCACGGCTCGCGATCGACCTCGGCGCGGCCGCAGGGGACCTCGTGCCGTTCGACAAGTACGCGAACGCCGCCCGGTCGCTCGCGAGTCCGTCGTCGGTCGCGCGCGCTCTCGCCGAGGGCGCCACCGCGATCGAGCGGGTCGACCGGCTCGTGCAGGCGATCGGCGCCGCGCGCGGGCAACGCTCGGCCGCGGTGGACGCGATCGTCGCGAACGTCGATCGCTGGCTCGAGACGAACCGGCGCCGGGCCACGGCCGAGACGGTGTGATCCTGCGAGCCCGCGCCGGTCAGGCGGGGGGGCGTCGCCGTCGTGTAACCGGATGAGGACCTCGCCGTGTGCGCCCGATGAGTGACGTGCGCGATCTCTCGCGCGATGGAGGCGCTGCGGCCGGGGCGAGCCGGACCGCGTGGGTGCTGTTCGCGGTGCTGTTCGTGCTGATGGTGCAGAACTTCGTCGACCGGCAGATCGTCGTGTCGATGTTCCCGCACCTCGAGGGCGAGTTCGCGCTCTCCGATCGCGAACTCGGAGGACTCGTGTCGATCGTCGCCGTGGCGATCGCGATCTTCACGGTCCCGATCGCCGTCGTCGCGGACCGATACGGCCGGCTGCATGCCATCATCTCGATGGCGCTCGTCTGGAGCGCAGCGACCGTCGCGTGCGCCTTTGCGGGGACGGCGACGCAACTCGCCGCCACGAGAGCGGTCGTCGGCATCGGCGAGGCGGCGTTCGGCGCGGTGGGCGCCGCGATCCTCGCCTCGGTATTTCCCGAGCGATTCCGGAGCACCGTGCTCGCCGGCTTCCTGTCGGCGGCGCTCGTGGGGTCCGTGCTGGGCGTGGCGCTGGGCGGGATCCTCGCCGAGCGCTGGGGCTGGCGCATCGCGTTCGCCGCGGTCGGCGTGCCGGGCGTCGTCATCGCGCTCGCGCTCATCGCGACCACCCGCGACGGCCTGGGCATCCGCCGGGTCACGACCACCGAGGTGACGTTTCGCGAGATCGTGGCCGGACTCCGGCGGCCGCGCTCGCTGGCCATCGCCTGTGTCGCCAGCGGATTGCAGCTCGTGACCGTGTCGGCGGTCTACGCGTGGCTTCCGAGCCACTTTCACCGGGCATGGGGCATGGCCCCCGCCCAGGCCGGAACGCGCGCGGCGCTCGTGGTGCTCGCGGCCGGTGTCGGCGCTCTGCTGTGGGGAGCGCTGGCCGATCGGCTCGACCGACGCGTGACCGGCGCGCGGTTGAAGGTGCCCGCGGTCCTGGCGCTCGCCACGGCAGTCGTGCTCTCCAGCGCATTCGCGGCGACGTCACCGGGTTCGTTGCAATTCGCGCTGATCCTCGCGGGCGCAACGCTCATGACATGCAACATCGGTACCGCGAGCGCCGCGGTGATCGACGTCGTGCCCGCGTCGCTTCGCGCGAGCGCGGCATCGGTGCTCGCGCTCGTGCACAACCTCGTCGGCCTCGCCGTGGGGCCGCTCGCCGCCGGCTGGATTTCCGATCGCCACGGCCTCGGTGCGGCGCTCGCGATCGTGCCGATCGCGAGCGTGTTCGCGGCCGTTGGTTTCGCCGTCGCGGCGCGTACGTATCCGGGCGATCGCGTTCGGGCGGGGACGGTCCTGACTGCGACCCGCGCGTAGATCGGTCTCGAACGGATCGGGCGCATTCGTCGTGTCCGCGCGATTCCGCAGGCCGGACGGGACGCCACGTTCGTGGGCCGGACGATCGGAATTCGCCAGTGCCGTCGCAGCCGTTGTCCGGTGTCGTGAACTGCGAGGACGGCTGGGGTGCACAATGGACAGGATGACCCTCGGCCGCGCCGCGCGCCGACCCGGAGGTGCGATCCGCCGGTCAGCAAGGGCGTGACCTGCGAACGTCGACCAGACCAGCTCATGGATATCCCCGCCAGCCTCGCCCGAAGCCAGGATCTCGCCAACAAGGTCGCGGTCGTCTACCAGAAGCGCGCCCAGGTCGCCCTGGACGCGTTTGCCGACGAACTCCGGAAGGCCTGGAGCGCCCCTTCGGTCGCGCAGCTCGCCGCGAGTCCCGCGGCGCCGGCGGCCCTGTGGTCGGACTGGCATGCGTATCTGGTCGACGCCACGCAGCGCTCGATCCTGTTCTGGGACACGCTGCGCGAGCGCGGCAACGCATTCATCGAACACACGCGGGCGGGACTGCCGCCCGTGCTGCACTTCGACTACGAGACGATCGTCGATGGCCGCGCGCTTCGAAAACCGGTCAACTACGCGCTGGTCCGCATCGTGCCGCCCGAGGGCGTCGAAGTCGATCCGGAGAAGCGACCCTACGTCATCATCGATCCGCGCGCGGGCCACGGGCCGGGCATAGGCGGCTTCAAGGACGATTCGCAGGTCGGGGTCGCGCTTCGCGCCGGTCATCCGGTCTATTTCGTGATCTTCTTCCGCGATCCGGAGCCCGGGCAGACGCTCCTCGACGTGTGCGAAGCGGAGAAGGCGTTCGTGCGCGAAGTTCGTGCGCGCCATCCGCGCAGCGACAAGCCGGCGATCGTGGGCAACTGCCAGGGCGGCTGGGCCGCGATGATGCTCGCGGCGTCCGATGCGGAGGACACCGGGCCGATCGTCATCAACGGTGCGCCGATGTCCTACTGGGGCGGCGCATGGCAGGAAGGCGAGGGCGACAACCCGATGCGCTACGCGGGCGGGCTCCTCGGCGGCACCTGGCTCGCGTCGCTCACGAGCGACCTGGGCGACGGCGTGTTCGACGGTGCGCACCTCGTGCAGAACTTCGAGAACCTGAACCCCGCCAACACGTTCTGGGACAAGTACTACCACCTGTACTCGCGCGTCGACACCGAGGCGCCGCGCTTCCTCGAGTTCGAGCGCTGGTGGGGCGGGTTCTACCTGATGAACCGCGAGGAGATCGAGTGGATCACGCGCAATCTCTTCGTCGGCAACAAGCTCTGGCGCGGGGAGACGCGCTCGGGTGCAGGACAGTCGTTCGACCTGCGCGACATCCGTTCGCCGATCGTGCTGTTCGCCTCGCTGGGCGACAACATCACGCCACCGCAGCAGGCGTTCAACTGGGTCGCCGACGTCTACGGCTCGACCGAGGAGATCAAGGCGCGCGGGCAGGTCATCGTCGGCCTGATGCACCGTGACGTCGGACACCTCGGCATATTCGTGTCCGGCCGTGTCGCGACGAAGGAACACGCGCAGATCGTCACCGTGCTCGAATCGATCGAGGCGCTGCCGCCGGGATTGTGGGGCATGTCGATCGACGAGTCGCGCGGGGACGATGGCGAGGTCGCCTATGCCGTGCGCTTCGTCGAACACCGGCTCGAAGACCTGGTCGGGAAGCTCAACCGCTTCGATCGTGCCGACGAGAAGCCGTTCGAGGCGGTGAACGCGATCTCGGAGTTCAACCAGCGCGCATACGAGCTCTTCATGCAGCCGTTGATCCGGGCGACGTCGAACGTCTTCACCGCGAAGCTCGCACGGCAGTTCCACCCGTTGCGCTTCCAGCGCTGGCTCGTGTCGGATCTCAATCCCTGGGTGCGTTGGCTCGGCCCGGCAGCGGGACTCGTGCGCGAGCGGCGGGAGCCGGCGGCGAAGGACAACGCGCTCACCGCGATCGAGCAGGCTGCGTCGTCGTCGATCAGCGCCTCGCTCGAATTCACCCGGGCGATGCGCGACGCGGCGAGCGAGGCTGCGTTCTTCCAGACCTACGGCAACGTCTTCTCGCTGCAGGCCGGCGAGCGGGCAGCGCGCGATGTCCCGGCGCTCGCGGCGGAGGCCCGCGACCTGCCGTTCGTGCAGGAAGCGCTCGCGACGATGGCCGAAGGGGGCTACCCGGAGGCGGTCGCCCGGGTCGGCGCGCTGCTCGCACGGAAGGGCCAGCCGATGCTGCTGTCGTGGCTCCAGGCGCGCCGCGCGATCGCCGCCGACTACGCCGATCTCCTGCCCCGGGTCCCGCCCGACCAGTGGCGGCGCATCCGCGGGGAGCAGGAGATCATCGTGCGCCACGAGCCCGATCGTGCCCTCGCGTCGCTCCCGTCGCTCCTCGCCGTCCCGGCGGACCGCGCACGCCTCGTGACGCTGCTGCGGAAGCTCGCCGCGGACGAGCGCATCCGCAGGGCGAAGCCCACCGACGAGGAGCGCGGGGTGGTCGAACAGATCGGCGCCGTGCTCGACGTTGCCCCGACCCGTCGCCGCGCGCGAACGCGACCGGTCAAGGCGAAGGCCCGCAACCGCGCCTCGCGCAGGACGCCGTGAAGCGATGACCCGCCCGCACGAGAAGTACGAGCGTTTGATCGCGGCCTGCCGCGAGTTGCCCGCCACGGCGACGGCGGTCGCGCATCCCTGCGACACGAGCTCCCTCGCCGGCGCGGTCGATGCGGCGAGGCTCGGCCTGATCGCGCCGATACTCGTCGGCCCGACGGCGCGCATCGAAGCCGCGGCGAAGGCCGGCGCCATCGACATCACGGGCATCCCGATCGTCGATGCGCCGTACAGCGAGGCATCGGCCGCGAAGGCGGTCGAGCTCGTGCGCGAGGGTCGGGCGCAGGCGCTGATGAAGGGCAGCCTCCACACCGACGAGCTGATGGCGGCGGTCGTGCGGCGCGAGACCGGGCTTCGCACCGCCCGCCGCGTGAGCCACTGCTTCGTCATGGACGTGCCGTCCTACGCCGAGACGCTCGTGGTCACCGACGCCGCCGTCAACATCGCGCCCACGATGGAGGACAAGGTCGACATCATCCAGAACGCGATCGACCTCGCGCACGCGCTGCGGTTCGCGGAGGTCCGGGTCGCCATCCTGTCGGCGATGGAGACGGTCAATCCGAAAGTCCCCTCGACCGTCGAGGCCGCCGCGCTGTGCAAGATGGCCGACCGGGGCCAGATCACCGGAGCGATCGTCGACGGACCGCTCGCACTCGACAACGCCATCAGCCTCGAATCGGTGCGCATCAAGCGGATCGACTCGCCGGTCGCCGGTCGCGCGAACGTCCTCGTGGTGCCGGACCTCGAGGCGGGCAACATGCTGGCGAAGAGCCTCTCGTTCCTCGCCGGCGCCGATGCGGCCGGGATCGTGCTGGGCGCACGCGTGCCGGTCATCCTCACGAGCCGCGCGGACTCGGTGACCACGCGCCTCGCGTCTTGCGCGGTCGCGGGCCTGGTCGCGCACGCGCGGCGCGAAACCGCGGGCCGGGCGGTCGCCTGATCTCCTCGATGGCCAGGCGCATCCACCGCCGACGGGTGCGAATCGCCGGAGGAGCGTCGTGATTCCGCCGGCGGCAGGCAGGGTGCTCGACGGCCGCAAGGCGCTGGTCGTCGGCATCGCCAACGACCAGTCGATCGCGTGGGGGTGTGCGAAGGCGTTCCGCGAATCGGGGGCGGACCTCGCGATCACCTACCTCAACCTGAAAGCGCGGCCGCACGTCGAGCCGCTCGCCCGCGAACTGGACGCACCGATCTTCCTGCCGCTCGACGTGAGCGTGAACGGCGCGCTGGAATCGGTGTTCGACGCGGTGGCGAAGACCTGGGGCCGTCTCGACATTCTCGTGCACTCGATCGCGTTTGCGCCGAAGGAAGACCTGCAAGGCGGACTCCTCGCGTGCTCCGCGGAGGGTTTCGCCCGTGCGATGGACGTCTCCTGCCATTCGTTCGTTCGCATGGCGAAGCTGGCGGCGCCGCTGATGTCCGAGGGCGGGACGATGTTCGCGATGAGCTACCACGGTGCGAACAAGGTCGTGCCGACCTACAGCGTGATGGGTCCGGTCAAGGCGGCGCTCGAGGCGTGCTGCCGCTACCTCGCGTTCGAGCTGGGGGGACAGGGCATCCGCGTGCACGCGGTGTCGCCGGGGCCGCTCGAGACGCGCGCCGCCTCGGGCCTCAAGGACTTCGACCAATTGCTCCACGAGGCGGCGCAACGCGCGCCGATCGGCGAACGGGTCGACATCATGGACGTCGGCTACACCTGCGCGTTCCTGGCCTCGCCCTACGCGCGACGCCTGTCCGGCGCGACGCTCTACGTGGACGGCGGCGTCAACATCATGGCGTGACCATGAACCAGCCGCCGCGAACACGTCACCCGTTGGAACGCGGATCCGGTCCGCCGAGGCCATCGCGGGACGCTGGCCCGCGGTGCGGCGTGCCGCACTGAACCCCAACCGACTATCCTCTGGAGAGAATGCATGATGGCCAGATCGAAGAAGGCGCCGACGGACGAAAACGCGTCGCGTCAGGGCAAGCGCAGTGCGAAGGGGAGTGCGGGTGGAGCGCGCTCGAAAGCCGCGCCGTCCCGCGGAAAGCGCGGTGCGGGCGGACCCGCGGCCGCGCCGCACGAGCCGCTGTCCGGCAAGAGCTACGCGAAGGCGATGAAGAAGCTCCACGTCGAACTCGTGCGCCTGCAGGAGTGGGTCAAGCACCGGGGCCTCAAGGTCTGCATCGTGTTCGAGGGCCGGGACGGCGCCGGCAAGGGCGGCACGATCAAGGCGATCACCGAGCGCGTGAGCCCGCGCGTGTTTCGCGTCGTCGCGCTGCCGGCGCCGACCGAACGCGAGAAATCGCAGATGTACGTGCAGCGCTACATCCGGCACCTTCCGGCGGCGGGCGAAGTCGTCATCTTCGACCGGAGCTGGTACAACCGCGCGGGCGTCGAGCGCGTGATGGGCTTCTGCACCGAGGACCAGGCGCAGCGGTTCCTCGCCGGCGTCCCGCTGGTCGAGCGCGCGATCGTCGACTCGGGCGTCATCCTGCTCAAGTACTGGCTCGAAGTCTCGGCCGACGAACAGACGCGGCGCCTCGAGGACCGGATCGACGACGGCCGCAAGATCTGGAAGCTGTCGCCGATGGACATCAAGTCCTACGACCGCTGGGACGACTACACGGTGGCGCGCGACGAGATGTTCGCGGCGACCGACTCGTCGTGGGCGCCGTGGTTCGTCGTGCGCTCCGACGACAAGCGGCGCGCCCGCCTCAACGCGATCACCCATATCCTGGGCCGCATTCCCTACGAGGACGTGCCGCGCGAGAAGCCGAAGCTGCCGAAGCGGCGGAAGGCCGGCAAGGTCCGCGCGTCGAACTATCCGTTCAAGTTCATTCCCGAGCCGTACTGAGCGCCGCTTCGCCGTCAGCGACGATGTCGCTGAGCGACAGCCGCCGGTCGATCTCGCCGAGCGACGGTTCGCCCAGCCGGCGGCACAGGTCGCGCACCGACCCGCGCGGATTCACGATGCGCAGGGACACGCCGCGCGCAGCGAGTTCATGGCCGAAGGTCGCGAGCGCGCGCACGCCGGCGATGTCGACGACCGGCGTGCTCGAGAGGTCCCAGGCGACGCGCCGCAGTTCCGGTCCGTAGCCGGCGACGCGCGCACGCAGGCGGTCGAGGACGTGATCGGCGTTGAAATAGAGCAGCGCGGATTCGACGCGCACGATCAGCGTGCCGGGCACCGCCTCGTTGCCGGGGTTGCGTTCGAGGTCCGAGAACCGCCGCGTGCCGGGGATGCGCCCGAGCGAGGCGACGTGCGGTTGCGCGACACCGCGGATGATGAGGAGCATCGACACGATCGCGGCGAGCAGCACGCCCTTCAGGATGCCCAGCACGAGCACGCCGGTGAACGCGAGCGCCGCGATCGCGAACTCGGTCCGGCTCAACGCCCAGATCGACCTCAACGCCGGCACGTCGATCAGGCCCTTGATCGCGACCAGCACGATGGCGGCGAGCACGACGTCCGGCAGGTTTCGCAGCAATCCGGTCAGGAACAAGAGGCACATCGCGATCGCGACCGACGCGAAGACGAGCGCGAGCGGCGATCGCGCGCCCGCCTGGTCGTTCACCGACGACTGGGAGAGTCCGCCCGCGACCGGGTAGCCCTGGAACGCGGAGGCGGCGAGATTCGCCGCGCCCAGCGCGAAGAGTTCCTGCCTCGGTTCGATCGCATCGCCGTGACGCTGCGCGATCGCCCGCGCGGCGGAAACGCCTTCGATGTAGGCGAGCAGGAAGCACGCGAGCGCGAGCGTTTCGACGCCTTCGAT
>JAANMX010002669.1_pt1 | contig 17160 bp, 12 predicted proteins | sample 7279681 | NCBI WGS metagenome assembly JAANMX01 (sample SAMN14094542, study PRJNA606508) | bioreactor metagenome | isolation source: A lab-scale SPAN reactor treating ammonium-rich wastewater day 351 | place: Ireland: Galway | collected 2018-01-01
ACGATGTCGCTGATCTTGCCGTGAATTGGCCTCAAAACAAAACGAGTGCCGATCCCGCATCACGCAGGACTCGACACTCATCACGATTTCGCTGTGCGGGAGCAACAGGAACTTATCCGAACAATCCCCTAGCTTAAATCGCTCAACTTTTATCCAACGCATTCAATTTCCCCATTACGCACATCTCGTGCGCCTCTCAACCTTGGACTAAATCGGCTTTTGCGGTGAGCGGAGGAGGTTTCGTCTCCCCCACCCACCTTGAAGCTCGCTGCCCGTGCCAGCAAGACTTCCGGTTGTCAATTTACCATATCTCCGCGAAGTCCTTGCCAGGGCTGTGAAAAACACAGCAGCAGCGAATTTGACGGTTCGTTGGGTTCTGAGGAGATATGGCAATGACTCGTTCGTTTGTATTTACCAACCATAAGGGTGGCGTCGGCAAATCGACATCCGCCACCAACATCGCGCTCGGCATGGTACACCTGCTGCGCCGCGCCAATGTAGCCAATCCGCGCGTACTGATCATCGACACTGATTCACAGGGCCATGCGTCGCTGGTCACGACTGGACGCAAAGACTACGGCGCGGACGACAGTCTCTATTCTGTCCTCATGGCAGATCGCGTCAATGCCCCGCAAACGCTGCTCAATTGCATCATACAGAGTCAGTGGGATACCGATCTGCACATTCTGCCCGCTTCCCCCATGCTCGAAGGTGCGGAGCGGGAACTGATGGGCGTGGCAGGCGCGCCATATCGTCTGACCGATCCGGTCAGCAAGATCGCCAACCAGTATGCCGCCATCATCATCGACACGCGCCCCTCCTTCAGCCTGCTAACCGAGATGGCTTTGCTTGCTGCGACCGACGCGATTGTGCCGGTCGAGCCACGCTATCTGGAAACGGTCGGCTTGACCAGCGTGATCGAGAAGATCAATGACATCCGCGAAGGCTGGCGACATCCGACGCTGCGCGTGAGCGGGCTACTCGTGACCAAGATGGATAGCCGGATACGCGGACATAATCACTTGCTAGCGGAGGTCAAAGCGCATCCAGTTTTGGGCAAACTGTTGCTCGGTGTCATCCCTGCCAACGAAGCGGTCTCGTATGCGCACAGCAGCCATCAGAGTCTGTTCACTTATAATCCCGTCGCGTCAGCGAGCAAAGCATACATGCAGGTGGTCGCATCGCTAGTACGTTATCTAGCAAAGGGTGGCGACTAATGGCGCGCCCGAATCACGATACGCAGCGTATGGACGACCTGCTGGCATCCGTCACCAGCGACCTGCTCGGCGACCTACCGCAGAATCTAAATGGCAACGCGATCCATGTTGAGCGCATCCTGCTGGAAATGGTACGCCCTGATCCGGTGCAGCCGCGTCGCGTGTTGCCGGAAAGTATTCATCTTAGATTTCATCAGAATCAGATCACGCCGACGCAGGCGCTGCGCGAACTGGTACAGATCGTCCAGATTGCAGCGCGGCATCGCGGACGACCGTTCAACAACCTGCTTGAGCTGCTCCCAAACGCCGATGATGAGCGCGACGATGAACCCGCCGCAATCCTCACACCAGAGGAAGTGTTTCTGCGCGATCTGGTCAATCTGGCGATCACGATCCGGGATGATGGACAGGTCAATCCACTGACGGTGGTGGATGCCAGTCAAGGAGTGACACGGCTGTTTCGGATCGAAACTGGCGAACGGCGTTACTGGGCGACATGGCTGCTGCGCGACTTCATCCCCAACTACACCGGCGACGGCATGATCCCATGCATCATCATTCCTGCGAATCGCTCGTCGGTTTTTCGGCAGGCAAAAGAGAACACGGCACGCTCCGGGCTAACAGCGGTGGCACTGGCGCGACAGGCGGCGCTGCTGCTGCTCACCGTTCACGGTTATGAAATCCCTGCCTATGCCGTCGAAAATGATTTCTACCGTCAGGCGCTCGATCTTGATCTGCGAAGCAAGCGCGAGTACACGGATGCAGTTCTCAGCGCGATGGGCGGGATGGGCAAGATGCAGTTCAGTCAGTACAAGGCATTGCTGAAGCTTTCTGATGAAGCATTAGAGCTGGCTGATCGCTATAGCATTGAAGAATATCGGTTACGTCCAGTGCTTGCTGTGCCAGCAGAATATCACGCTGAGATCATGCGCCAAATCATCGACTTCAATCTCTCAGCCAAGCAAGTCAAAGAGCTATGCGACAGTGGTAACGCAGATCAGGACGATGATGATGTCAGAAAAGATATATCGCCGTCAGCAATGAAAATCGCAAAAGTTGCCCAATCAACTCAGGTGACATCAGCACAAGAGTTAGCCCGTGCAATTATGTTGCAGGAAGGTGACTCCGCTGTCGCCAAAGCCCGCCTACAGGCGCTAAGGAAACTCATCACTGAAGCTGAACGTTACCTGGGAGCGGAATAAAAGGTAAACGTGCGTTTACCTTTTCAAAGGAGGAAACAGTGAACCGATATATACGCTCACCGCCGTAGACAAATAAAAAGCCCACAAGCTGGAAAGCACATGGGCGGCGGACTGGGGTACATAGTGAACTAGGCACTCACAATGTATCACAACCTCTCTCCCTGTGCAACTCGATATCGCGCTCAAACCGTGTCTTTTCGACACCGGTTCTCTTCAACATTGCCTGCGCACAGCGCAAGGAGAGTGATCTTATGAGTATCGATTTGGAGCAGATCCGCTCCGCCAATCCAATTGAACAGCTCGTCGGCGAGAAGTTCGCCTTGAGACGACAGGGAACGCGCTACGTCGGCGTGGAACATGATAGTCTGGTCGTCACCCCACAGACTGGACAGTATTTCTGGAATTCCAGAGGCGAATATGGTGACGCCTTCGACTTCGCCGGACGGCATCTGCTCGGCTATGACAACCGCTGGAACAACCGCGACGCGGCGATGTTCATGGAAGCGGTTCGCTATCTGGCGCAGCGGGCAGGGATTGTCATCGAAATGCAGGCTGACTTCCACAAGTCATTTGCGTGGGCAGAGCGCCAGTTGGTGCAGCGGCTGCACGAGGCGCTGCTCAATACTCCCGCTGCATTGGAATACGTAACCAAGATTCGCGGTTGGCAACCCGCCACTGTGAAAGCCGCACGGCTCGGATTTATGCCCCAGGACAAGCGTCCGCTGCTGGCAGACCTCAACCTGCCCGATAAGTGGCGAATGGTCATCAGTAAATTCCCCTCAGGAATGTTGGTCTACATCCATCTGGAGCAGGGACGTTTAGCGTATCTGAGCGGGCGCTCCATCACCGGCAAACAGCACTACAATTCGCCGCGCGAAATCCTTGGTGAGCGCCGTCCCTACTACAATCACCTCTACAGCGCTGATGCCGAACAGATCGCGCTCGTCGAAGGGCAGGCGGATGCTATCACCTTCAGCGAGTGGGGTGTTCCAGCGCTGGCGATTGCCGGGATGCACATCTCGGACGATCTGCTCGGTCAGTTGCGCCAGCACCCCCGCGTATTCGTCGCGCTCGACAACACGCCAGAAGCAATGGACAAGAACCGTGAGATTGCCAGGCGGCTTGGTGCAACATCACTCGTGCCGCGTCTGCCCGATGGTGTGAAGGACGCGAACGACTGGCTGACGCAGGGTGGCACAGTCGAAACGGCGCAGGAAGCACTCAACAAAGCGAAGACATGGCTGCAAACCGAGATTGAGCGCGTCGCCTTTCTGGTCGGATTGGAGCGCAAGGACGCAGTGCGCGACCTGTTCCAGCACGCGGTTGATCTCGACGAGATGGAACTGAGCGACTTCCGTGCAGCGCTGGCAAAGCTCGGCATCAAAGGGCGGGTGTTCAACGATCTGCTCAAAGCGACGCGGAAAAAGATCGAACAGACCCAACAGGATGCAAACGACATGCCGCAGATTCTCGGTGACGACGTGCCGCTGCTGTCGCCCGCGCTCGGTTTCCAGCGCGATGTGGCGCTGGTGACCGTTTCGGTGGTCGAGCGGACGAAAGAGAACCGGCTGAACACGCAGCCGTATCTGGTTACATCGTCACGCGAACTTGTCCGTGTGAGCGATGCCCAGATCATCCCCCTCAACGGCAGAGAAATCGCGCTGCGCGTGCTGCCGGAAGGCTCAGACTTCCTGATGCGCTGGCGCTTCAGCGACATCCAGCGCTACTTGAAGGGCGAGACCAGCGACCCCGGTCAGGTCTTCAAGACCGTGCATGATCTGTTCACGCGCTACGTCGATTTCCGCTCGGAGGTCGAGAGCGCTATCCTCGCGCTGTGGACGATTGGCACCTACTTCTACACGATGTTCCCGGCGTATCCGTATCTGGCATTGAACGGACCGAAGAACAGCGGCAAGAGTACCGTCATGCGCGTCATGCAGCCGCTGGCATTCAACATGGTCAGCACCTCCGATCCCACCGGACCGTCCATGTTTCGTCTGATCCACTATACGTCCTGCACGGTCGGCATCGACGAAGCTGAGCGCTACCACAATCCCAAAGACCCCGGAATGCAGCAAATTCGCCAGCTGCTCAACAGCGGCTACAAACAGGGGATGCCTGCCATCCGGCTGATTGGCGAAGACATGAAACCGCAGGCGTTCGACGTGTATTCACCGAAAATTCTGGCGGCGATTGCCGGGTTGGAGGACATTCTCGCGTCGCGCTGCATTGCCATCCCGATGCGCCGCACCGACCGGAAGATGCCCTCTTTCCCACCCGATTTCGACGGTGCCGCAATCCGTCACCAGCTCTACACGTTGGCGCTGACCGCGTTTCCACATCTCTACACCAACTATTTTGAGCGTCCGGCGCTGCATACCCTGCATAACCGATCCAGCGAACTGTGGTCGCCGCTGGTCGCGCTGGCAGCGTTCTTCGAGGAGCAGGGTGGCGTGTCCGGGTTGCTGCAAGCCATCGCAGCGGCGGCGGAAAACGACGAACAAATCAGTCAGGGCAAGGCACTCAGCGAGCGCGAAGAAGCGGTCTTGCAAGCGCTCGAATTGCTGACGCGCGGGCAGACCGCAGTCGTCTGGATCAAGGCGGCGGCGCTGCGCGAGAAAGTTGCACGATTGCTGGGTCAGCCGGTCGAAAAGCTGGGTGATGCGCAGTGGATCGGACACATCATCAAGCGACTGCACCTGCTTGATGAAGCGGGACGCAAACGCGGGATGGATGGCATCACCTATGCCGTCAAGCCGCTCGATGTGATCGACATGATGCGCCGCTATGACGTGGCGGTGGTTTACGAAAACCGCTGAAAAACCGTTCAGACCGTTCAAAGCCTACATACCGTTCATGGTTGAGAGAAAAGCCATGCAGGGTATGTAGGGTAGCAGTTTGTTTTAGGAGAACCGAAATGTATCTACCCTATGGCATCAACGAACAAGGACAGCTCATCTATATCGAGAGTGTTGGGCGTGGGAAAACGACTTTGAGATGCCCCTATTGCGCGATGCCGCTCATCGCGCGAAAAGGCACGAAAATTGCGCCGCACTTCGCCCATGCTGGCAAAACGTGCCGGGAGGTGCGGCGCTCAACGGAAACTGTAGCGCTGCCCATCTATGATTCGTTCCGGCTGCACCTCTCTGGCAAGGTGTGGGAGGCGCTGCGACGGTTTCACGATGAGGATGATGACAGTGATGGCTACTGGCTGGAGGATTACGGGGTCGTCAAGTCCTTCATTACACCATACGGCAACGAGCGTTACAACCTCACCCATAAGGGTAAAATCCCGTTCGGCGACCTATCGCTCAATCTATTCAACCAGTTTCAGGAACCCCTCATCCGCGAGCGACACGACAAGCTTGAACAGGCGGCGCTGGCGGCATTCTGTACTGTGGAAGAAAGCACGGCATTGACCGATTTAGTGCTTTTCCGAGCGCAGATGCGGCGCATTCTGGAAACGACGCTCTATTTCATCGAAGTGCGAACAAGCGCGGGTATCCTGCACAAGATCGGTGTGACCACCCGCCCGCTGGAGCAGCGCCTCGCCGAAATCCGCGCCGACCTCATACCGCACTTCGGTAGTGTCGAACTAATCCCGCTTGGTACATGGATGCATCGTGGCAATGTCGAACTGTACTTCAAGCACCGCTACCGCCATTTTCAACAGCCGATTGGGACGCTGACCGAGTATTTCGCTTTCGAGGATGTGAAAGCCGTGTTGCGCGATCTGCGGCGCATGAAGGCTAAGGAACTCACCGAGATGGAGCACGCAATATTGGCAGGTGAGCCATCCAGGGTTGATCGCTGCGAGTTGGTTCCTATCGAAATGCTCTCGGAGAGAGCATGGTGGCTGCTCTCAAACTTTTCCAGTGATGAGGCGAAACGAAACTTTGAGGCGCGCTTGGAATTGCAGAATCACCGCTTAGGCGAGCGAACACGCCCGCTGATTGAATTTGCGTCAGGGTTTACTGATCTGCATTTGCACATCACAGACTACGGACACGCCTATCAGGAACGATTCACCGACCAATATCAGCGCATGTACGCTGCCGAGATCACGGAACCTGCATGATGAAGCGTTCAGGATGACGGTTCATCGTTCTTCTTGCCTTTGGATTTCGGCGCGGCAAGCCGCTTCTTCTCCGCGCGTTCCAGCTTCTTGATGCTGTCAGCAGTCGGCAAATCTTCGGGCATCGTCCCGCCCAGCTCGGCAATTGCCCGACGCACAACGACACCTGCCTGATAATGCACGTCGTTGGCGGCGGCTTTCCCCTGCACCTGGTCGCGCCGCAGCTTGTCCTCTGCCTGGGTGCTGCGGAATAGGTTGGCTGCGAGTTCTGTCGTTCCCATGTGGTCGAGAATATGCTGACTCTTTTTGAGTTTCTTCCGCTTGTGAATGTCCTCTGCGGTGAGGCCGTTGTACAGCCCGCGATAGCCATGATTTTGGAAGATGGCGAAATCAATTCCTGTGATTACACCCGCATTTTTCGCGGCTGAGGCGAGATCGGTATTCTGCACTTTGATGCGCTGACGCAAGAGCAGTCGCCGCTGGTCTTCGGTCAACTCAGCGAGAGCTTCCGCGTCTGAAATCTCCTGACGACGGGTCTGTACGGCGAAATAGGTTTGACCGAGCGCGACGACTTCCTTGGTCGGATCGGCATTCTGGACGATGAGGTAGCAGGCATAACGCGAGAGGTGCATATCTTCGACTTCGCGTTTTGCCTCCGACCCGATGGCGACCATTTTAACCGCTTGGATAAAATGGTCACTTGGGTCATACCCACTATTTTCGCAAGCAAGCTGCGCCTTAAGCAGTACGCTTTTGAATTTTTGCCAACTTGCATATTCGAGAGCCAGCATCAGATCACGCGCTGACCAGAATTCCACTCCATCTTCATCAACCTGACGAATACGTTCGAATGGCGTTTGTGCTGCTTTGGGAGAACTTAAAGTAGTTGAGTCGGACATCGAGAGCCTCGCAGAATAAAATTGCTATACTGTTTCGACCATTATATGGAGTTTCTTGAAGTATGGGGTTTCGCAGTCAACTTGACGATTGCTGAAATCGTTTTGACGCTCTAGGGTGTATCACGGTAACGTCAGCTTATCGACCTGCACATCCCATTCCCGCTTTCCGGCACGCCCAGCTTCGGTCAGGCGCGCCGCCCGCGTGCCGAAAACCCGTTTCAACCACTGGTGCTCAAAAAACAGTTTGTCAGCGCCGTGCCCAGTGCTCCAGCCAAATGATCCTGCCGTTCGCTCCAATCCAGACAGAGCGGGCGAAATGCCGCCTGTTTTTACGAAGCTGCGCCTCGTCGATTCAGTACGCCGCTGGTTGATAAAAGCTAACGCAAATTGCCGCACGAGTTCGTAATCAAGTCCTTGGTCTCGCTCAAATTGCATAGTTATATTGTACCTTCAGGTTGCTATCTGATTATTGCAAGCGCGAATCAAATAGCTCGCCTGAAATTATCGAGAGTGAAGAAGCTGTATTCGGGGTATATGAGGATTTCAGAGAGGACTAGTCAAGCTGTTAGAGGAATAAACCGATATTTAGCGAGGCGCTCACTCTTAGCAGTTGTATCTCCTAATTTATTCTATTTCGGTCTGTTGCATATCCTCTAAAGCCATAATGTCGCAAATATCGCATTTGAGATAGTTGCAGAGGACGGCGATAACACGGAGTTCGGCACGAATCACATCATCGTGATAGTACGCTTTGACCGTGTTGGGGGCTAAGTTCGTATCTTGGGCGAGTTTAGCCTGTGTAATTTTGTTCCGATCCATATACTCTTTCAGCTTGAAATGGACAATCTTCATATACCACCCCATTCAATTAGTTAAGGCAAACATCAGTATATCAATATATTGACGTTTCGGGAATTGGGCGCTACAATATCAATATATTGATATTGTGACATGCCATCGTTCTCAATATCATCTAAGTGTATCGTTCTAAAGTAGGCAAGAGATACTTTGACTTCCCCAATAAGTAGAAACAACGAATATACGGTCATTGATTTATTTTCCGGGGCGGGCGGAACTGCACTCGGATTTAAACGTGCGGGTTTTACAATCGTTGGCGCACTCGACATCAATCCGAGTGCAGCAAAGACCTATGCACGTAACATAGGGGTTCAACCGCTGGTAAAAGATATAAGGGAGATTGAGCCGGAAGACCTACTTGCAGAGTTCAATCTTCAGCCGGATGAGGTATCCGTCTTGGTGGGCTGCCCGCCATGCCAGGGCTTCACGAGAATGCGGAATGGGCAGGGAGCAAGCGACCCTCGAAACGATTTGGTCTTGCGGTATTTAGACTTTGTCAAAGTTATCCGCCCCCGGTGTGTTGTGTTTGAAAACGTACCCGGCATTCTCAAACAGGAACACGGTAAAAAGTTCTATAAAAAGCTTTGTAGAGGCTTGAGAAAGTTAGGCTACAAGGTCGATTACAAAAAGCCGGGACGGACGCTGAACGCCGCCGACTACGGTGTGCCGCAGTTAAGGGAACGAGCGGTATTGATCGCTGGCAGAGATGGTCTTAGGATGAAATATCCGAAACCCACTCACGGAAAACCTAATCGCCCGGAAGTCACTTCCGGGAGGTTACAACCTTGGCGAACGGTAGGAGATGTTCTAAACGGATTATCACCCCTTGAGCCGGGTGAAATCTGCCAAGATGATCCAAATCACTATGCGCGTTCAATTGGAGAGCGTGTACTCGGTTTCATCAGCCTTGTCCCTCAGGACGGAGGTAGTCGCCTCGAAGTGCCTAGAGAACGCTGGCTGGATTGTCACAAAAAGGATAATTGTGGTCATGCCGACGTTTATGGACGGCTATCCCTCGATCATCCCTCGGTTGTAGTAACGACGGGATGCACAAACGTCTCAAAAGGGCGTTTTGTCCATCCGACTCAAAACAGAGGTATCAGTTTCCGTGAGGCGGCGCTACTTCAGAGTTTCCCGAAAGATTTTACTTTTGAGGGAAATTCTGACGATATAGCGGAGCAGATCGGCAATGCCGTCCCTCCGCTTCTCGCCGAGGCGATTGCACGCCAGATTATTATTCAGCTTCAGGCAGTTCAACCCGAAGCCTTAAGTGAGCGCCTCGAATTTGCTGAATGCTTGAACGCGCTCGCGTGATCCCGGAATATGAACCTCAGGCGGTGGGTTGTTCGTCTGAAATGCCTCTGTTCTCTTAGGACATAGTCTGGCAAAGTCACAGTTGGCGCATTTTTCGGGGTGAGGACGCATCGGAAAATCACCCGCGACGATGTTGGCAACCGCCCATTCAATATTGTTGATTGCAGCATCTACAGCCTCGTCACTTACCGGTACGTCTACCCGCTGATTGTCTTTGAGCAGATGAATAGCACCCGTCCTAGCATTCTCACCCAAGACATCACGAGCGCCTTTCGCATATAGCTGCACCTGAAGCGACAATTCCGTCCAGTTCAGTGATTCGTTTTGCGTCGGTTCAGGGCCGCCCTCCATCGTCTTGAAATCCAATACGCTGGCATCGAGAATCTCTCCGCCAGCATCCTCTTCGATAAGCAAGTCTATCGAGCCGGAGATAACCGTCTGTTCGGCTGGAATCTCAAACCGTGCTTCAACGGTTCGGCTGCGGGTGAAATCGCCGGGGAATTCCTCAACATACTTTCGCACCGTCTTGCCCGCTGCTTTCCGTGCGTTCTCATAGGGGCCGTCGTTTGCTGTAGGGCTGCTCTTGGGAAACACGTGTTTCAGATGAAACGTGTCCTGCGCCAGTTCTTCAGCCTCGTCTGGACGAGGCGCTTGGTTTGCAAAGCGGGCGTTTTGATGTAACCGCTCGATTGCAGTATGTACCGTTTGACCGTAACCGAACATTTCCGGCACAGGGGGGTTAAAGCCGTAGATTTTGCGGAACTGATAATCCTTCGGACAGCGCAAATAATATCGGATTTCCGAGAAGGTGGTGGGCAAAACAGACTCGTCAACCCTGCGAACCGGTGTCGCAGGGGATAACCCGGCAGGCACTCCCGTAGCATCTGTAGACAGTTCGGGATGATTGAGCCTGTTCCAGAAGGGGGATCGTTGCCTTGCTCTCCGCCCCCCCGGAAGCCATTCGCTACCGGTCACATACAGGTATCTTTCGGCGCGTGTGAGTGCCGTGTAAAACAGTCGGGCTTCACCCTCACGAGTAGTTTGATAAAGTCCTTGATCGAGCGAATTTTGGATCACGACTGGAGGCAAAACGCCACCGTAGTTTCGCCTGTTCAGGGGAAATCGTTGGGCTTCAACGTCAACGATGAAAACCGCCGGAAATTCAAGCCCCTTTACTTTATGCACCGTTGAGACGGTGACAGCATCAGGGCGCGATAACATATCGTAGGTGCTCGAAATATACCCTGCTTCTGCCATGTTTGAGAGGAAATTAAGCACACCAGCAAACCGCTGCGAAGAGTCAATACTGGTGTAGACCGTTTCCACATCGAGCAGAATTTGGCTGAACACTCCTATATCGCGCATGATACCTTCGTCGAACGCCGAAGCGTTTATATGGAAGGCATTGAGCAAGTCATGCACCAAATCCTGCGGATAGAGTTTCTGCCGAGCGCCACCAGCGGGCGTATGAATCTTTCGCCCCCATGTCGCCATTACCTGCGTGAAATCACGAAAATCCGCGTGAGGATAAAGAGGCAGAACTTCGTTATCGAAGTGAATTCGCAATGCGTTACGGTCAGGGTTTCCATTACGAAGCAACTCAAATGTGGTTGAGAGAGCGGCTACCTCCGGTCTGTCGAAGATACTGCCTCCTGCTTCAAGTGAAAACGGAATGTTTCTGGCATGTAGAGCGTCGGTGAAGAGTTGGTGACTTCCCTTTGTGGAGCGCATCAGGATTGCAAAATCCGCCGGAGTAAGCCCCCTCTTTTGTCCATTGCTCTCAATGTAGGCAGTGCCGATTAACTGGCTGATTCTCTCCGCTACCCATTCCGCCTCTTCACCTCTTGACGGAAACCACAATTTGCGGAAATCGCGTGAGCCGGGCGCATTGGTAGCCGTAGGGTTTTTTACTATCCGTGTTCCGCCCAATTCTTGACCGACAAAATCATCGGCGGTACTCACAATGGCTTCCGTGCTTCGATAATTATGGGAAAGCGTATGCGACGCACATCCGGGATACCGGCGGTTAAATTCTAAAATATTGCTGATGTCAGCGCCGCGCCATCCATAAATGTTTTGATCGTCATCCCCCACGACGAAGAGGGTCTTGATAAGGGGTCTCATCTCCCGAATGAGAACCTCTTGCGCCGTATTAACGTCTTGGTACTCGTCAACCAAAAGGTGGCTAACTTCGCCGACGACCCGCATCGCAATCTCATCGTGAGCTTGCAGGGCTGACGCTACACGGCGGATCATAAGAGAAAAATCCATAAACTCGTCCCGGTCAAGCTGGTCGCTGAGTGTCTGAAGTACGTCGGCTAATTCCCGGTCATGTGCGGCAATGTCGTGAACGGTTATCAGTTCATCGTTCATGGTCGTCCATGCGCTGTAGACCGCCGTCAGTGTATCAAAATATCTGCCGCCCCCGATTCTGTCACGCACATGGGCAAGACCCAGTTCGTTGTAGCGTGATTGCAGATACAAGATGAATCGGTTGTCATCCAGCACGGCGTACTGCCTATATACGGCGTCCATTTCGGACAATACGTGCTGACAGTACGAGTGAATCGTACCGATGTACATAGCGCCGAGAATCGTCGGCTCAAGTCCGGCTTCACGTAACGCTTGCGAAACTCTCAACTTAATAGAATCGGCAGCTTTTTCGGTGAATGTGAATGCAACGATGCTTTTCGGGTTTTCGCCTTCGGCTATCAATCGGGCAATACGAAAAGCCATTGTCCTTGATTTACCCGAACCGGCACATGCAAGGGCAATTACCTCGGCGGTTGTATCTTGAGCAGCAATACCTTGGGTAGGATCAAGCTTAGTTTGTAGTATCGTGTTGATGTCGATCATGTGTAGTTCCCTTCATAGCCGATACGCTCGGCGGCTGGTTGAAAATGGCTCACAGCCATCAAACTCGTTTTCTTAGCTCCGTTATCAACTGACGGAGTGCATCTTCTACTTCTTCGCCCACTTGGTCACGGGCAAACGTTACCGTTTCGTGCGATGGGACAACGACATCGGGTACTAGAATCGGAATTCCGCCGCCCTGTCCTGTATCGAAACCCGTAGGGTTATGTGCGTGGTCGAACTCCCAACCGCCTGATGCCAACCAAGCCAACATGCCTTCCATGCTCCGAACTTCATGGTCCTCGTCTCCGACTTTGACGGATACTTCCAACCTACAGAGCAGGAAATGCCCCGCGCCTTCGGAGTTGTCCTGAACCAGCAATTCGTAGGCGCTCTCCGGTGCTGCGTAGAACATGGAGACTCCTACCCGTGAACATAGGTAGGTGAAGTAATTATAATCACGCTCGTCGGGCAAGACGTTCTTTCTTCCACGACGGTTCGCCTCGGCGATGCGCTGCTTGATAAAGAGTTTCCAATCGTTTTCGTCGTCAACATCAACGTGCCGAAAACTGCCGTTTACCTCGATTTTAGGGGTTTCGTCGGCTGTTATGGCGATATCGGAGAAACGACGTTTGGCACGGAATGTCACCAATAGCCGGTTTTGAGGAAATTCCGTCAGTCCATTTGCGATCCCCAAAAACAGAAGGTGTGATACGGCGGTATCGGTGAAGGGATATTTATAAATGTCCTCACGGGAAAGGATGGTGTCTTCTTCGCCTTGATTGATATAGGCGTACCAGAACACCAGTGGCGCTATCCAAGATTGCTGTGGGTCTTTAACCGCCGCACCGTACACAATATCGCCTTCCGGTCCCGACATGGTGTGGTGAATAACGCTTGCGAACCGCTTGATCTGGTTGCGAACGATCTGCCCGTATAACCCGCCGTCTTCGTAATCGTTCAACCGATGCACCAGCGGAAATACGCGACCATCACGAATAATCAGGGATGCTTTATGCGGGGAAACGTTCAGATTTTGTAGTTCACCGATGGGTCGCCATCGTGCTTGACCGAGTACGATGCGAAGGTCTTCAACATACTGGCGCAGTTCCATCGCGGCGAGTCGGGAATGCTTGAAGTCACTCTCCGGTAGTATTTCCCGCATTGCTGGCGAAATGATTAGCCCGTTCCTGGCTGCCGTGTGTTCTTCATATTCCTTGAGATCGTCGGGAAATACATCGAAATCCTGAAACTCCCCGATTATCGAGCCGTTTTCGCGCGTGATCTGCGCTGCTGCGGCAATCATCACGGCAACCGGATCGGGACGCATAAACTTGCCAGTTGCGTGTTGGAGGTAGACATCGGCTACCGATGCATCCGTACCGACGGCAGATGTCGGAATGTTATCGCCGGGTTGCCACTCATATATAACCGTTTCACCGGCGACGCGAGATCGGAGTCTTTCCAGAGCGAGGTCAACATTGATTGAGGCAGTTCGCCCATACCTCAGAATTTCGCCGGCGCTGGTCGGCAAATCCATGATCGGTTCGTCTCGCCCGTCCTTGTCCAGACACCAGAGGTTGTGAAAGTATTGCCGTGCCATTTGCAACCGGACGTTAATACGCCCTGCAAGATTGTCGATCTCGTGTGCGGACGCTCTGGCGTTGCGTAATCGGGTAAGTTCTGATGCCGTGCGGTTGATGTCTTCTACAACCCATCCTGCCATGCGCGTCAGAAGCTCGACAGGATTTTCGGTGGCGACCTGCGGGGCAATCCGTATGATCGCTTTCGCAAATCGATCCTCTTGAATATGCCCGCGCGCAATCGTTTCTAAGGCGCTTAACCCTCGTTCTATGCGGTCACGTTCTTGATAGTCGAGTTCTTCTAAATTCGCCTCGGTTATCGTCAGAACGTCCAATTTGGCATCTCCGAAGAGGCGTAATTGCTGCGGTACGAACGCGGGCAAGATATAGATATACGGGGGTTTCCCAGGACTTCCGGTTCGTTGCTTTTGCCTGACCAAAACGCCTTCGTCAACCAAACCGTTTAGCATGTTACGAACGGTTCGGGAAGAGACTTCATCTTCTAGCCCAAGCCGTTCGATAATCGCCCCTAGCTCCAGACCGGCAGCTTCGCCTTGTAGCAATTCTAAAACGTCGGCTTCTGATTTTTCTCGCGCCATACCTTTACACCTTTCGCCAGATTAGGGGTTGGAGCGCCTTCGCGCGTTTTGCGTTGACGAATTCTTATGGTCGCCGAATGACGCATGATGTCCGTACCGGAGGTCAAGATAGCCGTGCCTTTCGCCTGCTTGGGTATTCTCGAAATTACGGCGTCGGGTGCATCTATCGTGCCTGCGACGGTGGATAAATCTTCCTTATCCAGCGCGAAGATGAGCCGGGTATTGCACGTCAATAGCGCCTGTTTGTCCATCGAACCGGGGCTTTGGCTGATGAGAACGATGCCGATTGCGTCATGGCGTGCTGTTCTAATCATCTCCCGTATAATTTGGGTTGATGGTGTAGTAGCACCGCCGCTCGGCAGGAAAAAGTGGGCTTCGTCTAGGATGAACACACACGGCGGGATCATCTCGCGCCTGCGAAGCGTTTGTATAATTCGGGCTGCCGCTCCGACCAAGAGATTACGGGAATTCTGCGACAGTCTACCGATAAATACATTCACAATCGGCTTGGTCTTGAGTTCCTCTATCCAGTCGCCTATCCCGACGGTTAGAACTGAACTTCTGTTATATGCAGCCCTGACTTTCGTAACCGCCCGTCCGCCGACGGCAGCTTGCCCGAATGCAGTAGCCGTGTCCTCTATTTCGGTAACGAGACTATCAATGTTCAGTGACACGTTTCCCGCCCGGTCTAAATCATCAAGCGCCTGTCCGCCGATGCGCTCGTAGGCGGCTGTGATAATCTCGCGCTGGTCAACGGTCAAGTTCGGCATGAAATTGAGGAATTCGCCTGCTCCGATCAGCGAATACGGAACTCTGAAGTTGACGCCACCGGTCAGATTGCATCCCCCTAAATCTTCTGTCGCCTCTCGAAAATCACCCAGTACGTCGAATGCAAGCACGGGGATACCCAACCGCGCCAGTTCTTCAACTACAACACCTACTGCATAGCTTTTGCCGACACCGGTTTTCCCGACTACGGCAATGTGTCGGGCGAGTGCTTCCATCGGCAGGATAAGCCCCACCTCGTCATCACCGGACTGTATATTGCCGAGATACAAACCCTCGTCCGGCGAAGTCGGCGTGTTCAATAATATCGGGATGAGATCGGCGGGTATCTGATATACGCCTTTGCCCGTCTGTGCCAATGATTTTGCTTCTCTGATCTCCATCCCGTCGTTCTGGGAATGAATTTCCCCTAGCACTTCGACCATCATAATCCGCGTGACATGCGGTGAACGGTCTCCGGTGCGCGGGTCACGCTGCCCGACCTGATATGCTTGGTTCTGCTGTAGCCGTGTCGGTTCGGCACGAGGATTTTCTTCTGTTCCCTCGATAATCCTTCCGTAGTGAACTGCGTTCATGTTGTCGCCCTCAACTACGACATACGTTCCGAGTGCGGGTTTGCATCCGGCGTCAACATGAAACGGAATTTGATCGAACGTAGGCGACCCGGAAAAAGGCGACGATGATGTTGTTCCGATTTTGTGGCTCTCGTCCAAGCCGATCTTGGTTTTCATATAACATGTCTCCATAGGACACGATTTTCCCATTATATTTCACATATTATTTTGTGTAAATAGTTTGGGAAATTGAAAAGGTAAATTCCATCCATCACGTATGTGTCAGAGGCAGGATGAATCGGAAAGTCGGTCTAAAGAGGCGGGAATTATGAGCGTCTATATTATCTCATTTTGGGTTGTGTAATTCAAAGTAGGCACACATTTCGGTCAGCGGACACTTGGAGCAGAGGGGATTTCGAGGTCGGCAGATCAAACGGGTAAAATCCAGTAGGTTTTGCGGTCTTAATCCGCTGTTCCGCATTGATAAGAACGGCAACAGGGCGCGAATAGCTTTCGAGCCTTTTGTTATATGTTCCATTTCCAATCCGGTTAGGCGCGAAACAAAACGAAGAATGTTTACGTCAGCCGGTACACTCGGCAAGTCACAGGCAAACGCCTCTATAGCCGTAGCGGTATAAACCCCTAAACCCGGCACTTTCATTAGCTCGTCTATATCGCATGGTATTTCGCCGTCATGGTTGTGTAGCAAGTATTCGGCGGCGCGTTTCAGGTACGGCACTCTTTTTTGCAAGCCAAGTGGGTTAAGAGCGACAGCAAGTTCGTCGTCGCTGGCAGCGGCTATAGCTTCGAGGCTAGGGTAAGCTCGAAAAATATCTTCGTATAATTTTGCAACAACGTCGGTTCGTGTTCGGACTAGCAGAAATTCAGCTAAGAAAATGCGGTAAGGTGTACAGTACTGACGCCAGGGTAATTCATTATCTTCAAAATCCGAACTGGCGAGTTGCTCTGCCGATTTAGTGACTTTTTCAGCAAGTTGATTTAGCTGACTTGATTCATCCATTCCCTTATTGTATCTGGTTTTGCTCTGACAAAACTCCTGATACTATTATCCTCGAGCGCCGTCACTCTTGTGAAACGCTGTAGCCTATAAAGGGGTCAACATGACCTTACCCCGGTTTAGCGGACGGAGAAAATGTCCGATAGACTGAGTGTAAGGAGTGAGACGATGGGACGCTACAAGAAGCACACAGACGAGTTCA
>JAANMX010002671.1_pt1 | contig 17150 bp, 12 predicted proteins | sample 7279681 | NCBI WGS metagenome assembly JAANMX01 (sample SAMN14094542, study PRJNA606508) | bioreactor metagenome | isolation source: A lab-scale SPAN reactor treating ammonium-rich wastewater day 351 | place: Ireland: Galway | collected 2018-01-01
ATCCGCTGCTGGGCATAGCCGAAGTACTGCGGGTTGGCATTCGTAACAAGCAGATAAGCCGCTCGAGCTTCGTCCTTCTTACCCTCTAAGCGGAGGGTTTCGCCGATCTCGTACTGCACTTGCGCCTTCAGCTTTTTCGAAAGCTTTGGCACGCCGAGGGCGGCTTTCAATTGCTCGTGGGCGAGCAGAAAATGATGAGGCTTGCCAAATTGGCGTATATAGACGGCGTTATCCATATAGATCGTCGCTTTTGGATCCGCAGCGAGTTTCGGTTGGCCGGCTGCCTTCGCGAACTCAGCTCGGGCACTAGCCAAAAGGTTTGCCTCCTGCTTTTTGTCTGCACCGCTCGCGGCCAGCTCTTCTGAAAAGCTGAGTGCGGCCTCGCGGTAAAGCTGCGCAATTTGCGTTGAAGTCAGACCCTTAACGGCAATGCCCTCGGCGATCGCCTTTTGTGCATCGGCCCACTTCTTGCTTGTGATCAGGACCTCACCCAGCAACAAATACGCCTGAAACTTCTGCGAAGGCTCAGCTTTTGGAAGTTTCGTCACACTCAAGGCCGCCACATAGAACGCGTTCGCATCGCTCACTTGCCGCGCAAGGCCGGTGATCTTGAGGAATGCCTCGGCCTTGATACGATCGGCCGCCCCAACGACCGTCGTTGCCGCAGCCAGAGCCTCGTATCCCGACTTTAGATCCGATGCGTTCCAATAAACTTCACCGCTGCGGGCGTAGGAGCGGGCCTTACAGATCAATGCCTCGGCCTTGATGTCGGGCGGCGTCGTTGCGACTGCCACGAGAGCGTCGAGGTCTTTGCGCAAGACAGATACGAGACCCTGCTTGAACTTCGTCTCTAGCTCAGTCCTTAGTGAGTTGTGCGCATCGGAGTGTCGTACGATCTCGATGTAGAGCCTGGCCCTCTCAAGCGTGATCTCCGCACGTTTGGCGGCTGTGATGTCTTTCAAGTCAAGAGCGGTGTTGAAGGACTTTAGTGCTTCCCGATCGTGATAGAACACAAAAGAGCTGCTCTTGAACTTGCGGGGCTTCTGGCTAACTATGGTCCGCTGCTGCATCTGCACATTGCCGGCGGCAAGCAGTGCATCGGCCTTCTGCATATCATTCGCTGCGAGGTCCGCGGCTTGAAGATACGCGGCTTCGGCCGTATTTCGCTGAGCAGGCTTGCTTGCGGCCTTGCCGGCAGCCATCGCGGCCGCATAGGTCTTATAGACCGGAGCAGGCGTCGGTGAAGGCGTCTGAGCGGTCAATGTCGAACACGCTATCAGCACTAAGATCAACAGAAATACAATGTTTCGGTTCATATTTTCTTTACTACTGCTTGAATTTTATCGAACCGAGCACACGCTTGACTGCCTCGCGCACCGCGTCCCAACGATTGAAGTGCCAAACGCGGATCTGCCATCTTTCGGACCCGCGTGCTACGAAGATGGTATTGGTACCGTCGTATGCCTGGTTCGCCGAGATCTGGACCGCCTCGCCCGCGTTTATCGGATACGGCTCGTTCTTGAACTCTTTCCAGCTCGTATCGTTAGCCATTATCTCCTTCATCTCAGCCAGATAATCGGCCGCGTATTTCTTGATCTCGGGCGCTGTAAGAATCCCGTAGTTCCGGTAGCTAATGTTTATAGTGATATTGTCCTTGCCTTTCTCTCCCCATCGGCCGCACGCTCTTTGCCCCGCCGACGTGATCTCTTGCTCGCACTCGCCTTCGGCGACCTGGGCGGGAAAGTCGAACAGCAATCCGCCGAAATTGTATGTCTTCCAATTCGCGGGTGGTATCTTTGCCGTCGCGGCGACAACCGAACCTTCTTTCTGGAACGTCGCGATGATCTGATCGACCTTTGCGGCCGCTACCTTATCTCCGGCGGGATGGACAAAGTTGAGCTGTCTGTAGTCGTCCGGTTTTCCGAACACGATCATCTTCTGACGAACCTGCTTTTTGTCATAAGGATCGAAGCGTTCCTCATCGATCACTGCCGCAGGTTCACCGAGGAATGTCGTATCCTTGACGAACTGCTGTGCAGCTTTTGGGTCGTCCCAAATGATATCGACCGATTTCTCCATAACCTGTCGGATCGCAGTGAATTTTTGATCCCATTTCAGATACCTGACCGTCGCCCAAAGACCCGCGTCGATCATTTCCCAACGGACATCCGCAGTCATCGTTTCGAGCAGCGGATCCGGTTTGTCATTCTTGAGTACATACGGGACAGGGGATGCAACGCTCAGACCCGTGCCCGTCAACGTCATGCGTTTCCACGCCGGCACAGCTGCAGGTGCCGCCTTGATCGGAGTTGGTTTTGCGACCGTCACCGGCGACGGCGTTGGTTTCGCGGGTTCGCTGTTGTCGGGGGTTTTGACGCCGGGGACAATGTCATTTGCCGCCTCGGTCAGGGTTTTGTCACCGAATGGATATTTGAGTTTCGCCTTCGCCTGAGTGTAATTCGGGTTGATCTTGACCGCGTCCCAATAGTCGGCTTGGGCCGCGTCGGACTTCCCGAGTTTGTCGTAAAGGAGGCCGCGTTCGTAATATGAACGGGCGGCAAAAAGCCCTTTCGGATCCTTTTTGATCGAAGCGGTGAGGTCGGCTATCGCTTCGTTGTTTTTTCCCGTTCTTTTGTAGATATCAGCTCGGTAGAAATACGCCATCGCCATTCCGTTGCTCACGCGGATGAGTTCGGTGTAATCGGCGAGAGCCGCGGGATAATTACGAAGGATCTTGTACGTTCCTGCGCGAGTGATCAGAGCTTCTTCAAAGCCCGGCCTTGCTTCGAGTGCCTTTGTGCACTCTTGTATCGCGTCAGAGTACTTGCCGGCCTCGAAACTCGCATCGCATTTTGCAAGAAAGCCCTCAGCCGTCTGGGCGTTTACGGCAACGACGCCAAAGGCGAGCACCACAAACGTGGCAAATAGAAGAGTATTTTTCCCCATCGCTAGTATCTTCCTTGATCGATCTGTGCGGCCTTCAGCTCATCAGCCGCCGCGAGTGCCGCATTGCCCTTCAACTTATAAGCATAGGCTCGAAGCCTGTAAAGATTTGCGACTCGCGGTGCCATGCGGATCGCGGTCTCGAGATCGGAAAGTGCCTCGTCGGCCTTCCCCATATTCAGGAGCGCAAGTGCACGATTCTGATACGCTTCCATCCAGGTCGGTTTGAGTTCGATCGCCTTGTCGAAGTCTTTCCGGGCCTTTTTCCATTCCTTCAGATGAAGGTAGGCCGTGCCGCGGTTGTAAAAACCCGCGGGCTCCTGCGGCGATGCTTTGATCAAGGCTTCGGACACCTCGATCGCCTTTTTGGGATCCTTGAGGTAGTTGAGATAGATCGCCCCGCGTTGAATGAGATACTCGGCTGCATTTTCCGGGTCAGCGGCGACGAGTTTCTCGTAATAATCCGCTGCGAGCTGGTATTTTCGGGCGTTCATGGCGTCAACCGCGGCCTGCCTCATCTCGCCTGTGGTAACCGCAGTCGTTTCGTTGTTCTTTTTCGCTTGTTCGTTGACCTGAGCCAGCGTAGTCCGATCGACCGGCTTTTCAACAGGTTTCTCCGTTGCTCCTGCACCGCCTCGAAGGACACGGAACTTCTCGGCAAGCATATCGGCGTATCGGTCGAGCACCTTTCCGGCCGCCATCATATACATATCGCGCTTTGCCGGAATAACCAGCGGCGTGAACGAATGTCGCGTATCGCCAAATGCCTGCGACGCTCGGTAATTAGCACGCGACGGATCCTCACGGGGCTTGTCAGCAAATCCGATACGCTCGGCGATCGGTTGGGCAGACATATATTGGTCGAATCCATTGTCCTCATTGACCATATAGATGTAACTTTTTGTCACATTCATCAGCCCGCCGATCGAGTAATCGGAGTGGAAATACGGGTCGCCGTAGAACCAGCCCTGTCTGTCCTGCTTGACCTGAGCTGAGAGCATTATCGACGCGAAATCGAGCACCACATCGAGCGTCATCAGATCAGCACCGGTCGTTTTAGCGGTCTTCGCGAGTTTCTTTTGCTGACCAAATCCGATGATCTCGACGGTGCCTTCCGGCTCCCAACGAACGAACACCGGCCCGTCGAATGCGTTCATTGAAACCCACGCCTGGCCACGTTCCCCATCGAAATCCGCACCTTTTTCTTTTTCTTGTTTTGAGAGCTTCTCGGCGTAGTATTCAGTTTGCTTGACGGCATCGAACTGCACGGTTTCGATCCCGATCGCATTGAGTTTGCTCGTGAGCCGAGCGTAGAAATCGTTGGTCAGCTTTTGCAGGTCGGCGGTCGTAAGATCCGAATCGAGATAGACGGTAACATCGGCAGTATTTTTGTTTGCAGACTTGCTCGCGGACGTAACTGTCTTGAAATGCACACGCACCTGTGCAAGCGCGATCTTTGCCGCGTTCTTCGCAACCTTCGGCTTTCCGAAGGTTCCCGCTTTTACGTACTTAAATGTTTCGTCCGCAAGCGTCGAATAATCCTGCGCAAAGGCTGCGGCCGCAAATACAAATACAGCTATAGCCGCGAGAGTGAGCTTCATTTTCATACTGTTCTTTGTTCCTGAGAGTTAAGTCGATACTACGACGGCTAGTATATATTACTTTCGCGTTTCTTCCCTGTCGCATCGACGTAAACCACCTTCATTTCAGAATAGAAATCGAGCGAGGTACTGCCTTGTTCGCGCGGGCCGATACCGCTCGATTTTATTCCGCCGAAGGGAATGTGAGCTTCACCGCCGGTCGTCGGAGAATTGATATGTGTCATACCGCTCTCGATCTCTTCGACAAAGCGCGTAACGTTGTTGTAGTCGTTCGAGAAGATCGACGACGAAAGCCCGTACTCCGTATCGTTCGCGAGCGTGATCGCCTCGTCAAGATCGTTAACGCGAAAAACGCCGATGACCGGACCGAAGATCTCTTCGCGGGCGATCCGCATATCGGCGGTCACGTTGTCGAAGACCGTCGGCTGGACGAAGTAGCCATATTCGAGGCCATCACCTGACGCACGTCCGCCGCCGCAGAGCAGCGTCGCGCCATCCTCTTTGCCGATCTCCAGATATTTGAGAACCGTGTTGAATTGATGTTCATCAACACTCGGCCCGATATCGGTCGAAGGATCAGCACCCGCTCCAAGCTTGTACGCCTTTGCGCGTTTGACTAGTTTCTCGACGAACTCATCCGCGATCGAACTCTGTACGATCGCACGGCTTCCGGCAGTACAGCGTTGGCCTGTTGAACCAAAAGCTCCCGACGCCGTGTGCTCAACAGCAAGATCGACATCGCAATCTTCGAGAACGACGACAGGATTCTTGCCGCCCATCTCCGCCTGAAAAGGAATACCGCGACGAGCGATCTGTTCATAGAGCTTGAGGCCGATCTCGGTCGAACCAGTAAAGGAGATCGCGCGAACCGCCGGATGATCTGCGATCGCGTCTCCGACCTCGCTTCCCGAACCGAGTACGAGATTCATCACCCCGGCCGGCACGCCAGCCTCCGTAAATATCTCCATCAGCCGAACCGCCGTCGAAGGCGTGTTTGTCGCCGGCTTGAAGACGATCGTGTTGCCTGCGGCGAGCGCAGGCGCGATCTTCCACAAAGGGATCGCGATCGGAAAATTCCACGGCGTGATCAGGCCGACAACTCCGTGCGGCTGCTTGATCGTGTAGGCAAAGTTCGCAGGAAGTTCGCTCGCGATCGTCTCGCCGTTATTGCGGCGCGTTTCGCCCGCACAGAATTCGACAACGTTCGTGCCGCGCGCTACTTCACCGCGCGCCTCGGAGATGGTCTTGCCCTCTTCGCGAGTCAGCAACTGAGCGATCTCTTCCTTGTTGTCTTCAAGCAGACGTACGGCTCGCGTCAGAATCCGGCCGCGTGCCGGAGCAGGCGTCCGCCGCCAATCTTTGAATGCGGAATATGCCGCTTCGATCGCCAGACGCGTCTCTTCGCGAGTCGCTTGCTCGCTTTCACCAATGATGTCCCGCGTGTCCGCCGGATTGATATTCGGCACACGTTTTCCCGATGTGCTCTCAATCCAAGTTCCGTTAATGAAGCTTCTATATACTGTCATAGTGCTCTCCGAGTGGAAGTAAACCAAGCCAGCTCGAATATATGAGATTGCTCCACAAAACGCAAAAAATGCGGGTCCGGCCGGTTCAACCTTTCGAACCCGCGGACCCGCGATCATGTAAAAGCCTCGGACCTTCTATTTTTTGTCGTCGTCCGTATCAGATGGCTTGTCGTTCTTCGGAAAGCCTATGAACCATTTGCCATCGATCTTATCAAAATCCATGGTCTCCCAAGTTCCCTCGTCGGTCAGGTATTCAAGGCTTGCACGGTCACCATTGATCACTTCGTTCCTTACTTCGGCCTTATCGGCTTGTTTGGTTTCGAACATGTCGGAGATCATCTCGTCAAGCGATCTCTTTGGCTTATTCGCTTCGCCGAGCATTTTCAGAAAATCAAGTGCATCGGGCGAAAGGACTTTTTTGAGGCCCTCGACATCCTTATTCTTCCGAAACTCATATGCCGTCCGATAGGTATCCGATGGTGTCGCTTGAGAAACTCCCGGCGTAGGAGTTGAGCTTGGCGACGCTGTGGCCGTGTTCGATGTATTAGCATTTGTCGATCCCACATTCGCATTTTTTGAGACCGCAGTATTCGCGGTTGAGCCACTCTCACCGATCCCGCCACAACCAATTGACACAGCTGCAAGCGTCGCAGCCCCAAGCATAACTAAGCGGATCAGCTGATCCTTCCACATCAACATTTATTTTTTGTCTCCCCTTTTTTTTGGATCCAATAACCGTTGTCTTCGAATTCGACAGGCTATAATAATCCTTTCATGCCCACTTGGGTAGTACCTCGGTTGATCTTTCAGCTAGGTAGATAGGAGATCGGTGCCACCCGCAGGCCATAGGGAAGATGGAATTTTCGAACATCGGAGAGCTTCTTAGAGATCGAATCGCGGCCGCCCCTGCGAAGGATTTCCTCTTTTCTTCATCTGACGAGCGAGAATGGACATACGCTGATCTCGGCAAGGTTGTTAACCAAACTGCTACACTTCTCACTGCAACCGGAATTGGAAAAGGTGATGTCGTTAGCCTGCTCCTGCCTAACTCTCCCGAATACATCGTTGCGTATTTCGCTTGCTGGACGCTCGGTGCGATCGCCGGCCCGATCAACTCGCTCTTAAAGCCTGAAGAGATCGAATGGACTCTCGAAAATTCGGGATCGAAGCTCCTGCTCGTTGCGAGCGAGTTTCTCCCGAAACTCGAAGGCCGCAAAACTCCCGAACGGATCGTTTTCGATAAGGTCGAGGAGGTTTCGGGAGCACGAAACAGTGTAGCTTCGGGAATTGAGATCGAAGCCGGCGACGACGCCGTGATCATTTACACATCCGGCACGACGGGCAAGCCAAAAGGCTGTCTTCTTACGCATGGAAACCTCATTGCGAACGCCCGACAGATCGTCGAATGGCTCGGCTTTACGGAGTCCGACCGCCTGCTCACGTTAATGCCGCTTTTTCATATGAACGCCGTTTCGGTTACGACGATGAGCGCACTGTATGCCGGAGGTTCAACGGTCGTTAGCCCAAAATTCTCCGCCTCGCGCTTCTGGGACATCATCGAAAAGTACGAGATCACCTCTTTCGGGTCGGTCGCGACAATGCTCTCGATGCTGTTGGCGAAGGAACGCCGGCCGGACAAAGAAAAGATCGCCGCACTTCGTTTTGCGATGTGCGGTTCGGCACCCGTGCCGGCTGAGGTTTTGAATCGTTTCGAGGAGACCTTTGGCTGCCTCGTCATCGAAGGCTATGGCTTGAGTGAATCGACCTGCCGCTCGACGTTCAACCCGCCGACAAAGAAGCGTCGTCCGGGCTCCTGCGGCCTTCCGATCGGCAACGAGATGGCGGTTTGGGATGAGAACAACGAGCCGGTCGGTGACGGCCTACTCGGCGAGATCGTGCTTCGCGGTCCGAATATCTTTCGCGGCTATTTCAATAACCCTGAGGCGACCGCGAAGGCTTTTGACGGCGGCTGGTTCCACACCGGCGACATCGGCTATCGTGACGCGGACGGATTCTACTTCATTGCCGACCGCAAATCGGACATGGTGATCCGCGGCGGTGAGAATATTTATCCACGCGAGATCGACGAAGTCCTCTTCACGCATCCTGCTGTTGCATCCGCTGCCGCGATCGGCGTACCGGATAAACTTTACGGCGAAGAAGTTGAGGCTTTTGTCGTGCTTCGTGAAGGAAAAACCGCCAGCGAAGCGGAGCTGATCGACCTTTGCCGTGAGCACCTTGCGGACTATAAGTGCCCTAAACGCATACACTTTCTCGACGATATTCCAAAAGGGCCGACGGGCAAGCTCTTAAAACGTGAGCTTGCGAAACTTCGTCCAAAAGAGTGATCCCGCTCGAAATTGTAAGCCCGTTACGCCCTGGTATAAACTAGATACTTATGGCAAAACGGAAACTTGGCATCGCTGTGGTCGGCATCGGCGGTGCGGTTGGAACCACGATGGCAGCGGGCATCGAACTCCTGCGTCAGAATGCTATCGATACGACGGGATTGCCGCTCGCAGGCTTTGGACAGCTTGCGGATTACACGGATATTGAGTTCGCCGGCTGGGACCTTTTTGACAACGACCTTGCTGCTGCCGCCGAGACTCACGATGTATTGACGCTCAAACAGTTCGGTGCGGTCTCGTCCGGTCTCGCCGAAAAACGTCCCTGGCCCGCGATCGCCGACACACGCTTCCTCTCGAATATCAGCGGAACAAATATTATTTCCCTTGCGAAGCTTCGCGACGCGGCCGAACAGGTTCGCGCCGACATACGCGAGTTTCGCGCTCAATGCGACGCAGTATGCGTCGTAAACCTCGCATCGACCGAAGCTCTGAATGACCAGGACAATGCCGTTTTCTCAACGCTTGCGGCATTCGAAAAAGCGATCGATGAGAACGCAGCTGAGATCTCGCCCGCGATGCTATACGCCTATGCCGCTATCGCAGAAGGCGTTCCTTATGCGAATTTTACGCCTTCGGTCTCGGCAGATTGTCCTGCGTTGATCGAATTCGCCAACGAGAAAAAAGTGCCGCTCGCGGGCAAGGACGGCAAGACCGGTCAGACATTCATCAAGACGGTGCTTGCGCCTGCGCTTCGCTCGCGGGCATTGCACATCGACGGCTGGTATTCGACCAATATACTCGGGAATCGCGACGGCCTTGCCCTTTCGAACGACGCATCGCTCGCCTCTAAGATCCGCACGAAATCGAGCGTTCTCGACGAAATGCTCGGCTACGAGGTCGAAGATCACCTCGTCGATATTCGATATTATCGGCCGCGCGGTGACAACAAAGAGGCTTGGGACAACATCGACGTAAGCGGCTTTCTCGGCCAGAAGATGCAGATAAAGGTGAATTTTCTCTGCCGCGATTCGATCCTCGCGGCACCGCTTGCGATCGAGATCGCGCGTTGTCTGGACCTGGCTCGCGAACGCGGTGAATTCGGCATCCAGGAACAGCTTTCGGTTTTTTTCAAAATGCCAATGACGCAGAAAACGCAACCCCAACACGCGTTCTTTCTGCAGGAAAAAATGCTGCTCGATTGGCTTGAGCAGAGGTAAGAATTATGACACTCAACACGATGAAGATCTCCTTTCCCGCCGACCTTGAACAAAAGATCGAGAAAGAAACAAACAGTTGGAATGACGAGCAGAAGATTGCCCGCGTTTGGAAAAAAGATGCGACGCTCTGGCAGAACGAGGACGAGGCAGAATGGCTTGGCTGGCTCGATATCGCGCGCGAAGAGCTCGATCGCGTCTCGCTCTACAAGGACTTTTTCGCGGATATCAATAGCGCGGGCTTCAATGATGTACTGCTGATGGGAATGGGCGGCTCATCGCTTTGCCCGGAGGTGCTCGGAATAACCTTTGGCAAGACGAATTTTCACATCCTTGACTCGACGGTTCCCGCCCGCATCAAGGCCGTCGAGTCGATGATCGACATCGACAACACGCTCTTCATCGTTGCGAGCAAATCCGGCTCGACGCTCGAACCGAATTGCTTTCTCCAATACTTTTTCGACATCGTCGAAAAGCGGAAAGGCCGCGAAAGTGCAGGCCGTCAGTTCGTTGCGATCACCGATCCGGGTTCGAAACTTGAGAAGCTCGCTAAGCAAGACGGCTTTAGATACATCTTTTCCGGAAAGCCTTCGATCGGCGGCAGGTTTTCCGCACTCTCGGCCTTTGGAATGACCGCCGCGGCAAGTATGGGAATTGACGTCGAGGCGTTCCTTACGCACGCGGAGAAGATGACACAAGCTTGCCGTGCCGAAACGGTCAACGATAATCCCGGTGCGGAACTCGGCGTGCTCCTCGGCGTCTGTCAACGCAATGGCCGCGACAAACTCACGCTTCATCTCTCGCCGGAATTTTACGACCTTGGTGCATGGCTTGAGCAGCTGATCGCCGAATCGACCGGCAAGCACGGCGTCGCGATAATTCCCGTCGACCGCGAACCGCTTGAAGAGGTTTCCGTTTACGGAAAAGACCGCGTATTTGCCTGCATCGGCCCGAACGCGGATGCGAATCTCGACGCTCAGTACGATGAATTCTCGGCGTTCGGCCACCCTTCGATCCGCATCGGAATCGACAGCGCCGATGCGCTCGGCCAGGAATTTTTCCGTTGGGAGTTCGCGACCGCCGTCGCAGGTTCGATAATGGGCATCAACCCGTTCAACCAGCCCGACGTTGAGTCCGCGAAGGTTGCGGCCCGCGAACTTACAGACGCGTACGAGAAGACCGGCAAGTTGCCTGAAGAAGCGCCATTCTTTGTGGGCGATGGGTTCGAGCTTTTTGCACCTGCGGAACATGCGGGCAAGCTCGCCGATGCCGTTACGGAAAAAAGCGTCGCGTCGCTGCTCGCGGCTCACTTTGACACGATCGGCAAGGACGATTACTTTGCTCTGCTCGCATTCATCGAGATGAGTTCGACGAATGAGCAGCATTTGCAGGCCATTCGCGAAAAAGTGCTTCGCAGCTCACATGCCGCGACCTGTCTCGGCTTTGGGCCGCGATTCCTGCATTCGACCGGCCAGGCATACAAGGGCGGTGGTAATAACGGCGTGTTCCTGCAAATAACGGCGGACGATGCGGCAGACCTCGCCGTGCCGGGGCAGAAATATACTTTCGGGGTCGTTAAAGAGGCTCAGGCGCGAGGGGATTTTCAGGTTCTTGCGGACCGCGGACGCAGGTTGCTGCGCGTCCACCTGGACGGCGATGTCGAAAAAGGCCTTGAAAAGCTTTTGTCGCTGATCGCGTAAGTTATTCGAAACTAAGGGCTTCAACCGCATCGAGCCGCGCGGCTTTCAGGCCCGGATAAAGCGCTCCGACGGCGCTGCTCAAAAGGCCGATGACCAAAATTCCAGCGACAACTTTAGGCTCGATCTGCACGGTGAGCGTAGTCCATTTCGTAAGCCCGAGGGTCAAAATGATCGTTGCGACGACACCGAAAATAACTCCGCCAAGCGCGATCAGAAGGGCTTCCTGAACGATCGTCCATCCGATCGTAAAATTCGACATTCCGAGCGATTTCAGAACGCCGATCTGCCGCGTCCTTTCGCTCACGGTCGTGTACATCGTGAGCAGGATGATGAGCGCCGAGACAAAGCCTGCGATTCCGATAACGACGTTCAAAAAAACATTCAAGGCCGGAATGCCCTGCATATAGAGTTCTTCGAGGTCGCGGGTGAGCAGGATCTGCGTGTTTGGAAAGTCGTTGTGGATCTTCTCGCCGATGGCGTCGGCGCTTTGCCCGGGCTTCAACTTTACGAGCAGCGCGGTCGCACGGCCTTCGCCGTCCAACTGCTTCTGCATCGTGTCGAGCGGAATTTTGATACGGGCACCGACGCTTGGCTCATAAATTCCGACGACCGTGAACGGCCTGCCGAATAATTCCATCGTTCCACCGATCGAAAGCTTCTTCTGTGCAAAAAAAGCCGCGTCCGACACGACCTCGTCACTGCCCGGTGTAAAGGCACGTCCCTTAACGATCGTTAAGCCCGAAACCTGCGAGTAGCTATCAAGATCGACGCCCTCGAGGATGCGGCTGCCCGTATTGGAATCCTTCGCCGAGACGCTCGTCTGAATGATCGGAATCGCACGGTCAACTCCCTCGACCTTTTCGATCTCATCGGCGAGCGAGACCGAAAGCCGCGGCGTTTCGGCACCGCTCCAGCCAATGCTGCCCGATGGGCGAACCATAATTTCGGCTCCGATGTTCGCCTCGCGTTTTGCACGCTCACGCAAACTGCCGTTTGCAAGCCCGACGGTGAAAACGATCAGCAGGATGCCGATGCCGATACCGACAATGCTCACAAGCGTGCGAGCCGGCCGGTGGAGCATATTCGAAAAAACCAGACTATTCATCAACAAGATACGGGGTTGCCGCCGCCGTCGCGCGGTCCTCTTCGAGCACTTTTGCGATCACCGGCAGTGAGAGCGAACGCGTCTTCCCTATATTCTCCACCTCGCGGCCCTTCGCATATACAGCGTGACGGCCGTGTTCCTTGTACCAGTCGGCGAGCCCTGCGGTCTTGTGCATCTCTTCGATGATCTGACGCCAGCCGACGCCCGTATTGTATGCACAGAAGCTGATCTCGCCCTCCTGCGTGCCGTACGGAATGACGCACATCTCGGTCCGGCGAAAATCATACGTAAAGAGATCCTGGAACCACATCCCTTCCACGCAAAGCACACGCCAAACATCGTCATCCGACCTCTCGGCCTGCATCCGGTCGTTGCGGTCGCTGTTGGAGCTTGTTGACGACGGCCTGAAAAGATTGAGTATCTGCGAGACGGGAAAGCCTTCCGGAGCGTTCGCCGCGTCATAATTCCGCATGATGGCCATCGCAAGCTGCGCCATCGTAAGTTTTTTGCCGCGTGCCGTATCGGTGATCGTCGCAACGTCCTTCATAAAACGTTCGTAGTTGAAGAACTCAAAGAGCGACCGCATCGCACCGGTCCGCTTATTGACGACAAGCAGCGTGAAGATGCCGCAATTCGGATGGCAGTTGCAGGACGACCAGCCCCACGGAGCGTCCGCTCCCTGAAGCATATCCATCACCGAGGTGAAAGCCGAATATGACGAGAGCGGGAACCAATCACGCAGAGGACGAAGCGTTCCGTCGAGCTGAGTTTCGAGATCCTGCGTCATCCCCGAAAGCGTGTAACGCTGCTTTCGGCGGTCGGCATCCGCGATATCCTCGTCGCGGCCGGTGAACGACACGGGCTGGAATGCGATCGTCTGCACCTTGTCGATGTTCTGTGCGGCGAACTTCACGATCGAGCCGATCCCGTGATTGTTCCACGAATTCACGATCGTCGTTACAAGCGTCACCTTGATCCCGACGGAGGCAAGATTCTCGATCGCCTTGAGCTTTACGTCAAAAAGGTTGCCGACGCCGCGGTGTTTATTGTCCTCCTCATTTGTACCGTCGAACTGAAGGTAAACGCCGTGCTGTCCCGCAGCCTTCGCCGCTTTGCAGAATTCGAGGTCCTCGGCAAAACGAATGCCGTTGGTTGCTGCGAGGATCCGATAGAAACCGATCTTTTTTGCATACGCGACGGCGTCGAGAAAATACGGCGAGAGCGTCGGTTCGCCTCCCGAAAAAAGGATGATGATCTGGCGTCTCGGCTTGAATGACACCGCGCGGTCGAGGATCGCCTTGATGTCATCAAATGTCGGTTCGTGAACATAGCCGACCTGATTCGCGTCCATAAAGCACGGATCGCACATCATATTGCAGCGATTTGTAAGATCGACCGTCAGCACCGCTCCGCGGCCGAACTTGATATCGCTCGTTCCGTGGTGATGAATGTGCCCGTCCTCGGCCGAACGGAAATCACGCCCGAAGAAAAGGGACTCGATCCGCTCGAGGAAACGCGCGTCCGTCGCGAGAATATCCTCATAAACGCCGTGCGTCGGGCAGGTCTTCCGGATGATCACCTGTCCGTTCTCCTCGAGGATCTCGGCCTTGATCTCGCCGGGATGTGAATCCATCAGTATCTCGAGCGGGATGTCCCCGGCGATGACGCCGTTGCGTACACTTTTTACGCACGCCGGGCAAAGACTATCCGTCTGTCTCGGGAATCCGAGTGGCGGAGCCGTCCGCTCGTACGACTTGAGCAACGGCTCGGCAGCCCAATTCGGCTGGATCGACTCGCCTTCGGGAATGGCACGGTTTACGAACTGGAATGCCTTCCACCCGAGGTCAGCAGCCTTCGAGAGGGCCCGTGAGCCCGTTTTTCCGCCACCCTGCGACTCGCCCCTTCGAAAATTATCGCTGAACATACTGATCTTTCACTCCTACATATTCGGCCGTGAGAGTATCCGACATTTTATCAAACTTTTACCTCTCGTGCGCAGTTTGCCTCGCTGCCGAATGCCTCAGGACGGCCCTAGCGGCGAAACGATATCCGTTGCGGAGCCAATAGCCGCGATGTTCGTCATTTTGTGCGAACCACACGAAAAAGCGGCCGGAAAATACCGGCCGCGGCTTCTCGTCTCGATGTGCAGGATGCTCAATCGAGATCGCGAAAGACCTGCTCTTCCATCTCGATCGCTCGCGGGAAAAGGATGTTGTTCTCAAGATGGATGTGGACGTGAAAATCCTTTTCGAGATTCTCAAGTCCCGCGAAAAGGCCAATGTAGCTCGGGCAGGCACCCTCGGGCGGCGTGTAATTGGAAGAGAGCGAACGGATGTGCTTCAGCATATCGTTTGCCTGGTCGTGCTCAAGCATCATCGTCCGGATCGGATTGTTCACCGAGCCGAAGGTCGGAAACGGCGCCATTCGATGTGCCTTCAAGGCTCGCTCGAGGCTCCCGATATACGGGAAGAGCATCATTTCTTCCTTCTGCATATGCGTGTTCAGCTCGGCACCGAGCGTAACCGTGATGTCGCGGATCTTCAGAAGTTCGGGGCGGTGCTCGCCGTGTTTTCCGGCAACCTTCTCGGCAAGAGGAATGAGCCGAGCGATCTCACTTCGCGTGAAATCGTGATGCGTATACACGATGTGCTCGATCAATTCCTGCGCGCTTTTCTGTTCGGCGGATCTCTCTTCCGGCGTCAGCTCCCGGGCAAAGACAGCCGCAAGTTCATTGAGGACCACATCGGGATCGATGCCGGCCTTTGCACAGGCCTCAGCAAGCGGCACACGGCCTCCGCAACAGAAATCAAGGTTGTGATTCTGAAAAACGCTGATCGTAAGTGGGGATTCGAGTGCGATCTCTCGAACGGTTCGGGTTGCCAGATCGTTCATTTTATAGGTCTCCTTATGCCCGCAATGATATTTCGCCCGCCGCGGGCAAAATATGACCCAAATTACATATGAAAAAAAATTACGGGACCTTTGCCGCCAGCATTGGCTTCAGAGCGGCGTAAACGTTGGCCGTCATTATCTTTTCGCCCTCGGCGTTCGGATGAATGCCGTCGGCCTGGTTGAGGTCCTTGTTGAGGGCGACGTTCTCGAGAAGGAAAGGCAGATAGGTGAGTTTGTACTTTGCCGCAAGGTCGGGAAAAACGGCGTTGAATTCGCGTTGATAGTCGCTGCCCATGGTCGGCGGAGCGATCATCCCGCAAAGAAGAACGCGAACATTCTTTGCTTTCGCTTTTTGAATGATCGTTTCGAGATTCTCACGCATTTTTGCGGGTGGGCCGCCGCGAAGAAGGTCGTTGGCACCGAGTTCGAGGATCATAATCCGAACGTTCGGAGCGGCAAGCACCCAATCGACGCGTTCGAGGCCGCCTAGGCTCGTGTCGCCCGAAACACCGGCATTAATGACCTCATAATCGTAGCCATCCTGTTGAAGCATCTGCTGGAGGAGATTCGGGTAGGACTCTTTCTCCGTCAGGCCGAAACCGGCGGTCAGGCTGTCGCCGAACGCGATGATCTTCGGGCGGTTCTCGTCGGTCTTCGGCGTGGCAAGAGGCTTGTTCAGCCGGTCGTCGGGAGTGGCGGCATTGTTCTGCGAACCGCAGGCAGATTGGAGCGTAAACGCCGCAGCGAGCAGCAACGCAGAAGATATTTGGATCAAGAGCTTTCGTGCCATCGTATTGCTCTAAGAGCTTGATTTATTGGAACTTGTTGCCCGCAAATGTGCAAGCTAAGATGAAACAACGAATAAAAGCGGCCGTAGATTTCGAATGATAACTCTCTCAAACGTTTCAAAGATCGTCCCTTCCGGGGCCTCAAACCTAACGATCCTCGACGATGTTTCGATCGACATCGCGCAAGGCGAATTCGTCGCGATCACCGGTGCTTCCGGCAGCGGAAAATCAACGCTTCTCGGGTTGATCGCGGGCCTCGACGCGGCAACCTCCGGCGAGATCCGCGTCGATGGCGAGGAACTTTCGAAAGCGAACGAAGAGCGGCTTGCCGCGATCCGCAGCGAGAAGATCGGGTTCGTTTTTCAATCATTTCACCTGATCCCGAGCCTGACGGCACTCGAGAATATTCTGATCCCGATGGAGATCGCCGGCCATCCAAACTCGCGCGCAAGAGCCGAAATGCTGCTCGAAAGCGTCGATCTCGCAAGCCGCGGGCATCATTACCCGCACGAACTTTCAGGCGGCGAACAGCAGAGAGTTGCCATCGCACGTGCGTTCGCAAACTCGCCGAAAATACTGCTCGCGGATGAGCCGACCGGCAATCTCGATTCGAAGAACGGGACGCACATTTTCGAGCTGATGCTTGGGCTGCAGGAGAAGAACAACGTTACGCTCGTGCTCGTTACGCACGATCAGCATCTTGCCGAACGAGCAGACCGCAGGATCGTCCTTTCGGACGGCAAGGTCGTTTCGGGAGAGTGAAAAATAGTTAGCAGAAGCGAATGAGTTTCGTCCTTACATTGACAGCACGCGAACTTCCGTCGTCATCACGACGGCTTCTCGTGTCGTTCCTGGCGATCGCGATCGGCGTTGGATCGGTCGTCGCTCTTCGTTCGCTCATAAAGAATTTGAAGGCCGTCGTCGGCACGGATGTACGAGCTCTTCTCACGGCGGATATCGACATTTCTTCGACGAATGAGCTTTCGCCGAGCGTCGTCCAAAAGATCGAGACGGCGGTCAAGGCCGCGGGTAT
>JAANMX010002673.1_pt1 | contig 17137 bp, 20 predicted proteins | sample 7279681 | NCBI WGS metagenome assembly JAANMX01 (sample SAMN14094542, study PRJNA606508) | bioreactor metagenome | isolation source: A lab-scale SPAN reactor treating ammonium-rich wastewater day 351 | place: Ireland: Galway | collected 2018-01-01
TTGGTGCGTCGCACTGTCCAGATGAGGTTGCGGACTAGAGTCATTTCGTGGACAGTGCGACGCACCGGATGGAACTTATTTCTTGACGAGTCCTTAGTACGCCACTACAAGGGGTCAAGAAAAACGCCTCAATCATCACTACTTACGCAATACGAAATACGCTATATCGATGACGGAACAACCAATGCCAACAACCGGCCTCGCCTGGAAATACGGCGACAATATCAATACGGATGTGCTCTTTCCGGGCAAATACACCTATACCGCCCAGGGACGGGCAGAGATTGCCAGCCACGCGCTGGAGGATTTGGACCCGACATTTGTGAAGGGCGTGCGGCCCGGCGATGTGATTGTGGGGGGCAGCAACTTTGGCTGCGGTTCCAGCCGGGAACAGGCCGCGTCCTGTCTGGTCTACAACGGCGTGGCCGCGGTGATCGCCGAGAGTATCGGGCGCATCTTCTATCGCAACGCCATCAATTTTGGCCTGCTGGTCATCACCTGCCCGGAGGCGGCGCGAGCGATTCAGGCGGGGGACGAAGTGACGGTCGATCTAGCCCGGCACCGCATCATTACACCGTCCGGCGAGTTCACTTTTCCGCCTTTCAGCGCCAGTGTCGGCCAGATTTTGCAGGCGGGCGGGCTGGTGGAGTATGTCAAAGCGAAGCTGCAAGAGACGGCCTGAGAAACAAAGTACACGGATTTGCACGGATGGGATGGATTGACACGGATGTGGCCGAGCGGGTGCAGGGGTATCTGCACGTAAAGGCGAGAGCCGGGCGCGAGTCATTGATCGTCGGAGGCTTTACGCTCTATCTGCCGATGGGGAACGAAAGCGGCGGGGTGGGGCTGGCCGTGCCGAATCGGTCCGACAGCGCGCTGAATCCGTCTGTTCTGGAACGGATCGAGCGGATTGCCGCCAAGCGGGGCCATCGGCTCTGCTTTCACTGGCTGGACTGTTATGCACCGAAGCTGGCAGAGGCGCTGGGTATAACGGGCTATGCCGTGCGGGAATCGACACCCCTGCTGGTGTGCGAACCGGGCCAGGTGATTTCCCCTCCAACAGAGCCGTTAGAAATGGTGACAGTTTCGGCGGATTCGCCGTCAGAGGATGTGGCCGAGAACTGGAACATCAACGCACAGGGCTTTGACCCAACAGCCACGCTGGCGGGGCCGGGCGACGCGGAGGACTTTCGCCACATTCTGGTAAAAAGCCGGGCTTTCACGGCGCGATTGAATGGGGTGGGCGTATCGGCGGGGATGTACACGGACATCCACAACGGGGTGACCGAACTGGTGGGCATCGCCACTTTGCAGGAATATCGGCGGCGGGGATTCGGCGGCGCGTTGACAGCTTTCGCCACCCGTACCGCCTTCGCCGACGGCGCGACACTGGCCTTTCTCACCGCGGCCAGCGAAGAAGCGAGTCGGGTCTACAAACGGGTCGGCTATCAACCCGCAGGAAATCTGCTACTGTGGGCAAAGCGAATTTGATAATCTGTGTTTATCGGCGAAAATCTGCGTCCCAAATCTTGCTTTTCATCCGTGAAAATCCAGACAATCCGTGTGCATCCGTGTCCTATTGTGAGCCTGTGCAATGTATAGAATCGCGTTGATCCCCGGCGACGGGATTGGAAAAGAAGTGGTGCCCGCGGCAGCGCGGGTGCTGGAAGAGACCGGTCTGTCCCTCCATTTTATCGAGTTGGAGGCGGGCTGGGAGACCTTCCAGCGCACGGGCAACGCGCTGCCGGACGAAACTGTGACGGCGTTGAAAAGCTGTCACGGCGCACTCTTTGGCGCGGTCAGTTCGCCCAGCCACCGGGTTCCCGGCTACTCCAGTCCGATTGTAGCCCTGCGCCAGATTCTTGACCTCTACGCCAATCTGCGCCCGCTGGTCAGCGCACCTGTGCCCGGTAGCCGTCCGGGGGTGGATATGCTGATTGTGCGGGAGAACACAGAGTGCCTGTATGTGAAGCGGGAGCGGCTGGAAGATGGCGGCGATACGGCGATTGCCGAGCGGGTGATTACCCGGCGGGCGTCGGAACGCATCGCTCGGATGGCTTTCGCCCTGGCCGGGCAAAGGCAAAAGGCAGAAGGGAGCACTGGCGGACCAGCGGAAGGCAAAAGGGCGCTGGTGACGATTGTGCATAAGGCGAATGTGCTGTCGGTGACGGACGGGCTGTTTCGGGAAGCAGCGCTGGCTGTGGCCGCTGAGTTTCCCGATATGCCGGTGGAGGAACAACTGGTGGATTCGATGGCCTACCGGATGATTCTGGAGCCGGAGCGCTACGATGTGGTGGTAGCCCCCAACCTCTACGGCGATATCCTCAGCGACGCCGGCGCGGCCCTGGTGGGTGGTCTGGGGCTGGTACCCAGCGCCAATGTGGGGGACGGCTTTGTGCTGGCCGAGCCGGTCCACGGCAGCGCGCCGGACATTGCCGGGCAGGGCATCGCCAACCCTATCGCTACCATCCGGGCCGCGGCGCTGCTCCTGGCCCATCTGGGAGAAAACGCCGCTGCCCAACGCATCGAACAGGCCGTGCAGCGCGTCCTGGCCGAGGGTCCCCGCACACAGGATTTGGGCGGGACGGCAGGCACGGACGAAGTGACAGACGCAGTGATTATGAGATTATGAGATGATGAGATGACGGTATGTGACTCCCGTCATCCCATCACCCCATCATCTTCCATACGATATTCATACAGGAGGAAGACAAAATGGCTTTGAAAACCGTCACCGCAAACGTCGAATGCCCGGAGTGCTTCGGCGAGGTGGAGTTGAAGGATGTAATGCAGAATGAGATCGTCCAGTGTGCCGACTGCGGCGCGGATTTGGAAGTGGTCAGTATCGACCCGGTGGCGCTGGAACTGGCCCCGGATGAAGAGGAAGATTGGGGAGAGTAAAAAATGTGGGATGCTGAGATGCAGAGATGATGGGGTACAGGTGCGACGCACTCGCCACAGCCATTTTGCCGGTGCGACTTCTTCTGGCGAGTGCGTCGCACCGGGCCTGCTGTATAGTGACCGGAATTCATCATCTCATTATCTCATCATCCCCTTTCGGAACCATCAAACGGAATTCAGGGTAAGGGTGTATTTATGAAAATTGGTATTCTGTACAGCCGGGTGCGGGCTGAGGAGAAGTTGCTCTTTGACGCCTGCGAACGGCGGGGGGTGGATTTTGAACTGTTGGACGACGGCCAGTTGATCTTCGATATTTCCGGCACCAACGGTCATATGAAGCGCTTCGAGAAGTTCGATGTGGTGATGGAGCGCTGCATCAGCCACGGGCGCGCGCTCTACAGTTTGCGCATTCTCAATGACCGGGGCGTGGCTACGGTCAACACAGCCCGGGTGGCCGACATCTGCGGCAACAAATTGCAGACGACCAGCGCCCTGGCCGCGGCGGGTGTACCTTCCCCGCGCACACTGGTCGCCTTCACCACCGAAGCAGCCTTAGAAGCGATTGAGGAGTTGGGCTATCCTGTCGTTCTCAAACCGTCGGTCGGTTCCTGGGGACGGCTGCTCAGTAAAATCAACGACCGGGAGGCTGCCGAGGCCGTTCTGGAACACAAGGAAGTGCTGGGAACCTACCACCACTCCATCCACTACATCCAGGAATATATCCAGAAGCCTATGCGCGATATCCGGGCTTTTGTGATCGGCAACGAGACGATCTGCGCCATCTACCGGGACTCGAAGCACTGGATCACCAACACAGCCCGGGGCGGCAAAGCGTCGGTCTGTACTGTGACGCCGGAACTGAACGACATCTGCGTGCGCGCGGCCCGAGCCGTGGGCGGCGGGGTCGTGGCGATTGACGTGCTGGAAGACCCGGACCGGGGGCTGCTGATCAACGAAGTCAACTATACGATGGAATTTCGCAACAGTGTGATGCCCACGGGTGTGGACATCCCTGGCCGGATGGTGGACTTTGCCCTGGAGGTAGCCCGCAACGGCTGGGCCGCGGCCAACGACTGGAGCGCAGAGGAAGAACGGCTGGTCGGGCGGGTGACGTTGACGGGGGAATGAAAAGTGAAACGTGATGCGTGAAACGTGAGATAGCGACGAGTGATCTCACGTTTCACGCATCACGTTTCACGCATCACAACGAAAGAAGCATTTTGCGATGAGTGAAACCATTCGTGTCTCCATCCTCGGCGCGTCGGGCTATGCCGGCGGGGAACTGCTGCGCCTGCTCCTGGACCATCCGCAAGTGGAAGTGGCCCAGGCGACCAGCGAGCGCAACGCGGGCAACTTTGTGTACTTTACCCACCCCAACCTGCGGGGACGCACACGGCTGCAATTTGTCAGCGCCAGCGAGTTGGAGCCGTGCGATGTGCTGGTCACTGGCCTGCCCCACGGCGGCGCGATGGGGCGCATCGACGAGTTCGCGGCCCTGGCCGAGCGGGTGATCGATCTGAGCGCGGACTTTCGTCTGCGCAACCCGGACGATTACGTACGCTGGTATGGCAAAGCCCACGCCAACCCGGCCTGGCTGGACAAATTTGTCTACGGCCTGCCCGAACTGCACCGGGAGAAGATTCGGGACGCGCGCTATGTGAGCGGCGTGGGCTGCAACGCCACCGCCACCAATCTGGCCATCTGGCCCCTCTTCGCCGCGGGGCTGGTGGACGACAGCCGGGATGTGATCTGCGAGTTGAAGGTAGGCAGCAGCGAAGGCGGCAACTCCTCCAACGACAGCACCCACCACCCGGAGCGTTCGGGGGTCATGCGCAGCTTTGCCCCCACGGGTCACCGCCACACCGCCGAAGTCTTGCAGGCGATTCGACCGACGGGCAGCACAGCGAATGTCCATCTGAGCGCGACGGCTGTGGACAATGTGCGGGGCGTGCTGGCGACCGCCCACGTCTTTGTAAAGGAAGGCGTGGCCGAACGCGACCTCTGGAAAGCCTATCGCCAGGCCTATCGGGACGAGCCGTTTGTGCGTATTGTCAAAGAAAAGACGGGCATCTACCGCTACCCGGAACCCAAAATTCTCAGCGGCAGCAACTACGCCGACGTGGGTTTTGAGTTCGACGAATCCACCCGCCGCGTCGTCGCCATCAGCGCCATCGACAATCTGATGAAGGGCGCGGCCGGCACAGCCGTCCAATGCCTGAATCTGATGTTGGGCTGGGACGAGACGACGGGGCTGGACTTTGCGGGGCTGCATCCGATCTGATGCGAGATGCGTGAAACGTGAGAAGGTCCGGGCGATCTCACGTTTCACGTTTCTCGCTTTGCCGGGAATGGATCGTTCAATGGCGTCAACTCTCACATCCCTCCTCTCCTACCTCCTCGGCTGCTTCTCCAGCGCCTACTATCTGGTGCGCTGGCGAACGGGGGAGGATGTGCGGCTGCACGGCAGCGGCAACGCCGGCGCGACGAACGCGGGGCGGGTGTTGGGCAAGTGGGCCTTTGTGGTGGCGCTGCTCGGTGACGCGGGCAAAGGGGCGCTGGCTGTCGGCCTGGCCGGTTGGCTGACAGGTGGGGATGTGTGGGCTGTGGGGCTGGCAATGCCCGCGGTGATTGTCGGCCACATCTGGCCGGCGCAGATGAAATTCCGGGGCGGCGAGGGTTTTGCCACGGCCATCGGTGCGTTGGCTGCCCTGGATATTGTTCTGCTGGCCGTTGTCGGAGGCGTGGCACTGGTGGTCTATCTGGTCAGCCGCAAGCGTTCGTTGGCTGGTGTGGTTGCGCTGCTGCTGGCCCTGCCGTTGACCGTCTATCTGGGCTGGCCGCTGGGCCATCAGGCCGGTCTGCTGGTCGTGGTACTTGTGATGCTTTGGGCTTTCCGGCGACACATCCGGTCACTTTTTGAGAGAAGAAAAGTGGGATGAAAGAGCTTAACCTGCGCCAACTCAAACACGACGGCGTCTGCTATCGCCACCACCCGACCCAACTGGTAGCCCATTTGCCCGACGGTCTGGTTCTTTTTTCGCCCCGGGGCACGGTGGGTTGGAAGGGCGAAACGTCGTGGACGGCCAGCAACGACGCTTACCATTACTGCTGGTACGACCGCTGGTACAATCTGCTGGAATTCGTCGATCCGGTGGGCAATCTGCTCGAACTCTACGCCCACATTGCCAGCCCGGTGGTTTTGTCCGATGGCGAAGTCAGCTACATCGACTACGAACTGGACGTGACGAATATCGACGGTCCCCGGCTGGTGGACGAGGACGAATTTGTCGAGGCGGTGGAGAAGTACGGCTATTCCGCCGAGTTGCAGGCCCGGTGTTATGCGGTGGCGGCAGAAGCGCTGACGCTGGTTGCCCGTTGGCAGCCAGGATTGCCACCGGAGCAGGCGCTGGCCCAAATTGCCGGGATAGGGATATAACCTGTGGAGAGTTTTCTGCCCGGGCTGTTGTGGACGCCCAGCCAAAACCGGGCGACGTTCGACTCTGGCCTGGCTCCGGAGGCTCTCCTCGCCCGTTTGCAGGCGGGCTTCTCCGACGAATTCCGGGGGCGGGTAGAGGGCAACGGGGTGAAGGTCTGGCGCAGTCGAGGCTACGCGGCCAGTCGGGGCAGCTTTGCCCCCCTTTACTACGGCGTTGTCACAGCCACAGAAACGGGTAGCCGTCTCTCCGGTCACTTTCAGATGCACCCGGTTATGCGCCTCTACACCGGCGCGTGGATCGGGTTGAGCAGTCTGCTGGCGCTGGTCTTTCTGGTCGCGGCGGCCCTGCGCGCCACATCCGAATCCAGCGCGGCGGACGCTCTGCCGGTGCTATTCGTCGCGCTGTTACCCCTGGCCGGTCTGCTGCTGGTGCGGGTGCAACAGGCGAAGGGGCGAAAAGATGAGGAGGCAGTGCGAGGGTGGATTGAGAAGATTCTGAGGGAATCCCGGCTAAATTGACGACCAGAAACGTGAAACGTGAAACGTGAGAAAGGCCCGGTAATCTCACGTTTCACGCCTCACGTTTCCTGTGCAAAAAACAGTGCAAGGAGATACATTTTTATGCTCGTTATCAAAGTCGGCGGTGGGAAGGACCTGAATATCGACGCGGTTGTGGCCGATATTGTGGCGCTGCGCGCCGCGGGCCAGGCGTTGATTCTGGTCCACGGCGGCGCGGAGACGACGAATGAGGTGGCCGAAGCCCTGGGCCATCCGCCGGAATTTGTCACCAGCGAGAGCGGCTACGTCAGCCGCCGCACGGACCGGCGCACCCTGGAAATTTTCGAGATGGTCTATTGCGGCCAGCTCAACAAAATGTGGGTGGAGAAGTTGCAGACTGCGGGCGTCAATGCCGTCGGGCTGAGTGGGTTGGACGGACGCATTTTTGAAGGGACGCGCAAGGATACGATTCGGGTGCGGATGAATGGGCGGCGGCTGGTTCTGCGCGACGACTGGACCGGAACTGTCGAGCGGGTCAACACCGACCTGCTGCGTCTGCTCCTGGACAACGGCTACCTGCCCGTTCTCACCCCGCCCGGTGCATCGGACAAGGGCGAAGCGATTAATGTGGACGGCGACCGGGCCGCAGCGATGGTAGCCGCCGCCTTCCAGGCCGACGCGCTGGTAATTCTGTCGAATGTGCCCGGTCTGCTGGCCGACTTCCCCGACGAGTCCAGCCTGATCCGGGAGATTCCCCGCAACAAAGCCGACAGCTTTATGCAATACGCCGAGGGGCGGATGAAGAAAAAGGTGATGGGCGCGGTGGAGGCGATTGCCGAGGGCGTGCAGAAGGTCATCTTCGCCGATGGAAGGGTGGAGAGGCCGGTATCGAGGGCGTTGGCGGGGGAAGGGACGCAGATTCTCTGAAGCGTGAAACGTGAGAAAGGCCGGTGATGGAGGTGCTTTCGTGAAATATCTGGAGTGGGAAGCGAATGTGCCCGGAGCGATAAGGCAGGATTCGGTCTGGCGGGTGGAAGCCTACCGCCTTGCGCTTTTTTTGGCCGATCTCGCCTGGCACGACGCTACCAAACTGATGAAAGTACCCTTCTCCCAACGGGTGGTCGGACAACTGTACGACTCGGCTGGATCAGTGGGAGCAAATATCTCCGAGGGGTATTCACGCGGCACGGGCCGCGACCGGGCACGCTTCTACGAATACGCACTCGGCTCGGCCCGCGAGTGCCGTCACTGGTATCGCCAAAGCCGACACGCGCTGGGTGACGAGATTTTCCAGCACAGACTGGGCATACTCACACAGATTATCCGCCTGCTGCTACGAATGGTGCCTGATCAACGCCAGACAACCCTACGAGAGGAAACCGTAATGTATACGACATCAAATATTCTCGACGCCCCCCTACCGACATCAGAGAGTGAAGAAACCAATTCACCCAACACTCACGTTTCCCGTTTCACGTTTCCCGAACGCTCCGATCTGGCCCAGATAGAATCAACTTTCGAATCCGGCGTCGTCTCCCGCCGGGGCGAAACGGTAATGGTTTCCGGCGAGGGCTGCTGGATGATCGACAGCGACGGCAACCGCTATCTGGACCTGACTTCATCCCAGGGGGTGGCGATGCTGGGTTACGGCCACCCGACCCTGAGCGCGGCGATTGCCGAGCAGGCCCAGCGGATGCACGCCTGCCCCGGCTTTTTCAATAACGATACGCGCGCTCTCTTTCTGGAAGCGCTGATTGGGGTGATGCCGAGCCATCTGCGCCACGCCTTTGTGGCGAACAGCGGCGCGGAGGCCATCGACGGCTGCATCAAATTTGCCCGGTTGGCGACGGGGCGCACGGGTATTGTAGCCGCCAAAGGCAGCTTTCACGGGCGCACAATCGGCGCGGTCAGTTTGACCTGGAACCCCAAATACCGCACGCCCTTCGAGCCGCTGCTGCCCGGCGTCAGCCACATAAAGTACAACGACCTGGCGGAACTGGACGGGGCCATCAGCGACGAGACCGCGGCGGTGGTGCTGGAAATTGTCCAGGGCGAAGGCGGGGTGAACCTGGGCGAGGCGGAATTCTTGCAGGGCGCGCAACGGCTCTGCCACGAGCGGGGCGCGCTGCTGGTCATCGACGAAATCCAGACCGGCTTTGGGCGCACAGGCAAGTGGTTAGGCTTTCAGCATTTCGGGCTGGAGCCGGACCTCATCGCCCTGGCGAAGGGGGTGGGCGCTGGTTTCCCGATGGGAGCAATTGTCTATACAGACCGGGTGCAGGAGGCGCTCTTTGTGGGCGCGCACGGCAGCACCTTTGGCGGCAACCCGTTGGCCAGCGCGGCTGGACTGGCTGCCCTCCGCGCCTATCAGGACGAGAATCTGATCGAGCGGGCGGAGGCGGCGGGGCTGCGGCTACGCTCTCGTCTGGAAGAAGCCCTGGCCGATTGCCGGGTGGTGCGGGAAATCCGCGGGCCGGGGCTGATGATCGGCATCGACCTGCGCACAAAAGTCGGACCCTATTTGAAGACGCTGATGGAGGAGTATCGGGTGTTGACCCTGCCCGCGGGGACGACTGTTCTACGCCTGCTGCCGCCGCTGATCATCAGCGACGAGGAGATAGAGATTGGCGTGGCAGCGATTGCTGCGGCGCTTTCGGCATAAAACCAGGACACGTTGACGCTTTGCCGTTCCAGGGATAGAATAGTTCTATGATTACAAAGGTTATCCAGAAAAATAGCAATTTGACCAATCAACTGCTGCTGGTGCAGATGATTCCCTGGGCGGCCGGGTTGGGGCTGCTGCTCATCTACGCCGGGCTGAAACTGCTCAGTGTTACGTTGCCTTTCTGATGCTACCCTTTCTCCTCGATGACCTGTGGAAGCAGTGGGGTTCGCCCCGTCCCCAGGCCATCGCCCTGCTGGGCAGCTATGCCCGGGGCGACGCAGGGCCTTTCAGCGATGTGGACCTGCTCTTTCTGTTGCCCGCGAACGCACCCCCGCCAGAGCGCACCAGCTTTCTGGTGAAGGAGTGGCTGGTGAATGTCAATGCAGTCGGGCCTGAGCAGATCGACGACTGGTTCACCCAACCAGAGCAGGCAGTGAATGTAGTGGCTGCACTGCGGGATGCAGTGGCTCTGAAAGACCCGGATGGACTATTCGCTGATCTTCAGCGCCGGGCCTATGGGTTTACGTGGACAGGAGAGATACAGTCCCAAGCGGATCGCTATGCCAGCCGGGAGATGGTGGGTCTGAGTGAAGAAGCTCACAAAGGGTTGGAAGGGCTGCGTCGCAATGATGTGGGCCGCCTGCTCAACGCCCGTTTTGGCCTCTCGTGGTTACTGGCTCGTGTGTTGCGGGTGCAGCGGGGCATTTTGGGCCACAGCGACAACGGCTTCTACGACGACCTGCGCGCCAGCCTGGGCCGGGAAAGCCGGTGGAGCCGTCTGCTCGCCGCAGCCTTTGGCGTCACTCTTTCTGGTGAACGCCCACCTTCGCTACACGAAGAAGTAATCGCGGGATTGAATCTCTATTGCGAGACAGCCCGTCTGTTGACCGACATTCTGCAAGCCCAGGACAGGCCGCTGATCGATGCAACCGTCGCACGCATTGAACAGAGACTCGGCTTAACCACAATCATCCACGAAAGGATAGAATGACAATGGGTAGACGACACAAACAACTTTTCCTCCTCCTGGCCGGTGCTCTTCTGCTATTGGCTGCCTGCGGCAACGATACCCCGCCCGGGGCCCGGTCCGAATTGGCCGGACCGACGCCTGCTGCCCCATCTGAAAAACCAGCGCAGCCTACAGCCGCGCCCACCACAGCCCCCGCAGAGAAACCGGCCCCACCCGCAGCCCCGGCAGCAGCTCAACCCGTCGGCGGCGACCCGGCCCTGACTGTGGAACAGGTGGCGAGCATCGAGACCTATCGCATGCACGTAGAGGTGGCGAGCGAGGGCAAACCATCCGTACTGGTGGAGATGGCCCACGTCAAGACCCCCCTGGCCGAAGACAACCAGGTGACGCTCTATCAGAACGGCGAGCCGATTCAGATGAATGTGCGCTTTATCAACGACGTACTCTACCTGAGCAACGGTGAAACCTGGTCGGTCATCAGCAACTTCAATCTGGCCGAACTGACGGTCATCACCCCCGGGGCGATGGCGGCCGCCGCGCCCGATTTGACGCTGGTGGGCGAGGAGGAGATGAGCGGGCGCAGGACCCTGCATTTGCGGGGCGACAAGAGCGTCATCCCCGACATCCAGGCGGGCAGCGATTCGTTGAGCGTCAAAGGGGCAGAGGCCGCCCAGTTGGACCTTTGGCTGGATGCAGAGGAGCGCTTTATCGTCAAATTGCTCTTTTCCCTGACGATTGAGGGCAAAACCTTTACCACCGAATTTCTCTACTACGATTTCAATACGCCGATTGTGGTGGAAGTGCCCACGAATATAGAGACAGTCGCCGCCCCGCCCACACCCACGCCCAGCGAAATTATGGCCCTGCTGGGCTTCGATTTCCCCATCCCCGACGGTTCACAACTGTCAGTGGTGGCCCGCACGGCCAATATCCTGACGCCGATGAGCGTGGCCGAGGCCCGCACCCATCTGGAAGAGGCGATGACCACCGCCGGGTTCAGCCAGGTGGGTGACCCGGTGGAACGGGCCAAAGACGAGTTCTTCTACACCTTCCAGCGGGACGAGCGCACAGTCACCGCCAACGTCTTCTCCGTAGTCGCAGGCAAGACGACCATCCAAATCGGAGCAGCGAAATAGGGGATTGGGGATCGGGGATTGGGGATCGGGGATTGGGGATCGGGGATCGGAGACTGGGGATTGGGGATCGGGTATACCGTCCTCCCCGATCCCCAGTCTCCAGTCCCCAGTCTCCAGTCCCCAGTCCCCAGTCCCCAGTCCCCAGTCTCCAGTCTCCAGTCTCCAGTCCCCAGTCCCCAGTCCCCAGTCTCCAGTCCCCAGTCCCCAGTCCCTAATCCCCCCACCAGGAGAATTCGATGCAACCAGCCTCTTTTTCCACCTATTCCCAGGAAGCCGCCGACGCCTGGGACGAAAACGCGGCCTATTGGGACGACTATATGGGCGAGGGCAACGATTTTGTAAATCTGCTCTGCTGGCCTGCCATCGAGCGGCTGCTCGCGCCCGCCGCGGGGATGCGGGTGTTGGATGTGGCCTGCGGCAACGGTTTGACCAGCCGACGGCTGGGGCGGCTGGGCGCACGGGTGACAGCTTTTGACGTCTCCGCCCAGATGATCGAGCGGGCCAGGGCGCGCACTACAGCCGAAGATGGGGAGATCGACTACCGGGTGATCGACGGGGGCGACGACAGTTCCCTGCTGGCGCTGGGTGAAAAAGGCTTCGACGCCGCCCTCTCCAATATGGCGCTCTTTGATATGGCCGCAATCGACCCCCTCTTTGCCAGCCTGACCCGGCTGCTCAAACCCGGCAGCGCCTTCGTCTTTTCGCTGATGCACCCCTGCTTCAACAATATGCACACGATTCATATGGCCGAGCGGGAAGACCGGGACGGGGAGTTGGTCACCACCTACAGTATGAAAGTGACCGGCTACATCTCGCCGTCGGTGAAGCTGGGGTTGGCAATCCCCGGCCAGCAGCGCCCCCACCCCTACTTTCACCGCCCCCTGCAAATGCTCCTGGGCGCGGGCTTTGCCGCGGGCTTTGCAATGGATGGGCTGGAGGAGCGCGCCTTCCCAGCCGATCACCCGGCTGGCCGCAATCCCCTGGGCTGGGGAGCCAACTACGCCGAAATTCCCCCGGTGATGGTGGTGAGGATGCGGCTGCGATGAACCTTCTCCCCCTTCTCGACGAACTGCGCACCATCGCCCGCAACGGCCTGACCTACGCCCAGAACGAGTATGACCGCCAGCGCTACGAACGACTGCTGGAATTGACCAGCCAACAGTACGCCGACTATCTGGACCTGCCCGCGGGTCTGGTCAAAGAGCGCTTGCAGGCGGAATCGGGCTACATCACCCCCAAAGTGGGCGCGGACGCCGCCATCTTTGACGACGACGGGCGCATCCTCCTCCATCTGCGCGCCGATGACCAGCGCTGGTGTCTGCCCTGTGGCTGGCTGGAACCCAACGAATCGCCCCAGGAAGCGGTCGTGCGCGAAACCTGGGAAGAGACCGGGCTGTACGTGCAGCCGGTGGAACTGGTGGGCGTCTTTACCCGGCACTCCGACCCGGCCTGGGGACTGTATACGATGGTGGCCGTCTGCTTCCTCTGCCAAGTGACCGGCGGCGAACTGACCCTCAGCCACGAAGGGCTGGACTTGAAATACTGGCATCTGGGCGAGGTACCCGTCTGGCACGGCAGCCACGAAGGGTACGCACGGGCTGCCTACAGACTGTGGCAAACCGGCGGTGTTCGCCCAGTTTGGTCAGACGTGATACAATCAGATCACTGAATCTATTGCTCACGACAGGAGAGAATCCTATGGCTGCACCCTTAGAATTGTGGGAACGACCCCAAGCCCAGGAGACGGTGATGATCGCGGGCTGGGAACAGTGGGCCGACGCCGGTTCCATCTCCTCTGCCCTGCCCTACTACATCATCGAACAGACCGAAGCCCGCAAGATCGGCGAGATCGGGCGGGATGGCTACTACCTTTTCCAGATTCCCGGCACCCACCACCTGCTGCGCCCAGTGGTCAAGCTGGATGAAGGGCTGGTGCGTTCGATGTCCGCGCCCCACAACGAATTCTACTACGCAGAACGGGGCAATGTGGGGCTGCTCATCTTTGCCGGGGACGAACCCCATATGAACGAGGATGCGTACGCCGACGCCATTCTGAATGCGGCCGAGCAGTTGAACGTGCGCCGCATCATCTCTCTGGGCGGTGTCTATGGGGCAATGCCCTACGACAAAGAGCGCAGCGTCTCCTGCTCCTATAGCCTGCCCCACATGCAGCCCGAGATGGAAAACTACGCGGTACGCTTTTCCAACTACGAAGGGGGCACAACCATCAGCACCTTTCTGGTACACAAGGCCGGTCAGCGGGGTATGGAAGCCCTCTCCTTTCACGGCTTTGTCCCCGCCTACGACTTTGGACAGTCGGGTTATACGGCCCAGGGGCTGCGTATTGAAAACGACTTCAAAGCCTGGTACGATCTGGTGCGGCGGATCAATCATATGCTGGGCATCGGTATAGATGTCTCCCATCTGCGCGAGCAGGCCGACGAACTGACCACTTCTATGGAGGCACAGATCGACGAATTGTCCCGGGAGATACCCCAACTGAATATCCGTGCCTACCTGGCCGAAGTGGGCAAAGAATTTACCGAGCGGGCCTTTATGCCCCTGGACGACGTGTGGGAAGAGGGATTGGGCGACATTTTCGGCGATTTGGAGGAGTAATGGACTCTCCGACAGATGCAACCGCACTTCTGCGGGGGCTGGTAGCCATTCCCAGTCTTAGCCGCCAGGAGAGCCGAGCCGCCCACTGGCTGGCAGAAGAGATGGCAGCCCAGGGCTACAGCCGGGTCTATGTGGACGCCGCCGGCAATGCCGTGGGCGAGATGGGCCTAGCCGACGCAAGCCGCACAGTCATTCTCCTCGGCCACATCGATACCGTACCCGGCGACATTCCCGTACGCATCGAAAACGGTCTTCTCTATGGCCGGGGCAGTGTGGACGCCAAAGGACCGTTGGCGACATTCGTGGCCGCGGCGGCCCGTGTGGGCGACAACTGGGCCAGGGCCAACGACCTGCGGCTGGTGGTGGTGGGCGCGGTGGAAGAGGAGGCGGCCACCAGCAAAGGCGCACGCTTTATCCGGGACCGTTTCAACGGCAACGGCGAACCTATCCCCGACTTCTGCATCATCGGCGAGCCGAGCAGTTGGCAGCGGGTCACCCTGGGCTACAAAGGGCGGCTGCTGGTGGAGATGGAGGCGTCCCAGCCTATGGCCCACAGCGCGGGGCCAGATGCAGGCGTGGCCACAGTGGCCGTGGACCTCTGGAATTGGGTCTCGGCCTATGCAGCAGCCTTCAACGCCCCCCACGACAAAGCCTTCGACCAGCTACTCCCCAGCCTGCGCGACCTCTCCACCTGGACCGACGAGCGTCTCCACGACCGGGTGTCCGCCAAAATCGGCATCCGCCTGCCCGTAGATTTCCCCATCGACGACTTTCTGACCGGGCTGCTGGCCTGGGCCAACGAACGCACAGCCAACGATGCGCCCGTGCCCCCCCTCCCCGCCGGGGCGATTGGCGACGGCTCAGCCAAAAAGGTGGAAGTTGTCGGCCCGCTCACCCATCTCTCCCTTACGATATACGCCCACGAACCAGCCTGGCGCAGCGACCGCAACAATCCCCTCGTCCGGGCCTTTCTCGCCGCCATCCGCGAGATCAGCGGCGAACGCCCCGGCTTCGTCGTCAAAACCGGCACCAGCGATATGAACGTCGTCGGCCCGGCCTGGGGCTGCCCCATCCTGGCCTACGGCCCCGGCGACAGCAGCCTGGATCACACCCCCGCCGAACACATCTCCCTGGACGAATACTGGCAAGCCGTGCTGGTCCTGGAGCAGGCGTTGCGGAATCTGGGGTGATGCTGGACGGTCTATAGGCCGACAGAACAGGAGTGGGAAGATGATTGGCGAACCAGAAAATGATCGCTGCTATTTTTGCGGCGGTAAATTGACGCCCGGCCTGACTACACTTCCCTTTGTGGTTAGCACAAAAGTTGTGGTTGTTAAAGATATCCCCGCCGAGGTTTGTAACCAATGTAGCGAAGCGGTGATGAGCAGTGAGGTAGCCGCGGTCGTGGATCGCCTACTCAAACAAGTGCATCTGTCAGGATTTGAGGTCTCGATTGTTCCCTTTGGGCAATTGACTTTGCTGCCTGCGTAAATCCGGTATGGGAATACACCGTCTATGCATCGCGTACAGAGGCTGTAGGTCAGGTACAGCGTTCGTGGGCGATCCACAACACCTGTGCATCGGGTACAGCGTCTGTGTACCGGATACAGGAGCTGTGCATCGCGTACAGAGACTGTGGGTCAGGTACAGCGTTCGTGGGCGATCCACAGCACCTGTGCATGATGTACAGACGCTGTACCCACAGTACGGCATCTGTGCGCCGGGTACAGCATCGGTGCATCCCATACAGCTACGGTACGCGTCCGACCGCAGAAACTATCCGGGATTTCCCGCATGGGTCTGGTCGATTCCCGGAAACTGTGCGGACAGATGGGTGGCGGAGATGATGGGATGACGGGGGAAAGAGTGAAATGAATGCGCCAGTTGGCTATGTGTGTCCCAACAGGCCGCGCTCGATCTCTGCGATCAAAAACCCAAGATTGGGGTGAGCCAGACTGAGGCCGGGCGCTGGGATGCGGTGGTGTTTGATGTCAGGGGGGACGTGCTTGTGATGGGGATGGGTACTGGCCAGGTCGGGATCGTTGGGGTGGGGCTGTGAGTCACAATTGGTAGATCTCCAACAACCGCTGTTTGCTTCTACACAACCCACCCCATTCAGCAAAATCGAGCATCCAGGTCTGCTCCTCCGGTTCATTGCCCTGCTGATACCATTCGAAAAATGTGGAGGAGAGCAGGCCATACTGCTGTTCAAATTCGGCTAACGCATTGTCAATAGCGTGGACGTCCCCAAGAATCTCTCGCAACGTCATCGGATTGCCTCACTTCTTGAGCGGATTTCTGGCACTGCCAGAAGTATAACGCGTCTCGAAGGTAGCGGCAAAGACCGCTCTGGTGTGGATCGTTTCAGGGGAACAGCGACACATTCTTTCTGGGCGCGTCCCAAATTGGGGTACGGTGGCTGATTCCGGGAATCGACCAGACCAATTGTCTATGCCGGAGATCGCCTGGTCGATTCCCGGAATCGGCTGTCCTCATTTCGGGGGGGTTGTCACATCTACACATACGATTACAATCGGTGAAGCCCCAACGGTCACACCGACAGAGACGCCAACGGAAATGCCCACCAGCACATTGACACCCACGGCAACAGCGACAAATACCTCAACAGCCATGCCTTCGCCAACCGCTACGCAGACTCCGACCGCGACGGCCACGACGACGCCAACGGGAACACCGACGCCGACCAAAACTGCCACGGGAACGCCAACACACACTGCCACCCCAACCCCAACCGCGACACCTACCGGGTCAGTGCAGACAGAGTGGCGCGTCTATTTGCCGGGGATTCGCCGGTGACAGACTTCTGGACAACCCTCCCCCACCCCCTTATCGGCCTCGCGCCGATTGACGGCGTGACCGATCACCCCTACCGCCATATCCAAAAGCGCTAT
>JAANMX010002674.1_pt1 | contig 17134 bp, 17 predicted proteins | sample 7279681 | NCBI WGS metagenome assembly JAANMX01 (sample SAMN14094542, study PRJNA606508) | bioreactor metagenome | isolation source: A lab-scale SPAN reactor treating ammonium-rich wastewater day 351 | place: Ireland: Galway | collected 2018-01-01
CAGAACGGAGAGTTGGCCATCAGCGCCGCCGAGTCCAAAAAACCGGACATCATGATCCTTGATGTCGAGATGCCCGTCATGGACGGGCTGACCGCCCTGATGCTGATCATCAAGGCGCTGGCCCCCCTAGATTAAATTATGGAAAATGTACGTGTCTGCCTCTCTCAAAAAAATAAATATTCCGTACCCTATTGAAATTTTTTGCCAGAAGTGGATATTATGCGGTGCCTGCGGATTGTCTGCGGGCTTTGTTATATTTGAGGTAAAACAACATGAACATGAAACACATCCTGATGGCTGCTGGTATCGCGGCCGTAACGTTTGGCGCAGCCAACCTGGCCGTTGCTGATGAAACCGCTGCTCCCGCTGCTGAAGCTGCTGTAGAAGCATCTGCTGACGCCGCTGCATCCGCTGCTGCTGAAGTAACGGAAGCCACTCTGGCCGACGGCACCAAAATCAAAATCAAAGAAGGCCAAGTAACGGTTGTCGGCGCTGACGGCACCGAAACCCCGGCTCCCGATGGCGAACACACCCTCGCTGACGGCACCAAAGTCAAAACCGTAGGCGGCGCGATCGTTGAAGACGCTGCTCCGGCTGCTGGCGAAGAGCCCGCTGCTGAAGCCCCCGCTGAAGGCGCTGCTGAGTAATTTATTCGCCTCACGGCGGAAATTACAAAGCCCTTTAGGGATTAAGGAAAACCCGGCTTGCGTTATGCGGCCGGGTTTTTCTATGTCCGAAATGAACGCCTTCCCTTTTTGCCGATTTACCTGTAAACCACGCCCATGAAACCCGCATCGCGCATCGAAGCCACAATCGACATTCTGAGCAAGGGCCACCTCGCGCGCGTTCCGCTCGACGCAACGGTCGGTGATTATATGCGTGTTCGCCGCTACATCGGCGCGAAGGACCGCAGCGAAACCGCCGAGCGCGTCTACAACGTCACCCGTGCCCACGCCCGGCTGCACTGGTGGCTTGAAAAGTTGAAGGCGGACATAACGCCGCGCAACCGCGTAATCGCATGGCTGATGCTGGGCGAAAAAATCCCTGTAAAACGCCTCGCCGACCTCTTCGACGGCTCGAAATACGCGCCCAACGCCCTCTCCGAAGACGAAACGCGCCTCGCGCAAGCGCTGGAGGGGCAGGATCTCGATTCTCCCGAGATGCCCGACTCCGTACGCGCCGAATGCCCGCCGGATTATGAAACCGCGCTAAGATCGCTGTTCGGAAACGATTTTCTTAAAGAGATGCAGGCGATGCTGACCCCTGCGCCACTTGACCTCCGGGTGAACCTGTTTCTGGCCCAAAAGGATAAGGTGATGAAATTCCTTGAGGCCGATAATGTCAAAACCACCGAAACGCCCTACTCCCCGTGGGGCCTACGCTGCGAGGGCAAGGCGTTTCTCTCCCGCACCAAGGCCTCCCAAAAGGGCTGGGTGGAGATTCAGGACGAAGGCTCGCAGCTCATCGCCTATTTGTGTGGCGCAAGACCGGGGATGCAGGTCCTCGATTACTGCGCGGGCGCGGGCGGCAAGACTCTCGCGCTGGGCAGCGCGATGCTGCGCAAGGGCCGCATCGTCGCCATGGATCTCGACGAAAAACGCCTGATGAAGGGCAAGGAACGCTACAAAAAGGCGCAGATCACCGACATCATCGAAATCCGCCCCCTTTCCGATGAAAAGCACCGCCGTTGGCTCAAACGCCAGAGGGGCACTTTCGATATCGTGCTTCTTGATGTTCCCTGCTCCGGCACGGGCACATGGCGCCGCAACCCGGATATGCGCTGGCGCGTCTATGGCCCAAGCCTCGAAGAATTAAAAACGATCCAGACCGAAATCGTTGAAAAAGCCGCGCCCTGCGTGAAACCCGGCGGAATTTTGGTCTACGCGACCTGCTCACTGCTCGAGGATGAAAACGAACGCCAGATCGAGCGCTTTTTGGCCGCGCACCCCGATTTTGAGATTGAACCGCTTGAACCGGGAAAGGGCCTCGGCTCGCCCTTCATGCGCCTCACCCCCGCACGCCACGGCACCGACGGCTTCTTCGCTGCAAGGCTGAGACGCAAAGCAGATCACTCCTGATTTTTCGCACCACGATATTTTCGAACTATACCCAAACATGCATCAATAAGTTGATTATCAATTCGCCTAAATTTGTAGTCTCCATAGGGACCTGCTAAAGTCATGTGATTACGATCATGTAGCGTGATTTCGTCTCGCCCCCAATCAAGCCCCTGCACCATATCGTCAACTATTTGACCTTTAGCGGTGGTAACTTTTATAGGTTCCCAAAGTATCGTTTGTTCATTTTCGAACTTACCGTCAGATGTAGCAACCACCCCCGGCGTCAAGACCCGACATTGAAAAGCCTTTTTGTCATCATAAATCTCAACAAAAACACCCTTATCTTCAAACTGCCACTCCCCTACAAGATCGTCAGGGCTAAAAGAACTAACAGGCGCTGATGTGATCATAAAAAGGCCAAAAACAAGAAAATTTAGAAAAGAGCCCATATTACCAAATCCTTACTTTCCGAGAATTTCCTTGCACGCCCCGCAATCATAGGGTACTTCTAGCCTATGAACAATATTCTGAACGCTGTTGTGGTGGTGCTTGTCCTCGTGGTCCTCGGTAAAGGGGAGCTGCGCGCTTAGGCATTGAAAAACAAGCATAAACGCAGCGCCCCACGGAAAACCGGACGGGGCGCTTTTTTATGCCTGTTTTTACTCAACTTTTTCAGAAAAATCGGTTAGTTTACCCGCGGCTCAACCCGGTTGACCGCAAACAAGAGAAGGCACAAGACCATGACCGTGACAGCAATCAAACCGGAAGCCCCGGAGCCCAAGACCAAACCCGCGAAGGAACTGTCCGGCGCGGAAATCGTCATTCAGGCCCTGATCGATCAGGGCGTGGACACCATCTTCGGCTATCCCGGCGGCGCGGTCCTGCCGATTTACGACGCGCTCTTCCAGCAAAAGAAGATCAAGCACATCCTCGTCCGCCACGAACAGGGCGCCCTGCACGCCGCCGAAGGTTACGCTCGCTCGACCGGAAAGGTCGGCTGCGCCCTCGTCACCTCCGGCCCCGGCGCGACCAACGCCGTCACGGGCCTGACCGACGCGCTGATGGATTCCATCCCCGTCGTCTGCATCACCGGGCAGGTTCCGACCTTCCTGATCGGCACCGACGCGTTTCAGGAAGCCGACACGACCGGCATCACCCGCGCCTGCACGAAGCATAACTTTCTGGTCAAGGACATCAACGACCTCTCGAACGTCATGCACGAGGCGTTCCACGTCGCCCGCTCCGGCCGCCCCGGCCCGGTCGTTATCGACATCCCCAAAGATATCCAGTTCGCACCCGGCCCCTACTACACGCCCAAGAACTCCAAGATGAGCCACCGCTACGACCCGCAGACCGAACCGGACATGGACCTGATCGAACAGGCCGTAGAAATGATCGCCTCCGCCAAGCGTCCCGTTTTCTATACGGGCGGTGGCGTTATCAATTCTGGACCTGCGGCGTCCAAGGCTCTGCGCGAATTCGTCCGCATCACGGGTTTCCCGATCACCAGCACCCTGATGGGCCTCGGCGCCTACCCCGCCTCCGACAAACAATGGCTCGGCATGCTCGGTATGCATGGCACGTTCGAGGCCAACTGGGCCATGCACGATTGCGACGTGATGATCAATATCGGCGCACGCTTCGATGACCGCGTAACGGGCCGCACCGACAAATTCTCGCCTGACTCGCTCAAGATCCACGTCGATATCGACCCCAGCTCGATCAACAAGAACATCCACGTCCATCTGGGCATAGTGGCCGACTGCGCCAAGGCGCTCGAAGCCATGATCAAGGTCTGGAAGAAAAAGGGCTACAAGGCCGACCGCAAGGCGCTCGACGACTGGTGGAAACAGATCGGCAAATGGCGCGATGTAAATTGTCTGGCCTATAAAAACGACAAGAAAATCATCAAACCGCAATACGCGCTCCAGCGCCTGCGCCACTTCCTCGAACAGGACAAACGCGAGCAATTCATCACGACCGAAGTCGGCCAACACCAGATGTGGGCGGCCCAATTTCTGCCCTTCGACGAGCCCAACCGCTGGATGACCTCCGGCGGCCTCGGCACCATGGGCTATGGCCTCCCCGCCGCCATCGGCGCGCAGATCGCCCACCCCAAGGGCCTCTGCATCGACGTTGCGGGCGAAGCCTCGATCCTGATGAACATTCAGGAAATGAGCACCGCCGTCCAATACCGCCTCCCGGTTAAGATCTTCATCCTGAATAACCAGTGGATGGGCATGGTCCGCCAGTGGCAGGAACTCCTGCACGGCGAGCGTTACTCCGAAAGCTACACCGACTCCCTGCCCGACTTCGTGAAACTGGCGGAGGCTTACGGCGGCATCGGTCTGCGCGCGGAAACGCCGGACGAGTTGGACGACGTGATTCAGAAAATGATGAAAACCGACAAGGTCACCATCGTCGATGTCCGCGTGGACCAGCGGGAAAACTGTTTCCCCATGATCCCCTCAGGCAAGGCGCACAACGAGATGATCCTCTCCCCCGACGCGGAGAAGTTCGATAAAACTTTGGTCTAGGAACGCAGCGCGACCGGATTAGACTTTGCACAAAACCGGGCATCTGATAGGAATAATTTATGACAAAACCGAGCACACAGCGCAAAGACAAGAACAGCAAAAGCGTATACGGCCCCGGCCCCAAGGAAACGGCGGTCGAGTCCCATACCCTCTCGATCCTGGTCAATAACGAACCCGGCGTTCTCGCGCGGGTGATCGGCCTCTTTGCCGGACGGGGCTATAACATCGAAAGCCTGACGGTCGCAGAAACGGATCACGCGGCGCATCTCTCGCGCATCACGATTGTCTGCAAGGGCACGCCGAATGTGATCGAACAGATCAAGGCGCAGCTGGGACGACTCGTTCCGGTTCTGAAAGTCTCGGACCTCACGATTGAAACGCCCTTCGTCTCGCGCGAACTGGCCCTGGTCAAGGTTGTCTGCAAGGGTGAAAAACGCATCGAAGCGTTACGGATCGCTGATATCTTCCGCGCCCGCGCGGTGGACAGCACGCTCGAATCTTTTGTGTTTGAACTCACCGGCGCGGCGGAAAAGATCAACGCGTTCATCGACCTGATGCGCCCCTTGGGCCTCGCGGATGTGAGCCGCACCGGCGTCGCCGCCATCTCGCGCGGCAAGGACGTCATCGGCTCGTGAGGCATAAACGGTCAGCACGAACAAGCACGGCATCAAGGACACTCTTGTTGCTCGCTCTTATCACATCAATTTTTTTACAAGGGCCGCAAGCCTACGCCTCCGAAACTTTGCAAAATGACCTCTGGTCAGCGGTGCATAAAGGAGACGCAAAAACCGTTAAGACCATTCTGGAGCAAAAAGGTTTCGTCCCCCAACTCAAAGGCTCCGACTGCGGACATCACTCCATTTGCAATCTCATCAGCTACGCGGCTGAAAACCAAAAATCCGTTGAAGTCGTCAAACTGCTCGTTGAGGCAGGCGCTGAAATCGACGAAAACGACGGCGGATCGGGCGACACGCCAATCCAAAGGGCGCTGCTCGCGGGCAACTTGGAAATCGCCGAATATTTGGCTGAAAAGGGGGTTGAACCTCTCAAAGAAAACCGTTTTGGCGTTCCGGCTTTCCTGTTTGCCGCCGCGCTAGGATCGCCCAAAATACTGAGCGCGATGATCGCGAAGGGAGCGCCAGTAGACCTAAAATGGAGGATGCCCGACCTTGTGTCAGGAAAAAAGGGCGTGTATGTCGAGGGAATGACGCCTCTGATGATCGCCAGCTTCCATGGTCGTTTGGATTTGATGGAAGAGCTTCTCAAAAGCGGTGCCGACCCACTGATCCGCGATTACAAAGGCAGAAATTTTATTGGCTATATCAAAACCGGAAAAAAATCCGAGATACAAGCCGAGGCCATCACTCTCGCCAATAGATACTGCAAGTGCGATATAAAACCCGACGAATAGAGCAGGCACGCAATAGCAGGATTTTGTGCCGAAAACCTATGTTTTCGAGAACCGCATCGCAGAATACTTAGAGGTATTTGAGAAGCGGAAGCGCAGAAAACATAGGTTTGCAGCCAAAAAGACAATTATTGAGCAATCTGCACTACCCCATCAGCCCGTGAATATGCCGCGTCAGCTCTAGCCCGTGCTGGTCGATCGCAAGGCCCATGATGGCGATAAACCCGCCCATCTCCCACGGCAGCCGGAAACACCCCGCGATGATGAACGCGGTATAAACATAACCGACAATCGTGATGAACAGCGCATACGTCTCATACGCCGAAGCATCCAGCCCCATGAGCAAACAGACCACAACGGGCAAAAGGAAAAGGGTGGAGGGAATGGTCATCCAGTTATTCACGGTGACAAACCGCATGAAATGCGCCTCCCGCCCGCATTGTCGGGTCATATAGTAAACCACCGCGAGAAACAGCGCCGAGGTGATCGCCACGCGCGCGCTGTGCAAACCTAGAAGATAGGTGAACGAAAACCCGCTCGAAAACCCCACCAAGACGGCCAGCAATAGCGGCGCGAGGATCAGGGGAATCAGGAAGGATTTGATGGCGGAACCGGGTCGGTCGTCGAACCGCGCCACCCCCTCCCGCATGAAGAGGGACACCTCGAAACAGCCCAGAAGGCCGGCCTTCCATTCGGCTTTTGAAAAGAGACTCATGGCAAACAACTCGTTTTCTGCAAGATAAATCGGGTTGAGTCTCGCCTGCTTACCGTAAGGCGCATAGCCTACGCCTTCGAATCAACTATACGCGGGGAATAAGACCGAAATAGGACCGGAAAAGGGAATTTTCTTGCCCCTTCGCGGTCGCAAAAACGCTTGTTTTGCTTGATTCTTGCCCAAAAAACCTGTTTTATGCCTGTTCTTGCAAACAAGAGAATTATTGGATCGGAAAAGGTATTCGTTATGGCACAAAGCAACCTCGCACAAACCCCGGCGCAAAGCGCTCAGAACAAGCTCAAAGTCTATTACGACAAGGACTGTAATCAGGACCTGATCAAGGGCATGAAGGTCGTCGTGGTCGGCTACGGCTCGCAAGGCCACGCCCATGCCCAGAACATGAAGGATAGCGGCGTCAAGAACGTCACCATCGCCCTGCGCGAGGGCTCCCCCACCGCCGAGAAGGTCAAAAAGGCCGGTTTCGAAGTCCAGACCCCCGCCGAAGCCGTGAAGGACGCCGACATCGTCATGATCCTCGTGCCCGACGAGCTGCAAGCCGACCTCTACCGCGATGAAATCGAACCCAACATGAAAAAGGGCGCGGCTCTGGCCTTCGCCCACGGCCTGAACGTTCATTTCGGCCTGATCAAGCCCCGCGCCGACCTCGACGTGTTCATGGTCGCCCCCAAGGGCCCCGGCCACACCGTGCGCGGCGAATATCAAAAGGGCGGCGGCGTTCCCTGCCTGATCGCCATCGCGCAAAACGCGACCGGAAAAGCCAAGGATCTGGCCCTCTCTTACGCCTCAGCTGTAGGCGGCGGCCGTTCTGGCATCATCGAAACCACCTTCAAGGATGAATGCGAAACCGACCTGTTCGGCGAGCAGGCTGTCCTCTGCGGCGGAATCTCCGCCCTGATCAAGGCCGGTTACGAAACGCTGGTCGAAGCCGGATACCCGCCCGAAATGGCCTACTTCGAGTGCCTGCACGAAACCAAGCTGATCGTGGACCTGATCTACGAAGCTGGTCTGGCCAACATGCGTTACTCCATCTCCAACACGGCCGAATTCGGCGATTACACCCGCGGCCCCCGCATCGTGACGGCGGAAACCAAAAAGGAAATGAAGAAAATCCTTGAGGAAATCCAGTCCGGCAAGTTCGTGGAGGAATTCATGGGCGGCAACAAGGAAGGCATTAACCGCCTCAAGGAACTCCGCGCCGCAGAGGCCCAGCACGACATCGAAAAGGTCGGCGGCGAACTCCGCGCCATGATGCCGTGGATCGGCAAAAACAAACTGGTTAAAGACTAATCGTTTGTTTTTATTAATATAATTAACAAAAACCCTCCCCTGCGGAGGGTTTTTTCATAAATCATTGCCTCAAAACCCCGCCCTTCTGTATGATAGAGGCATAAAAAGCAGCCCAAGGGGTAAGCGGTGGCGGAAGAAAACGAACAAGTGGCAGCGGAGCAAAACCCGTGGGAAATATACCGCGGGCGCGAGGGCTATAACCGCATGCTCTCAGAAATCCGCGAATCCCTCTACGCCCAGATCCCCGAGGCGCGCGGCTCCGTTGAAATCTTCGACCACCTGGCCGACCCAGACCGCGAAATCGCCCGCATCGCCCGCACCTTCGGTATGTCCGTCGAAGACCTTCACAAAACCATGGGCTACAGCGACTACGAGGATTTCAAAAAGCAATTGGGCGGCCAGATGATCGACGCGCACCTGCCCGATGGCCGCTACATCGCTATTTCCGCCGCATGGGACCCCGACAACGACTACGGTGGCGCCGAAAACATGAGCTTCCCGGATATCCAGCGCCACGCCCGCATCATCATCCACGAGGCCCTGCACGGCCTAGACCCGCAACTGCGGAGCGGACAAAGGCCGGGCGAAGAGGGCTGGGTCATCGGCGCTATGCTCAACACCCGCTCGGCCGAAATGTTCGCCGATATCGGCGCACAAAACCTGCTCCTGCGCAACGGCGACCGGGCAGAGAACACGCAGCGGCTAATGACGAACTACGACACAGCGGCGCCCTTCGGCGCGCCCTACTCCACGGACATATTCGGCGGAGCGCTCACCCGCTACGACAACGGCCCCTACATGCAGCAACTCCTGAACGAATATCCCGATGGCCGGGGCCTCCAGAATTTCCGCCTCGAAGGCTGGCGTGAGACGATCGACAAGGTTGGCCAGATGCGCGCCACCGGAAACCCCGAAATCTCCATCGACGGGATGATCCGCAACTACGCGCAAACCTCGTCCTTCCAGTCCGTCTACCGCGTAAAGATCGAGGAACTGGAGGCAAAGCTTGAACCCATGCGCGAAGCCCTGCTCAAGGATTCCGGCTTCGACAATCTCCGCGACTTCGCAGAATATTATCTCGACGACATGAATTTCCGGGGCTGGCACGACGGCAGCCTCAACCGCGAAAACCTCTCCCCCGAATACAGAACGGCGCTCAAGGCCATATACGACGCAAAAATCGAAATCTGCGCCTGGATGGAAAACAACCGCGACCTCTTCCCCGATGCCGCCCGCGTGGCCTCCGCCACCCGCTATATGGTGGGCTACAGCAACACCCATGTTTCGCAGGCGCCGCCGACCACCGCCGAACTGACGAACGACATGCTCATGGCCCGCAACTGGCTGCGTTTCAAGGAAAGCGGGGACACGTTCTATCAATACGCCGTGCGCGACTTCGGCAGCGCCGCTGAAATGACCGAATATCATGCCTTCGAGCGCAGTGGCGAAGGCGGAGATTTTAACGATTACTCCCGCCACGAGATCGTGCGGCAACTCTTCGAATCCAACCCCGAACTGGCGCAGGCCATAAGCCGGGGCATCCCCCTGCGCAGCCTCATAACGGTTGACCGCGTAAATCCTGATAACCTGAACGACGACGTTTATGGCGTCGTATCCAACATGGATGAAGTGATCGCCCGCCACACCCGCCTGCAAACGGCCCCCGAACAAACTGTGCCTGAGCTCCAACAGGCCCCTTTACAAGCGCCCGCAAAACCGTAAAGTCGGAACTCGGCGGAAAGCCGTCACAAGACGGCAAAAAGTTTGCGGCATGACCACCCTGAACCAGCAAGACACAACCAGCGACCGGCTCGTCCCGGCGGTGCTGTATGCCCTCGTCGCGCATTTGATGTTCGTCATCATGGGCGCGACCGCCAAATACCTCTCGGAAAGCCATCACGTAGTCGAGGTCGCCTTCTACCGCAACCTCTTCGTTGTCATCCCCTTTTTCGCGATTCTGGTCGCAAGCCGCCGCCTCGACCTCCTGAAAACGGGGCGGCCCAAGACCGTGGCCATCCGCGCCATCGTCGGCTCGCTCAGCCTGATCGTCACCTTCGGTGCGCAATCGCTTCTGCCGCTCTCGAACGCCACGGTGCTGCTCTATATGTCCACCCTGCTCACCCCCGCCTTCGCCTATATCTTCCTCAAGGAACGCGTCGGCGCCCACCGCTGGGCGGCGATTATTGTGGGGATGAGCGGCGTTCTGGTCATCGCGGCCCCCAGCAGCCAGATCAGCGCCATCGGCCTCCTGCTGGCCCTGTTCGCCGCCACCCTGCACGCCTCGATGTATACGATGCTTCGCCACCTCAAGACCGAGAACGCGGTAACCGTCACCTTCTATTTCGTCCTCGCGGGGATGATCGTCCCCGGCCTTCTTATGCCGTGGTTCGCGAAGGGCATCGCGCTGGAGGAAGCCTGGCTGTTCTTCCTCGTCGGCGCGTCCGGCGGCTTCGCGCAACTCGCCCTGACCAACGCCTATAAATACGCCCCGGCCTCCTTCATCACGCCCTTCGCCTATACCTCCCTGCTCTGGAGCACGCTGCTCGATATGCTCATCTGGCACCACGCGCCGGGCGGGTCCGTCTTTACGGGCGCGACCATCATCATCGCGGCGCAGCTCTATATCCTCCACCGCGAGCGCGTAAACCGCCAGAAAACCACCCACCTCAAGAGCGAGATCCCCTGACATGGGCGAGCCGAAGAAAGATCATCTGCTCGCCGCTCTCGGATTCGCGCTCTTCAACGCCCTGATGCTCTCGGGCATGAGCCTGTTTGCAAAGCTCCTGCGCGAATATTACGGCGCGTTCGAGGTCACCTTCTTCCGCAACGTGTTCTCGCTGGTAGCCTTGGTCCTCTGGCTCGCCCTCGCGCGAAAGCTTTACGTTCTTGAAACCGACCGCCCCCGGGCGCACCTCCTCCGCAGCTTCATCGGCACGGTGGGCATTATTCTGGGCGCGCAGGCGCTGGGCATGATGCCGCTGGCCGAAACCACCATCCTGCTCTTCACCTCGCCGTTATTTGTTGTGCTGCTTTCATGGCCCCTGCTGGGTGAACGCGTGGGCGTCTATCGACTCAGCGCCGTCGCGATAGGCTTCGTCGGCGTCATCATCATGGCCAATCCTTCGCAGGCGGCGGATCAACTGCCCCTGATGGGCGTTCTGATCGGGCTGGGTTGGGGGCTGTCCTCCGGGCTGGTCGATATCTGCCTGCGCTGGATCGGGCGCACCGAAAGCTCCACGACAACTACGTTTTATTTTGTGCTGTTCGGCACAATCGCCTGCGGCATGCACTGGCCCTTCGCGGAGGTGCAGCCCGGCGGCTATTCATGGAACAGCGCCCTCCTGATCGCCGGGCTGGGCGCGACGGGCCTGCTCTCCCTTCTGGCGAAATCCCAAAGCTTCCGCCTCGGCGAGGCCGCCACCATCGCCCCCATCTCCTACACCATGATCATCTGGGCGATGCTGTTCGATTATCTCTTGTGGGACCGCGTCCCCACGACCAACGTCCTGATCGGCGCGACCATCATCGTGGGCAGCAACCTGTTTATTCTGTATCGGGAGATCACGTTGAAGAAGCGACGGCAGTCATCTTAAGATTAAACTCTTAAATCCCGCTTCCAAACCGGTCAGTGAGAGCTTTGTCAAACACAGGAATTTTCTCTTTTGCATAGTCCTCTATGCCCTTAAGCACTTTTTCATAAAGTGCCTGTGCCTGAGCATCATCCAGATCTTCATAGCTGCCCAGCTTGATTCCTTTGTGCTCAAGCCGAGTCCATTTCTCTGAAAATTTTTTTCTCGTTTTGCTCAACGCCCTGCCATCAACCAAAGCCTCATAATAGTTTTGCCGCACGCCCTGGTTTGCTGGGCCTAACACAAAACGCATTCTCAAAGCCGTCTTGTCGCTAGCATAGGCAAGTTCAAGAAGCATAAGCCTCTTGCTCTTAGTCCAACCTTCAACACCATTAAAATCGGCCAAACCGTCCCATTTCTCGACCGCGAAACGAATAATGTTGGTGGATCTATAATCGGGAATAATCTTTAGACCCGACGCATCCGTCATCCTCTTGGCAATATCCTCACGCTCCTCATAAAGCCGTTCTAACAGACCACCGTCAAAGTTGGGCCGACGCTCCAACAAAAAATCAAGCGCTGGCCGATGCTGGCTCCAAAGTTTGGTCGCCAAATTTTCTAATTCCTCATTATTCAAATGATGCCTCCGTAACATTTCCAGATAAGAAGAAAGCAAAAGCCGCGCATCAGAAGCGCCTATCTGCCTCTGAACAACAGCGTCTAGCTCTTGCGCCAGAGTATCCAAATCAAGAGTAATCCACCCTAAACCGTGTTTCTCGCTAGGCTCGTCTCCATGCTTGGAAAGAAAAACAAAGAGATGTTTCCAGCCATTTGCTTCAGACCAGTACTCCTCCACCATTTTCCGATAGCGTTGTAACTGGTCTCCATGCTCTCCAGAATCGATCTTCAACTCAATAGCCACCACGCGCTTTGGCTCGTGAAGAATCGCGATCAAATCAATTTTATTCCACTCTCGGCGTATCTGGGCGTTCTCAAGATCCATAAGATGTACTTCGAGCGGCGTAATACAATCTTTGGCAGAGTCACCCTGCGCACGAGCAACTGCTCGCATGAGCGCTTTTAGGCACTCAGCCCCAAATCCATGCGGCCTATGAGGATCAAGGCAGTATGCAAGAAAATGCCCATGCCGAACCTCTTGCCGGACCATCCCAACGGCCTCAAATGGACAAAATACGTCTTGAGATCTCTCGATAGCCTCGAAATCGGGATTGTCTATAAATAAAGCTTCCAAAGCTTCTCTGGTTACCACTGTTTCTCTCGCCTTAGAAACATGAAACTGATTTTATTGATAACTGGCGCGCTCGGCAGGATTCGAACCTGCGACCTTTGCCTCCGGAGGGCAACGCTCTATCCTCTGAGCTACGAGCGCGTACATGAAGAAATTAGCAGAGAACGCCGCATCTTACACAAAAAAAAGCGCCCGGCAAGCTTTTGCCGGACGCCCTATTGCACGTGCCTAGGAAAGCAGCGCTTCAAAAGACCGTCTTCCGGCGGGAAAACAGCCCTTAATATCTGAAAAACCGTTACGCAGCGTGGATTAGGAGAACACCCTAAGTGAACCACAAAGTGCGGGGAATCGCAATCGAGTCGGATTCAGCCTTTATTTTGAGGAAGTAAGCTGAAGGAACACATCCTCAAGGTCGCTCTCCTCCGTCGAGATATCCTCGATTCGGTATCCGGCGCTGCCGATCAGACCGATCATATCGCCTACATTCTGGTCCCCCGGCCGGTAGCGCACAGACAGCACCCGCCGGCCCTCCACCGTCGCGGAATAGGCAGCAAACCCCTCCGGCACGGCGTTCAGTTCGCGGTCCAGCCGGAACCGGATTTCCTTGTTGTCGATATGCGCCAGAAGCTTGGGCGTATCCTCGCACGCCACGACCTGCCCATGATTGATAATGGCGATCCGGTCACAGAGCGACTGCGCTTCCTCAAGATAATGCGTGGTCAGCAAAATCGTCACGCCCTGCTTGTTGAGCGCCCGCACGTTGGCCCAGAGCTGCTGCCGCAGCTCGATATCCACCCCGGCCGTCGGCTCGTCGAGAACGAGGATCGGCGGGCTGTGCACCATCGCCTTGGCCATCAGAAGCCTGCGCTTCATCCCGCCCGAAAGCGACCGCACGAACGCGTTCGCCTTATCCGCCAGCCCCACAGTCTCCAGAATCTCCATCGAGCGCCGCTTGGGGAACGGAACCCCGTAAAGCCCCGCCTGAAGCTCCAGCGTCTCCAGCGGCGTAAAGAACGCGTCGTAATTGATCTCCTGCGGCACCACGCCGATCGAAGCCTTGGCGTTCCGCTCGTTGACGTCGATGTCAAACCCCCAGATGCGAACCGAGCCGGAGCTTTTCATAACCAGCCCCGCCATGATGTTAATGATTGTGGACTTCCCCGCCCCGTTCGGACCCAACAAACCGAAGATCGACCCGCGCGCGATATCGAGGCTCACCCCCTTCAGCGCCTCGACGCCGGGCCGCCGCCGCGTCGCCTTATAGGTCTTGCGCAAATCGCTAATCTCGATCGCATTACTCATTGAAGTCCCCGCACCATGTAATGATCGCGTAGCCACTGCATCGCGCGTTCATCGTCCCGCAAATAAGCCTCCCAGAAAGCCAGCGAAGCCACCTTGATGATCGCCTCATGTTCCTCGCGCTTCGGATTGGCGCTCAGCTTGCCGCGCGTCCCGTTATAGACCATATGGTCCCCGTCCTGAAGGATTTTCAAATACTGCTCGGGGTGCCCCGCATGTTCGTGCACCACCAGCCGGTGCTCATACCCGATCGGCTCCAGCGGCGAGGCGTCGTCCGTTCCCGTCATATGGAACAGCGGCATGTCGATCCGGCCGTAAAGCTCTCCGGGCGACAGGTTTGAAAGATGCGCGATCGGCACCGGGCTGTACAAAATCCCGGCCCGGAACCGCGAATCCCGCATGCCGATCAGGTTCCCCTCCCGGTCCGGCAGGGGCATCCCCCCCATCACCTGCGTCGTCATCGCCCCGAACGAATGGCCCGACATGCCGATCTTTGAATAATCTATATACGGCGCGACGTCGGGATGCTCGGCGATCCACTCTGGAAACTGATCCAGAACGAACGGAACGTCCTTCATGCGGTCGAACGTGGTTGTGCGCGGAATCTTGACCTGTTTCAGGATATCCCAGGGGTGACCGGGCTTCCCCTCCCACAGGCTGCTGTCCGTCCCCCGGTGCGTAAGATGCAGCAATCCGTAACCGTGCGAGGCCAGATAGCGGGAAATAAACCCCGCCCCGTCCGCGTTGCCCCCGAACCCGTGCGACCAAACGACCAGCGGATAGGATTCCAGATCGTGGTCCAGCGGACCGTAAAATTTAATCGGCACCTCACGCCCGTCTCGCGCGGCATCATACAAAACGCCCCGCTTCATCAGAACCTTGTAAGGTCCCGCCTCCGGGGATATGTCTTTATCCCAACTCATTGATAAACCGTATATTTATTTCTTGCGAAACTGATCCAGCGAGACAACCTCGCCCGTCTTGTCGCTCTTGCCCTTCTTGCCGCCGCCCGAACCGTCCGGGTCGTCCCCGTCCGCCAGTTCGTTCAGGAAAGCTTCTTCATCCGCGCCGGATTCCGTCAAGGGCTGGAACTGCAAGGCGAAATTCACCGACGGATCGGCAAAAATACTGATCGCCGCCAGCGGGATCACAAGCCGCTCCGGCACGTTGTTGAACGACAGCGTAACTTCCATCTTCTCGCGGTCCACGCGCAAATCCGAAAACTGGTATTGCAGAACGATCGTCATCTCGCCCGGATAGCGGTCCCGCAGATATTCGGGGATCTTAACGCCCGGATAATCGGTCATGAACGTGATATAGAAATGGTGCTCCCCGCGCAATCCGAGCTGGACGACCTCCTCCAGCGCCTGCCGGACGGTCCCGCGCAGAGCGGCCTCAACCATTTTATCGTATCGAAGAAAGTTCTCGTCGTCGGTCATCTGTTAATGTGTTGCAGATTATGGGGGTGGAAATCAAGAGGGATGCACTCCTATATCCATCGCACAAGATTCCCCGCAAATCCAGAGCGGGCAAAGAACACGGCCAAACGGCTGTGGAAAAGAAAACCGGGGTGAAGAGGACCCGGCGCGTTAAATCCGCTTGGGGGGGCGCTTGCTATGCATCATCTCTTGGAAATCCTTGGAGTTTCCGAAATCCTGAACGACCAGCGGCGCCAGAAGCGCCACGAAGGCCAGCATGACGGGCCACAGCAAATCATGTACCTTATACCCCTTCATCGCCTCCGCCGGATCGGGCGCCCGCGCCTTGAAATAGAAAAACGCCGCCGCCACCGTGCCGATCCACAGCCCCCCCGTGAGGAACCCGGCCGCAGTGGCCGCCGACTGCCCGTCGCCCGGCTGAAAAGCCAGAGAAATCAGATAGATCGAAAACCCCGCCGCAAACGTGACAGCCCATCCGGCAACGCACATTACAAAAAGCAAAGCGGTGCGAAGCGCTTCCCGCCGCACCCGCCGCGCGGGTGCGTCCCCCTGCCCGCGCGTATGAACAAGGAACCGCCAGACGATCAGGCCCAGCAACGCCGCCTCCGGCAGGAAATCCAAGGGGCCTGCGTCGCCGCTCGCGGCACGCCAAAGATTGGCTAGCAAGGAAAGAAACAGCATCCCCGCAAGGTTCCGAAGCTGAAAAACGATAACCTCCCGCTGCGGGTCGTGCGCGGGCGGATGGGCGGAACAGGATTTATAAATCCAGAAAATCGGCGCGATCACCAGCGCCATCGCCGCCATGACGAAAAACAGGACGAACAGCGCAGGCGCATAAAAAGTGACAGCGTCGGCGGCTTCGTTCATGCCCTCTCCCGTGAAAAAGAAAAGGGGCCTGCTTCTGTTGCGAGGCGCAGACCCCAAAGCCCCACCTGACTGCGGTTAAACAGTCAGGGATTTAAGTGTAGCATCGAGACAACCCAATTAGGCTGCCATACGACCTGCGCCAACGACAGTGTTGTCGTTAGCGGCTACGAACGCAAAGTTATCGTTTGCATTTACAAATTTAGCCCGATAACGGCGGATACTATACCGGACGCCGTCAAATGCCTTTACTGCGCGTGTCGATCCTATTTCGGCCCCGCCGCCTGAGAGCAAGTGGACTAAGCCCGGTGGACTAAGTCCGCTCTCTCAAGTGGTGGAGCCGCCGGGTACCGCCCCCGGGTCCACTGCGTCTATTCCGCACCAACGTCTAGCGTCATAGCCGGAAAACCGGCACCCCCATTATACCAAAATCAGGAATTTTTTCAATGTTTGCCTGAATGAGCCAAAAAACCTATAAAATTAGCGATAGCGTCCGATACGATCAAAAAGCTACAATAAAAAAAACAAATATGAGTGTAAGGAAGGGCTATGAAGCTCAAATTCTTCTTTATAGCTGCCGCTTTTATTACAGTTTTAGGCACAGGAAGCGTATTACTAGCTGCCACAGATTTGCAACCTCAAAAAAAGCAAGGCACAGAATGTTCAAAAAACTCAAAGCTGTGCGA
>JAANMX010002679.1_pt1 | contig 17117 bp, 18 predicted proteins | sample 7279681 | NCBI WGS metagenome assembly JAANMX01 (sample SAMN14094542, study PRJNA606508) | bioreactor metagenome | isolation source: A lab-scale SPAN reactor treating ammonium-rich wastewater day 351 | place: Ireland: Galway | collected 2018-01-01
GTGCGGAGTCGTTGCTCAATGGCGGCAAGCTCGGCGGCGAACACCGGGCGGATCCAGACATCCTTCTTCACCAGCCCCTGGTCGCGCATGCGCTGCCGGAAGGCGCGAACCGCGAGCGTGCCGGAACGGGGTTGTGCTGATTTCATGTAATCAGCTTGCGGCATTACATGAAACATTGCAAATGCCATCCATGGCAGCTATTCCGGGAGCTTTCGGTATGTCGTCCATGAAATCAGGCGGCAGGTGGGTGTGGTAGTGGACACGGCAACGGCGGCAGGAAATTCACGGGTTCGACCTGTTCCTCGAACTTCAGGCGAGCCTCGTGTTGAGGCGTGCAAGCAGGCGGTTGGGCACGGCCTTGGCTTCTGCATCCATTAAGCCGTGCAGGGTGTGCAGAGCATTCATGACGAAGATCTTCGGCAGAAGCGTCGTGTGGGAGCGGTCCAGATCGAAGTCGCGGGTCAGTTTTTCTTGTAGAGGCCTCCCTGTCGGGGGGCGGGGCTGCACCTGCGCCTTAAGGCGGCGGGCCTTGGCCGAGGCGACTTCATGGGCAATGACGTCGAGCGTGAGTTAGGTCGCCGCGGCGGTATGTTCGTCGCGCCGGCATCCTTGGTATCCGCGGGGAGTTCTGCCTGCGGGCCCCGTGCGGTGCCTTAGCGGGCTGCGTTTGCTATCAGGAAATCGCGTGGGCTGCACGGATCTCGGCAATGCGGCGCGCCACAGTTGGGTCCAGTTTCGTCTGCTCAGCCTGGGCAAAAATCTTGCCCAGCACCCGCTTCTCGTCCTCATCGACGGCGCCGTCGCGTTCGGCGAGCTGCAACAGCTTGTCAAGCTCTGCTGCGTCGAGCAAGCCGTCGTTGCTGAAGATGTTGATGGAGGCGATTGTTAAATCCAGATGGCTGCGGGAGCTGCTCACAAAGATTCCTTTCGAATGGATGTGCGTGGCAGCCTATCCCCGAAGCATCAAGCTGGACAACTGGGTACGCCCTCTGGGATCGACTATGGATCCTTCGGCTTCTCACGGGCTTCGCGGTGCGACCCGGTGGGGACCGACTTTCCTTTCGGAAAATGAAAAAGTGGCCATCTAGGACAGTCGATGCTTTTCCGCGCACAGGCCACGATCCGCCTGCAAATCTGACATGGCCCACCAGCAACCGAATAATATCGTTAAGTGTATGTATTTAATAGAATAACGCTGGTTTGTTTTGCTAAATTACTCGCTTTCTTACTCGCTTTATGACATTCGATCTGCTCAGTGACCTGTGCCGAGCAAGTCGCGCAGGGGAAGAGCCCGAGCATGGGCTACCACCCTGGCTCTTTCGGCACGGGGCTTGCTTGTCCTAAAGGCGTAGTAAAGGCCGTTTCAGTATGCAAGACTCACCCAAAGCCGCGAAGGGTACGACGTCCAGTTTATGAACGAGCTACAGCAAGCAATTGCTGCGTTGGCGGCCGAGGATAGTGATCGCGACTACATCGTGATCAGTCACCCCATTGATCGCACCCTGCACCTAAAGCTGAGTCTCCTGCTGGAGCAGCGCCCCCGCAAGCAGGCATGCACTGTGTTCTTGACGACTTGGGGTGGTGACCCAAATGGCGGCTATCGTGCTGCTCGCTGCCTTCGCCACAATTACAACAGCGTTCGGTTGGCCGTTCCCAGCTACTGCAAGAGCGCCGGTACACTGATCGCCATCGCGGCCAATGAGGTCGGGATCGGCGATCTTGGCGAGCTGGGCCCGTTGGACATCCAGGTTCGGAAGGGTTCAGAGCTACAAGAGAACAGCTCTGGACTAGACATCATGCAGGCCCTACAGGCTGTCACTCATCACACTCAGGATGCGTTTCACAGGTTGATGATGGGAACCCGCAACCTGGGGCTGTCGACGAAGTTGTGCGCTGAGTTCGCTGCGACGGTGGCGTCAGGCATCGCCCAGCCCTTGATCGCCCAGATTGACCCCATTCGTTTGGGTGAGATGCAGCGGGCAACAAGAGTGGCGTTCGAGTATGGACAGCGCCTTAATGCTTATGCGGGCAACCTCCAAGAAGGAGCTCTTGCTCGACTGATCAGCGAGTACCCTGCGCACGGTTTCGTGATCGACCGCAAAGAAGCGACCGAACTCTTCAAAAAAGTGACTCATCTCACTCCCGCGGAAAAGATGTTCTGCGTTACAACGTGGAATTACTTAGAGCGTCAACAAAGCGACGTCGATCCCGTTTGGATCGAGCTACCCCCCGCTGCCCAAGCCGAGACTAACAATGAACACCCTGATGGAATACTCCCGCGCGACGCCGCGAATGCCGAACCAGCACCGGACATCAAGCGACCGGAAAGAGCTGAAGAACACCAGCGAGGTGGAGAGAATCCAGCAGGAGCAGAGGGACCGGGCGTACCAGTTCGCGCGATTGGCGGCTGACGGCGTAAGTCGGCGGCTTGATCTCTGCGAACTTGCAGACTGACGCCCCCTGATGCGGTAGTAAAAAAAGCCCCCGATTCGGGGGCTTTTTTTGACGTATTGGCCAGCAGTGCTTTATCAAGTGGCACTTGTTCATTGTAGATAGGCGCAATCCCACCAGACGAAAGTCGATCCCCACCGCAATCGTAGGCCGCCGGCCCGCGTGCATTGCCCGTCAAAAGTCAGGCGTCACAGCAGCATCGGGGCGGCGTGGGGATAGGATGCGCCCCTCGGCGCGCGGCGGCAGTCGGCGCAAACCGCATGGAGAAGTCAGGGAATCCCTACGTGTTGCCCCTGAGCGAACCAGCTCGTACGTGGACCTGCAGGATGGCGTCGTGGTGGCTAGCGGTTGACCTGTCGCTCGGCCCGCACAGGGCCTAATTCCGTCGCCACCGCGTGTACCGCCCCGCTGTCACGGGGTAGGCTCTGCACAATCGGGGTGTAGCTCAGTCTGGTAGAGCTCCGGTCTTGGGGACCGGCTGTCGCAGGTTCGAATCCTGCCGCCCCGACCAATCGCGCCGTTCAAGGTCAGCACCTGCCCGACCCACCGGCGTCGCCCGTCAGGCGTAGACCGGCGAAGGCAGCGTCGGGTAGACCCGCCAGACGTGCTCGTACACAGCCTCGGTAGTCGTCTCGACGTCGCGCTCGTCGTAGAGGTCAAGCGGCAACCCGGTGGCGTCGTCGTAGAGGAAATCGTGGATCGCCACCCGCACCGCGTCGCGGTTGCCTTCGGTGGCCTGCCAGTTGGCAATCTCCGCCAAGCGGGCCTTCAGGGTGGCGAGCAGCGACTTGGAAATGCCCTTGAGCTTCTCGATACCCCGCTTGTCCAGATCCGGCTTGCGCAGCAGGTCGAACAACGCCAGCGTCTCCTCGTCCAGGCCCAGTTCGACCGCCCGCTGCTCCTCTTGGTTGAGGCCCTGGCTGAGCAGCAGCAGGCGTTGGAAGGTGGCCTCGATGGTGGCGCGGTCCACCTCGCGGTTGTAGTCGGCCACGATCTGCTCGTACTGCTCCTGGTAGTCCTTGCGGGCCGGGTTCATGGCCAGCAACCTGACCAGACGGGACTCGATCGCCGCCTTCAGGCTCTGCACGGTGGTCTGTTTGCGGCCGCTGCGCTGGAACTCGGTCAGCAGCTTGGCGAAATCGATCTTGCTGATGTCGAACAGGCGCTCTTCCGCCACCGCAGGCGCGCCCGCCGGCGCGGCCTTGCCGTCCGCCGCCACGATGGCCTGGTTCACCTCCTCCCGCAGGGCCAGGAGGATGTGGCTGATGTCCGCCTGTTCCACGTCCGCCCGCAGGCTCTTGTAGAGGATCACCACGGCGTCCACGTGGGCGCGCCGCTCGTTGACGCCGGCTACATGCACGCAGGACTTGAAGCGGCCCAGCACCGCACGGGCCATCAGCTCGAAGCGCTTCCGGGTCTCGTCGTTCTCGTTGATGGATTCCTTGGCGTCCAGGATCGCCTTGTTGCGCTGGAAGCCGGTGCTGTCCACGATCGCGGACAGCGGCACCTGCCGCTTGCTCAGCCACACCGTCACCTCGGCCAGAGCCCCGTCCAGCAGGTCCAACAGCCGCTCTTCGGGCTGCGCGGGGTCCACGCCCTCGCCGCCGGGTTCGCCCTCTCCCGTCGCCCCGGCGAAGGTGGCGAGCGCGCGGCGCAGGTTCTTCAGGATCCCGCAGTAGTCCACGATCAGCCCATTGGTCTTGCCCTCCGCCACGCGGTTGGCGCGGGCGATGGCCTGCATCAGGGTGTGCGCCTTGAGCGGCTTGTCCAGGTACAGCGTGCCCAGGGTCGGCACGTCGAAGCCGGTCATCCACATCGCGCAGACAATCGCCACGCGGAACGGGTGGTCGGCCTTCTTGAAGGCATCCTCCATGCTCAGCGGCTTGGGCGCGCCGGGCACGATCCAGCCTTCCTTGATCAGCCGGCGGTGCGGCTGGATGTCCAGCCCCAGCCGGCGGAAGCGGTCCACCTCGCCCTGCTCCTCGCTGACCATCACGGCGAAGCGGGTCTCGCCCATCCACTTGAGCTGCCGGGTCCGCTCCGCCAGCGCCTGGTCGTCGGTCTCGCTGTTGTTCCGGACCGCCAGCGCGTGGATGTGCTCGGTCCAATACTTCTCGATCAGCCCGTGCATCCGCACGCAGGTGGGCTTGTCGATGCACACGAACATCGCCTTGCCGCTTTCCCAGCCCTCGGCGTAATGCCGCACGAAGTCGCGGGCGATGCGGTCCAGGCGCTCATCGGCGGTGATGACGTGGTAGTCGCGGCCCATGGCCGCTTCCAGCCGCCGCTGCGCGTCCGGGTCGGCGTTGAGCTCGTCCTCGAACTCGGCCAGCTTGTCGGCGATGCGCTGGTTCAGGTCGTCAGTGGCGACCTTGAGCTTCTCGCCGCGGGCGTCGTAGTACAGGGGCACGGTGGCGCCGTCGTCCACCGCGCGCCGGAAGTCGTAAGTGGAGACGTAGTCGCCGAACACCCGGCGCGTCACCTCGTCGTCGCCCATCAGCGGGGTGCCGGTGAACCCGATATAGCTGGCGCCCGGCAGGGCATTGCGCATGTTGAGCGCCAGCGTGCCGTACTGGGTGCGGTGTGCCTCGTCGCTGATCACGATGATGTCGTCGCGCCGCGAATACGGGTTGTCCGGGTCCACCTGCTCGTTGAACTTCTGCACCAGGCTGAAGACGTAGCCCTTGTGCTGGCCCAGCAGGGCTCTCAGGTGCGTGCCGCTGGCCGCGCGGGCGTCGTCGCCCTCTCCCACCACGCCGCAGCCCACGTAGGTCTGGTAGATCTGGCCGTCCAGGTCATCGCGGTCGGTGACGATCACGAAGGTGTAGTTGCCGCCCACCCGCCGGTGCACCTTGCGGGTGAAGAACAGCATCGAATAGCTCTTACCGCTGCCCTGCGTGTGCCAGAACACGCCCAGCTTGCCCAGGTTCTCGGCACGGTTGCGAACGGCGCGGATGGCGCGGTTCACCCCCAGGAACTGGTGGTTGCGCGCCACGATCTTGATGGTGCGCTCGCCCACGTCGTCGAACAGGATGAAGTTCTCGAACAGGTCCAGGAAGTTTCGCTTGTCGCAGACACCCTTGAGCAGGGTCTCCATGTCCACCACGCCCGGCTCGGCTTCCTCCAGCCGCTTCCAGTTGTGGAAGTGCTCGTACTTACCGCCCAGCGCGCCGATCTTGGCCTCGCTGCCATTGGCCAGCAGCAGGAAGGCGTTGTGGTGGAACAGGTGCGGGATGGTGTCCTGGTAATCCTTCAGGTTCTGGTCGTACGCCTTGCGCAGGTTCTTGTGGATGTTCTTGCATTCGATGAACAGCAACGGGATGCCGTTGACGAAGCCGATGATGTCCGGCCGGCGGCGGTAAAGCTCACCCTTGACCCATAGCTCGCGTACGGCCAGGAAGTCATTGTTCTCCGCGTTGTCGAAGTCGAAGACGCGCAGGGTGCGTGCTTCGAGCGTTCCGTCGGGCTTGCGGTAGCTGACCTTCACGCCGTCGCGGAGGAGCTCGTACTTCTCGCAGTTGGCGGCCATGCCACGCAGGCCGGCGCCCACCTCCACGATCTGGCGCAGGGCGTCCCGGTAGGCGGCATCGGGCAGGCCGGGATTGAGCGTCATCAGCTTCTCGCCCAGGATGCGGGTCAGCACCACGTCCTGTTCGCTCTTGCGGCCGAAGCTGCCTTCCGGGCCCAGCACCTCGGTGTTGTACGCGAACTCGCTGCGCCAACCCAGCGCATCGCGCAGGTAGTCGGCGGTGGTCTGCTGGACCAGCGTGTCCTCGTTCAACGCCATGCGGAAGCTCCCTGTGCCCAGCCTATCAAACCACCAGATCGCCGCGCATCAGGCGAGGGAGAAGTAGGTCGCGAGCTTGGGCGAGTTTCTTGTTTTGTTTAGCCAAAATTACCTGCTGCAATCTCATGGATCGCACCTGCTCACAGAACTCGGCGGCCAGCAGCCCCGACGGACTGATGAAACAGATCGTAGATAGCACACCGTTTGGTATGAACGGCTGAGCTGCTCCTTTTCGAAAGTTTCGAAAGTCACAGTGCAGCATGTGGTGGAGAAACAACTCCGGATACTCATGGGGAACCAAGCTGCTGGCATTGTTGTTGATCCATGCGCCCTCATAGGACCAATGCACTGAACCGCAATATGCGCCTACGCGACCAAATGCAATGACGAAATCATCGTGAGTCTTTTCGTGGGTGTACCCCTGTATGCCGTTGCCACCGAATACGGGATAGGTTCCTGCATCAGTGAGCTTGTCGCTCTCATATTGCTTGCCGCCAGCAAGTGTTGCGAGTTCGCTCACAGGCGACCTCGTCCAGCCCTCCGGCACGCCATCCACCACCTTGACGTGCTCGTGGCCGGGGAAGCGCAGGTGCACGAACCATTCGCGGTACAGCAGGCGGGCGGATTGCTCCAGCAGCGCAATGCGGCGGCGGTTGTTTTCGATCAGGTCGTCGTAAGTCGCAATTACCTGCCCCACATATCGCTGCTGCTCAATGGTGGGCAGAGCGTCAAGCCGCAGCCGACGAATATCTTTCATGTTGACGTGCTTTGCTGTGGCCCCCGTTTCCGCGGCCAGCAAGCGCCCCTGATATAGGGGGGTCAGCAGCAGGTAACACAGGTAATCAGGGTCAACCTTCGTCTTGTCAGGGCGCAGATGAACCGTCCGTTGCCCTAGGCAAACATCCTCACCGTCCTTGACTACCGCCACATTCCCAGCCGGTGCCTCTCTCGCGAGGATCAGATCACCTGCTTGTGGGGTAGCGCGCTGGGTCCACGTCCTATAGGTATCCTCAGACACGCGATAGACGCCATCTAGCAGAAGACGCCCTTTACCGATATTCGGTGTTCGAATGAGTGGAAACCCCTGCTCCTGAACGGGCGCGGTTGCATGGAGGCAGTCAACAATAAACTCGCAGACTTCATTGAGAGTTGCAGCGCCACTCACGCTCCCAACTCCTCGAAGTTCCGCGTAATCTTCGCCGCCAGCGCCACCGCCTCCTCGTTCAATCCCGTCAGCTCGACGTGGATGTCACGCAGTGCGGCCTCGAAGTCGAAGTCCTCGTCCACCTCCTCCGGTGCCACGCCGACGTAGCGGCCGGGCGTCAGCGACCAGTCATTGGCTTCGATCTCGGCGCGGCTGACCCGCTTCACCAGCCCCGGCACATCGCGCAGCTCGGCGTCCGGGAAGCGCTCCTGCAGCCACAGCGCCTGCCGGTGGAAATAGCGCACCGGCTTCAGCGCGTCCACCGCCGCCCTGCGGACCTCGTCCGCGGCTTTGCGCTGGCGGTTGAGGTCGCGGCTATTGGCGTCGCCCTGCATGGCGTCCAGCGCATGCCCGGCCAGCTTGTAGAGGTGGTCCACCGCCTTGATCAGGTCCCGACTGGCGTCGGCCAGCGGTGCAAGCCGGGCTGCCGCTTCGTGCAGCTCGCTGTTGCCCCCACCGTCCGGGATCCCGTCCGCGGCGATGGCGTTGACCTGGGTATTGAAGGCCACGACATCCAGGTTGAACTGCGTCAGGGCGTCATCCACCGCCACCTGCGCCGTCAGGGCGTCGCCTTCCTGCAAGGGGCTGCGCAGCAGATTGGCCCATGCGGCCAGCGCCGCGTGCGCCTCGCGCAGCGGAGCCTGGCTGGCCACGGCGGCCTGGATGCAGGCCAGCAGGTGCTCCCGCACCAGCGCCAGGAAGCGGCCCTGCTGGCCTCGGTAGAGCCAGACGATGCTGGTCAGGTTGGCCAGTTGCTCCGGGCTGAAGTCGTAGATCTTGCGCGTCACCTTGCGGTAGACGTTGCGCGCATCCAGCATCAGGACGTGGTCGCGGTGCTCCGCCGGCTTGGCCTTGTCGAAGAACCATAGCTCGCAGGGCACGGTGCGGGTGTAGAAGAAGTTGCCGCGGATGGCCACCATCACATCCACGTCGCCGGTTTCCACCAGCTTCTGGCGCACCTTGGCTTCGTCGCGCCCAGCACTGGACGCCTGCGAGGACATCACGAAGCCGGCGCGGCCGCGCTTGGACAGGTAGCTGTAGAAATACGAGATCCACAGGTAGTTGCCGTTGCTGACCTTGCCCGCCTTGTTCACGCCGGGCAGCCCGAACGGCAGGCGCGGGTCGTTGCGGACCTTTTCCGCATCCACCTCGTCCACGTTGAACGGCGGGTTGGCCATCACGTAGTCGGCTTTGCCCAGCAGCTCGTGGGGGTCGCTGTAGTAGCTGATGGCCTCGGCAATGTTGCCCTGCAGCCCGTGCACGGCCAGGTTCATCTGCGCCAGCTTGATGGTGGTGGCGTTCTTCTCCATGCCCCAGAAGGTCAGCGCCTTGCTGGGGTCGCCGTGGTTGCGCTCCACCAGGTTGGCGCTCTGCACGAACATGCCGCCGGACCCGCAGGCCGGGTCCAGCACGCTGCCGCGCTCCGGCTCGATCAGGTTGGCGATCATCTGCACGATGGAAATGGGCGTGAAGAACTCGCCGCCGTCGTGCGCGCCCTGGTCGGCGAACTGGGTCAGGAAGTATTCGTAGATGCGGCCGAAGATGTCGCCGTTGGCGGTCTTGAGCTCTTCCGGGTTGAGCTTGCGCAGCAGCTCGCCCAGGTCGTCGTTGCCGATCTTCTGGTAGTCGGCCTTGGGCAGCACGCCGCGCAGGGCCGCGTAGTCGGCCTCGATGCCCTCCATTGCGGCGATGATGGCCGCCGCACGGTCGGCCGAATCCGGCAGGGACACCAGGTGATCGAACTGGGCTTCCGGGCGCAGGAAGATGGCGCCCTGCTGGCTGAAGTCCTCCTTGCTTAGCGGACGCACAATGCCGCCCCGCTTGGGCAGCCCGGCTTCGATCTGCGGTTTGACCGCCAGATAGCGGCTGTAGGCATGGCGCAGGAAGATCAGGCCCATCACGGGCATGAAGTACTCGTTGCTGGCCAGGCCGGAGTTGGCGCGCAGGAGATCGGCGGCGCTCCACAGGCGCTTTTCGATGGCTTCGATGGTCTGGAGTTGGCTCATGGGGTCTGTTGGGGTTGGGGCTGGCCGCGGCCGGGATGGCGGTCGCCAGTCCAGGGGTCCAGCGCAATGAAAAAGGCCCGGAGTTCGGCCACCACCGCGGCAAGCGCCGGGGCGGCCAGCCGGTTGCGGCGCAGGAAAGCAGCCCACTGGGATTGCTTCTGCGCATCGGTGGCAAAGGCATCGGTCAGGCCGAACGGCACGCCCTTGGGCGGCGCGGTGCCGCGGCGCTGGAAGGTCGCGCGGATGGCCTCGGCCAGGGTGGCGGGCGCCATCGCCTGTTCGCGCAACAGCGCCAGCAGGTCGAAGTAGTCCTTCATCCGGCTGTTGGCAATCCCCAGCGTGGCGATGGCCTCCAGCTTCTCGGCGAAGACGGTCTCACGGGGATACACGCGCAGGCGCGGCGGCTGGAACTCGTCCAGCATCACCGGATAGTCCATGTCCTGCGGGCCCGGCGTCACCGCATCGCCAAAACCGACATCCCACTGCACATGGCAGCGGGCGCCGCCCAGAAACGCCACCAGACGGGCACGCAGCCCTTCGTAGGCGGCCTCCTCGCGGATGGGCTCTATCTGGATCGAGCCCAGCTCGAACCGCAGGCCGTCATCGGAATTGATCGCGCACAGCTCCGCGATGACGGCGTGCAACCGCTCGCCATCGGCCGGCCCGAAGCCCAAAAGATCGGCGTCCCGGGTGGGCCGGTGCGGGGCATCGAACCACAGGGCAAACAGCAGCGCGCCCTTGAGCAGGAACTGGTCGCGGTGCGGCGAGACCGACAGGCGATACAGCAGCCGCTCCACGGCGAAGCGGTCGAGCACAAGCTGGAACTCTTCGCCACGCGCCCGCGCCCGATCCAGGAGGCGCTGGCGAATGGAGGCGGTCCGGCTGGCGGCGGGCACCCGCCCGTTCATGCCAGTGCTTCCAGGTAGGGCCGCATGATCCTGGTGACGCGGCAGATGGCCGCGTACCTCCAGAGCTCGTCCACGCTGGCAGCACGCGCACGCAGGGCCTCGCGCAGGGCCTCGATGGCAACGTCCAGGCCGACCAGACTGCGGAACTTGAAGCAGTCGGCCACCGTCTTCGCGACACTGGTGACGCGCACCTGCCTGTTTCCGATGGCGTGTGATTCCAGCCCTGCCGTTAGCGCTTCACCCGAAAAACGAACCACCTTCAGCGGGGGCCAGTCCAGCCGCGGCGGCCGGTCCTTGTTGCCGATGGCCACCCAGACCTCGAACGGCGCCTGCGTGGTCAGGCCATGCAGGCGCAGGGCGGTCAGCAGACACAGGCGCGCCTCGGGAATCCGCTCGGCCACCACCAGAACGCCCTCTTCGGCGCCGGCCAGGGTTGCCCCCGGCGCGGTGTAAACGCCCCGGGCCAGCCGGATCAGATCGCCGGCCGCCACCAGGCGCGACAGTTGCGACCGGGCGACACCGGCGTCCACCAGCTCACGGGAGCGCACCACGCCCTTTTGCTGGATCAATGCCTTAGCGATGGCCGCGGGATGCGTCATGCACCGAGTGTTCCATAGCGTCGGTATTTTTGGAATAGCTACCGTCGGTTTGGAACCGCGACGACTCGCGCTGACATTGGGTCCACACCACCAGTGCCATGTGGTGCCTTACCGGCTGGCATGCCTCCCGGAGGTGCGGAGCATGGCATTGGAGGCCAGCTTGTGGGCCAGCCGCCGCAGCCCTGCGGGCGTCACCTTCACCTGCGGATGCAGCTCGCGACGGCCGTCAGTGCGCTGGATCGGCACCATCACGTGGCACAGGTGACCGTCGTCGATGCGCCGTTGGTAAGCCTGCCAGGTGCCCCAGTCGTGTGCCCGGTAGATCCAGCCCTTCTCCGATAGCCACACCCGGAAAGCGCGCGGCTTCTGCTGCAGCAGCTTCGCTGCCTCGGTCAGGCACACGGCACCACGCACGTCGAGGGTCAGGAGATCGAGGGCCGCGGTCCTTGCCTGCTGCGCACCCAGCGCGCGCTCGATGCGGCTCAGGCGGGCGTCGATCGCAGCGGGCAAGACATTGGCTTGCTGCGCTGCTACGGCCTTCGCTCGGCGCTCGCATTCCAGGAAGTACGCCCGCGCCTGCCGGCCCTTCTCGCCACGCTCGACCATCGCCAGTTCCTTGGCCATACCCAGGCTGATGGCGTATTCCCTCGACGGGCGGCCGCCGGGGCTTTCGCGCAGTTCTGCGTGAAAGTCCTCGCCCTCGCGGAAGCCGTAAGCGTCGATGCGGCGAGCGATCCAGTCACGGAACGGCGTGGCAACGGCCAGGAAGCCATGCAGCTCGCGTGCGTCGACCGCCGGCACCGCATCCGTGCCGATCAGGCGCGGCATGACGGTCATCGCGCCGATCATGCCGCACCCCCTGCCAGCAGCTTTCGGATCTCGGCGGCGTGCTGTGCACGCTGCTCGGGCGTCGCCGGCGTGGGCTTGCGGATTTCGTGCGGGATCACCGCAGAAGGCGGCACCGGCAGCGCCTCACCGCGCATGACGCGATCGCGCACAAGCTCATAGGCGTCGCGTAGCAAGCGATCGGCCTGCTCTGCGCTGGCCTGTTTGTAGCGGAAGGTATCCAACTCGATCCACGTGGCGCGCGCGAACGGTGACGGCTTACCATGGCGCAGTTCGGAACGTACCGCTGCCAGGCTCGGCACGCCCAGGCACATGGCGCGGAACCTCGGCAGGTTCGGTGGAAATTCCGCACCCTCTGCGATGCACGCTTCGATGCCCGCTGCGATTTGCTGTCCCGACATGCCGGCCATAGCGCGTGCCCACGTGTCGCCGGAAATGGACAAGGCCCCAGTCTTGTCATGCGGCGTCAAACCGTGGGTGCCAGCCCAGGCGTGGCCGAAGACCGCCACCATTCGTTCCCACAGGCGTCGCAACCACATGGCCGGCGGCTCCGCTGCAGCGGGCGTGGTGGGTTGCAACTCATCCACGGCGGCACGCTTGACGACCTTGCCAGCGACTTCAGAGAGCGGCCGCATTGCACACCTCCTGCTCGTCGAGCGCGCGGTTCAGGCGCGAGGACTGCTCCGTCAGGGATTCGCGCGGCGGGCGGGCCTTTGTGTCCGTCGCCCCATCCAACCACGAAGCTTTGAAGCCCTGCCAGGATCTCGCTGCCGCGATCCTCACGGCCTCAGCCGGCGTGATGCCGGCCCGCTCCGCCTCGGTCTTCACGTCGTCCCACGCCGTAGCCGTCAGGGGCGCGCGCTTTGCGCGGCGCACTTGCAGCCAATCCTCGGCGTGCTGGCGTTCCACGCCTTCCACGATCAGGTCATCGACGCCGAGTTCATGGCGTGCTCCGTGATCCTTCTTTGGAGGTTCCTTACGGTTCCTTGAGAGTTCTTTACGGTTCTGGGTGCGAGAGCTGCGGGGGTCAGGGGCACTTGCTGCGGGGGTGGGGGCAGCATCTGCGGGGGTGGAGTGCATCTGCTGCCCCCCGCAGGAGTTGCGGGGGGCCAACGGAACCGCTCCAACGGCGACGTGGTAGAGCGTCGAATGCCCCGGGCGGATCTCGATTTCGATCAATCCTTTTTCCACCAACCACCTGACGGCCCCTTGGACGGTCCGCTCGGTAAAGCAGGTGCGGGTGCAGATCGTCGCAATGCTGGGCCAGCAGACGCCTTGGTCATTGGCGTTATCCGCCAACGACATCAGAACCGACTTCGGCGTGGGGGGCATCCTGAGCGGCCAGCACGCGGCCATGATGTGTGTGCTCATTGCTGCACTACCTCCGCCGGCCAGCGGCTCCCCGCGCGCTTGCGGCGCAGACGGCGACGGGCCGCATACGCGGCCCAGCGGGTGAACACCGTGGTATCGTTGCAGCGGGTTCCCAGCCCCATGTGCTTCTCGAACGCCTCACCCTGGCCGGTGGGGCGTTCTGCTTCTTGGCCGGGCGGCGCGCCGGCACGGATGCGGACGGTGGCCATTACGCAGCCTCCGTGTGGTTGCACTTCGATTTCTCGGCGAGATCCATGGCGCGGCGCTTGCGATCTTCCGCGAGCTTCGCGTGGTGGCGGCGGATGCCGAGCGGTGGCATCGAGGTCTGGCGCGCTTCGGCGAGCTTGGCGATGAACTCCTCCAAGTCGCTTTCGAGCCACCGCGAGCTGGTGCCCAGCTTGAGCGGCGGCGGCAGCTCGCCGTCGCGGATCAATCCGTAGAACTTGTCATCGCTGATGTTTCCGAGGCGTTCGCGGGCCTCGATGCGCGTCACGAGGCGCACCGAACGGTCTTGGTTGGACAGAGCCGCGGAGGGGGGCGCGGTGGTTTCGGTCATTTGTCGCTCCTTATCCGCCCGCATCAGTGCGGGTGGTAGGGTGACAATGCCGTTCCGAATCAGGCGATAGGGTGGAACAACGGTGCGCTTTTACAGCGTCGTATTGTCATCTGCAGCCAAGGCATTGAGTAGATCATCCAGTTCCTCGCCGTCTGGAACATCAATGCCTTGTTGTGCCAGTTGGATCGCGGGATCGTTCAGTGAGACTCCTTTGCGACGGTTGGGGCTCAGCATCAACACGGCTTGCCTGTATTTCGGTGCCCTCCGGCTCTCTTTGAGAATCTGATCGGCCTTAATCCCCAATCTGGCACTAATCTCTGCGCGCGCTTTATCCGCGGATTGCCCTGCTCGCCGCAGTTTTTCTTCCATTGCCAAGAGCTTCAACGCTTGCATTTCGTCGCTTTTGGGCCTCCCGCCCCCAGCAACGAGCCCCAAAGGCAAGAGTGCATCGTCCAAGTTCGTTGCCGCAGCGTTGTGGAGCTCAATGAGCTTTCCGGTGCAGCCTGCAATCCATCCCTCTAGGGCGCTGCTTGCATGGAGAGAAGCATGTAGCTCACACACGCCCTGCCAAGGATCATCGGCGGCCTCATTCTGCCTACCACGACCCCTCCTAACGCCAATTTCAGCAAGCGCTGGAGCTAGAGCACGGACCTTTTCGACGGCCCGCCCGCTGTTACATGCTCGTGTCTGGATGTCACGCAGCTTGCTGAAGAGTGCCATGCCAAGAAGAGCCCGGGGGCTCTTACGTGCTGCTTCCTGCGCCTGAAAGTGCGCGATGGCGAGGTCAACCAGCATCCAAGCCGCATCCGTGTTGCCGTTCCCAGCGGAATCGACTAGTAGCGTAATAGCCGCCTCATCGTCTAGCCCCAAGGGCGCAGTGGAGGCCAGAAAACCATCTTCCTGAGGTTGCCTTTTGACCGCCGCTGACCGGTCGACCGAGACGACGAAAGCCCTGGGTAGATCGAACAGCGTGCTTCCACACCGACGAACTGAAGACACTAGATCGTGAGGTGAGCAAGGCGCACGAAGGCCAAGCGCATCGAGCATTTGCCGAGCTTCGACATCGGGTAGACCGATCAGCCTGGCGATATCGGGAAGCCCGAGGGTATCTTTCCTCGCCAACTTTTCGGCCAGCCTAGATGTGGCCGGAACCTTGGTCATGCGCGCCCTCGCGCCCCTGAGAAGAGCCGCGCCAGGCCGGCAGGGTGGCCGGCGTTTTCGCCCCGTCGGGCTAGGCGCGGTGTTCGAAAAGTTGCCTACCGTTTGCCTACTTTTTACCTGCCTCAGAAAGTATCAAGGGAACCAGGAGTTTGACGACCAGGTTCGGATCAGGCGACCCGATGGTCCGCAAAGTCAGCCGGTTCCTGGTGGCCGTTCGCGGCCCAGCCGCCTTCTCTTTCGTAGGGTCGCCAGTGGACGGGCGCTTGTAGCTGGCCTTCTGCTCTGCCATGGAGCTCTCCTTCAACCCGTCATTCGGGAATCGCACGCAGCGATGAAGCCCAGCCCGACGTGGGATGAGCCTTGCATTGCCCGGTGCAAGATCAGACTCAGACCGGGTGTGCCGCGGGCCATCAATGCCTCAGCGATCAGGCCGCCGATTTCCATTTGGTCAAACGGCAGGAAATCGAAAGGTGACTCCACCGATGGGGCATTCGTTATGCTTCGTGCTGCCATAGTCGTTCTCCTTGGGAACGGTTGTGGAAGGCCGGCCGGGTGCAGCAACACCCGGCCGCGCCGCTTTACCGGGGCTCTCCCCTGAATCTCTTGGCCTTGAGCGGCACGACCTTCTGGTCGCCCGTTCGCAGCGTGTCCAAGTAGTCCGCCCAGGCCTGCATCATCTTTCGGCGCTCGACCAGGTGGGCGGTGCGGTTGTAGGCCCGGCCATTCGGGTCGCGAACGGCATGGGCGAGCTGGTGCTCAATGAAATCGGGGCGGAAGCCCAGCACCTCGTCCAGGATGGTGCGGGCCATAGCGCGGAAGCCGTGACCGGTCATTGTCTTGCCGTCGAATCCCAGTGTGCGCAGAGCCACATTGATGGTGTTCTCACTCATCGGCCGGCTGGCACTTCGAATGCTGGGGAACACGTAGGCGCTGCGGCTGGTGTAGGGCTGCAGTGCCGCCAGGATGTCTACCGCCTGGCTGGCTAACGGCACGATGTGCGGTGTGCCGGTCTTACTGGCGGTATAGCGCCATTCGGCCGTGTCGAGGTCAATGTCGGCCCAGCGCGCTGCACGCAGTTCGCCGGGGCGGACGAACACCAGCGGTGCAAGCTTGAGGGCAGCCATCACAACTGGCGTGCCGGAATAGGCGTGGATCGCCCGGAGCAGTTCCCCTACCTTGGCCGGCTCGGTGACGCTGGCGAAATGCTGCTTCTGCGGCTGCTGCAGGGCGCCGGCTAGGTCGGCGGCGGGGTTGGTGCGCGTGCGCCCAGTGGCGATCGCGTACTTGAATACCAGGCCGGCGAAGGAGCGGGCGCGGTGCGCCGTCTCAACCGTGCCTTTGTTCTCGATCTTGCGCAGTGCGGCCAGGAGCGCCGGTGCCGACACGTCCGCAATAGGCGTGTTCTTGATGCCCACCAGGTCCTTGTCGATCAAGCGGCGCTCGCGCTTCACCGATCCCACGCCGAGTCCCTCCCGAGTGCGCTTGGCCAGCAGCTCGCTCGCGATGGAGCCAAAAGTGTTCCCAGTGCGCTCCACCATGGCTGCGCGTTCGGCTTGGGCGACATGCACAGGATTCGCCCCGGCTTTGAGCTGGGCGCGGGCCTTGTCGCGGGCAGCACGCGCATCGGCCAACCCCGTCGCCGGGTATTCGCCCAAGGTGAGCATGGTCGGCTTGCCGGCGTATCGGTAGCGATAGCGCCAGAACTTTGCGCCAGTCGGACGCACCTCAATCGCTAGGCCGTTGCTGTCGGCAATGCGATAGACCTGGTCCCTAGCCTTCAGGCTGCGGAGCTTGGTATCTGTGAGCATATGAGTAACGCCAATGTGAGTAGGGCGCGGACATGTGGCGCTCTTACTCCTGACCTTACTCGCTTTTTGTGGCGATGGCTACGGAAGCCTGCGAAAACCGGCGGAAGGAAAGTCCTCATCCATGCAGTGTTCTATAGGGTGAGGGGATGTCGACTGAAGCCGACGTGACTTTATGTGGTGGGCCCACCAGGACTCGAACCTGGAACCAAAGGATTCACATTGTCCGGGGCTTTCGCTCCGGTGTGGACTATCTCATCACCCGCAGCTGGCGCTGGTGGGGTGCGGGAGGCTCTGGCCTGTCATCAAGGGCACTTCAGCCCTCAGGTAGTCTCTGCACCTTCCGGCGGTGTACCGCCGGCTTGGCTCAGGATTGCCCTCGGCCGAACCGCTAGGGTTTCCCTGAATTCATCCCGTTTTTCC
>JAANMX010002684.1_pt1 | contig 17100 bp, 15 predicted proteins | sample 7279681 | NCBI WGS metagenome assembly JAANMX01 (sample SAMN14094542, study PRJNA606508) | bioreactor metagenome | isolation source: A lab-scale SPAN reactor treating ammonium-rich wastewater day 351 | place: Ireland: Galway | collected 2018-01-01
CCGGCCGCCCAGGCCGACATCGATCCCCAGGTCGCCCAGGAGGTGTACGGCCGGATCTACGAATGGTTCGGGGCCAACGCCGCCGTGATCACCGACAGCGGGGCCGAGTTGCTCGGACCCGAGACCGCGACCACCGTCCGTTCCGGTGGCGTGGTCGTCGACGGGCCGTTCAGCGAGGCCAAGGAGGTGATCGGCGGGTTCAGCGTGATCGACGTCGCCGACCTGGACGCCGCGATCGCGCTGGCCAGGACCTGGCCCGCCCTGGACGTGCCGGGGGTGAGCGTCGAGGTGCGGCCGATGGTCGTCGACTACTCGCAGTTCGAGTGATCCCGGTGCGTCCCACGTGACCCCGGCGCCGGCGGACGACGCGCTGGCCGGCGTGCTGCGGGAGCACGCCGGCCGGCTCGTGATGCGGCTGAGCCGCGCCTTCGGCGACTTCACCCTCGCCGAGGACGCGGTCGCCGCGGCCGTGGTGGAGGCGTTGGTGGCCTGGCGGCGCGCCGGCGTCCCGCCCAACCCGGTCGGCTGGCTCACCCTGGCGGCCCGCCGCAACGCGCTGGACGCGCTCCGCCGCAACCGGACGACGCCCCTGCCCGAGCAGTGGTCGCCCGCGGTCGAGGACATCGTCGACCAGCACACCCCGGGCGCCGGCACCGACGACCGGCTCGGCCTGCTGTTCGCCTGCTGCCACCCGGCGCTGGCCATCGAGGCCCGGATCGCGCTGACCCTCCGCGCGGTCACCGGCCTGACCACCGCCCAGGTGGCCCGCGCCTTCCTGGTCAGCGAGGCCACCCTGGCCCAGCGGATCGTGCGCGCCAAACGCAAGATCGTCGCCGCCGGCATCGCCCTCGAGGTTCCGGACGCCGCCGCGCTCCCGGCGCGACTCTCCGACGTCCGGACGGTGATCTACGCCTGCTACAACGAGGCGTTCGTGTCGACCACCGGCACCCAGGACCGGGCGCTCGGCGCGGACGCTCTCTGGCTGGCCGAGCTGGTGGCGGGGGCCTTCCCGAGGGACGCCGAGAACTGGGGACTGGCCGCGCTGCTCGCCAGCCAGCACGCCCGCGCCGGTGCCCGGTTCACCGTCGGGGGCGATCTGGTCCGGCTGCGCGACCAGGACCGCAGCCGCTGGGACGCCGGCCTGCTCGAGCGCGGCCGGCGACACCTGGCCAGGGCGGCCGAACTGCGCAGGCCGGGCCCGCTGCAGCTGCAGGCGGCGATCGCCGCCGTCCACGGCGAGGCGGCGACCTGGGACGACACCGACTGGCTGCAGATCGTCAGCCTCTACGAGTTGCTGGCCCAGCTGGATCCGTCACCGATCGTCCGGCTGAACCGGGCGGTGGCGCTGGCCGAGTTCCTGCCCGGCCGCACCGCCCGGCTGCTGGCCGAGCTGGACGTCCTCGCCGACTCCCTCGGGCACTACCACCCGTATCACGCGGCCAGAGGCGAACTGCTACGCCGCCTGGGACGCCCCGACGAGGCCGAGGCCGCCGACCTGACCGCGCTGCGCCTGACCCAGAACGACGCCGAGCGCCGCCTACTGCGCAGTCGGCTGCGACGCCACCCCATCGGCGACGAGTAGTCCGGCCGCACTCAACGTCCTCGTCACTCCTGCCATCCTCGTCATCCCGGCGGAAGCCGGGATCTCGACACCGTGTGGACATCCGACACCAGGGATCCCGGGGCAAGCCCGGGATGACGGGCGAACGAACCCGGCAGACGGCAAGAGCAGCCGGGGATGACGGACGAATACGCCCGAGATGACCAGTCCCTCAGGTAGTTACTACGCCGCCGGGAGAGACGATCAGTAGCGGTAGGCGTCCGGCTTGAACGGGCCTTGTTCGGAGATGCCGAGGTATTCGGCCTGGGACGGGGTGAGTTCGGTGAGGGTCGCGCCCAGGGCGTCCAGGTGGAGGCGGGCGACCTCCTCGTCGAGCTCCTTGGGCAGCGTGTAGACCCCGACCGGGTACTCCTCCGGCTTGGTGAACAGCTCGATCTGGGCGAGCACCTGGTTGGTGAAGGAGTTGCTCATCACGAACGACGGGTGTCCGGTGGCATTGCCCAGGTTCAGCAGCCGTCCCTCGGAGAGCACGATGATCGAGTGGCCGTCGGGGAACGTCCAGCGGTCGACCTGCGGCTTGATCACCGTCCGCTCGATGCCCGGGTAGGCCCCCAGCCCGGCCATGTCGATCTCGTTGTCGAAGTGGCCGATGTTGCCGACGATCGCCAGGTGCTTCATCCGCGCCATCTGCTCGGCGGTCACCACATCGCGGTTGCCGGTGCAGGTGATCACGATGTCGGCGACGCCCAGCACGTCGTCCAGCCGGGCGACCTGGTAGCCGTCCATCGCGGCCTGCAGCGCGCAGATCGGGTCGATCTCGGTGACGATCACCCGGGCGCCCTGGCCGGCCAGCGCCTCGGCGGCGCCCTTGCCGACGTCGCCGTAGCCGCAGACGACGGCGGTCTTGCCGCCGATCAGCACGTCGGTGCCGCGGTTGATGCCGTCGATCAGCGAGTGCCGGATGCCGTACTTGTTGTCGAATTTGCTCTTGGTGACCGAGTCGTTGACGTTGATCGCCGGGAACAACAGCGACCCCTGCTTCGCCATCTCGTACAGCCGGTGGACGCCGGTCGTGGTCTCCTCGGTGACGCCCCGCAGCTCGTTCGAGATCGCCACCCAGTCCAGCGTCGAGGCCCGCAGCTGCTGCAGCACCACCGCGTACTCGGCCGAATCGCCCGGCCCAGGCTCGGGCACCGCGCCCGCCTTGGCGAACTCGACGCCCTTGTGCACCAGCAGCGTGGCGTCGCCGCCGTCGTCCAGGATCATGTTCGGACGCCGGTCGCCCCAGTCCAGGATCTGCTCGGTGCAGGCCCAGTATTCGGGCAGGGTCTCGCCCTTCCAGGCGAACACCGGGACGCCCTGCGGATCCTCGACGGTGCCGGTCGGGCCCACCACCACGGCGGCGGCCGCCTGGTCCTGGGTGGAGAAGATGTTGCAGGACGCCCAGCGCACCTCCGCGCCCAGCGCGACCAGGGTCTCGATCAGCACCGCGGTCTGCACGGTCATGTGCAGCGACCCCGCGATCCGGGCACCGGCAAGGGGTTTCGATTCCCCGTAGCGCTCCCGCATGGCCATCAGGCCGGGCATTTCGTGTTCGGCGAGCTCGATCTCCTTGCGTCCGAATGCGGCCAGGTTCAGATCGGCGACGCGATAATCCACCGCAGTAGCGTAGTGCACCGCGACCGGCCCCACCGGTGATGTGACAAGGCCGCACCGGGGGAGTTGGATTGGAGCACCAGCCAGTCCGACAAGGAGAGCCAGAGCCATGGGCTTCGTCCTCGGCATTCCGGTCAGCGCCGATCCCGCCGAACGGCGCACCCCGATCGTGCCCGATGTGGCAACGAAATTGCGTTCGCTGGGCGCCACCCTGCTGATCCAGTCCGGCGCCACCGCCAAGGCCCACATCACCGAGCACAGTCTCGGCGAGGTGACCTGGGCCGCCACCACCGAGGAGGTGATGGCGGCATCCGACATCGTCTGGACGATCGGCCCGCCCACGCCCGAGGCGCTTGCCGCGCTGCGCCCCCGCAGCGTGCTGATCGGCACGCTGGCGCCCTTCGCGGACGCCGCCCGGGTCCGGGCGCTGGCCGCCGGCGGGGTGGATTCGTTCGCGATGGAGCTGCTCCCCCGGATCTCCCGGGCCCAGTCGATGGACATCCTGTCCTCGCAGGGTGCGGCCGCCGGCTATCAGTGCGCGCTGATCGCCGCCGCCCGTTGTCCGAAGTTCTTCCCGATGCTCACCTACGCGGCCGGCACGGTCCGTCCGGCCCGGGTGCTGGTGATCGGCGCCGGCGTGGCCGGGCTGCAGGCGATCGCCACCGCCAAGCGGCTGGGCGCGATCGTCGAGGGCTACGACGTCCGGCCTGAGACCAAGGAGCAGATTGAGTCGCTGGGCGCCAAATTCGTCGACACCGGCGTCAGTGCGGTCGGCGAGTGCGGCTACGCCCGCGAGCTGACCGAGGCCGAGAAGGGCACCCAGGAGGCCAAGCTGGGCAAGGCGATCGCGCAGTGCGACGTGCTGATCACCACCGCGGCGGTGCCGGGCAAGCAGGCGCCGCGGATCGTCAGCGAGATGATGGTGAATGCGATGCGTCCCGGCGCGGTGGTCGTCGACATGGCGGCCGAGCAGGGGGGCAACGTGGCCGGCACGCTCGCCGGCCAGGAGGTGCGGGTCGGCGCGGCCCACGTCATCGGCCCGGTGAACCTGCCCAGCCGGATGCCGGCGCATACCTCCGAAATGTTCGCCAAGAATCTGTTCAACTTCACCGCCCCGATGATCACCGACGGAACGGTTTCCATCGACGCAGGCGACGAGGTGATCGCGGGCACCGCGCTCACCCTCGACGGAGTCGTCGTGAACCCGCTGGTGCGGCAGGTGCTCGGCCTGGAGCAAGGAGAGGCGACGTCATGACCGACCTGCTGTATCTCTACATCTTCATGCTGGCGGCGTTCACCGGCTACGAGGTGATATCCCGCGTGCCGGTCATTCTGCACACCCCGCTGATGTCGGGTTCGAACTTCATCCACGGCGTGGTGCTGGTGGGGGCCATGTACGCGCTGGGCCATGCCGAGACGCCGCTGCAGATCGTGCTCGGCTTCCTCGCGGTGCTGCTCGGCGCCGCCAACGCCGCCGGCGGCTATGTCGTGACCGAGCGGATGCTGGCCATGTTCGCGCCGAAGAAGAAGCTGCCCGGCGACCGGCAGGGGGCCTGATCGGCATGGAGTGGCTCGTCAACGGGGTCTACCTCGTCGTCGCGGTGCTGTTCATCGTCGGCCTGAAGGCGATGTCGTCGCCGGTGAAGGCCCGGCGCGGCATCGCCTGGGCCGGCGTCGGCATGGTGCTGGCCACCCTGGTCACCTTCCTGGTCCCGGGCATGCAGAACATGGCGCTGATCGTGATCGCGATCGTGCTCGGCGGCGGCGTCGCCTGGTGGGCCGGACGCGTGGTCAAGATGACCGACATGCCGCAGATGGTGGCCATCTACAACGGCATGGGCGGCGGCGCCGCGGCGCTGATCGCGGCGGTCGAGTTCGCCCGCGCCGAGGTGCACGGGCCGGTGGTCGGCACCCTGGCCGTCCTGGGCTCGCTGATCGGCTCGGTCGCCTTCAGCGGCTCGGTGATCGCCTTCCTGAAGCTGCAGGGCATCATGAACAGGGCCATCCGGCTGCCGGCGCAGAACCTGGTCAACATCGTCCTCGCCCTGGTCACCGTGGTCCTGGGCGCCTGGATCGTGGTCTCCTCGATGGGCACCGGCTCGGCCGACCCGGTGCTGCTGGTGCTGTTCTTCCTGCTCTCCCTGGCGCTGGGCGTGGTGGTCACGATGCCGATCGGCGGCGCCGACATGCCGGTGGTGATCTCGCTGTTGAACGCGTTCACCGGCCTCGCGGTCGGCTTCGAGGGCTACGTCCTGGGCAACCCGACGCTGATCATCGCGGGCATCGTGGTGGGTGCGTCCGGCACCCTGCTCACCCAGCTGATGGCGAAGGCGATGAACCGGCCGATCCTGAACGTGCTGTTCACCCCGATCACGGGCGAGGCGCAGGCCGGCGGCGCGATCGAGGGCAGCATGAAGGAGCTGACCGCCACGGACGCCGCCGCCCTGATGCGGTACTCGGAGAAGGTGATCATCGTCCCCGGCTACGGCATGGCGGTCGCCGGCGCCCAGCACAAGGTGTGGGAGATGGCCAAGCTGCTTCAGGACGCCGGCGTCGAGGTCTCGTTCGCGATCCATCCCGTCGCCGGCCGGATGCCGGGACACATGAACGTGCTGCTCGCCGAGGCCGGCGTCCCGTACGAGAAGATCTTCGACCTGGACGAGATCAACGCCGAGTTCGGTCAGACCGACGTGGCACTGGTGATCGGAGCCAACGACGTGGTCAACCCGGTGGCCCGCACCGACAAGACGTCCCCGATCTACGGCATGCCGATCCTGGACGCCGACCGCGCGCGCAACTGCATCGTGATCAAGCGCGGACGCGGCGCCGGCTACTCGGGCATCGAGAACGCCCTGTTCTACGCCGACAACACCTCGATGCTCTACGGCAGCGCCCAGCAGGCCGTCGGCGACGTGATCGCCCAACTCAAGGACCTGGGCTGAACCGGGATGGCCGGCGTCGCGGTCGGCTCGAACCCGCCGCCTCCCCCTGTCCCGGCCATCGAACGGGTCGGTACGGTTGCACCGCGTCCCGGCCGCCGACGTAGGCTTGCACGGTCTGGCAAGATGAGCTTCCGGGGCGACGCGAGTGAGACCAGGCCGATCGATCGACCACATTCCTGATGGTGGAGGTATCTATGACGGAGCCCATCCTGGTGCGGCTGTGCACAACGGACGACCTCGACGCGTTGGGACGCCGGGAACCGCATCCCAACGCCCGCTACGCCGAGGGTCATTTCGAACGGCAGCAGCAGGGTGACTACTTCTTCGCGATCGCGGTGCGCGGCGACGTCCAGTTGGGAACCAGCGTGCTCGACTGCCGTGAGGACAACCTGTTGCAGCCGGAGCTGAAGAGCCTGTGGGTGTACCCGGAGTCGCGCCGCCAGGGCGCCGCGCGGGCCCTGACCCGGTTCCTGGAGCAGCAGGCGATCGACCTGGGCTTCGACGAGATCTTCCTGCGGGTCGATCCGCAGAACGCCGCCGCGATCCCGATGTACATCTCGCTGGACTACACCCCGACCGGCGACCACCGGCTGACCACCTACGAGTACGTGGACGCCCTGGGCAACACCCACTCCCGCGAGGAGATGGACGCCATCTACCGCAAGTCCCTGCGCCTGCTGCGCTGACGCCGTCTATCGGCGTCCGTCAGTCGGCCTGGTCCAGGCCGACGGCGAGGACGCTGACGTGGCCGCGTCCCCAGTCGAGATCCAGCACCACGTTGCTGTGCTCGGCATGGAAGTCCGACACCCACACCTTCTGGGTGATCGCCGTGGCGGCCAGGTAGCCGAGGTCGCCGACCTGGCGTCCGCGCACCTGCAGCGTCGTACCGTCTGCGAAGCAGATCCGGGCCAGCCCGCGCGCCGGCCCGGGCCGGACGGCCCGCAGCGGGACGTTGCGGCGCACCACGCTGCCCAGCCGGTACAGCAGCACCTGGACGGGGGCCACGCCGAACTCCTGCTCGACCCGGCGTCCCAGCTCCCACAACTCCTCGGCGTCGGCTTCGGCCAGCCCGAGGTCGTTACGGGGCGCCGAGGCAACACGACCGTCGCCCCTGCGGGAGGGCCGTCGCAGCAGGCTGACGGTGGCCGCGACGAGCGCGGCCACGACCCCCAGCGCGACCAGCCAGGTCATGCACCAACTGTGCGCCTCGCCGGCCCCGTACGCAAGGGATGTCAGGCGCCGAGAATCCCGTGGCTGCGCCGCACGTCGTCGTTCATCTGCACGATCAGCGCGTCGATGCCGTCGAAGCGCACCTGGCCGCGGATCCGGTCCACGAACTCGACGGCGATCGGCGCCCCGTACAGTTCCAGGTCGGTGCGCCCCAGCACATAGGACTCCACCCGGCGCTGGACGCCGTCGAAGGTGGGGTTGGTGCCCACCGAGATCGCCGCCGGCCAGCGCTCGGCGGACCGGCCGTCGGCCAGCGGGACGCCATGGGCGTCGCGGCCGTCCAGCCGTTCGACCCACCCCGCGTAGACGCCGTCGGCCGGGCAGGCGAGTTCCTCGGGAACCGGCAGGTTGGCGGTGGGGAAGCCGAGTTCGCGTCCGCGGTGGTCGCCATGCGCCACCACCCCGGTGAACCGGAACGGGCGCCCCAGGTGCTCGGCCGCGTGCGCCACGTCGCCGGTGATCAGCGCGTCGCGGATGACGGTGGAGCAGGTCTCCTCGTCACGGAAACGCACCAGCCGCAGGGCGTCCACCTCGAAGCGGTCGCGGCCGAGTTCGCGCAGCGTGTCCACGGTGCCCGCGGCGCGGTGTCCGAACCGGAAGTTCTCCCCCACCACGATCAGCGCCGGGTGCAACGGCAGCAACACGTCGGTGACGAACTGCTCGGGGGTGAGCTGGGCGAACGCGGGGGTGAAGCTCACCACCTCGACGCGGTCGGCCCCGGCGGCCCGGAGCAGCGCGATACGGTCGTCCAGCCCGGTGAGCAGCATCGGGGCACGGTCGGGGCGCAGCACCCGGACGGGGTGCGGCCAGAAGGTGACCACGACCAGCGGCAGGTCGGGCCGCCGGGTCTGCGCCTCACGCAGTACCTCGACGTGCCCCGGGTGAACACCATCGAAGTTGCCGATGACCACCACCGATTCGCTCACGAGGGAACACCCTAGACGACCATGCGCCCGGCATCGCATCCCGCGCCGCCCCTCGACACCCACGGCTCCGCTCCGTCGGGGTCCGCGTGCGCGCGGTCGCCGGCGCTGGTTGGATGGAGCCATGGAGTTTCGTCATCTGGGCAGCTCGGGGTTGAAGATCTCCGAGATCACCTACGGCAACTGGCTCACCCACGGCTCGCAGGTCGAGAACGACGCCGCGCTGGCCTGCGTGCGGGCCGCGCTGGAGGCCGGCATCACCACCTTCGACACCGCCGACGTCTACGCCAACACCAGGGCCGAGAGCGTGCTCGGCGAGGCGCTGGCGAACGAGCGGCGCGAGTCGATCGAGATCATGACGAAGGTGTTCTGGCCGACCGGTCCGCGCGGGCACAACGACAGCGGGCTGAGCCGAAAGCACATCATGGAGTCGATCAACGGCTCGCTGCGGCGGCTGCGCACCGACTACGTGGACGTCTACCAGGCCCACCGCTACGACGTGGAGACGCCGCTGGAGGAGACCATGCAGGCCTTCGCCGACGTGGTGCGGGCCGGCAAGGCCCTCTACATCGGGGTCAGCGAGTGGACCGCCGAGCAGATCCGCGACGGTCAGGAACTGGCCCGCGGGCTGGGCTTCGCGCTGGTGTCGAACCAGCCGCAGTACTCGATGCTGTGGCGGGTGATCGAGGACGAGGTGGTGCCCACCTGCCGCGAGCTCGGGCTCTCCCAGGTGGTCTGGTCCCCGATCGCACAGGGCGTCCTGACCGGCAAGTACCTGCCCGGCCAACCGGTGCCGGAGGGTTCCCGGGCCACCGACGACAAGGGCGGCAAGCGGACCATCGGCCGGTTCCTGGACGACGCCATCCTGCAGCGGGTGCAGAACCTGAAGCCGATCGCGGCCGACCTCGGGCTGAGCATGGCGCAGCTGGCGGTCGCCTGGGTGCTGGCCAACGACAACGTGGCGTGCGCGATCGTGGGCGCGTCGCGTCCGGAACAGGTGGCCGACAACGCGGGGGCGTCCGGGGTGAGGCTGGACGCCGAGGTGCTGGCGGCGATCGACGACGCGCTCGGCGATGTGGTGGTCTCCGATCCGGCGCTGACCAGGGACAGCACGCCGAGCCAGCGGCCGTCCTGAGGCACCGCCTAGCCGGTCAGCACGGCCACCGCCACCGCGCGGTTCCCGTCGGGGCGGTAGAGCGCGAGCAGTTCCCCGTCGTGCAGCAGCGCGGTCGGCTCCCCCGCCAACCTCACGTGCAGGGGCCGTCCGTAGCCGACGTCGCGGGCCTGCTCGGCGTCCAGTTCGACGCAGGGGAAGCTGCGCCGGGCCACGTCGGCCAGACCCAGCAGTTCCGGACGCCCCGGCGGGTCCGCGGTCAGCTCCGCGGGGGTGAGGGCGCCGTCCAGGCCGAAGCCACCCACCCGGGTACGGCGCAGGGCGGTGAGGTGGCCGCCGGTGCCGAGCGCGGCGCCCAGATCGCGCGCCAGCGCCCGGATGTAGGTGCCCGACGAGCAGTCGACGGCGACGTCCAGGTCGACCACGGGCACGCCGCCGGCCTCGGCGTCGCGGCGATCCAGCACGTCGAACCGGCCGACCGTGACCGGACGTCCGGCCAGGACGACGTCCTCGCCGCGGCGGGCGCGCGCATAGGCGCGCTGGCCGTCGATCTTGATCGCCGACACGGTCGAGGGCACCTGGACGATGTCCCCGCGCAGCGGCACCAGGGCGGCCGCGATCGCCGCGTCGGCGAGCCCCGCCGCTCCGGGCGCCGCGGTGACCTCGCCCTCGGCGTCGTCGGTGATCGTGGACTGGCCGAGCCGGATGGTGGCCAAGTAGGTCTTGGTGGACAGCGCCAGATGCCCCAGCAGGCGCGTCCCCCTGCCCACGCCGACCACCAGGACGCCGGTCGCCATCGGGTCGAGGGTGCCGGCATGCCCCACCTTGCGGGTGCCCAGCAGCCGCCGGCAGCGTCCAACCACCTGGTGCGACGTCCAACCGGTGGGCTTGTCGACGACGAGGATCCCGGACGCGCTCACCGGCTCAGGCTAGTGGCCACCGCCGGCCGGTCCGGTGACGTGCCGCTCGATGAACCGGTTGGAGAATTTGCCGTCCGGATCGTGGGCGGACACCAGGTTCCGCCAGTCGTCCAGCCGCGGGTAGCGGGGACCGAGCACGTCGGCGCCGGCGTGGAACAGCTTGCCCCAGTGCGGGCGGGCACCCAGCGGCAGCAGCCGCGCCTCGATCGCCGGCAGCACCCGGGCCACGCCCTCGGGATCGCGCCGGAAGGTGAAGTGGATGGCGAGGCTGTCCCTGCCGGTCGCCGGCGACAACCACAACTCGTCCGCGGCCACCGTGCGCAGTTCGGACGCCGCCAGCACGGCGTCGATCGGCCCGCCGATCTCGCGCAGCGCACCGATCGCCTCGACGGCGCGGTCGCGCGCCAGGAGGTACTCGGTCTGGATCTCCGCGCCCATGCTCGGCACGCGATCCAGCCGGAAGTGCGGCAGGCAGTCGCACCAGGCCCCCTCGATCCCGAAGGGATTCATGTTGTCCGGCGCCTGAGGGGGTGCGGGCACGACGCCGAGCTGCTCGGCGGTCACGATCGGCCCGTCGAGCAGCGACTTCACCCAGACGTGCTGGACCGCCGGCGCGGTCCACGTGGTCAGCAGGCTGACGCTGTAGGACGCCGCCATCACGCCGTCGACGTCGTCGAGCAGCCGCTGCCACGACAGGTTCAGGTAGGCGTCCTGGCGCATCCGGTAGGAGGGCTGCACGGCGAGCGTCACCCGGGTGATCGGACCGAACGCACCGAGCCCGACGACCATCCCCTGGAATCCCGGATCGCCGGCCCGCACCTCGACCAGGTCGCCGGACGGCCCGATGAACTGCAGGCCGCGGACGGCCGACGACAGGCTGCCGAGCCGGTCACCCGAGCCGTGGGTGCCGGTCGAGATCGCCCCCGCGACACTGATGTGCGGCAGCGAGCCCAGGTTGTGCAACGCTAGGCCGTTGTCCTCCAGGTAGCGGGCCAGGACGCCGTACCGGGTCGCCCCGCCGACGGTGACCGTCATCGCCTCGCGGTCGATCACCGGGTCGGGCGGGAGCGCGCCGAGATGGATCAGGATGCCCTCGGTGTCGGGCAACTCGTTGAACGAGTGCCGGGTGCCCAGCGGGCGGATCCTCGCACTGGAGGCCACCAGCCGCTGCGCCTGCGCGAGCGTGGCCGGTTCGACGACGTCCGACGCCCGGTAGCGGACGCTGCCGGCCCAATTGTCCCGATCGAGGCTCATGACCGGCCGGCCCTCCCTGACTCCCGTTGTCGGGCCACGGGCGCGACGGTGCGACGCATGATGCAGCGGAACCTACCGATATCGGGGCCCCGGGTGAAGCCCGCGCCGGCGAACATGCCCACCGAGCCGCCGAACAGGAAGGACGCCGACATCTTCCTCTCGCCGACGTCCACCCGCGGGTAACCCTCGACCGTGCCGCCGCCGCCCGCCGCGATCAGGTCGAGGGCACCGTGCAGGGCAGGCGTCGCCACCCCGCGGCGGCGATGGGTACGGTCGACGAAGAAGCACGGCAGCCGGTACCGGGTGGGCTCGATGCCGCTCGCCTCGTACTCCTTGCGGTGGTATATCCGCGGCAGTTCCTCGGGCGTGCCGTACTCGCACCAACCGACCGCCGCGTCGCCATCCATCACCAGGGCATGGTGCGTGCGCCCCTGGACGACCAGCCGATGCTTGGCCGCCTGTCCCCCGCCGTGGCCGTCACGATCGGCGTCCGGCTGGAACCACATGCACCAACAGCCGCCGAAGATGCCGTTGTGCTTAGCCACCAACGCCTCGAACGCCGGCCAGGTGGCCTCGGACAGCGCCTCGACCCGGTACTCGCTCATGGCAGGAACGTACCGCCCGACCCGGACGAAACACGTCCCCGATCCGACCGAACCAACCGCCGCGGCCGGCTGCCGCAACCCAGACACGAAAACCGTACAGATGAAGGGATTCGCCCAGGGAACCCCTAGACTGCCGCGATGAGCAATGATGCCACTGTCGACACGCGGTACCGTGACGCATCCCTTCCCGTCGGCGAGAGGGTCGAGATCCTCCTCGCTCAGATGACGGTGGAGGAGAAGGTCGGGCAGTTCTTCCACACCATGATCTCGGCGGGCGATGACGGCGAGCTCTCCGAGGGCAACCCCGAGTTCGGCATCGCATCCAATCGCGAGTACGTCGCCGACCGGCACCTGTCGCACTTCAACGTGCTGGGCGCCGTGCCGTCGGCGCCGATGCTCGCGCAGTGGCACAACGCGCTGCAGGAGCTCGCGGCCGGCACCCGCCTCGGCATCCCCGTGACGATCTCGACCGACCCGCGTCACTCGTACACGGAGAACCCGGGCACGGCGATCTTCACCAGCGCGTTCTCGCAGTGGCCCGAATCGCTGGGTCTCGCCGCGACCCGCGATGTCGCGCTCGTCCGGCGTTTCGCCGAGATCTGCCGGCAGGAGTACGCCGCCGTCGGCATCCGGGTCGCCCTGCACCCGCAGATCGACCTGGCGACCGAGCCGCGCTGGGCGCGTCAGCTGCAGACCTTCGGCGAGGACGCCGATCTCTCCGGCGAGCTGGGCGCGGCCTACATCCGCGGTCTCCAGGGCGAGTCGTTCGGCCCGGGGTCGGTGTCGGCGATGACGAAGCACTTCCCCGGCGGCGGCCCGCAGAAGGACGGCGAGGATCCGCACTTCCCGTACGGCGCCGAGCAGGTGTACCCCGGCGGCGCGTTCGACTACCACCTGAAGCCGTTCCTGCGGGCCTTCGAGGCGGGAACCCGCCAGATCATGCCGTACTACGGCAAGCCGATGGGCACCGCGTACGAAGAGGTCGGCTTCGGCCTCAACAAGGGCGTCATCGCGGGACTGCTGCGCGAGCGCTTCGGCTTCGAGGGCATCGTCTGCACCGACTGGGGCCTGATCACCGACCAGTCGCTGCTCGGGACCGTGCACCCCGCGCGGGCCTGGGGCGCCGAGCACCTCACGCCGCACGAGCGCATGGTCAAGATCCTGGACGCCGGATGCGACCAGTTCGGCGGCGAGCAGTGTGACGACATCCTCCTCGACCTGGTGAACTCCGGCCGCGTCAGCGAGGAGCGGCTGGACGTGTCGCTGCGCCGCATCCTGCGCGAGAAGTTCGAGCTGGGCCTGTTCGAGAACCCGTACGTCGACGTCGGTGCCGTCGACGACCTCGTCGGGACGGAGGAGCTCCGCGCGGCCGGGAACGAGGCGCAGCGCGCGTCGGTCACGGTGCTGACGAACAACGGGGCGCTGCCGATCGCGCGCGGTGCGAGGCTGTACGTCGAGGGCATCCCGGCCGAGGTGGCCGCCGGGTACGGCGAACTCGTCGCAACTCCCGAGGAGGCGGACGTCGCGGTGCTCCGGGTGTCGGCCCCCTTCACGCCTTCCGGCCCCAGCGTGTTCGAGAGCTTCTTCCACTCCGGCCCGCTCGACTTCGGTGCGGACCTGCTCGCCCACGTCGCCGAGGTCGCGTCAGCCGTCCCCACCGTGGTCGACGTCTTCCTCGACCGGCCCGCGATCATCGCGCCGATCGTCGAGGTCGCGAACGCGGTCGTGGCCAACTGGGGTGTGAGCCCGGCCAACCTGCTGGACGTGCTCAGCGGTGCGTCGCCCGCCCGCGGCAAGCTGCCGTTCGACGTGCCCCGATCGACGGCCGCCGTCGAGGCGTCCCGCCCCGACGTCCCGTTCGACACCGCCGACCCGCTCTTCCGCTTCGGCCACGGACTGTCGCTGTAGCCGCACCCCGGCACCGTGAAGCCCTCCCTAGCCACCTCTGCCCTCCCGTCGACGGGAGGGCAGAGATAGTTGGGAGGGCCTCGTGGAGCAGGCGAGCCCCGGACGGGCGAGCGCCGGACGGGCGAACCCGAACGCGGGGGCCTACTCGGCGGCGGCGTCCTCGGGCTTCTTGTAGGGGTCGGCCTCACCGGCGTACGCGGCGCCGGCGGCCTGGGCCGCCACCGCCTCGTCCGCGGCGCGGGCCCGGGCCAGCACGTCCTCGATCTGGGCGGCGGACTCGGGGACGGCGTCCAGCACGAAGGCGATCGTGGGGGTGAACTTCATCCCCAGCTGCTTGCCCACCTGCGAACGGATCAGCCCGCGTGCCGACTCCAGCGCCTCGGCGGTGTCGGCCCGCGCCTGATCGTCGCCCAGCACCGTGTAGAACACGGTGCCCTCGCGGCCGTCACCGGTGAGCCGGACGTCGGTGATCGTGACGAAGCCCAGCCGGGGATCCTTGATCCGCCGCTCCAGCAGCTCCGCCACGAGCACCTTTATCTGCTCGGCGACCTTGATGTAACGCGGGTTTCCCATCAGTCCCTCGGCTTCTCGACCATCTCGAAGGTCTCGATGATGTCGTCGATCTTGATGTCGGAGTAGTTGGACAGCGTCATGCCGCACTCATAGCCCTCGCGGACCTCGGTGACGTCGTCCTTCTCACGCCGCAGCGAGGCGATCGAGGTCTCGGCGACCACGACACCGTCCCGCAGCAGCCGCGCCTTGGAGTTCCGCCGGACCGACCCGTCGATGACCATGCAGCCCGCGATCGTGCCGAACTTGGACGAACGGAAGATCTCGCGGATCTGCGCCTGGCCGCTGACCTTCTCTTCGAAGATCGGCTTGAGCATGCCCTTCAGCGCCGCCTCGACGTCGTCGATGGCCGCGTAGATCACCGAGTAGTAGCGGATGTCGACGCCGGCCGAGTCGGCCATCTGGGTGGCCTTGCCCTGCGCTCGGACGTTGAAGCCGATGATCACCGCATCGGACGCCTCGGCGAGCGACACGTTGGTCTCGGTGATGGCACCGACACCGCGGTCGATGACCCGCAGGCTGACCTCGTCGGAGATCTCGATGTTGGCCAGCGCGTCCTCCAGCGCCTCGACCGAACCGGCCGAATCGCCCTTGAGGATGAGCTTGAGCTCCTGGGTCTCGCCCTTCTCCAGCTGCTCGAACAGCTGGTCGAGGGTCTTGCGCCGGGTGGTCTTGGCCAGCAGGGCCGCCCGCTGCCGGGCTTCCCGCTTGTCGGCGATCTGCCGGGCCATCCGGTCGTCCTCGACGACCAGGAAGTTGTCGCCGGCACCGGGCACCGAGGTCAGGCCGAGCACCTGCACCGGCATGGACGGCGGCGCCTCGGCCACCTGCTCACCGGAGTCGTTGATCATGGCACGGACGCGGCCGTGGGCCGAACCGGCCACGATCGAGTCGCCGGTGCGCAGCGTGCCGCGGTGCACCAGGACGGTGGCGACCGGGCCGCGACCCTTGTCCAGGTGCGCCTCGATGGCGACACCCTGCGCCGGCATGTCCGGGTTGGCCCGCAGGTCGAGCGACGCGTCGGCGGTCAGCACGACCGCCTCGAGCAACTCGTCCAGGCCCAGCCGAGCGGTGGCCGAGACGTCGACGAACATGGTGTCGCCGCCGTACTCCTCGGGCACCAGGCCATACTCGGTCAGCTGGCCGCGGACCTTGGTCGGGTCGGCGGTCTCCTTGTCGATCTTGTTGACCGCCACCACGATCGGCACCTCGGCCGCCTTGGCGTGGTTCAGCGCCTCGATCGTCTGCGGCATCACACCGTCGTCGGCGGCCACCACCAGCACGGCGATGTCGGTCGACTTGGCGCCGCGGGCACGCATGGCGGTGAACGCCTCGTGACCCGGGGTGTCGATGAAGGTGATCTTGCGCTCGATGCCGTCGACCTCGGTGGCCACCTGGTAGGCGCCGATCGCCTGGGTGATGCCGCCGGCCTCACCGGCCACCACGTTGGTGTTGCGGATGGCGTCCAGCAGCTTGGTCTTGCCGTGGTCGACGTGACCCATCACGGTGACCGCCGGCGGACGCGGCGCCAGGTCGTCCTCGTCGCCCTCGTTCTCGCCGAACTCGATGTCGAAGCTCTCCAGCAGCTCGCGGTCCTCGTCCTCGGGCGAGACGACCTCGATCGAGTAGTTGAGCTCGGCACCCAGCACCTGCAGCGTGTCGTCGGCCACCGACTGGGTGGCGTTGACCATCTCGCCCAGGTTGAACAGCACCTGCACCAGCGACGCGGGATCGACGCCGATCTTCTCGGCGAGGTCGGTCAGCGAGGCGCCACGACGCAGCCGGACGGTGGAACCGTCACCGGAACGGATGCGCACGCCACCGATCGTCGGCGCCTCCATCTGGTCGAATTCCTGCCTGCGCTGCTTCTTCGACTTGCGTCCCCGCCGGGCCGGACCACCGGCGCGGCCGAAGGCACCCTGGGTGCCGGAGCCGCCACGGCCACCGCGACCACGACCGCCGCCACCGGTGGGCGGACCGCCGGGAGCACCCCCGGGACGGCCGCCGAAGCCGGGACGGCCACCGCCGCCACCACCACCGGGACGACCGGCGCCACCACCGAAGCCGGGCCGGCCGCCGCCACCACCGGCGCGGCCGGGCGCACCGAGCGACGGGTTGGCCTGGCGCGGCATCATGGCCGGGTTCGGCCGAGGCATGCCGGGCACGCCGGGCCGGGGACCCGGACGCGGAGCACCGGACTGGCCGGGACGCGGGGCACCGGTGCGAGCGTCACCGCGTCCACCGGGAGCCGCGCCCTCGGGCCGCGGACGCCGAACGCCCATGCCCTGGCTGGATGAGAACGGATTGTTGCCGGGACGCGGTGCACCGGGACGCCGGGCGGCGCCGCCGGAGCCGGGGAGCCCGCCGGTGCCACCGGGACGCGGCATCGGCCGGGCACCCGGACGCGGTGCGGCCCC
>JAANMX010002692.1_pt1 | contig 17085 bp, 12 predicted proteins | sample 7279681 | NCBI WGS metagenome assembly JAANMX01 (sample SAMN14094542, study PRJNA606508) | bioreactor metagenome | isolation source: A lab-scale SPAN reactor treating ammonium-rich wastewater day 351 | place: Ireland: Galway | collected 2018-01-01
CCGAGCAAGAGGCCACCGAGGCCGAGGAGCTCGAGGTCTCCGAGCAAGAGGCCACCGAGGTCGAGGAGCTCGAGGTCTCCGAGCAAGAGGCCACCGAGGTCGAGGAGCTCGAGCTCGCCGAGCAAGAGACCGTCGAAGTCGAGCCTATCGTGGTCGCTGAGGTCGAGGTCGAGGAGTTCGAGCTCGCCGAGGAATCCGTCGAGGCCGAGGTCGTCGAGGAAGAGCTCGTCGAGGAAGAGGTCATCGAGGAAGAGCTCGTCGAGGAGGAAGTCCTCGAGGAAGAGGTCGTCGAGGAAGAGCTCGTCGAGGAAGAGCTCGTCGAGGAAGAGGTCGTCGAGGAGGAAGTCCTCGAGGAAGAGCTCGTCGAGGAGGAAGTCCTCGAGGAAGAGGTCGTCGGGGAGGAAGTCCTCGAGGAAGAGGTCCTCGAGGAGGAAGTCCTCGAGGAAGAGGTCGTCGAGGAAGAGGTCGTCGAGGAAGAGGTCCTCGAGGAGGAGGTCCTCGAGGAAGAGGTCATCGAGGAGGAGGTCCTCGAGGAGGAGGTCCTCGAGGAAGAGGTCCTCGAGGAAGAGCTCGTCGAGGAAGAGGTCCTCGAGGAAGAGGTCCTCGAGGAAGAGCTCGTCGAGGAAGAGGTCCTCGAGGAAGAGCTCGTCGAGGAGGAAGTCCTCGAGGAAGAGGTCATCGAGGAGGAGGCGGTCGAGCTGCTCGGCGCCGCCGCGGACGACGCCGGAACGCAGCTATTAGGGGCAGCACCCGATTCGGTCGAGCTCCTGGGCCCCCCACCCGTCATCGAGGCCGAGCCCGCTCCGCCCCCTCCACCCTCGGCTCCGGTCGAGAAGCCGTCCGACGACTTCCAGCGCCGCATGACAGAGGCCTTCAAGGCCATCCAATCGGCCGGTCAGGTGGCCGGGGCGGTCAAACCCGGTGGTCCCAACGAGAAGCGGCGCGTGGTCCGTCTCAAGTGCAGCCATCGGGTTCAGGTGCGCATCGAGGACCGCCTGGTGGACGCCATGGTTTCCGACATTGGCCTGGGCGGACTGCGCTTGGTACTGACCGAGAGCATTGAGGGCGGCACCATGGTGGCCCTCACTTCGATGGAATTGGATGCCCAGGAAGTCAAATCCAAGATCGTCTGGTGCAAACCGAACATAGAGCTCGACATTCACGAAGCTGGCGTGCAGTTCCAGGAAGACCCCGAACTGCTGGGCCAATCCTGGGTCAGCTCGCTGCTCCACACCCTGGGTGCCGAACAGCGAGTCTTCGAAGGTCGCAAGCACATCCGGGCCCTGGCTGGTCTGGTAGCCAGCGTCGAATTATCCAACGGCCGGCACGTTGACGGCAGTATTCAGGACCTGGGCCTGGGCGGCGGGCAACTGATGACCGAGCAGCCTCTGCCTCCCCAGACCAGTATGAAGCTCCAGATCGGGCCCTACGGCGACTATGACCCCCTCATGCTCAATGCCGAAGTACTCAACTCACGCTTTGACGAAGAGAAGAAGCTGTGGGCGCAGAGCCTGAAATTTGTCAAGACCCCACCGGCGCAGCTCAAGCTGCTGGGCCGCTACGTGGTCGACCTTCTTAAGGAATCCGCTGGCTAAAGTGCAAGGTCTTTGGTCTTGCACTTTACAACGCGCTGGAACGCAGTTCCGGCGCGTTCGTTAGATTGTACCAATGTGCAAGACCAAAGTGCGAGCACATTAAAGGAGGACCGCCGATGCTCACCCGAACCGTGCTTCTCTCACTGCTGGCTCTGCTCGTCTTCAGCCTGCCGGTTCGAGCGCAGCTTCTGTGGGTCACCGGAGACTACCGCGTGGTGGTGCTCGACTCCGAGCACCACCGAATCGGGATCAGTCTGCTCTCGGCCCCCGACCAGACGCGACGCCAGAACTGGTGCTACCTGACCATGAGCACCAGACTGGTGCGCAAGGTCTGCGACCCCGAAGGCTGGATGCGCGAGGAATCGGTGCCGGCGCACGAAATCCTGGAAGAGCTCAAGCCAGGGGACGTCGTGCGCATCAATGGAGGGCGGGCTGTCGACTTGTCTATCACCGCCCGTACCATCTGGGTAGAACGCAAACCCGAGTAACCGTCTTTGATTTCGCCCTGAACGTTCAGGCTTGCCGTCGGCAGAAGTGAATGACTGAACTCCCTGCTCAGGGTCGAGAATCGCAAGACACAGATTGTCGATCAGGACGTTGGACCACCTCAGGGCGCCGTTTGAGACCTCTTAGACGATGAGAGAGCCATGCTATCGAGCCCGGAGCGCCAACGAGGCCGCACGATGGGCAGAGCCTCAATTCTGTCGGCGATCAAGTGGCGCGTTCTGATCCGAGCCCGACAAACATCGTGAAACCGAGCAAAGGTTCACAGACTCCTAACAGAAGGAAGGCAGGAGTCAACATGCCAGTGGAGTAAGCTTCGCAGACCCGGGGGCCAGGCTGTCGGACGACAGCACGGCCGCGAAAGGTGAGAATCGAATGTCAGGCTTGAAGGGCGCAAAGCTTACGCAGGAGGCCCTGTTACGGGTAGTGGCAGACACTATTTTCGTCAACAGCGGCCTGATCGCCTCATACACTGTCCACTTTTTCTTCCTTGTCGTCCTGAGAACCCACTCCGATTACTCCAGCGTGTTCTGGCAGCACCTTTCCAGCCTGAAATCGTGCGCTTTGATCTTGACCCTGGTCTGCCTGACGGTCTTTCTCCTCAGCGGGTTCTACACCTATGGCCTTTCCTATCGTCGGCGCAACAAAGCTGTGGCGGTCTTCCAAGCCGTCAGTATTGCCTTTCTGTCTTTTGGGCTGGCCTCGCATACCGTCACGGGCTTCCCGACGGCTCCTCTCAGCGTGTTATTCCTGGCCTGGATCTTGACTGCTTCCCTGATGGTGCTGGGCCGTCTCTGGGCCAACGCATGGGAATGTGTCATCGTAAACGGATCGGGGCGTCAGGCAACCCCGGACAACTGCTCCAAGGTCCTGGTGATCGGTGGCGCCGGCTACATCGGCTCGGCCCTGCTCCCCAAGCTGCTGGCGAAGGGTTACTCGGTCCGACTCATGGACATGCTGCTCTACGGCACCGAGCCACTTCAGGGCATTCTAGACCATCCAAGGCTCGAGATGGTGCAGGCGGACTTTCGACATACCGACCGGGTCGTCGAAGCCATGCGAGGTGTGGATGCCGTCATCCACCTGGGAGCCATCGTTGGCGACCCCGCCTGCGCGCTCGACGAAGAGCTCACGATCGAGGTAAACCTCATGGCCACGCGCATGATCGCGGAAGTGGCCAAAGGTTGTGGGGTCCGTCGCTTCGTGTTTGCCAGCACCTGCTCGGTGTATGGCGCCTCGGATGAATTGCTCGATGAATCCTCTGCTCTGAACCCCGTGTCCCTTTATGCCCGAAGCAAGATTGCGTCGGAAAGAGTTCTGATGAGTCTCGCTGACCCGGGTTTCTCGCCCACCTGCCTGCGATTCGGCACGATCTTTGGCCTATCCGGGCGCACCCGATTCGATCTGGTGGTGAATCTCCTGGCAGCCAAGGCCGTCCTGGATGGAGAGATCACGGTGTATGGTGGCGATCAGTGGCGTCCCTTCCTTCACGTCGACGACGCAGCCCTCTCGGTTCTCTTGACCCTGGAAGCACCCCTGGCCGTGGTTCGCAATGAAGTGTTCAATGTGGGGTGCGACGAGCAGAACTACACTCTTGACCAGATTGGGCGCCTGATTCAGGCCCAGGAACCCGGAGCACGAATCATCAGCTCTGGCCAGGACTCAGACCGTCGCAACTATCGTGTCAACTTCCGGAAGATCCGGAACTTGCTGGGCTTTGTTCCCGGCTTCACCCTCGAGCAGGGCATCGCTCAGGTCATTCAGGCTATCCGCCGGGGGGGCGTGACCGACTACCGCGACTCAAAGTACAGCAACGTCAAGGTTCTGATCGAAGAAGGTCCTTCGCGCCTGGTCCTGCGTCAGAACAGCTGGGCCCACCAGTTGATTCAGGAGGCGGCCTCGGTCGGGGGCAGGAGCGTGGCCGGAACCCCCCTTTGACAGGTTTTCAACTGCGCGATAGTTGAGAAAACGAGGGAAACCCAGGCCCTGAGGACGAGCTCTTGGGCGGCCCAAACTATGTCAAGGGACCTGGGGCTGAACTTTCCACGCCCATAAATGACGCCCTCATCCAAAAAATCCAGGACGGACGACTCGGATCAGGCGGGGGTCGCCTCACGGATCAGCTCATAGGCCCACCCGTTCTGGGCCCAGCACCAACCTCGAGGCCCCTTCTTCACTCAGGACCTTGACGTTGCTGTCACTTCCCCGCGCTGGATGGCCTGAACGACCTGAGCGATGCCCTGCGCGAGGGTGAAACTGGGTCCTGTCATGGCGAACCTTCAGCCGCAGCTCGTTGACCTCAACTCAAAGCAGCGGCACGTTTCCTGGCGACGATCGAGCGCACGATCTCTTGCAACTTTTCGTGGTCGCGCTGGATCTCTGCCGGACCGCGCCCGGCGAGTCTCGCCTCGACCTCGCGCAACTTGCCGATCTCGGTGGCCCAGTCGATGTTCTTGCGAAATTCCTCCACCGTGCGAGAGTCTCCGTGAAACACCCTGCCAAGGATGATCGAGCTCGAGCCCACCCGGTAGTGCTCGGACAAGACCAATTCGGCCGGAAGATCACCCTGACCGATCCGGGCGATACCCCCAAATCCGAAGGGAAGGCCAGCGGCACGCGTGATACGAGCCATGTTTTCGATGACCTCGCCGGCCGTGACCTCGTGGAGAAAATCCAATCCCAGGCTGATCCTCAGGTCATTAAGGCCACCATAGATCTCGCTGACACCCGGAATTCTGGTCAGGTAGACCAGCCGGACCAGCGCCTGAGCGGTCTCCGCCAGCAAGATCACTCTGGCCCTGCTTGCAACCATCCGGCAGAATTCCTCGGCCTCTTCCACCTCGCGGAACATCGGCAACATAACACTATCAGGCTTGTGCTTGAGGACGGCTTCCAGTTCCTCATGCGAACCCGCATGGAGCGGGTTCACCCGGACAATCAACTCCGACCTGTCCAGAGCTGCTCGCACCGGCCCAACATCCGCGATGGAGTGCTGGTTGATGACAGTATTGAACTGCGACTGACGCTCCTTCTTGCCAATATCCTCCAGATCGACCATGATCCGTTCGACGCCCGCATTCTGGGCATCTCGGGCCACCTCAGGGAAGTTGGTTATCAGAATCAGCTTCAACACAATTTCAGGCTCCAGCTCTTGTCTTTGAAGGAGGGGGGTTCGCGAACCGACGGTGGTCCCCTCCAGCAAAGAGGTTAGGCCAAGCACCTTGCCGTCTAATGTGCTCGCACTTTGGTTTTGCACATTAGCACAATCTAACGAATGCGCCGGAACTGCGTTCCTGCGCGTTGTAAAGTGCAAGGCCAAAGGCCTTGCACTTTATCTGGATTTTCGCCTCCCACCTGATCCCTCGCTTCTACTCGCGGAAAGTGCCGTGCGAACCTGCCCTCAAACCCCACCCTTCTTTCTTGGAAGAAACCTCTCTTGGGCAAAGCGACGAACCGGTCGCTCCCAAAAGGCCTCAAGGAGCAGGCTGAGAAAGCCCGAGCAACCCAGTATTACCAGCAACTCCAGGACGGGGTAGGCACGGACTTCGGGCCAGTGATGAAACAATTTAAAGATCTGAGGATGCAACAGGTAGAGCCCGTAACTGGCGGCACCCAGGCCTATCGACAGTCTCCCCAGTCGGCCTGGTAAACGCAAGTAATAGGCAAAGAAGACCAGGAGCAGGTTGTTCATGGTCAAGACAAGCCCACGCAGCCCGACGAGGGCTTCCTCCTCGGTTCGGGAGGCGAAAACGATGACCTGAAAAGCGATCAGTGTCAAGAATGTCATCCACACTAGCCCGGGTGGCCAGGCATGGATGCGAGCTCTGTCCTGCCTGAGGAGTCTGCCCAGGTAGCAACCGCCGAAAAAATAGCCGACGTAGGCTGCGAACTGGCAATACGCGCCCCAGTTCGCTATCAGGTCGCCGGGGTGTTGGAGCTGGTTGTTAACGAAGAGGACCTGGACCGTCAGGCAACCGAGGGCCAGCCACAGACTTCCTTTCTCATGGGAGAGGAAGCACACAAAGGCGGGGAAGAGCGCATAGAAGATGCATTCGATCCCCAGTGACCAGGCCCCGGTCGCCAGTGAGGAGACCCCGGGGTTAGCGAAGCCAAAGGTGAAGGTGAGATTCAAAATGGCCCGGCTGCAGAGGTCGAGAACGCTGGCTCCTGGCTGCAAAGCGTGATACACCAGGGAGGCCGCGACAATAGGCCAGTAGAGAGGTGCCAGGCGAAAGAATCGCAAGAGCAGAAAGCGATGAATCCGCAGCCCGGCCTGGAAGCGTTCCCAGTAGCCGAGCACCATGCTGGCGCCGCTGAGAACGAAGAAGACGTGGACGCTGCTCTGTCCGAGGTTGTAGTAGTAGACCGAGAAAATCCAGGCTGTCAGGTGAAAAACAGCAACCGAAAGGGCAGCCAGACCCCGCAGCAGATCGAAACCCACGACACGGGCCTCAGGTGGGACGTGGATCGCGTCGCGAGATTTCTCAAGATTCTGCATCTGCCCCCGCATCCTGGCCCCGAAGCCCCCGACGAAGTTGCCGCACGAGGCTGGGCATCGTTCGATAAGCTGGTAGAGCGGCGCCGCCCAGCGATACCAAACCGCAGACGACGGCAAGAATCGCTGCCGACACCGGGTCCGACCCACTGGCGGCAAGACCAGGGGGAACGACGATCAAGAGAATGATGCCGGCACTTTTGCCCATGTCGACGAGAAGAGAGCCGTCCACTCCCTCTCTTCTCACTAACCAGAGAGCGATCAGTGTGACCAGCCAGTCCAGCACAACCGTGGTCAAAATCAGGCCAGTCAGGCCAGCAGCCTGGGAGACCAGCCAGCCGGTGCCTGCGAACATGAGCAGAGAAAACAGGCCAAGTCTCAGTGGGGTGCCGTAATCCGCGCGGGACTGCATAGAGACGACCAGGAGCGAAGTGAGCCCTCTGGCCGGCACACTGACCATCGCCAATCCTACCAACCAGGAGATCCGTTGTATCTCAACGGGGTCCAGCGTGCGACGCAACAGCAATTGCGTCAGGCCTGGTCCGAACATGACCAGTGTCACGCTGCTCGCCATGGCGAGCAGCCAGGTAATAAGGATGCCCTGCCGGAGCAGCCGGTGGGCGCCCTGGATGTCCCTCCGGGAGAAAAGCTCCGTCAGGGAGGGGAACAAGACGACCGACAGCACGGTGATGACTCCTCCTAGAGGAACCTCCACCATCTTGCTGGCATAGTTGTAAGCCGCCACATCCCCGACGGCCAGTTGGCTGGCGAGAAGGCGGCCCGCAACGGGTATCAAGAACAAGAATCCCTGCCCCATCACCGCCTTGCCATACGATCGAAAAACCGCCCCCGGGAGGACCCAGGGGAATCGAAGAGCCCGCAACAATGCGATCCGTTCGAGCACCACCAGTTGCCCCAGCTGGCTGAGAAAACGCAGCCCCCCCCCGAGGAGCGCTCCAGCCGCCAGGGCTGTCAGAGCTCCCCTGCTGAGAAGCAAGACGGCAATCAGAGTCGCATTCATGATAAGGGTGCCGAGAGCCGCCACCGCAAATCGTCCCCTGGCCTGCAGCCAGGCGGTACTGACGGCCGCCAGGGCCGACAGTGGGAAGAGCCAGCAAATCAGGCGGATGGGACCTGTGGTCGATTGCAGCGCCTCCCGGTCGAAACCAGGCGCCAGGGCCTGAGCAGTGGCAAGCGGCGCAAGGGAGACCAGGCAGGCGGGGACAAGGGAGAAAAAGAGCACGCTCAAGGTTGCCTGCCAGAAAACTGCCAGCGCCTCAACTTCTCGACCAGAGACCCGATACGACTGAAACAAAGGCACCAGAGCCGCACCCAGGGCGCCCCCAACCAGAAAATTCGTCAACATATCGGGAATGGAGAGCAGGATGACAGCGATATCTGTGTGCCGGGAGAGGCCGAGCAGGTCGATAAGAACCAGCTCACGGATGAAACCACTCAGACGCCCAACCGCCACCCCGAGAGCAACCAGCAGGCTGGCCTTAAATATTCGCCGCCACAACGGTCAGGCCAGTTTCTTGCTTCGGCCGTAGGTCTCCAAAGCTTGCTGCAACGACACAACCATGAGTGCGGGCAGCCCCGTCATGAGGGTGGAGAAGCCGAAGAAGCCGAGGAGCACCGAGCACAAGATAGAAAGATAGGCAAGACCTCGCAGAGGACGAGTGGAGAGAACAGCCTGAATACCCAGAACGACCGGGGGAGCCAGGGCGCCGCCCACGACCAGAATCAAGAACAACAGAGCGGGAGGGATGATAGCGAACAACATGCCCGCGCCGTGATTGAGCATATTGAACAGACTGCCGTAGAACTCAACGTTCTTGCGGTAGTAAATAACCACCAGGGGCAGGGCAGGCAAGAGCGACAGCACAATCGTCAAACTCAACTGCCGACGTTTCCTGCGGCTCATTGCGAGCGGCTTGAGCCACAGGAGAGCTCCGATGGCCCACAGCCACAGGGTTCCCACGTTGACACAGAACGAACCGCTAGAAACCGAGCAACAAACTGCCCCGAGAAGCAGCGCACCCAGCAACGAGGGCAACCCCAACACCCCGACCCCCCAGGCCGCGCAGGCCCAGAGCGACAGGCTGTGCCCGAAAAAAACGTAAGCCAGGCGGCCATTCATGAAGAGAGACAACGTGACCATGGCGACTGAAAAAGCGGTTAATGCCCAGCCCCTGCCTCGAACGGTTCCTTGCATCTTGAGCAGACTGGCCTGGAAATAGGCTGTAGCCATCAACATGATCGCAACCTGGATGCTGAAGAGCCAGTCCTCTTGCGTGCCTAGATAACGACTGGGGACGATCACAGTGACAAACAGGAGGGCGTAGCGAAGAAAATGGGCGGTTGTCGGCGAGACATTGGTGGGGTCTGCCCCCCCGAGGGCAGTGATCTGACCCCAGATGGAGAACTGAACCTGCCCAAGATAAGCCAGCAAGATGAAGCTCACTACCACAGATACGGCCATAAGCCAGCCAAGGTTGCCCAAGAGCAAGGCGGCGGATTGCTGAGGAGACAGGCGTCTGGCGTATGGCTTCGAGACTACCTTCAAAGTCCGTGACTTCTCGCCCTGATTGAGTTCTGGAGCGTCAGCTTCCTGGCCAGATTGCGGTAGACCAGGGCCCCGGCCGAACCACTTCGCTCCGGGTGATACTGGAAGGCAGTAATGTTTTGATGCTCGATAGCCGAGCAAAACCCGACCGGGCCGTATTGTGACCAGCTGAGCACCACCGAGGCCTCAATCGGCTTCGGGTAGTAGGAGTGGACAAAATAGAAGTGCTCACCCTCGGCCACCCCTTCCAAAAGGGTGTCCTGCCAGGTGCGTCGGCCTGGCGGGCAGGTCACGGCTTCCCATCCGATCAAAGGGACTTTGAGCGGCCGCCCATCGGGACGGTTGCCCTCAAAACGCACCACAGGGCCCTCAATGTAACCCAGGCCGCGGTGGAGGCCGAACTCATAACTCTCAGACATCACCAGCTGCATTCCCAGGCAAATCCCCAGGAACTGGCGTCCTGAGTCAACGAAATCCCGCAGCGGCGCGACCAGGTCGAGCTGTCGAAGGGCCGCCATAGCATCTCCAAAGGCACCCATCCCCGGCAGAATGACCCCGTCTGCCAGCTCGAGCGCTCGCGGACTGGATGAAACTTCGGCCCGGACGCCCGCCTGCAAGCAGGCCTGCTGAATGCTAAAGAGGTTGCCCAGGCCATAGTCGATGATCACCACAACTGGCTGTGCTTCGCCCACGTTCAGCCCTCACACTCGGCAAGGGACGCCGCTCTTGCTCAAGAGGCGCTTCAAGTCCGCCAGAGGAGTACCCTGGATTTTGCTGAAGCCTCGCCCCCGGTCGCTCAAGAAAAGCGTATTGCCTTCTCCCTGAAAATCACCGTCATGAAAATCACCCAGCGTTACGCAGTGGTAGTGCAGCAGGGAAGCCAGGCAGACAGCGTCGGCGTGGCCATCTTGCACGACCTGCAGGACATGCGCGGGTGTTCCGGCTCCCCCGGCGGCAATGACAGGCACAGGCACGAGGTCGGCGATGCGGCGAGTCAATTCGAGGTCAAAACCAAGTCCGGTACCCTCGCGCTCGATCGAGGTGACCAATAATTCACCGGCTCCCAGCTCCACAGCCCGAACGGCCCACTCTACCGCGTCGATACCGGTGCCCTGGCGGCCATAATCCGTGTAGGCCTCGTACCCCCCGGAGGGAGTGCGATATGCCTCCACCGACACGACGATGGTCGAGGACCCAAAGCGGCGGGCCGCCTCTCGAATGAGTTCAGGTCGCTTGATGGCAGCTGTGTTGATAGAAACCTTATCAGCCCCGGCCCGCAACATCTCGCGGATGTCATCAAGGCCGCGCAATCCCCCCCCGACGGTCAGGGGAATGTGAATCTCGGCAGCGGTCTTCTCGACGATGTGGAGCAAGCTGTTGCGCTCATAGAGGCTGGCCACGGCATCCATGTAAACGAGCTCGTCAGCGCCATTCTCAGCATAATGACGAGCAAAGTATTCCGGTTTCCCGAGCACGCGCAGGCCCTCGAAATGAATCCCTTTGACCAGGTTTGGGCCTTTGATGTCAAGCTTTGGAATAACTCGGAGGTTCATCGGTCTTCTGGCAGTTTTATCAGATCGCCCCTGGCTCGTCAACAACGCGGCTCGGGTTGCAGGCTCGCCAGTTCTCCAATCAAAGTACCAACTCGCTGGGCCGCCCTCCCGTCGGGGACAAGCTCGCGACTGGCAGTCTCCAACCGATCGTGCAACTCCGGGTCGAAAAGCAGCCTCCCCAGTTTGTCTGGCACATCGCCCATTCCGACCGCGGCGAGGCTCAGACCGAAGTCGGCCAGCGGCAGGTCGCTCGAGCCTGGCTCGGAGTTGATGGTCATCGTGGGTCGGTTCAGCAGCACCGACTCCAGTCCGACAGTGGAGGTGAAGGTCAGCACGGCGTCCACTGACTGAAGCAGCGGATAGAGCGGGAGGTCGGCCACCAGGCCGGCTCCGCAATCAGGGTGGTCTTCCAGCCAGCGCTGATGGACCAGAGCAGACTGGCAAGGATGAGGGCGGATCAGCAAGGTCGCACCGTGGATGCGACAGGCCCGGTGAAGGTGGCTCAAGTCCTGATAGGTCTCTTCCTCGGAGCGAAAGTGAAGGCGACGGGTGGTGGAGGTCAGAAAGGCGTGCTGATCCGCCCACAGGACGTAGGGCCCCGGAAGAGCTGAAAGGTGCCTGGCGGTCCACTGAGGATCGGCGGGGGCAACGTAGGGGACCAGGCTGTCGAAGGCCGGATTTCCGGTGACGCGAATGGCTCGGACATCGACGCCGCTGGCCACCAACGCGTCGCGCGTGATGGAGCATAAGACGGTGATTCGGTCGGCGCACAGGGTGTACATCTCTCCAGCTCCGAACAGGTCCACCATGGATAAGCTGGGGATGCCTCTCTCTCTGGCCACAAGGACACTGGCGCGCTCAGACTTGGGGGAGTTCGTCGTGACCACGACCTGAGGCTGAACCATGTCAAAGAGCCGCCGGATGGGACCCAGGGGAAGGAAAGCGTGCCGACCGCTGGCCCTGAGCAATTCGGCTGCCCGGTCGGCGCCGAGACGACGCTCCAGGTCGTCATAGCACAGGCCAAGGTAGGCGACAGTTTCCTCCAGAGGGATCCCCGAATCGGGGTTGTGGTGCTCCTGCGCCAACTTCTCTCCCCAGGCCAGAGCCGAGTCATCACCGTCGCGAATCAGGTCACGGAAAGCGAAATGGGGCAGGCCCGCGGCCTCCAGGACCGGCCAGGCGCTGGTCAGACCGACGATGACCGGCTCAAAGCCCTCAGTCTGTCGCAAAAACTCGTAGACGGGCATGGTCATGCGGACATGTCCCGCACCATAGCTGATCAGCAGAACCCTGGTCACCGAGAAACCTCCGACGCTACGGCCGTCCTTTTGCCGGGCTCGCCAGGATCGAGAAAGGCTCGCGCCCAAAGTTCCAAGGCGGCCAGAGCTCGTAACTTGCGGTAATGATTCTTGCCACCAAAATGCTCCGCGACAAGACTGTGCAGAGCTGACGATTCGAACCAGCCTCGCTCGGACAGGCTGCCATCACAGAGCAACTCGGTCAGACGAGCTCGTAACGGGCCTTCGAGCCAACGCTGAAAGGGGACGACAAACATCTGCTTGGGTCTGTAGACGAGCGAATGAGGTAGATGGCGGGCAGCCAGGCCTTTAAAAAGGGACTTGGACTCACCACCGGCAATCTTCAGCGCACCTGGAATCTGAAAGGCCCGTTCGACGAGCCGGTGATCCATGAAGGGGGTCCGGGCCTCCAGGGAAACTGCCATCCCCATGCGGTCAGGCTTCACCAGATTGTTGCCCGGAAGCAGAGTCACAGTATCGAAGAACAGGGCCTGGTTGAGGCGGTCCCAGTGCTCGACTCGACCGAGCACCTCCTGCAGCAAGCGGCTCGACCAGTCAGGATCGAGCTGGCGAGTAAACTCTGGTCGATAGAGCCGCTGCAGCTCCTGAGGCGAAAAGACCCTGAGGGTGTCAAAGTAGCTCCGGCCGAACTCACGCAAAGACAGACCCTGGCAACCGCTTCCAGGCATGGACAGATAGCGCTCATAACCAGCAAAAAGCTCGTCCCCGCCGTCTCCGCTCAGACAGACCTTAACGTGGGGGACGGCCAGGGCAGCGACCCTGAGAGTCGGAAGAAAGCTCGTGTCTCCATGGGGCTGATCGCAGTAGTAAAGTGCTCGGGGCCAATCGTCAAAGATCTCAGGCCCACAGCGCAGCTCGTGGTGGCACGTTCCGAAAAGCCCGGCCACCTCCCGGGCGGAGGCGGTCTCATCATAGCCTTCCTCACAAAAACCAATCGAGAAGGTGCTGACGGGCCTGGACTCCAAGCGGCTCATGAAAGCGACCACGCTCCCCGAATCGACTCCTCCGCTGAGAAAGGCCCCGTAGGGGACGTCTGAGCGCAGCCGAAGGCGTATCGAGTCTTCGAAGAGCTCACTGAGCTCTCCCAGCCACTCCTCGCGCGGTCCCTCTCTCGGCCGCTGCAAGCTGAGATCCCAGTAGGGCTCCAGGGTCAGCGACAGGGTATCGATGTCGATCCTGGCCCGGTAGCCTGGAGGTAACTGATAGACCCCCTGAAAGATGGTTCCCGGGCCGGGAACATAGTTGAGGGTCAAATACTGATCGATAGCCAGGGGATCCACGCAAGGGGTGAGCCCTCCCGCAAGCAAAGCTTTGATCTCGGAGCCAAACCACAGACTCGCTCCACAACGCGCATAATAGAGGGGCTTTTCTCCCAAGCGATCGCGATACAGCCAGACCGCCCGCCGATTCTCGTCGTAAACCGCGATGGCAAACATCCCGTTCAGAGCCTTGACAAAGGCGGGCCCGTCGCGCTCAAAAAGTCGCAGCAACACCTCGGTGTCGCAACGGGTCCGCAGCGGGATTCCTGACGCTCTGAGCTCATCTGCCAACTCGACGAAGTTGTAAATCTCGCCATTTTGAACGATGGAAATCTTGCTGTCGGCAGAAGTGAATGGCTGAACTCCGTGCTCGGGGTCGAGAATCGCCAGACGCAGATTGCCGATCAGGGCGTTGGACCCCGAGAAATGACCGCGCCCATCCGGGCCACGGTGGCTCAAAGAGGCCTCAAACAAATCCCTGAGGGCCGTCGAGCCCGGAGCACCAACCTGGCCGTAAATTCCACACACGGTCAGTAGCTGCCCCGGAAAAGGATCTGCCCGATGGTCAGCCACACAATCCGCGCGTCCAGGCTCAGACTCATCTGATCGACATAGTCCAGGTCAGCCTTCATACGCTGCTCGACGGTGGCAGCATTCCGGTATAATGCCTGCGAAAGTCCCGTCATGCCAGGAAGAACGCTATGGCGCTTGAGGCGCTCCTCCTCCGTGTAGTCGTCCATCTGCTGGGGGCTGTCCGGGCGCGGCCCGATCAGACTCATCTCACCGATGAGGACGTTCCAAAACTGCGGGAGCTCGTCCAGGCTCGTCTTGCGCAAGAGCTGCCCCACTCGGGTGATTCTGGGGTCTTGCTCGCAAGTGTAGTACGGGCCACGGTGCGACGCATCCACAACCATGGAGCGCAGCTTGTGGCACTTGAAGAACCGCAAGCCACGGCCGACCCGAACGCTGGAATGGAAGATTGGGCCGGGTGAATCTAGCTTGATCAAGAGGGCTAGAGCGGGAAAGAGCGACAGCAAGATCAGGAGGCCGACACAGGCGGCCAGGATGTCCAGAATTCTCTTCAACGTCGGGTATGTCAACACGGGCTGCTCACCGTCTGTTCTGGCGCCGGCACCTCCCTGCCGGTCACGAAAAAACAACTACGGATTCTGTCGGCTCTGGAGCGAATGGGCCGACGTATTGGCGGGCCTACCTGAAAGTCCTTCTTTGGTAGCCTGGGCTCGGGCTGCACGCCAGCTCGCGGGACAGAGCCTCAATTCTGTTACGAGTCGTGGTCCGAGCCCGACCAAACATCGTTGGGCCGAGCAACGTTTCGCGGCGGACTCATAACAGCCAAAGGGCAGGGGTCAACATGCCAGTGGAGTCGCCTTGGCAGACCCGGGGCCCGCGCTCGGACGACGGCGCCGCGCGAAAGGTGAGAATCCAATGTCAGGCTTGTGCTTGAGGACGGCTTCCAGTACTTCATCAGAATCAGCTTCAACAATCTCGAGATCCGGCTGTTGTCTTGGAGGAGAGGGCTTCGAGAACCGATGGTGGTCCCCTCCAGCCACGCCACCGTAGTGAGCTCTCGTTACCACGGGTTTTTTCAACTGTCTGGCGACCAAAAGGCTTGTCAGGACAGAGGGGACGCGCTCCCAGGCTGGAACTTCGGCAACACTGCGGGCCAGTCGGTTGATTCCCGTGCCGGCAGACAGTCGCCTGGCAGGAGTAAAAATGTTCACCGCGTAGACAGTGTTGGGTTTTTCGGATTGCTTCTTGCAAACAAGTAGCCCGTAGGAGCGGTAGATGGACATATCTGCACAACGAGCCACCAGGCTCGGGCAGGGGGCGGCTTTGCGAGTCCTGGCTGACTTGATTTTCGTGAATTCCGCTCTGATCGTGGCCTTCGCCCTGCACTTTTTCTACCTCATAACAACCAGGATCGAGGCAGATTCTTCAAGCTTGTTCTGGCGTCACGCCCAGGGACTGGTCTCGTGTGTTTGGATTTTGGACCTGACCTGTCTGGTTCTCCTCTCGGTGAGCGGGTTCTACTCGGTCGGAGGCCACCTCCGTGGGCGCTACAAGACTCTGGTCGGAATTCAGGCCGTCAGCATCGCCTATCTGCTTTTCGGACTGGCATCCTACGCTCTGACGGATTTCCCCAAAATTCCCGCAGCTGTCTGGATTTGTGCGTGGGGGCTGACGGCAATCTTGATGGTTCTCGGTCGACTCTGGGCGAGACTGTGGGGGAATGCCGTTCATCAGTCCTCCGCCCACCGGAGAGTTCGCCCCGAAGACGGTCGCGGGAGAGTCCTTGTGATCGGAGGCGCCGGCTACATCGGTTCGGCCCTTCTGCCCAAACTGTTGGAGAAGGGTTACTCGGTCCGTCTGTTTGACATGCTCCTTTACGGAACTGAGCCCGTCGAGGGGATTCTGAGCCACCCCGGGCTCGAATTGGTCCAGGCTGACTTTCGGCACATCGATCGGGTGGTCGAGGCCATGCGGGATGTCGATGTGGTGATCCACCTGGGTGCCATCGTGGGAGATCCTGCCTGCGCCCTGGATGAAGAGCTGACGATCGAAGTCAACCTCATGGCCACGCGCATGATTGCCGAGGTCGCCAAGGGTTACGGGGTGCAGCGCTTCATTTTTGCCAGCACCTGCTCGGTCTATGGTGCTTCGGATGAGCTGCTCGATGAAGGTTCTGCCCTGAATCCGGTCTCACTCTACGCCCGCAGCAAGATCGCCTCGGAGAAGGTCTTGATGAGCCTGGCCGACCCGTATTTCGCCCCCGCCTGTCTCCGGTTCGGCACGATCTTTGGCCTCTCCGGGCGCACCAGATTCGATCTGGTCGTCAATCTCCTGGCCGCCAAGGCCGTTCTGGACGGCGAGATCACGGTCTTCGGCAGCGACCAGTGGCGACCGTTCCTCCACGTCGACGATGCGGCCCATTCGGTCCTCTTGACGTTGGAGGCTCCTCTGGCCGTGACTCGCAACCAGGTGTTCAACGTCGGTTTCGACGAGCAGAACTACACTCTGGGCCAGGTGGCCCAATTGATTCAAGCGCAGGTTCCCAGGGCGCGAATCGTAAACCACGGACACGACTCGGACCGCCGCAACTATCGGGTCGATTTTCGGAAGATCCGAAGCGTGCTGGGCTTTGTTCCCAGTTTCACCCTCGCGCAGGGCATCGCTCAGGTCGTTCAGGCCATTCAGCGCGGGGAAGTGACCGATTATCGCGACTCGAAATACAGCAACGTCAAGGTCCTGAGTGAAGAAGGGGCCTCAAGGTTGGTGCTGGGCCAGAACGGGTGGGCCTATGAGTTGATCCGTGAGGCGGCTCCCACTCCGGCGTGATCCGAGTCGCCCGTCCTGGCTCCAATTGGCGTCCTCCTCCATCAAGGCGCTGCGCAAGGCTTTTCACCCGAAGGGCTTTCTGATACCCGAAGATCTCTCGCTGCGACTCGGCCCCCTGGCACTTGCATGGGAGAGCTCTTCAAGGGCCTGCCTCCGGCGCCGCGACGAGACTATCGACGGTGAAGGACAATCCAAAGAGGCCCGAGAAAGGGCCGGCCATGCGCAGGGCATTTGATACCTTAGCAGGCTTGCTTCTGGTGGCAGCCGCGCCTGCCTTCGGCGCCGGAGAGGTCGGCGACTTCAATTTCAATGAAACCACCGGCCTGATCAATATTCCGGTGGCCAAGGTCGCCCCTGGAGGCAGTGTCCAGATCAATATCGGGACCTATGCCACGGGAGGTCAGCCAAGCCCTGTTGGACTCGACATTGACGAGTTC
>JAANMX010002696.1_pt1 | contig 17062 bp, 16 predicted proteins | sample 7279681 | NCBI WGS metagenome assembly JAANMX01 (sample SAMN14094542, study PRJNA606508) | bioreactor metagenome | isolation source: A lab-scale SPAN reactor treating ammonium-rich wastewater day 351 | place: Ireland: Galway | collected 2018-01-01
CGTCGGTGCATCCGACCTCCGACACCCACGTCGAACCGGTGCGCTACGGCAAGGGCTCCAACGCGATGGGCCTGCTACAGACCCTGATGACCGACGGCGCCGGGCCGCAGGGCACCCATATCATCCGCGGCGACGATCACCTCAACAATGCCGCCCGGCAAACCCAGATCTACGAGGCGCTTGGCTGGCCGGTGCCGACCATGGCCCATATCCCACTCATCCACGGCCCGGACGGCTCGAAACTCTCCAAGCGGCACGGCGCGCTGGGCGTCGATGCGTATCGCGGCATGGGCTATCTGCCGGCGGCGCTGCGCAACTATCTCGTCCGGCTCGGCTGGGCCCACGGCGATCAGGAAATCTTCTCGACCGAGGACATGGTACGCCTCTTCGACCTGCCGCAGGTCGGCCGCTCGCCCGCGCGTTTCGATTTCGCCAAGCTCGAGCATCTCAATGGCCACTATATCCGCAGCACCACGGACACGGACCTGCTGGTCGAGCTTGAGCGCGCCCTGCCGCACATCGCGGGCGGCGATTTGCTCGCGGCAAAAATGTCCGATCCCCTCCGGGCGAAAATCCTTGCCGCCATGCCTGCGCTCAAGGAGCGCGCCAAGACGCTGATCGATCTCCTCGACGGCACCCGCTTCCTGTGGTCGGACCGGCCGGTACCGCTCGACGAGAAGGCGGCTGCGCTCCTGACGGGCGAGGCGCGCAGGATCATCGCGCGGCTGATCGGGGCGCTCGAACGGGTCGAGCCGTGGACTGCCGCGGCCCTCGAGGTGAGCGTGCGCACATTTTCGGAGAGCGAGAACATCAAGCTCGGCTCGGTGGCGCAGCCGCTGCGCGCGGCATTGACCGGACGGACCACCTCGCCCGGCATTTTCGATGTGCTGGCGGTGCTCGGCAAGGACGAGAGCCTGGCGCGCCTGCACGACCGCGCAGCCGAGCCGGCATAAGTCTCCTTCGTTTCGCACGCAGGGCGGTGCGGCGAACGGAAGGCGCTCCTTTCGCCCTTGCGACATTTGCGTGCCGATCCCGCCGGCACCCGGAGCCCGCGGACCGCTTGCGACAATGTCTTGCGGTGCAAGATCGTATAAGGTACCCAACCAGAACACCCTCGGACCTCGTGAGCCTGCCGGGGCTCGCTGTCGGCCCACCAGCCGCCGTCTGAAGTCCGCGCGGAGCCTCCGGAATTGGGGATTTGAGCATGGACGCAAAGACGGGCACCAACGCCAAGGTCGGGAAACTCAGCGTCGGGGACAAGGCGTGGTCCTTTCCCGTTTACGAGGGCACCATCGGGCCCGATGTGGTCGACATTTCGAAGCTGTACGGATCGTCGGGCCTGTTCACCTACGATCCCGGCTTCACCTCGACTGCAAGCTGCGAATCCAAGATCACTTATATCGACGGCGACCAGGGTGTCCTGCTCTATCGCGGCTACCCGATCGAGCAACTGGCCGAGCACGGCGACTTTCTGGAGACCTGTTATCTCCTTCTTTACGGTGAATTGCCGACCGCGAGCCAGAAGGCGGACTTCGACAAGCGTGTGACCAACCACACGATGGTCCACGAGCAGATGAGCCGCTTCCTGCAGGGCTTCCGTCGCGACGCCCATCCGATGGCCGTCATGGTGGGCCTGGTCGGCGCGCTGTCGGCCTTCTATCACGACTCGACCGACATTTCCGACCCGCACCAGCGGCTCGTCGCCTCGATCCGCATGATCGCAAAAATGCCGACGCTGGCGGCAATGGCATACAAATATACGATCGGTCAGCCGTTCGTGTATCCGATGAATGCGCTCGATTACTCAAGCAACTTCCTGCGGATGTGCTTTGCCGTCCCCTGCGAGGAATACAAGGTCAATCCGGTGCTCGCGCGCGCGATGGACCGCATCTTCATCCTGCATGCCGACCACGAGCAGAATGCATCGACCTCGACCGTACGGCTCGCCGGCTCCTCGGGCGCCAATCCGTTCGCCTGCATCGCCGCCGGCATCGCCTGCTGGCCCGTGGCCGGGTTTGGGCAACTTTGGCCGGGGATGGCCCAGGCCCCACCGACGGCATGAAATTCGACAGCGCCGGCAATCTCTACTGCACGGGGCCGGGCGGGATCTACATTTTGGATCGCACAGCGCGCGTGCTCGAACACATTCGCCTGCCCGAACAAACCGCCAACCTCTGTTTTGGCGGCGACGACCTGCGCAGCCTGTACATCACCGCCTCGACGTCGCTCTATCGCTTGCAGGTGGCCGTGCCCGGCGTTGCGTTGGCAAAGCCCTGATGGCTGACAAAGGAGGGAAGGACATCGCATCAACCCAAACAGTTATCATCACGTTTTCGACCGTCTATCCACCATCACAGTTCATTCTACCCAAAGGAGTCACCGATGTTTGCCAACAAACGATTCTTGTCGATCCTGATCGCCTTGCTGCTGCTGGCTGTGGCGCTGGCCGGTTGCGCAGCCGCACAACCGGCGCAACCCACCGCCGCCGAACCGACCGCGGCCCCGGCTGAACCCACTCCCGAACCTACCGCCGAACCCACCGCGGCGGTTGAAGAAGCCCTGCCCTACGGCCTGAAAGCAGGCAAGCCCTTTGCCGGAACCAAGATCGTCGTCCTGGCGCCTAATGCCACCCAATACAATGCCGTCCAGGCGCACACGTCCGAGTTCACCGAGCTGACGGGCATCGAGGTCGAATATCAATTCATCCCCTTTGGTTCGCTGCAAGAGAAGATCACGGCCGAGGGTGTGGCCGGCAGCTCCGCCATCGATGTCTTCAATTATCTCGACACCTGGGGACCGGCCTATAAGCACTTTCTGAAACCGCTCAATGACCTGCTCGCCGAGGCCGGCATCGACATGGCCACCATCTATCCGCCGGCCTTCATCGCCGGCGCCACCTACGACGGCGTCACCTACGGCCTGCCGATGCGCGGTCATCCGCAGCTGCTGTTCTACCGCAAAGACATCTTCGACGAGCTGGGGCTGGAGCCGCCCACCACCTGGGCCGAGCTGGAGGAGGTCTCGAAGACTATCGTCGACAAGACCGATCTGTACGGCATGTCGGTGGCCTATGGCAAGGGCACCTCGCTGCAAAACCTGTTCGTCTGGTTAGATTACCTGTGGAGCAATGGCGGCGACCTCTTCGACGCGGACTGGCGGCCGGTCTTCAACAACGAGGCCGGCGTCAAAGCCACCGAACGCTATATCAACCTTCTACGCGAGGGCCTGGCCCCGCCCGGATCGGTGGTCTACAACGAATACGATTCCGTGACCTCGGTGGCCCAGGCCGAATCGGCGATGGTGATCTCGTGGTGGTGGCAATACACCAACCTGATCAATCCCGAACGGGCCAAGCCGGAAGTGATCGAGGGCGCCGCCTTTGCGCCGGTGCCGGCCTGGGAAGGCAAGGAGGGCGCCACCTACGCCATCTCGCTGCCGCTGGCCATCAACCAGAACTCGAAGAACCAGGAAGCCGCCTGGGAATGGCTGAAATGGGTCACGAACCCCGACCTGGCTGAAGCGATTGCGGTGGACAAGAGCAAACCTGAGACCACCAACAACGTGGTAGTGCGCTTGGACAACCTTGCCGACCCTGAGATCAACGCCGCCTGGAACGGCATGCACCAATTCGCGCTGGAAAGCCTGGCCGTCTCGGACATCATGCCGCAGCTGCCCGAATGGCCGGAAGTGTCGGGCGTTCTGGAAGTGGCGATCAATGACATCGCCACCGGCGCCGATGTGCAGACCACGCTGGACAAGGCCGCCGCCGAGATCACCCAGATCATGGAGCGGGCGGGCTACTATTGACCCCCTGCGCCGGGGTGCGAGAGGCTTGCCGGCTCTCGCACCCCGGCGACACAAGGAAACGAACCCCGTGCAAGACCGACGCGTACGCACGGCGCTGCTGGCGCCCACCCTGATCGTGATGGCGGCCACCATCGTCTATCCCTTTCTGGCCGCCCTGTCGCTCAGCTTCCAGGATTGGCGGATGAGCCGTTCCGCCCGCCCGACGGCCTTCGTTGGCCTGGAGAACTATGTGCGGGCGTTTGCGGACGCCAATTTCATCAACAGCGTATTGGTCACAATCGAATACACGGTCGTCTCGGTCACGATCTCGGTGGCGCTGGGCCTGGCCATCGCCCTGCTGTTGCAGAAACGGACGCCGCTCAACACCGTGTTGCGCATCTTCCTCATCTTCCCCTTCGCCATGGCCCCGGTGTTGAAAGGCTACACCTGGCGCTTCATGTTGCACCCCCAGTTCGGCATCATCGACCGGGCCATCGGCGCCCTCTTCCCGCCGGTGCAGGATGTCGTCTGGCTGGGCGAGCCATTCTGGGCGCTGTTCTGGCTGGCCATGACCGAAGTCTGGGGCTGGGCGCCCTACATCGCCCTTGTCTTCATCGGCGCCCTGGAAACCCTGCCGCCCGAAGTGTTCGACGCCGCCAAAGTCGACGGCGCTTCTAAGATCCAGTCCTTCCGCCATGTCACCATCCCGCTGCTGATGCCCATCATCGTCATGGTCACGCTGCTGAAGACGATTTTCTCGGTCAAGCAATTTGACGCCGTGGTCTCTCTCACGGGCGGCGGCCCCGGCCGCGCCACCGAAACGATCAACTTCTTCGTCTACCAGACCGGCTTCAAGTATTTCGACATGGGTTACGCCGCCGCCCTGGCCTACCTGTTGGTGATTGCCATGTTCATCCTGGCGTTCTTCTATGTGCGCTTCCTGCTGCGCGGAGGCCCGGCATGACGCTTTCGATCTCGCGGGCAGGCTGGGGTGTGCTGCGCGGCCTTGGCTACGTTTTCACCATCGTCTTCATCTGCGTGCCGGTGGTTTGGGTGGCGCTAACGGCCTTCAAGCTGCCCAAAGACGCCTACAGCACCAGTTTGCTCTTCACGCCCACCCTGGCCAACTTCAGGGCGCTCTTCACCGGGCCGCGCTCGTTCACCCCACTGGTGATCAACAGCGTCCTGGTCTCGACCTTCACCGTGCTCATCGCCATCCCGCTGGCAGCCATGAGCGCCTATGTCTTCTCGCGTTTTTCCTTTCGCCTGAAGAATACCCTGCTAGTTGGCATCCTTTCCAGCCAGTTCATCCCGCCCATCGTCATCGTCCTCACCTTTTTCAGCGTTTTCCGCTCGCTCAGTCTGCTAGACACGCGCACCGGCCTGGTCATCGTCAATCTGTCGTTCGTGCTGCCTTTCGCCGTCTGGATGATCAAGGGCTTCATCGACGCCCTGCCGATCGAGGTCGAAGAGGCGGCGCTTGTCGATGGCTGCAATCGTTTGCAGCTTCTGCGCCGCATCACCGCGCCCCTGGTCATGCCCGGCGTGATCACCGCCGCCGTCTTCGCCTTCATCCAATCCTGGAACGAATTCCTCTTTGCCCTCATCCTCACCAGCCGCCAGGCGACGACCCTCACCATCGGCCTGCAATCGCTCAACCGCGAGGAGGGCATCCTGTGGGAGCAGATGGCCGTGGCCGGGCTGGTGGTGATGCTGCCGATCTTCCTTCTCTCCCTCTCGATCCGTCGCTACTTCATCGAGGGCATCACCCTGGGAGCAGTCAAGTGACTTCGATCCACGCCAACCCCGACCATCTGCAGGCTTTTGCCGCCGCACTGTTCAGCCAGGCCGGGCTGCCCGCGCACGACGCCGCCTTCTGCGCCGAGTGCCTGGTGCTCACCAACCTGTGGGGCATCGACTCGCACGGGGTGTTGCGGCTGCCGCTGTATGTGCGCCGGGTGCGGTCGGGCGCGGTCAACCCGCGGCCCGACATCCGCCAGGCCGCGGGCGGGCGGGCGCTGCAAGTGCTGGACGGCGACCACGGCATGGGGTTCGTGGTCGGGCGCGTAGCCATGGCGCGGGCTATCGAGCTGGCCGGGCAGTTCGGCGCCGCCGCGGTGGGGGCGGTGCGCAGCAATCACTTCGGCGCGGCTGCGCTCTATGCGCGCATGGCCGCCGCGCAGGAGCGGATCGGCATCGTCATGAGCAATGTCATCCCCAACATGGTGGCGCCGGGCGGGGCCAGGCCGATCACGGGCAACAATCCCATCGCTATCGCCGTCCCCACCTTCGGCGAATTTCCCTTCGTGCTCGACATCTCGCTCTCGAATGTGGCGGGCGGCAAGCTGCTGCTGGCCAGCCAGAAGGGCGAGAAAATCCCCCTGGACTGGGCGACCGACCGCCAGGGCCGGCCCACCGATGACCCGGACGAAGGTTTCAAGGGCTTTTTGCTGCCGGTGGGCGGGCACAAGGGGCTGGGACTGTCGTATGTGGTCGATATCCTCAGCGGGGTGATCACGGGCGGCGTCTTCCAGCAGCAGATCAAGTCGATGTACAAGCAGCCCGACGAACCCAGCCTGACCGGGCATTTCATGATCGTCCTCGACCCCCTGGCGTTGATGAGCCGCGACGAGCTGGCCGAACGTATGCAGCAATTCGTCGCCGCCATCCACAGCTCGCCGATGTGGGACGAGAAGATGGAGATGCTGCTGCCGGGCGAGTTGGAACACCGCCGGGCGCAAGAGCGCAGGGTCACAGGCATTCCCCTTCCCGCCAGCCTTGTTCAGGACCTGCGCGCGCTGGCCGATGAACTGGACGTAAATCCGATAACCAATCTCCAATAACCCTCTCTGCAACAAGGAGCAAGCCATGACAACCGCAAAAGCCATCTGGTGGCAGAACCTCACCGCACCCGACCTTCTGGCCCATGCCAGGCAGGATGACATCGCCGTCCTGCCCATCGGCGCCATCGAGCAACACGGCCCGCACTGCCCCTGCGGATCCGACGATTTCAACGCCATCGGCCTGGCCGAACATCTCTCGGCCAAAACCGGCGTGATGCTGCTGCCCTGCCCGATGTACGGCTCCCACCCATTCCATCATTGGGGCATGCCGGGCAACATCCCACTGCGCTTCGAGACGCACATCGCCTTGATCGAAGACATCATCAAAGGCGCCAAAGTGGCCGGCTTCAACAAATTCATCATCCTTTCCGCCCACGGCCAGGTCTCATCGACCATCGTGGCCGTGCACAAGCTGGGCCTGGCCAACATCTTCACGCTGTCGTTGCACTGGTACGATTTTCTGCGCGACCAGAAGACGATCCTGGAGACGGGGATGTGGCACGCGGACGAAGCCGAGACCTCGATGGCGCTCTATCTCTATCCTCAGTTCGTGGACATGAGCAAGGCCGACAAGGGCGGCGGCGCGCCCCTGGTGGACAAGCGCTTCATCGTCGGCCCCGGCATGCCCGCCGGCCCCGGCATGATGTATCACTTCGAGGGCACCTTCGCCCGGCCGGAAGTACGGGAACTGAAGAACGGTATCATCGGCGACGCCACGCGGGCCACGGTCGCGAAGGGCGAAGCGATGGTGACGACCGTGGTCGGCTACATGGCCGACCTGATCGAAGACATCCGCTCCAGGTATGCGCCAGGCGTCAACCCGCTGGAGACCGAGCCGCCGGCGGATAGTCCATGGACGAAGTAGCAGGAAGCGCGAGACTGCCATGAAACTCAAGGACAAAGTCGCGATCATCACCGGCGCGACCAAAGGCATCGGCGCGTCCCTGGCCAGGGAATACGCCAGGGCGGGCGCCAAGGTGGTCGGCGCCGGCCGGTCGGTCGAGCTGGGCGAGCAGATCGCCCAAGGAATCCGGGCTGCAGGCGGGGAGAGCATTTTCGTGCGCTGCGATGTCAGCAAGAAGGCAGATGTGGACCAGGTCATCGCCGAGACCCTGAATGCCTTCGGCACGGTCGATATCGTCGTCAACAATGCCGGCGTCAACCACGCTGCCGACTTCTTCGACATCACCGAGGCCGATTGGGACTGGGTGATGGGCGTAGACCTCAAGGGCGCCTTCCTGATGAGCCAGGCCGCGGCCAGGGTGATGGTGGCGCAGGGCAAACCGGGCTACATCGTCAACGTCTCCTCGATCATGGCCAAGATGGCGTTGCGGAATCAGGTGGCCTATTGCGCGGCCAAGGGCGGCGTCAACCAGCTCACCACCGCCATGGGCCTGGCCCTGATCGACAAAGGCATTCGCGTCAACTGCGTGGCGCCCGGCCCCGTGCTCACCGAGCTGATGCAGCGGGTGGTGCATAACCAGGAGAAGCATGACGAGCTGATGCGCCGCCTGCCCATCGGCTACATCGCCGCGCCCGAAGAGATCGCCAGCGTCTGCATCTTCCTGAGCTGCGATGAAGCCAGCTACATGGTCGGCCAGACGCTCTACGTCGACGGTGGTCGCGGCATCCAGGCTTTCCCCAGGGCGTTGGATCAATGAATCCGTGTTGCTTGGTGTGTGTCCCGAAATCATGAATCTCCCGCAAATCGGCCTCATCACCTTTGGCGATAACCGCGACCACGAATGGCAGGCCGTTTTCGGCCGCATGACCGAGCCGCGACACCAGCAGGCCATCGCCTGCTTGCGCCGGCTACCCATCGAACTGCACGCCGACCCGGCCGTGGCTCGCCAGAAGGAGGAGATCGACGCCCAGGTGGACGCGCTCAAGGCCGCCGGCGTCGAAGCCCTGGTCGCGCACACCCCCTGCTGGACCTCGCCCAACCTGGTGGTGCGCGGCATCCAGCGCCTGGGGTTGCCCACGGTCGTCCTCACCAACAAAAGCCCGGCCACACACGGCACCGTCGGCTTCCTGGGCGCGGCCGGCACGCTCGACCAGATCGGCTATCCCCACCTGCGGGTGCGGGCCGATCTCGAGGGGCAGGGCGCAGAGCAGATCGGCGCCTGCGCCCTGCCATACTTCCGGGCGGCGGCGGCTCAGGCCCGGCTGGCTGGCCAGACCTTCGGACTCTTCGGCGGGCGCTCACTGGGCATCGATACGGGTACGTTCGATCCGTTGCAATGGAAGCGGCTGTTCCAGGTGGATACCGAGCACATCGACCAACTGGAGATCATCCGCCGGGCGGACATGATCGATCCGGCCAGGACCGCGGCCATGATCGCCTGGCTGGAGCGCACGACCGCCCGCGTGGATTATGGCAAGGGCAAACTCACGCCCGAGAAGCTGGCCTTCCAGGCCAACTGCTACCTGGCCACCACCGAACTGATCGCCGAGCGCGGGCTGGATTTCGTGGCGATCAAGTGTATGCCCGACCTGACGAATTTCTACGTGCCGCAGTGCCTTTCGGCCGCGCTGCTGCCCGGCCCCTACGACGCCGACGGAGCCAAAGCGCCGGTGATGATGGCCTGCGAGGCTGACGCCGACGCCGCCCTGACCATGGAAATGCTCAAGCAGGTGTCGGGCGGCAAGCCAGTGCTGTTCATGGACGTGAGCTATATCGATGATGAGGCGCAGGTCTTCTACATGCCCAATTGCGGCGCCTTCTGCTCGTGGTATGCGGCTCGTGCGGACGACCCGGCCGAGAACCTGCGGCGGGTGGAGTTGCGGCCGGCCAACCGGCCCGGCGGCGGGGCCATCACCTACTTCACGGCTGCGCCCGGCCCGCTCACCTTCGCCCGCCTGTACCGGGTCGAGGGCCAGTACCGCATGGCCATCGTCCGCGGGGCCACGGTGAGCATCCCGCCCGAGAAATACGAAGCCTTCGTCGCCGCCCGCGGCCCCCACCAGCTCCCCACCGCCTTCGCCCGGCTGGAGGTCGACATCGACGCCTTCATCGCCAGCTTTGCCTCCAACCACATCCTGGCCGTCGATGGCGTGTATGTACAGGAGTTGGTGCACCTGTGCCAGTTGCTGAGCGTCAAGCCGGTGGTCTACGAGCGCTAGATTGGGGACTGGTGAATACCCAATCTGCCAATCCCCACTCCCCACTATCCAACACCATGAACCCACGCCAACGCTTCAACGCCGTCGTCAACCATCGCGAGCCGGATCGCGTGCCCATCGATTGGGGCCGCCATGTCGGCTCCATCCATCGCGCCGGCTATGTCGGGCTCAAACACCATCTGGGCGATGAGGAACTGCGCAACGAGGATGCCGTGCTCGACCGCATGGTGCAGAACGTCTACCCAGACGAAAAGCTGCTGCGCAAGTTCAACGTCGATTTCCGCTGGCTGGAGCCGCACTGGGTAGGTGTGCAAGAGGTCGAGGGCGAGGATGCCTACATCGACATGTGGGGCATCAAGTGGGTCAAGATGCTCAATTCCTACAGCCTCTACCAGTCGCCGCTGGCCGAGGCCGCCATCCCCGACCTCGAAAGCTTCCCCTGGCCCGACCCCTACAACCCCGCCATCTGGGTCGGGCTGGGCGAGCGGGCCAGATGGCTGCACGAAAACACCGATTACGTGATCGTGGCCGACAGCATCAAGGGCGGGCTGCTGACCAAAGCCCTGCAGATATGCGGCTACATGCGCTTTTTCAGCGCCCTGGCCGGCGAACTCGATTTTGCCGAGGCTGTGCTCGACAAGTTGCTCTGGCTATACAAAGAGATGTGGTCGGGCTACATGGCCGAGGTGGGGCCGTATGTGCAGATGGTGTATTTCACCGACGATATCGGCGCTCAGAACAACATGATGATCTCGCCCCCCCTCTTCCGGCGGCTGCTCAAGCCGCGGCTGGCCGCGTTGTTCGACCACATCAAGGGCCTGGGCGATGTCAAACTCTCGTACCACACCGACGGCAGCGTGGTGCCGGTGATCCAGGACATCGTCGAGATGGGCGTAGACATCCTTAACCCCATCCAGACCTCGGCCATGGACATGGACACCTATTGGATGAAGGAGGAATTCGGCGACCGCCTGGTCTTTCACGGCGCCATCGATGTGCAGCAGATGCTGCCCTTCTCGACGCCGGGGCAGGTGCGCTATGATGTAGCCAAGCGCATCTGGGACCTGGGTCGCGGCGGCGGCTACATCCTCAGCACCTGCCACGACATCGGCGAGGATGTGCCGCCAGAAAACGTGCTCGCCATGTTCGCGGCCGCCTGGGAATACGGCAACTACCCACTCGACCTTGCATCTGTTCTCAAACCGGAAGATCTGCACCCCCTTGCTTCCAAACCTGACCTGGCGCAACAAAAAGCACCTATCGAGCGCCGCGTCCGGCCAAAAAGATAGATATTCGATATTTGATATTTATCCCTACCGAATACCCAATACCTATGACTACAAAACCGACACAAGATGAAATCGATGCCGTACTCGATGGTATTTATGAGCACACACTCAACGGCCAAACCGAACCGGTGGTCGCGCTGACCGAACAAGCTTTGGCCCTGGGCATCGAACCCCTCGGCATGCTGTTCGATGCCCTGATCCCGGCGCTGGAAGAGGTGGGCCGCCTGTTCGAAGCCGGCGAATACTTCGTGCCGGAAATGCTCGTCGCCGCCAAAGCCATGCAAGGAGCGATGGGCATCCTCAAGCCCTTGATCGCCAAAACCGGGGCCAAGCCGGTCGGCACCTTCGTCATGGGCACAGTCAAAGGCGATATCCACGACATCGGCAAGGATCTGTGCAACATCATGCTCGAAGGCGGCGGCTTCGAATTGATCGACCTGGGCGTGAACGTGCCGCCGGAGGTCTTCGTCGAGGCCGTGCGCCAGCACAAGCCCGACTTTGTAGGCATGAGCGCCTTCCTGACCACAACCATCCCCCTGTTCAAGCCCACCATGGACGCCCTGGCCGCGGCGGGGCTGCGCGAGGGCGTCAAGATCTTTGTCGGCGGCGCGCCCGTCACGCAGGAATACGCCGATCAGATCGGCGCGGATGGCTACGCGCCCAATGCCAGCGTGCTGGTACGCAAATGCAAAGAAATGCTGGGTCGGGCATAGCACGACAGATGAGATGCGGGCTCATTGCAAATCGGCGCATTATTTAAGGCCCCTCAGAAAATTTCACTTGACACGAAATCGTTTTCGTGATACACTGCGCCCCATACCGCTTGCAGCCCGTGGGGTCTCCTCTTCCAACCACATCCCTCATGCCGATCACCATTGACGACATCTCCCGGCAGCTCGGCCTCTCCGTCTCCACCGTCTCCAAGGCGCTCAACGACTACGAGGATGTCTCCCCCCGCACCAAAGAAAGGGTACGCGTCGCCGCTGCTGCCCTCGGCTACCACCCCAGCGCCGCCGCCCGCAACCTCCGCCGCCAGCGCACCGAAAAACTCGGCTTCTCCTACGGCTTTCCCACCACCTACATCGGCGAATTCGCCTCCCGCTTGATCAACGGCGCGGTCGCCGCCGCCGAACAGGAAGGCTACAACCTCACCCTCTACCCCCTGAGCGGCCAGCAGCTGCACCAACTGGTGCGCATCGCCCGCAGTCGCGAGGTGGATGGCATCTTGCTCATGGGCGGCAGCGAATGGGAGGAAGCCGTTGACCTGCTTCGTCAGGAAGGGATGCCCTTCGTTCTGCTCAACCGTCGTTCCGAGGACCCCGCCATCTCTTTCGTAACATCCGATCATCTCGCAGCCGGCGACCTTGTGACGCAGCACCTGCTCGATCGGGGCCACCGCCGCATTGGCTTCGTCACCCGCCCCGAATTGAGCACCGGCATCGACCGCATTGCCGGCTATCGTCAGGCCCTGGAGCGCGCCGGCCTCCCCTTCGATCCGGCCCTGGTGACCGGCGCCCCCATCACCCCCGGCGCCGCGCACACCGCCGCCGCCCAGCTTCTGGCCTTGCCCGATCCTCCCACTGCCCTGATCGGCCTTACCGACCCCGTGGCCATCGCCTGTTTGCAGGCGGCGCAAGCTGCCGGGCGCCGTGTACCCGAAGATGTGGCCGTGGCCGGTTCCGACGACATCCGCGAGGCCCTGGCTGCCATCCCCCCCCTCACCACCCTGCACCCGCCTCTGGCTGAGATCGGGCGCCTGGCCACCGCGGCCCTGCTCGCCCAAGTCAACCACCCTGAACAGCCGCCGGTGCGCCTGCAATTGCCGGTCACGCTGGTGGTGCGGCAATCCACCTGAACGTCCATCCCCGGCGCAGGGCCGAGTTTTTCTTTCCTGGCAGCGCCAGTACCGCTGCTCTTTTTTTGACGCACTAACGAAAACGATTTCGACTACACCAACACTGCCATGACTCCCACGTCTTCCCCTGTAGGCCCGGCTCTCACCTTGCAGGACAAGGGCGATATCAGTCATCTGCTGGCTGCCGGCGGCGAACGCGGGCAGGCCCTGCCCGGATTCGCCGCCCAGTTCACCGATATCGTGCAGTACATCATCAAGATCACGCACGACATTTGGGAGGGGCAGGGCATCGGGTTGATCTACGATTATTACGCGCACAACTGCCCGGTGCACACGGCCGAAGGGGTGATCTACGGTCGCGAGGCGGTGATGGCGGGGACGATCGCGGCGCTGGCGGCTTTTCCCGATCGCCGCCTGTATGGGGATGAAGTGATCTGGGGGGAGGAAGAAACGGGGGTGTTCTACACCTCGCACCGGCTGACGCACATGGGCCGCAACAGTGGCCACAGCAGCTTTGGCCCGCCCACCGGTCGCCAGGTGCGCTACATGGCCATCGCCGATTGCGTGGTGCGCGAAAATCGCATCGTGGAGGAGTGGCTGGCGCGGGACAACCTCACCCTGGTGCGGCAGTTGGGCTTCGATCCGCTGGCGCTGGCCAGGACGCTGGCCGCGGCCGAGGCCGCGACAGGCTTGCGCGTGGAGGCGCCGGGGGAGATCGAGCGCGCGCGCGGCCAGGAGCCGCCGCTGCCGTTGCCGCCGGCCGCGGCAACGTTCGAGATCGAGCCATTTATCCGTGGGTGTTTGCATGAGGTGTGGAACTGGCGGCTGTTGAACAAAGTAGCGACCTATTACGCGCCCCATTACGTCGGCGAATTGCCATCAGGGCGCCGGTTGGCAGGGCGGGGCGATCTGCGGGCGTTTGTGTTGTCGATGTTGGCGGCGCTGCCCAATGCGGCTCTGCAGGTGCAGCATGTCTGCGCGTTGGCCGAGGGGCCGGAAGCGTATCGCACGGCGACCCGCTGGCTGTTGCAGGGGGATCATACCGGTTATGGCATCTACGGCGCGCCCACAGGCAAGCGCGTGACTATTCTGGGCATGTCGCATCACCTGGTGCGGGCAGGTCAGATCGTGCAGGAATGGACGGTTTTCGATGAATTTGCCGTACTTAAGCGTCTTTTTACATCGGACTCTTGAATACAAGGAGGTGTATCGATCTATAGAAAAAAAGTAGTAAATTAATTCTATCTTTGCTCAACTTTCTCATCACTCCTGGAGGAGAATCAGAATGTTCACACAAAAACACTCTTTATTGCTGATTGTTGTTCTGGCCGCGGCTCTGTTGCTGATCGCGGCTTGCGCCAGCCCCACGCCGGAGGTGATCACCGTTGTGCAAACCGTCGAAGTCGAGAAACAGGTGAAAGTAGTCGAGACGGTAGAGGTGGTGAAAGAGGTGGTGGCCACGGTGGAGGTGGTGAAAGAGGTGGTGAAAGAGGTGGAGGTGATCGTCGATCCGACCGAGTGCAATCTCGACGCCCCTGCCTCGCCCGTCGAACTCAACATGATCGGCTGGTCCTTCCCCATCACCGATTTCTACGCCGAGGAGTTGGAGAAGTGCAACCGCATCGCGAACCTGACCGTGAATACCAACCTGTTGGCCTCAGCGGATGCGCAGGAGCAGGTGCGGCTGGCCCTTTCGGCGGGCGGCAATTCGCCCTACGACATCGTCCACGGCGCCAACGCGCAGGTGGGCGAATGGGCCGGCGCGGGTTGGATGTTGCCGTTGAATGACCTGATCGAGAAATATCGGCAGCAATACGATCTGGACGATATCCCGGCCAAGGCCTGGGAAGGAGTCACGATCGATGGCCAGATCTATGGCGTGCCGATCGTGGGCAATACCCTGCACCTGATCTACCGCAAGGATGTGTTCGACGCGCTGGGCCTGGCCGCGCCCGATACCTATGATGAGGTGATCGAGGTGTGCAATGCCATCGGCCTGGACAATCCCGACTGGGATATGCCCTTCACCATCAATCTGTCCGCCGGCTGGTCCTGGGAGACTGAATTCTTCCAGATGCTGCGCGCCTTTGGCGGCGACTACCTGGACGAGAAGAATATGCCTGCCTTCAACGGTGCAGAAGGCGTCCAGGCTGTCGAGAAGCTGATCGAAATCGCCAACGCCTGCATGGGCGTCGATGGCTACTCGTTTGCTCTCAACGACCAGGAAGTGGCCATGCAACAGGGCACCCTGCCGGCCACCAACATGTGGGCCAGCCGCGCCGCCAACATGAGCAAGCCAGAGCGTACCGATCTGGGGGATGTCATTGCCTACGCCCCGGCCCCGCGCGCCGTTCCCGGCGGCCCGCGCGCTGGATCGGCCTGGAACGACTTTTACATGATCCCGGCCAACACAACCCATGACCCCGATCTGATCTTCCGCGTGATCATGGAAGCGTCGGACGCCCGCAGCCAGCGCGAGGCTGCGGAAGTGGGCATGACCACCCGCCTCTCCGCCAATTCCTATGGCGGGCCCTACCTGGCCGCCGCCAACCAGACCATCGCCGAAGGCATTGGCATCTACGATAAGAATCGGGCGGTCGGCATCGCCCGCTCCAAGCTGGGTCAGTTCCTGCCCCTGGCGGGCACAGGCGAGATGACCGCGCAAGAAGCACTCGACGCCGCGGCCAACGCCTACATCGAAGAAGCAACCGCCCAAGGTTTCATCGGCGGTTAACCGTTGCTATCTGCAGGATGGCGCCGGAACAGCGCCATCCTGCAGCCGCGCGCCGGCTTCTGGCTGGCGCAAGCAGAAGGAGGTGAATGATGAACCGCCGTACTTTTTTCCGGTTTACTGCGCCTAGTATCATCGTGATGACGCTGCTGATGGTTGTACCCGTGATTATGGCGATCTGGCTAGGAATGCATTTTATGACTTATGCCAACATAAAAGAGCCGCAATTCATCGGTCTACGAAATTATATTGATATTTTGCAAGATGCAAGATTTTGGCAATCCTTTCGATTTACCGCGCTCTACACGGGTATCGTAGTGCCTGCTACTATCTTTGTGGGTTTTTCGATTGCTTTGCTGTTGGATCAGGTTTCGCGATTCACCCGTGGCATCTATCTCTCCATCTTTCTGCTGCCTTTCGTCATTGTGCCCATCGTCGGCACCCTGATGTTCAAGCAGTTGTTCGAGCCGTCGGGACTTTTCACCTGGATCTATCAAACGATCCTGGACACGCGCTTCCGGTACAACGAGGCTACCGTGAAGGCGCTGATCATCATCTACGGCATCTGGCATGTGGCGCCGTTTGCGCTGGTGACCTATTTCGCCGGCTTGCAGACCCTGTCGCAGGATCAGATCGAAGCCGCCTCGATTGACGGGGCCACGCGCCTGCAAAAGATTCGCCACATCGTCATCCCCCATGTGCGTTCGCTGACGATCCTGATTCTGTTGATCTCGATTATGGATGCTTACCGCGTCTTCGATAGCGTCTTTGTGCTTTCGGAGATGAATCCGATCTACAAAGCTGATACAGTCATGACCTACACTTTTAAGACAGCAGTCACCGTGCAGCGTTTGGGAAAGGCCAATGCCATGGCAATTATTACGGTTATTGGCATTATGATCGTTCTGATCCCAAATCTGATTCAGTCGTACAAACAACAGATTGAGGAGCGTTAATCATGGAAAAGGTCAAGAGTCCGCTTGGACGGACAGGAATTCATTTGACGCTGATACTGTTTGCGATCTACAGCATCCTCCCCTTTTACTGGACTACGATGCAGTCTTTTAAGACCCTGAAGGATGCCAATGCGCGCACGCCGAAGTTCATCTTCACGCCCACCTGGGAGAATTATCGCGATCTGTGGCTACGCTCTACGCCGGAAAATGGCGCGACTATTGCCTTTTTCCTGTTGGCGGCGTTGGTGATCCTGTTCTGTCTGCTTCTCTTCGCCAGATACATCCCTGTGCGCAGCAGCGTGGTCTACGCGATCGTAGGGCTGGGGTTTGTCGGGCTGCTGTGGGCCATCCCGCGACTGGTGGATACGGCCAAGTTCTATGATTAGAGTCGTTGCTGAATAGCGGAGGAGGATAGAGTTCCCCTACCCCAGCGAGTTGTTATGCGGCCGCAGCCCGAAGCACTCGTTTCTGGATGCGAG
>JAANMX010002697.1_pt1 | contig 17060 bp, 13 predicted proteins | sample 7279681 | NCBI WGS metagenome assembly JAANMX01 (sample SAMN14094542, study PRJNA606508) | bioreactor metagenome | isolation source: A lab-scale SPAN reactor treating ammonium-rich wastewater day 351 | place: Ireland: Galway | collected 2018-01-01
CCAGTATGCGCCCTCGCTGTTCCGCCAATTAAAGATCCGCATCGATGCGGATCGCCGGCCCGGCAGGTTCCTTTTGACGGGCTCCCAGACCTTTCCTCTCATCCAGGGAATCTCCGAAAGCCTGGCCGGGCGCTGCGCCGTGCTTGAAATGCACTCGCTTTCCTTTTCGGAGGTCTCGGCGAGCTTCCCCGAATTTCCCGACCAAAGATATCTCGTGCAGGGCGGCTACCCCGAGCTCTACAGCGGGAACATCCTCAAGCCAGGCGACTGGTACTCCTCTTATTTGGCAACCTACCTTGAAAGGGACGTGCGAAATTTAAAAAACGTCGGCGACCTGCGCGACTTCGAGAGGCTGCTGCGCGCCGCCGCGATTCGAACGGGACAATTGCTCTCCTACTCCGACTTGGCGCGGGATGTCGGCGTTTCGCCCAACACGGCCAAGCAATGGATTTCGGTGCTGGAGGCCTCCGGCCAGATTTTCCTTTTGGAGCCCTATCACCGCAGCTTGGGAAAGCGCCTGGTCAAGTCGCCGAAATTATATTTCATGGATACGGGCCTCGCGGCCTTTCTTGTCGGGGCCCAAACCTGGGAAGAGCTGCAACGCTCGCCCTTGGTCGGCGCCTTTTGGGAGAACCACGTATTGGCGCAGTTGCTGAGGCACTTCCACGATCGAGCCGAACGCCCGCCGATTTGGTTTTGGAGGACCGGATACGGAGAGGAAGTGGATTTCCTGATTGAAAAGGCCGGCCGTTTCATCGCGATCGAATGTAAGCTCAGCGAAAATCCGCGCGAGGGCGCCCTAAAGGGGTTCATGGCTCTCCAGACCTTTTACAAGGGAAATACCATCGAAAAAGGGCTCGTTGCTTGCCGCACTCCCCACCCCTTCAAATTCGCCGAAAACAACTATTGGGCGATCCCGGGAAGCGAGATCGAGAAGTTCCTGGAATAAGCAGCCCTTGACCCCAATGCCCCTCGGCAGCTAGTCGTTAGGGCTTATGGAGCCTCAGGCGATTATCGTTAAGGGTGCCCGCCAGCACAATCTCAAGAACATCGACGTCCACATCCCGCGCAACCGGCTGGTGGTGATCACCGGCCTCTCCGGCTCGGGCAAGTCCTCGCTCGCCTTCGACACCCTCTACGCCGAGGGGCAGCGCCGATACGTCGAGTCGCTCTCCGCCTACGCGCGGCAGTTCCTCGAGCAGATGGGCAAGCCCGACGTCGACACCATCGAGGGCCTCTCGCCCGCCATCTCCATCGAGCAGAAGACGATCAGCCACAACCCGCGCTCCACGGTCGGCACCGTCACCGAGATCTACGACTACTTCCGCCTGCTCTTCGCCCGGGTCGGCACCCCCACCTGCTACCAGTGCGGGAAGGAGATCCGCGCCCAGACCGTCACCCAGATGGTCGATCACTTGATGAAGCTGCCGGATGGCACCAAGATGCACCTGCTGGCCCCGCTGATCCGCGGCCGCAAGGGCGAGTACGGGCAGATGCTGCAGGGGCTGCGCGGCAAGGGCTTCGTGCGCGTCAAGATCGACGGGCAGACCTACCTGCTGGAAGAGATCCCCGCGCTGGACAAAAAGAAGAAGCACGATATCGACCTCTTCGTCGACCGCCTGGTGGTCAACGCGGGCGTGAAGACCCGGCTCGCGGACTCGCTGGAGACCGCGCTCAAGTTCGGGGAAGGCATCGCGAAGGTGGAATTCCTCCCGGAAGGCGCGAAGCCCGCGGCCGCGCCGCTCCTGTTCAGCGAGAAGTTCGCCTGCATCGACTGCGGGATCAGCTTCGCCGAGATCTCGCCGCGCCTGTTCAGCTTCAACAACCCCTTCGGCGCCTGCCCGGAGTGCAAGGGGCTGGGCAGCAAGATGTTCTTCGACCCGACCCTGGTCGTGCCCAACCCGCATCTCACGATCGAGGAAGGCGCGGTCGCGCCCTGGTATTCGAAGACCTCGACCTATTACCCCAACATCCTGAACGCCGTCGCCCAGCACTTCAAGTTCCGCACCGACATCCCTTACGAGAGGCTCGCCAAAAAACACCAGGACATCGTGATGAACGGCGCGGGCGACGAGGAGGTCCGCTTCACCTACGAGCGCAACGGCCGCAAGCAGCACTACACGGCGACCTTCGAGGGCGTGCTGGCCAACCTGAAGCGCCGCTACGGCGAGACCGACAGCGACTGGATGCGCCAGGAGCTCGAGAAGTACATGGCCTTCCAGGACTGCGAGCTCTGCGGCGGGAGCCGCCTGAAAAAGGAAGCCACCGCGGTGAAGATCGACGGCAAGGCGATTCACCAGATCACCTCGCTCTCGGTCAAGCAGTGCCTGGAGACGCTGGGAAAGCTGAAACTGGGCAAGAAGGAGATGCAGATCGCCGAGCGCATCTTAAAAGAGCTGAACGAGCGCCTCACCTTCCTGCACAACGTCGGGCTCGACTACCTGTCGCTGGACCGCCGCAGCGGCACCCTCTCCGGCGGCGAGGGCCAGCGTATCCGGCTGGCAACCCAGATCGGGTCTTCCCTGGTCGGGGTGCTCTACATCCTCGACGAGCCCAGCATCGGCCTGCACCAGCGCGACAACACCAAGCTCTTGGAGACCCTCAAGCGCCTGCGCGACCTGGGCAACACGGTGCTCGTCGTCGAGCACGACGAAGAGACCATCCTCGAGTCCGACTACGTCATCGACATGGGCCCCGGGGCCGGCGTCGAGGGCGGCTATCTGGTCGCCCACGGCACGCCGTCTCAGATCATGGCGGATCCGGCCTCGGTGACGGGGGAGTTTCTTTGCGGAAAAAAATCGATCCCGCTTCCCGAACAACGCCGCAAGGGCAGCGGCGAAAAGTTGAGCATCCTCGGCTGCTCGGCCAACAACCTCAAGAACTTGAACGTCGACATCCCGCTGGGCACCCTGACCTGCATCACGGGCGTCTCCGGCTCCGGCAAGTCGACGCTGATCAACGACACCCTCTACAAGGCCCTGGCGCAGAAGCTGAACCAGAGCCGCGAGGTCCCCGGCAAATACAAGGAATTGAAGGGCCTCGAGCATATCGACAAGGTCATCAACATCGACCAGACCCCGATCGGCCGCACCCCGCGCAGCAACCCGGCGACCTACACGGGGCTCTTCACGTTGATCCGCGACCTCTTCGCGGAGCTGAACGAGTCGAAGATGCGCGGCTACAAGCCGGGCCGCTTCTCCTTCAACGTGAAGGGCGGGCGCTGCGAGGCCTGCGAGGGCGACGGGATGATCAAGATCGAGATGCACTTTCTGCCCGACATCTACGTCGAGTGCGAGGAGTGCAAGGGCCTGCGCTACAACCGCGAGACCCTCGAGGTGCAGTACAAGGGCAAATCCATCGCCGAGGTCCTCAAGATGTCGGCCGCGCAGGGCATGGAGTTCTTCGCCAACATCCCGACGGTCAAGCGCAAGCTCAAGACCCTGGTCGACGTGGGCTTAGGCTACATCGAGCTGGGACAGTCGGCCACGACCCTCTCCGGCGGCGAGGCCCAGCGCATCAAACTCTCCCGCGAACTGAGCAAGGTCTCGACGGGCCGCACCTTCTATATTTTGGACGAGCCCACCACCGGCCTGCACTTCGCCGACATCCATTGTCTGTTGGAAGTGCTCCAACGCCTCGTAGAAGGCGGCAATACGGCGGTGGTGATCGAGCACAACCTCGACGTCATCAAGACCTCCGACCACCTCATCGACCTGGGCCCCGAGGGCGGCGACGAGGGCGGCACGATTGTGGCCACCGGCACGCCGGAGCAGATCGCGGCCAATCCAAAAAGCTACACCGGGCAGTACCTTAAGAAGGTATTGGAGAAAGAGTCCTCTCGAAAAAACGGAAAGCGAAGCCGGGCCGCGGGTTAAAACGGAGCGCCGGTCAAACTCCCTTGTGACGATTGCGATCTACTAGGGCTCAATGCCACCCCGCGCCATCCCTGGCATCATGGGGCCCCCAAACCACCGAGCGGAGCGTCGGAACCTTTGTCTGCTTCTTGAAATCGTCGGCGAACTCGTGCGCCGCCCCGAAGATCAGGGCCGCCTTCGCTCCGGGGTCTTTTTCCAGCAGGTTCAGGACCTCCCGCACGGCCATGGTCTCGCGGGCGGCGAAGACCTCCGGGACGTTTTTCTCCAATTGGATGATCCAACCCAGGTCCTTCACCGCCTCGTCGGGAGCCAAGGCCTCACGGCCGGTTCCTTGAACAAGACGGCGATAATTTTCCTCGGCCTCCTCGCGGGTCCAGGTCTTGTGGAGGAATACCTCGTCGCGAAGCGCGGCATAGATCATGCCCGCCCCCTCTTCCAACAATAGTTTGCGTTGGCTCATGCTGAGCTCCCGCGGAACCCCCGCGGGAAATACGTTGCGAATCAACTGAAAGGGCGCGGGACGCGGCTGGAATTTGGAGCGCGGCGGATAGTCTTCGGTCAGGGATTCCAAAAAGACGTGATTGGGCCTCTCCCTCTCGAGCTCGTCCAGGATGTGCAGCTGGTAATCGACGACCTCGCGCGTTTCTTGAGATGTCAGGCCGGGGAAATCATGTAGTTGCCGGATATAGAGGACCCTTCCCACGGAGTCGTTTCCGTTGATCTCCAATTTTTCCCGCCGAACCCACTGCGCAACTCCTTGCCGGCTTTCCTCGGGCCTCGAGCTGCAGGCAGTCAACAACCCCAGAGATGTGGAGAGGGCGAAGCGGCGGGGCAGGGGCGCCAGGCCGCTTAGGCCGCGCTGCAGCTGAGAGGCCGCGCTCAGCGCCCAAGGACCGAGACGGCTCGCGCCGATCCTCAAAAAAACGCCTCCCGCCGCCATGGGAAGCCAAAGCTTTGGATCGGCCAAACTTCGGGCGCCGTCCGCCAACCAATGCTCCGCACGCAGGCCCCACGGCGCCTCGCGCCCCAAAAGATGTTGCCGGGAGCGCCTTTGGACGGAAGGCGTCGTGCTGTCGCTGAGCTTGATATAGAGGGAGCGCGCCGTTTCGCCGAATCCGGCCGACTCCAAACGATGCGCGAAGCCCAAAAGGCCCCGATCGCGCAATTCGGGATCGGTCTCTCGGAGCAGAGATTGGTATTCCGCGTTTAAGGCCGTCGATCGGACGCCTAGCAGCGAGGCGTTTGTCTTCATGTAACCCCGTTAAGCCCTATTCGTGTGGAGACAGGCTGGTATCGGCCCGCCAACCCAAAGGTTGCCGGGCGCTTGCCTTTGCCGGCCACGCGGTCTAAGGCCCAGACAGACCGGAAGGGGGGACCATGACCGTTCCAAAGACTGCGCGTTTCTTTTTATACCTGTTGCCGATCTTGCTCGCCTCGGCCTGCGGCTCGGGAGGCGGCTCCGGTGGAGCCCAGACCCAGAATACCGGGGGCTCCGGGGCCGCCAACGGCGGCGGCAGCCTGGGCGACTGCGCCATATTCCCCTCGGACAATCCCTGGAATCGCGACGTCTCCCAGGACCCCGTCGACCCCAACTCCGACGCCTACATCGCCCGCATGAACGGCGACTCCGAAAACCTCCACCCCGATTTCGGCAGCAACCCCGACTACGGCATCCCCTACACGACGGTGAAGGGCGACCAGCCCAAGGTCCCGGTCTCCTTCAGCGAGGCCGACGAGAGCGACCCCGGGCCCTATCCCATTCCCCCCAACGCCCCGGTCGAGGCCGGGGGCGACCGGCATGTCTTGGTCTTGGATACGGACAGCTGCATTCTGTACGAAATGTTTGCGGCCGAGTATGTCGGGCCGGGTTGGGAGGCCTTTTCCGGGGCTATTTTTAACTTGAATTCCAATGCCTTACGTCCTGACACCTGGACCTCGGCCGACGCCGCCGGACTGCCCATCCTGCCGGGTCTGGTCCGCTACGACGAGGCCGTCACCCAGGGGGAAATCCGGCATGCCCTCCGCTTTACGGTCGCCTCGACCCAACAGGCCTTCATCCACCCTGCCACCCACCAGGCCGGGGACACCACGGATCCGGACGCGCCGCCCATGGGCCTGAGGGTCCGGCTGAAGGCCGATTTCGACACCTCGGGCTTCACCGGGGCCTCGCGGGTGGTGCTGGAGGCGCTCAAAAAATACGGGATGTTCGTGGCCGACAACGGCAGCGACTGGTTTATCTCGGGGGCCACCGACGCCCGTTGGGACGACGAGGACCTCGAGCAGCTCAAGACAGTCCCCGGAAACGCCTTCGAGGTGGTCCAAACCGGGCCCCTGCATTACTAATTGCCAGGTTTTTGGACTCATGATAGTTTTTACATTGCATTCTGACCCTAATGAGTTGCTGGATTGGCAGTCGACCCACCTGTTTTTCGGGCCTACCGTTTCTTTCCTAGCCCCATTCAGAGAAAGATGCCGAACCAAAACCCCTTTTTTCACAAAGGAGCTCTCTAATGAGCAAGAAACTCTATGTGGGCAGTCTTCCCTACTCGGTCGACGACGCTCAATTGAATGAACTGGCCGCCCCCTATGGCGCGGTCCTTTCCGCGAAGGTCATCAAAGACAAATTTTCGGGCCAATCCAAAGGCTTCGGTTTCGTCGAGATGGAAAACGACGGCGAGGCCGAGGCGGCGATCAACGCCCTGAACGGCAAAGATGTCGGCGGACGCACCCTGAAGGTCAACGAAGCCCGCCCCATGGCCCCCCGCAGCGGCGGCGGTGGCGGTGGTTTCGGCGGCGGTGGCGGGGGCGGCGGCGGTGGCCGGCGCTTCGGCGGTGGTGGGGGCGGCGGTGGCGGCGGTCGCGATCGCGGTTCCCGCGGCGGCGGTGGCGGCGGTCGCTGGTAAGCCCTGACGCGTTTTTTCAAAACCCGTCCCGTTCCCCGGGGCGGGTTTTTTTATGTCTTGAACCAATACCATGCTGATCCTCTTCGTCCTCGTCATCCTCGCCTATGGGCTCCTGGCCTATTTCTTCCTGCCATTGTTCTGGCGGCACTATGCCGCGCAGCCCGCGATGTCCGCCTCGCCCGCCGTGACGCGCACCAAGGAAGGACTGCCGGGCGACCCGCTCAACGTCGGACTGATCGGGGACGAGGTCGAGCTCCAGCAGGCCCTCGCCGCGGCGGAATGGCTCCCCGCCGATCCCCTGCGCCTGCAAAGCCTCTGGGGCATGGCGGAGACGCTGGCCCTGAAAAAGCCCTATCCTCAGGCCCCCATCAGCCACCTCTATCTCTTCGACCGCAAAGAAGACCTGGCCTTCGAGAAGGTGGCGGGCCGCACCTTGAAGCGGCGCCACCACGTCCGTTTCTGGCGCGCCGACGCGCTGGGGATCCCCGGCCGTCCCTTCTGGATCGGCGCCGCGACCTTCGACGTCGGCATCGGGTTCAGCCATTACACGGGTCAGATCCTCCACCACATCGCCCCCGACGTGGACGCCGAGCGGGACCGCCTGATGGCGGATCTGCAGGCGGCGGGGCGACTCGAATCCCGGCATTCCGTATCCGGCATCGGCCCCACGCTGAACGGGCGCAACGGGGAAGGAGACTGGTATTACTCCGACGGCGACGTGGCCATCGGCGTCCTGGGGAAGGTCTCGGAAACGGAGACCGGCGGGCCCCGCCTCGCGTCCCCGCCCGCCGCCGTCGCCGTGAAAAACCGCCTCTGGACGGGCCTTCGCCGCCTTCTCTCCAAGGTCGCCGGCAAGGGCCGCCGCGACTAATTTTCCTTGCGTCGGAAGGGGGGTTTTTGGATAAGGGACGCGGTTCGACCTCGGAACAAAGGGAAGAATATATGAGAATTTTGATCACGGGCGCCGGCGGTTTGGTGGGCACCGCGCTCAGCGCGCGCCTTAGCGCCCAAGGCCACAGCATTAGCCGCCTCGTCCGGCGCCCGGCTAACGCCTCGCGCGGCGAGGCCTACTGGAACCCCGAGGGCGGCAGCGTCGACAAGACCGGCCTCGCGGATTTGAAGCCCGAAGTGGTCGTCCACCTCGCGGGCGAGAACATCGCCTCCGGCCGCTGGAACGAAACCCGCAAGCGCAAGATCCGCGACAGCCGCGTCAATGGCACCCGCGCCCTGGCCGACGCACTGGCCCACCTCGAGAACAAACCCAAGGCCTTGATCTGCGCCTCGGCCGTCGGCTTCTACGGTTCGCGGGGCGACGAACCCCTCACCGAGGCCAGCCCTCCGGGCGAGGGTTTCTTGGCCGAGGTCTGCCAGGCCTGGGAAGAGGGCTCCGAGCTCGCGGCCAAAGCCGGCATCCGGACCGTCAACCTCCGGATCGGCGTGATTCTCAGTCCCGAGGGCGGGGCGCTCAAAAAAATGCTGTTGCCTTTCAAGCTCGGACTGGGCGGCGTCATCGGCAGCGGTCAACAGTATTGGAGCTGGATCGCCTTGGACGACGTCGTCAACGCCTTCGACTTCGCCATCCAAAACGAGACCCTGCGCGGCCCGGTCAACGTCGTCGCCCCGGACCCCGTCACCAACAAAGAATTTACCAAGACCCTGGGACGGGTGCTGTGGCGCCCGACCTGCTTCCCCCTGCCCGCCTCCACCGCGCGGATGCTGATCGGCGAGATGGCCGACGCGCTCCTGCTGTCCAGCGCCCGCGCCGTGCCGGCGAAGTTGGAGAAGGCGGGGTTTAAGTTTCAGTATCCGGGGTTGAAAGAGGCCCTGAAGCACCTGTTGAAATAATTACCGACGCCGTTCGCGAACGGCCCCTACGGACGTGGCACAGCAGCTCAACCCCATCGAACAAACTCACCGCCGCCTGACCGCGGCCGGCAAGCGGATCCTCCGCCTCTACGCCGGCAATCCCAACGACCAAGGCTTCCACTTCCCGGGCGAAATTCTCGAAAGGGCATATCGCGATTACTTCCGACGACAGGACTACCGCCCCCACCCCAAGGGCCTGCCGCAGGCCCGAGAGGCCATCGCGGGCTATTATGCCCGGCAGGGCGCCGCGTTGGACCCCGAACACCTGATCCTCACCTCCGGCACCAGCGAGTCCTTCTTCCACCTCTTCTCGCTGCTCGCCGGTCCGGGCGACAACCTGCTCGCGCCCGTTCCGGCCTATCCGCTCTTCGACGCCATCGCCGAGCTGGCCCGGGTGGAGCTGCGTCACTACGCCCTGCGCGAGGACCGCGCCTGGGGCATCGACTTCGAAGACCTCGAGCGCCGCGCCGACGCCCGCAGCCGCGCCGTGATCCTAGTCTCGCCCAACAACCCCACGGGCGCCGTCGCCTCGCGCGAAGAGGTCGCTCGGCTGGTCGCCTGGGCCGACGCCAAAGACCTCCCGCTGATCTGCGACGAGGTCTTTTCCGAATTTTACTTCGGCCCGGCCTCTTTCCCCCGGCCCATGGCCCTGCAAAGACCCAAACTCTGCTTCACCCTGAACGGCCTCTCCAAGATGTTCGCCCTCCCCGGCCTCAAGCTCAGCTGGATCGCGCTGAGCGGCGAGGCCGCGCGGGTCGCGCCGGCCTTGGACCGCCTCGAGACGATCGCGGACACCTTCCTTTCCTGTCACATTCCCATTCAAGAGGCCCTGCCGGCTCTCTTCGCCGAGGGCGCGCCTTTCCTGGCGGATTACCGCCGCGAGGTCCGCCGTCGCCGCGACCTGGCCGTCGCCTTGTTGCAGGAGGAATCGGCCCTGCGCTTCGTCCCGCCCCAGGGCGGCTTCTATCTCACCCTATCGGTGGCCAAGGAGATGCCCTTCGACGAAGAAGGCTTCGTGATCCGCCTAATGGAGGAAGAAGGCGTCTTCCTCCACCCCGGCTACTTCTACGACGACGAGTCCGGGACCCACCTCGTCCTCTCCTTCCTCGCCCAAGAGCCCGAGCTGCGCGCCGGCATCGCGGCCCTGCGGCGTTTTATCCACAAACACTGAAAAGACGCAGGTTTTTTCGAAAATCCCGGGAAATATGGCGTTGACGCCCCCCGGTAAATTGCCTAGTCCTAGGCGCAGGAGATCCCGTTCATGGAGACCCTGTCCTCTCCTCCCCCCAAAGTGACGCTTGAGGCCGTCATCCGCGATCCCTACGACCTTGCGGTCGCGACCGCGCGCACCTGCTACTCGGCCAAGGGGGTGATCCGGGTGCCCGACGTCAATAAAGACGAGAAGGCCCGCGCCCTGCGCGACAAGATCGCCGCCAGCACCCGCGAGGCCGGCCACCTGACCACGCGGCAGCACGCCCACTTCGTCTTCTCGATGGAAAACGTCTCGCGGCAGTTCATCTGGTCCTTCCTGCACTCGCACCCCTATTACAACAGCGAGCAGGTCTCGCAGCGCTACGTCAAGGTCGCGCGCGGCCGCTACACCGTCCCGCCGACGGACGAGGCCCAGCAGCGCGTCTACGAAGGCGCCGTCGCCGCGCAGATGGCGGATTACGAGAAACTGATCGAGCTGCTCTTGCCCCGCGTGCAGGAGGAGTATTTCCAGATCTTCCCGGTCCGGCGAAAGTACCTCGACCGCTACGAGCCGGTCCTGAAGAAAAAGGCCTACGAGGTCGCGCGCTACGTCCTGCCGGTGGCGACCCACGCCTACCTCTATCACACGGTCTCCGCCTTGACGCTGATGCGCTACCATCGCCTGATGGACTGCTACGACACGCCCTGGGAGCAGCGTCAGGTCGTCGCGCAGATGGTCGAGGCCGTCCTCGAGCTCGACCCCGAGTTCGCCCGCGAGCTCTCCGACCCGTTGCCGCCGGAGCAGACGCCGGAGTACCGCTGGATGCAGTCCTTCCAAGACAAGGCGCCGGTGCACGAAAATTATTTGCGCGAGTTCGACGCCTCGCTCGAGGGCCGCTATGCCGCCTTGGTCGACTACAAGGCGCACGCCCCGCAGACCCTCGCGCAGTCGGTGCGCTCGGTCCTGGGCGTGACCCGCGCCCAGCTCGGCGACGAGCAGGCCATCGAGGCCGTCTTGAATCCCGCGCAAAACCGCTTCTTGGCCGACACGCTCAACGTCAACACCCTCTCCAAGCTTTCGCGGACGCTGTTCCACGTGCACTACACCTTCCGCAAGAAGATCAGCCACACGGCCGACTCCCAGGACCAGCGCCACCGCATGACGCCGGCCTCGCGGCCCCTGCTCGAGGCGCACTACACCGGGCGCCCCGACTACATCGTCCCCCTGCTGGTCCGCGAAAACGAGGCCGCGCTCGAGCTCTACCGCGCCTCGATGGACGCGAGCTTCGCGGCGATCAACCGCCTGCTCGACATGGGCCTCAAAAAAGAATTCGCGCTCTACCTGCTCCCCAACGCCTTCCCGATCCGCTTCGAAGAATCGGGGGATCTGCTCAACCTGCACCACAAGTGGCACACCCGTGCGTGCTACACGGCGCAGGAGGAGATCTTCTACGCGACGATGGACGAGCTGAAGGCCGTGAAAAACGTGCATCCCTCCTTGGTACGCCACATCCTGGCCCCCTGTTACATCCGCAAGCACGCGGGCGTGAAGCCGATCTGCCCCGAGGGCGAGCGCTTCTGCGGGGTCAAGGTGTGGGAAAAAGAGATCGAAGATTACCGCCGGGTCTTGTGATTTTTTATCATGGAAAACGCCAAGGGCAACGCCAATAACCTCGTCGAGATCTCCTCAAAAAAATTCCTGCTCGGATGCCTCATCCTCGCGGTCGGCGTCTACTTTTTGGGCCGCCAAGTGGCACTGCCGCCCGGCCTGGTCGCGGCCGAGGTCTTCCTTACCGTGATCAGCCTCTTCGTCTTCGGTTCGATCCGCTACCGGATCGACAAGAACGCCGTCACCTACGGGGCGGGGCTGGTCATCTTCGCCACCTTCTGGAACCTCTGGTGGCCGAACTCCCACCTGCGCCGGGGCCTGCAAGCCGAGGGCGTCTCCGCGCTGACGGCCTTCCTCAAGCACTGGCTACTCAGCCTCCACGGCCTAAACGAGCTGATCCACGCCGACACCATGCTCTTCATCCTGGGCCTGACCCTCTTCGTCGCGGCCATCGCCCAGACCCGCCTGCTCGAGACGATCAGCTTCTCGGTCCTGCAAAAGAACCGCGGCAAGGTCGCGCCGACCATCGCCATCCTCACCGCCATCGTCGCCTTCGCCTCCGGCATCCTCGACGGCGTCTCGATGATCGGCCTGATGATCCGCGTCATGGTGCTCATCCTGTTTTTGGCGAAGGTGAAGGACGAGGCCGTGCTCTACGCGGTGATGGTTTCCACCATCGTGACCACGGTCTGCGGGATGTGGCTGGCCTACGGCGAGCCGCCCAACCTGATCATGAAGGCCAACCTCCACCCCCACTTGGACAACGCCTTCTTCCTGCGCTACTGCCTGCCGGTCGCGGTCGGCAGCTACCTGATCGTCTACTTCAACGTGCGCAAGCGCCTGAAGGGCAAGGTGGTCGACACGCAAAAGCTCGACATCCTCGACCTGCACACCGCCGACGTGCGCTTCCTGCAGGCCCTGCGGCACGGGCAGGTCCTGATCGCCGCCGAGTTCGTCGACTTCCACAAGGACGTCCTCGGCGACAAGCACCCCGCCGTCGATCGCCGCCTCCACGAGGGCGAGCCCTTGGGCGCGGCCTTGATCCGCGAGGGCATCCCGGCCGAGGCGCGCAAAAAATTGTTGGGCCTCTACGTCGCCGAAAACCTCGCCGAGGACCTGGACCTGCATTACCAGCACGAGGTCGCGGGGCATCACGACAGTAAGGACGCCAGCGCCCGCCACATCCAGGGCGTGCTGCGCTCGATGCGCCGGCAGCGCGTCAGGACCCAGTGGATCGGGGCCTTGGCCTTCATTCCCTTCGTCGCCTTCTTGGTATGGCACGCGATCGACCACGACTTCCCGCTGTTTTACGCCTCCTTCGCCGGCTTCGCGGTCGCCTTCGCGGGGATCTACCGCCTCACCCGGATGCGGCGCCTGGCCCTGCACGACGCCAAGCACGAGTACATAGAGTACCTCTTTTTGCTGCCGCTCTTCTTCTCGATCACCCTGCTGCAAAAGACCGGCTTCTTCGCCCAACTCTCCGAGCTCTTGCATGCCGGAATCAACTCGCTGGGCGTGGCGGCCCTCGCTTATCTCCAATTCACCGGCGCGGCCTTCCTTTCGGCCATCCTCGACAACAACATCGTCGCCGATTTCGCCAGCCGGGCCCTGCACGGGCTTGAGCTGGGCACCCTGTACCTCTTCGCCATGGCCCAGATCGCGGGCTACGCGGCGGGCGGCTGCTGGACCCACATCGGCTCGGCCCAGTCGGTGGTGGCCTATGCCTTCATCCGCCGGGAGGTCGACGGCGGCTTCACGCCTTTTGCCTGGATTAAGGCGATGACTCCGATTATTATCGAGATCTTCATACTGATGACGGCCGTCATTTACGGGGAGGCTTGGCTTTCGCATGGATGATCGCAGCCGTCCGGACAATCCAAACGAGGAGGAAACCATGTCGGCCAATTCCCGACGCGCCTTTCTGATGAGCCTGGTGATCCCATTCACCGTGAGCGCCTGCGGGCCCAAAAACGAGTCCGAACAGGTGGCCAAGCAGTTCATGGAGGCCTACTACGTCAAGATGGATACGAAGGCCGCCGCCGAGATGAGCAGCGGATTGGCCGCCGACAAGCTGAAACAGCAGCTGTCCCTGTTGCAAGGCGTGGCCCCCGATCCCGCCTCCGACAAGCCCCAGGTCGACGTGCGTCTGGCCAGCACCCCCCCCGCCGGCGCCGCCGACGAGGCGAGCTACATCTTCGAGGTGCACTCCAACGCCCAGGACATCGGCGGCCGCAAGGTCTTCGTGAAGGTCCGCCAAGAGGGTGGAAAGTGGCGGGTGAGCCAGTTCACCGAGGAATTCCAGGGGATACCGCAGGCCCCCTCACCCCCGGCGCCTTAGGCTAAAAATAAATTCTCGAAAAAAAACCCCGTTCCGATTTGGAACGGGGTTTTTATTTGCCGAAAGGCAAAACTATTTCTTCTTCTTGCCCTTCGTCGGGGCCTCGGCCGTGGCCGCGCTGGGCGCTGGCAAGAGGGCCTGGCCCGAGGGCTGGGCACCGAACATGCTGGAAAGCAGGGCGCCGGCGCGGGTCTTCACCTCGCCGCTGGGCGAGCTGCTGGCCAAGGCGTCCAGGCCGACCTTCACCTCGCTATCCTTGGGGTTGCTGCCGAAGAGCTCCATCCCCTTCAGGGCGTTGAGGTACTGCTCCGGATCCAGGCCCCCGGTCTTCACGTAAGACGCGGGTCCCGCGGGATAGGGAATGATCTGCTCGTTGTAGGTGAAGGCGATCATCTTCGCATGACCCACCGCCTGCTCTTCCTTGGTGGTGTAGAACAGGTGGACTTCGACGACGCTGCCCGGCTTAAACTGGTCCTTCAGTTTCTTGGGCAGGTACATCGGCAGCTTGATGCCGTTCATGAAGTGTTCCATGGTGATGTTGCGGTATTCGTTCTCGACCACTTCGATGGGGAGGATGTTCAGGCGCCAAAAATCCTTCCCTTTGCCTTCCTTCGACATGTCCTCCATGTTGACGTAGACACCGCGGAAGAAAAACTCGGGATTTTTGCCGCGATCGGGCGGGTCGACCGCGCCCCACTTCAAGAGGCGGTTCTCTTTGACCGTGGGCGCGTCGGGGTCGGAGGAGATCTTGGCGTTGTCGCCGGTCGCCGGAGCGGCCTTCACGGCCCCGGCCTTTTTCTTCGCGGCCAGGGCGTCGTGGAAGGACGCCGAGCCCGCCAGCAAGGCGCCGACCGCCAAAAAGGTTAAAGACTTTTTCCAAAGACTCATAGATTTTTCTCCTTTGAATTAAGCAACGACTGATGAAAGAAAGCTACGCGCCAGCCCCAACGCGAGGCCTAAAATGAAACCCCCTGAAATTCGCCTTTCTATACTTTGAGTTAGGGCCGGAGTCAAAGGACTTCCCGGGGTTCCGACGGCCGATTCCCGGGAAAAAAAGGGATTGCCTAGCGACGGGGCCGGTGATTAGGATCCCCCCGCTTTTGAACCCTTTCAGGAGTCACGACATGGGGAAGGTCCTCATCCTGCAAAACGCCCCGCTCTTCACCGCCGGCAGCTTCGAGGCCGAATTGAAGCGCCGCGAAATCCCTTACGAATACCGCAAGGTCTACGAGGGCGCCAAAACCCTCCCGGCCCCCGACCAGGCCAAGCACTACTCCGGCGTCATCGCCTTGGGCGGCCCTCTCAAGCTGAAGGTCGACCGCGCCGAACAGGTCGAATGGCTCAATAAAGAGCTGTCCTTCCTGCGCGCCTGCCTCGAGGCGCACCTCCCGGTGCTGGGCGTCGGCCAGGGCGGCAACCTGCTCTGCCAGGCCCAGGGCGGCTGGGTGGCCCGGGCGCCGCAGACCGAGATCGGCTGGATCACCGCCGAGATCTACCCCGACTACTCCCGCAACAGCGTGATCTACGGCGATGTCGAGGAGAAAAAAATCCCCGTCTTCTGTTGGTACGATACCTTCAACGGCTTCCCGCCGCAGGGCTACTGGTACGTCACCAGCCCCAACTGCCGCTACCAATCGACGGGCATCAACGGCAACTGCTACCTCTTCAACTTCCACCCCGAGGTCACCGAAGAGCTGGTCGCCTCCTGGGTCAAAGAATACGGCGGCGAGCTGCCCAACAAGGAATACGGCGCCAAGTTGCTCGAAGAGACCAAGGCCCACCAAGAATTCGCCTTGCGCCTCTCGCGCCGGATCATCCACGCCTTCGAGTCTTTCCTAAAATAGTCGCTTCGAATTTCCTTGGCGGGTTCAGGAATCTAGCGCAACGGGATAAGGAGCCCGGATGCGCAAAAACAAGATACAGTATGGACGATTGGCGGATGTGGAGCGGGAGGAGATCAGTCGGGCATTGGCTCGAGGGGAGAGCTTCTCCGAAATCGCCCGTCGACTGGGAAGGGCCCCCAGCTCAGTACAGCGAGAGGTCAGCCGAAACAGCGGGAAGAGCGGCTATAGGGCATATTCTGCGGGACGGCGAGCAACAGCGGCAGCTTCATCTCGCAAACAAGGGAAGCGGTTGTTAATTCAGCGGGTTCGGCTGCGGAAAGTTGTCGAAGAACTGTTGGAGTTGCGGTGGTCTCCGGAGCAGATTGCGCATTGTCTCAAGGTGCTGTATCCAGATGATGCAGATATGCAGATCTCCCATGAAGCCATCTACCAGTATATCTACGTTCTGCCGCGTGGAGAGCTGAAGAAGAGACTGGTCGCCGCGCTACGACAAGAGCGGGCGTGGCGGCGGAAGAAGCAGAAGTCTTCGGAGGTGGAGGAGAAACGTGGGAAGATAGCTGATATGCTGTCGATCGAGGAGCGTCCTGCAGACGTTGCGGATCGGTCGATTCCCGGACATTGGGAGGGGGATCTCATCCTCGGCAAGTACAAGCGGTCAGCCTTAGGGACCCTCGTTGAGCGAACGACGCGCATGACCTTTCTCGTGCCGCTGGGAGCGGAGAAGGATGCGGCGAACGTGCGGCTGGCATATGCAAAGCGGCTTCAGGCTCTTCCAAAAGAGTTAGCGAAGTCTCTAACCTACGATCAGGGAAAAGAAATGAGTGAGCATCGGAAATTCACAATTGATACCGGGATCACCGTCTACTTTGCCCACCCAGCGTCCCCTTGGGAGCGCGGAACGAACGAAAATACGAACGGGTTAATCCGGCAGTTTTTTCCGAAGGGAACTGATTTCACACAGGTGTCAGCAAAAGAGATCAGGCATGTGGAAAACCTGCTGAACGACAGACCACGAAAAACACTTCACTGGAAGACCCCAAATGAAGTCTTCAACCCACTCTTTTCTTTGCGTTAAATTCTTGAAACCGCCATTTAAAGATACTTTAGGTAATTGGGGGCTGTTGGTCGTGGCAGTTATTGTTGTTTCTCTCGAATCCGAATTATATAGGTTGAAAAATTGGAGTGAGGTAAGAATTGAAAAACTCGAAGAATTAATGGGGCAAGTCCAGAAAATAGTTGGGTGGCTCGAACATGATTCTTCGCTAATATTAGCTGAACAAGAGGCAAATATACTTTCAAAAATAAATTCCTTAGAGGAGGCTGTGGGGTTCAAAAAATAAATTTTAATAACAGACTATGAGAAAATCCGCGCTGAAAAGCAGCAAGGACAAATACCCTCCGACCCCTAAAAAAAATCTTTGCCTAATCATCTAT
>JAANMX010002698.1_pt1 | contig 17041 bp, 17 predicted proteins | sample 7279681 | NCBI WGS metagenome assembly JAANMX01 (sample SAMN14094542, study PRJNA606508) | bioreactor metagenome | isolation source: A lab-scale SPAN reactor treating ammonium-rich wastewater day 351 | place: Ireland: Galway | collected 2018-01-01
TTAGTTCGGAACGAAACGAACCTGAGGTTTCTTCTAACAAATATTTAGTAATACTTATAATGTTTACAAACACCGCTAATCTTACCATATGGTTTCCTGATAGAGAAAAAATATTAAATTTGCTTTATGGATTTACGTGACCAACTCAAGAACCTTTTCCCTGAACACGAAGAACAGGATTTCGAAATGCCTGCAGAAAATGCTGAAAAGTTTTTACAGAAAGAACCTTTGGTTTGCAAATTTGAAAAGAAGGGCAGAAATGGAAAACCTGTTACCTTAATTGAAGGATTTGAAGGAAGCGAAGAGGAATTAAAAAACATTTCCAAGAAAATAAAAACCACTTTGGGAATCGGCGGTTCTGCAAAGGACGGAATCATTGTAATCCAGGGAGATAACCGCGACAAAATCATGAAAATCCTTCAGGAAATGGGCTATAAAACGAAACGCGTTGGTGGATAGTTTCCCGCATTATTTTATCAGAACAAAAATTCTCCGTACCTTTAAATTCCTTTTTTACAAAGGGATTTTTTAATTTAAAACAAAAATAATATGCTTAATAAATTAGCGGCCTCCGAACTGGTTCTTAATCCGGACGGAAGTGTTTATCACCTGAACCTTTTACCTCAAGATCTTGCAGAAAAAATAATCCTTGTTGGTGATCCGGATCGCGTTCCGAAAGTTTCGAAGTATTTCGATAAGGTAGAAATCAAAAAAAATAAAAGAGAATTCTATACCCACACCGGAACTTTGCGCGGCGAGAGAATCACCGTAATGTCAACAGGAATCGGTACCGAAAACATCGATATCGTGATGAACGAGCTTGATGCATTGGTAAATATCGATCTTAAAGATAAAGAATTCAAAAGCGAACACAAAGCACTTCAGCTTTTCCGTTTAGGAACCTGTGGAAGCGTAAATCCTGATGTAGAAGTAGACAATATGCTCGTAACGCAGAACGTTGTTGGACTCGACGGATTACTGCATTTCTATCAGGATTATCAATTTGAAAACGAATTTTCGAAGAACTTTCTGGAGAAATTCCCTTACGAAAGAATAAAACCGATGCTCTACTTCTCTGACTGGGCTGAAGATATTTCTGAGTACTACAAAGACGCCAAATACCACGGAAATACCGCAACTTTCCCGGGCTTTTACGCACCACAGGGTAGACAGCTTCGCCTGAAAGCACTCGATGATCAGTTTCTGGAGACTTTAAATGATTTAGGCGTAACCAATTTTGAAATGGAAACTTCTGCAATTTATGGATTAGCGAAATTATTGGGCCATAAAGCATTAACCGTAAACGCTGTAATCGCCAACAGAAGACGCGGCGAATTTTCCGCAGATCATCAGGCTTCCGAAAAGAATATGATCGAATGGGTTTTGGAGAGAATTATTAAATAAAAATAAGTTAAAATCCGGCTGTTAAACAGCCGGATTTTTTTATCGGTTTCGAGCCCAGCAATTAATCAAATGATCATTCACCATTCCCGTAGCCTGCATGTGTGCATAAACAACAGTAGAGCCTAAAAACTTGAAGCCCCTTTTCTTTAAATCTATCGCCAAAGCATCAGAAATTTCTGTCGTAGCAGGAACTTCTTTTAATTCTGAAAATTGGTTAACGATTGGTTTTCCGCCGACAAAACTCCAGATATATTTGGAGAAAGTTCCGAACTCTTCCTGAACTTCCATAAATCTTTTCGCGTTATTAACTGTTGCTAAAATTTTCAGGCGGTTCCGGATGATTCCAGCATCCTGCATCAATTCTTCTGCCTTTTCATCGGTGTATTCTGCAATTTTTTCATAATTAAAATCATCAAAGGCATTTTTGAAATTCTCACGCTTTTTCAGAATTGTATACCATGAAAGTCCGGCCTGAAAGCTTTCGAGAACTAGAAATTGAAAAATAGTTTCGTCATCATAAACGGGCTTCCCCCATTCATTATCGTGGTAAGTTCTGTACAGATCATCTTTTTCGCACCAACCACACCGGATCTTTTCCATTTTATATATCGTTTTCTCAATATTCTGATAAAATTAATAGAAATATTTAATAAAACTTTATAAAACTTTTAACATACATTAATCTTAATCGGAATAATTGTTGGTAGTTAACATAATATCAAATTAAATTATTCACCAAATCATTAATTTAAAATTATTATTATGGACAGACAAGATTATAACAATGCAGAAAACGCTGTTAACAACGCAAAGTGGACCGTAAACGATTACGCAGACAGAGCTAAAGATTATATCCGCGAGCAGCGCGACAGAAACGAAACCCCAACTGCTGAAGGTTGGATGGAGCGTGCAAAAGATAATATTTCTGATGCATGGGAAGATACTAAAGATGCTGTTTCCGATGCGTGGGAGCAAACTAAAGACTGGACAGACGATGCAGTAGATAATGTAAAAGATGCTGGCGAAGACGTGAAAGCCGAATGGAATAAGAGCACCAACTAATCATAATTTCATATAGTTAAGAAAGAGAACCGCTAAAATGGTTCTCTTTTTCTATGCTTTAAGCAATAAATATTCTAAATTTGTTGCAATTAAATAGAACTATTATGTCATACGGATTACTTAAAGGTAAAAAGGGAATTATTTTCGGAGCGCTGAATGACCAGTCGATCGCCTGGAAAGTTGCAGAAAGATGCCATGAAGAAGGCGCAGAATTTATTCTTTCGAATGCACCAATTGCAATGAGAATGGGTGAGATTGATGAACTTGCCGCAAAAACAGGTTCGGATGTTATTCCTGCAGATGCAACTTCTGTAGAAGACCTGGAAAAACTTTTTGCCCATGCACAGGAAAAATTTGGTAAAATCGATTTTATTCTTCACTCAATCGGCATGTCGGTAAACATTAGAAAAGGAAAAGCGTATACAGACCTTAATTATGATTTCCTTGAAAAAGGTTGGGATGTATCATCTGTCTCTTTTCACAAAGTAATGAAAGCAGCCTGGGACAAAGATATTATGAACGAATGGGGATCAATCCTTGCGTTAACTTATATCGCTGCACAAAGAACTTTCCCGAATTATGGCGATATGGCCGATAACAAATCCTATCTTGAAAGTATTGCAAGAAGCTTCGGTTATTACTGGGGCGAAAGAAAAGTTCGTGTAAATACTATTTCGCAATCTCCTGTCATGACTAAAGCCGGTGCCGGCGTGAAAGGAATCAGCGGATTCTTCAACTTTGCCGACAGCATGTCGCCTCTTGGAAATGCCGATGCTATGGATTGCGCGAATTACTGTGTAAGTCTTTTCTCTGATCTTACCAGAAAAGTGACAATGCAGAATCTCTTCCACGACGGAGGTTTCAGCAATACCGGAGTTTCTCAGAAAATCGTAGATAAATTTGAAGATTTCGAAGGTTAATCCAAATTCAAAATAAAAAAGAAATCCGCCCTTTTACAGAGCGGATTTTTTTATCTTGAAATTTTCGGAATTACCGGTAAACTTTCGTTTCCGGAATCTGTTAGACTTTGTACAGCGAAAAGGAAATTATCTTTGGAATAGGGAATTGTTATTGAATTTTCTGTGCTGAAAATTTTCTCGGTCCATACCGAACTGGCGGTTTCCCTGATCAATATATGATAACCTTTGATCTTCCCGGAAGTCGGTTTCTCCCAACTCAGTTTTGTGGAATTTGAAAGTTCCTTTACATCCATTTTTACATTTTCAGGTTTTGAAGCAGACTTTGCAAGATTAGATAAAACTGCAACATTCACAGCCGTGTTCGTTTTCAGATAATCAAAATCCATGAACTCGATAAGGTCACCATACTTTTTATTGTTTTCGGTTCTTACATCCTGATGCTGATGATCGTAATTCTCGTAATAATCTGTTAACCGCACCGCTGTGAAACCGTGATTAACAAACGGTGTGTGATCTCCGCCACGTAAAAACCTGTCATTCCGGTAAATGAGTTTAATGTCGATATTCTTCACGTACTTTTCTCCGGTTTCTTTCACATAACGCGCAAGTTGGCGTGCTGGTCCGTCGTTTTCTAAACCTAAATTCCGAATCGCTGCTGCTGTTTTTTCGGTTTCAAAAGCAGATAAGCCTTCGCTAAAAACGCGCAACTTTGGTTTCCCCGCATTTTTTCCGGCATCGAAACGGTTATTACCGATCATATCGTTATTTAAAACCGCTTCCAAATTCCAGTTTTCTGCTTTAGCCTTGTCCGCTAACATTTTTGCTCCAAGAAGGCCCTGCTCTTCGCCACTTACCGCAACAAAAAGAATTGAAACGGGAAATTGCGATTTGCTTAAAACTCTTGCGCTTTCGATCACCGCTGCTACTCCGCTTCCGTCATCGTTTGCTCCAGGCGCAAAACTTTCGGCATCCATCACATCCGAAACGCGGGAATCCAGATGTCCGGAGATGATGATAACCCGCTTGTCCTTCGGATCGGTTCCTTTTAAAAACGCAATCGCATTCCCGAGATTCGTTTCTTTATTAATTCTTTTGCCGTCGGGTTTTAGATCCTGATGCTGAAGGTAAACTTCCATCCGCCCGTTTGAGTTCTTAACATAATGCCGGAATTTTGAAAGTACCCAGTTTCTTGCAGCTCCAATTCCCCGCTCTGGATCTGTGGTTGAACTCATCGTGTGGCGAGTGCCGAAACTTACGAGTTTTTCAATGTTAGCTTTAAGAGAATCTTTGTTGACCTGATTTACATATTGCGAAATTTCAGGATCATTTTTCGATTTTTGAGCACCTAATGTGAGGGACAGAAATACGATGGGCAGAACAAGGATTTTTCTCATTACAGTTTTTTTATTTCATTAATAAAGCCGGCAACAGTTTCGTCGGTGGTTGCCCAAGAGGTAATCAGTCGTATTGCAGACTTTTCATTGTCGATCTTCTTCCAGATATAAAAATCGAATTTTTCCGACAGCTCGTTAATTTGCTTCGAATTTAATACAGGGAAAATTTGATTTGTAAAAGTTTCAGAAAGAAAACCGCAGCCAATCTCTGAAAAAGCTTCCTTAATTTTCATCGCCTGCCGGTTAGCATACTCCGCTAACTCAAAATAGAGATTATCCTTCATCAGTTCCTGAAACTGAATCCCCAGAAGTCTTCCTTTTGCCAGCAACGCCCCTTTCTGCTTAAGATGAAAACCAAATTCATCTTGCAACGCTTGGTTTGTAATTACAATGGCCTCACCAATCAGTGCTCCGTTTTTTGTTCCTCCCAAATAAAAAACGTCGGTATATTTTGCAATTTCCGCAAGACTCATATCGCTGGTTTCCGCAGTAAGGGCATGACCAAGGCGTGCGCCATCCATAAAAAGAAACATGTTTTTAGTCTGACAGAATTCATAGAGTTCCCGGAGTTCTTCTTTCGAATAGATGGTGCCAATTTCTGTAGAATTCGAGATATAAACCATTTTCTGCTTGATCTGGTGGGGAACATTTTGGTGGATATCCAAAACACTCTGAATGTCTTCGGGCCTTAACTTCCCATCAGAAGTCAAAACACCATGAACTTTGTGTCCTGTTGCTTCAATGGCGCCAGACTCATTGGTAAAAACATGGCCCGTATGCGCCGAAACCACACTTTCATGAGGCCTCAAAAAAGCCGAAATCACCGTCAGGTTGGCCTGGGTTCCACCAGAAACGAAGTGGACGGATGCGTGTGTTGAATCACATTTGGTTTTGATGAGCTCCGCAGCGTTTAACGAAAATTCGTCTAATCCGTAGCCATTTTGCTGGCTGAGATTACTTTTGATAATTGCTTCTAGAATTCGGGGGTGCGCACCTTCAGCATAATCATTTTTAAAGGAATACTTCATTCTTTATTTAGAATCTTAATTAATTATTTCCGCTGGGTTCCACGGATATTGGATTATAAATGTATATAAAATGGGTGATTTCACCAATAAAAAACGGTAAAATCACCCGTTTAAAAAAAGATTAAATTTTCCACCTTTGTGAGAGCAAAATAAGAAGTAATAAAACTAATAACCATTTTACCTTCTTTAAACGTATTTCCGGAACTGCGTAAAAGTAGTAACGATCATATATTTAAATGTTAATCAGAAACGCGCAACTCTTGCGCGTTTTTTCTTTATACAATTTATTGTTAGATTTACAGACTCATTAATCTAACTTTATATGATATCACTTAGTGAAGAAAATTACCTGAAAGCTATCTTTCATTTAATTAATGAAGAAAACACTGTAACCATCAATGAAATCAGCAAGCTCCTTGATGTAAAAATGCCAAGTGTTAACAATATGATGAAGAAATTCGCTGACAGAAACTGGGTCGTTTACGAGAGTTATAAACCCCTGAAAATTACAGATTCCGGGAAAAAACAGGCAGCACTTATCGTAAGAAAGCACCGTTTAACGGAAATGTTTCTTGTCGAAAAAATGAATTTTGGGTGGGAAAATGTTCATGAAATTGCCGAACAGCTGGAACATATTCATTCGGAAACTTTCTTTGATAAAATGGACGAAATCCTAAACTACCCTAAATTTGATCCACACGGGGAACCGATTCCGGACAAAGAAGGAAATATCATCGCTCAGGATTTGAAAAAATTAAGCGAATGCAGTATTGGACAAAAAGTGATTTTCACTGCAGTGACAATTACAGACGATGACTTTCTCACTTTTCTAAATATAAAGAACCTCGAGTTGGGAAAGGAAATCGAGATCCTGGAGATCGAAAAGTTCGACAAATCCATGACCGTAAAAATCAGCGATACCTCTACGATATTAAGCAAAATAGTATGTGATAAGATTCTAGTAAAAGCATCACTATAAAAAAGCTGTTTTGGCACATTGAAGCAATTGCCTTAACTTTGTAACATTCTCAAAATAATCAATAAAAATTAAACATATGTCAAAAGCTATTTCGCAAGTTCCTTACGCAGTAAATGAGCCCGTAAGAACTTATGAACCAGGCTCTGCCGAAGTTAACTCTTTGATTGCCACTTACAAAAAGATGTGGAAAGAGCAGGTAGAAATTCCTATGATCATCAACGGAAAAGAAATCACCACCGAAAATAAGGTTGCTATCAGTTCTCCTCAAGATCATCAGCATAATCTCGGCTTTTATTACAAAGGCGACATGACTCATGTTGACGAAGCCATCAATACCGCTCTTGCCGCAAGAGAAAAGTGGAACAATTTAGGTTGGGAGCAGCGTGCCGCGATTTTTCTGAAAGCAGCAGATCTGATTGCAGGTCCTTACCGTGACACTTTAAATGCGGCGACGATGATTGGTCAAAGTAAAAACGTTCATCAGGCAGAAATCGATGCAGCGTGTGAGTTTATCGACTTCCTTCGTTATAACGTGGAGTTCATGACCGAAATATATAGTGATCAGCCGGTTTCCGACAGCGGAATCTGGAACAGATCAGAATATCGTCCGCTCGAAGGATTCTGTTTTGCGGTGACTCCTTTCAACTTTACAGCAATTGCGGGAAATCTTCCAACCTGTATGGCGATGATGGGAAATGTTGTAGTTTGGAAGCCTTCAGACAAACAGGTTCTTTCTGCTAAGATCATTATGGATATTCTTACAGAAGCTGGCTTACCGGCGGGCGTAATCAATATGATTTTTACGGACGGCAAAGAAACTGCAGAAAAAGTATTGGCACATCCTGATTTTGCAGGTCTGCACTTTACCGGCTCCACCACAGTATTCCAGGATATGTGGAAGAAAATCGGAAATAATATTCACCAGTATAAAACATATCCAAGAATCGTTGGAGAAACCGGAGGAAAAGACTTTATTATGGTGCATCCGTCGGCGAATGCTGAAGCTGTTGCCACAGGAATGGTTCGTGGTGCTTTTGAATATCAAGGGCAGAAATGTTCTGCTGCTTCCCGCGCTTATATCCCTAAATCGCTTTGGCCAGAAGTTAAAAATGCGATGGAAGCCCAGCTTAAAACCATTAAAATGGGAAGCCCGGAAGATCCTTCTAACTTCGTGAATGCGGTTATCGACAAAAATTCTTTCGAGAAATGTAAAGGTTACATTGAACGTGCAGAGCAATCTTCAGATGCAAAAGTAATTTTCGGCGGAAAGTGCGATGATTCAAAAGGGTGGTTTGTTGAACCTACCGTAATTGAAACTACGAACCCGAAATACGAGTCAGTTTGCGAAGAAATCTTCGGACCAATCCTTTCTGTATATGTTTATGAAGACATTAACTGGAAAGAAACCCTGAAACTTGTGGATGAAACATCTCCGTACTCATTAACGGGTTCTATTTTTTCACAGGACAGATACGCGATTGATGAAGCATACAAAGCTTTGGAAAACGCCGCAGGAAACTTTTACATTAACGACAAACCGACGGGTGCAGTAGTTGGCCAGCAGCCTTTTGGCGGCGCGAGAGCTTCCGGTACCAACGACAAAGCCGGTTCTAAAATGAATTTGTTGAGATGGGTTTCTGTGAGAAGTATTAAAGAAACTTTTGTTTCTCCTAAAGATTATAAATATCCTTACTTAGGATAGGATTTTAAACTTTTAAATAATTAACTCTGTCGTTATGGCAGAGTTTTTTTCTGAGAGTATTCAGACAACTTAATACCTTTTTGCACGCTTAATTATCGTTAATACTTAGAAATCCGGACATAACTTATAATTTAACAAACTTTATATTTTCAAACATTCAACTGGCATAGTTTTTACAGTTGACTGTGCGTAAACATTCATTAATTACATTAACTTAAAACTTAAATTATGAGCACTAAAAGAAACGGTTTATTAGCATTGCTAGGACTTGGAGCAGTAGCATTTTGGAAATATAAAAACTCTACTCCAGAAGAAAAGCAGGCAGTAAAAGATAAGTTTAACACTGCGAAAGACAATTTCAATAAATTGGGAACCGATTTAAAATCCAAAGCCAATGAAGTTGCTTCTCAGGTACAGAACAAAGCTGAGCAGGCAAAAACAACAGTTAACGAGTCTGTAAATCAGAACTAAAACACCTCCTTTTCAGACCAAAAAACCCGCAATGTAAAATTACGTTGCGGGTTTTTATTTCAAGGATTTAATTTTTTATTTATTTCAGAAGCGCGTTAAAAGTGTCGCCCTGGCGAATATCTCCGGTATTATAGCCTTTCATAAACCATTCTTTACGTTGGGCTGAACTTCCATGGGTGAATCCTTCCTGATTGACGTACCCTTGTGATTTCTTCTGAATATTATCGTCGCCTACTGCTTCAGCAGCAGAAATTGCAGCCTCCAGGTCGCCAGGTTCCAGGAACTTTTCACGGTTATCGGTTTGTCTGGACCAAACTCCGGCATAAAAATCAGCCTGTAGTTCGGTCGCAACAGAAACTGTGTTCATATCCGTTTCGGAATATCTTCCGCTTCTGCGTAACTGGTCGGTTTTCTGTAAGGTTCCCAATAGATTTTGAATATGATGCCCCATTTCATGAGCCATAACGTACGCTATAGAGAATTCAGTAACCTGCGCGCCAAAACGCTGCTGCAATTCTTTGAAAAAACTCATATCCATATAAACGGTTTGATCTGCAGGACAGTAAAAAGGTCCCATCGCTGCCTGTGCTGTACCGCATCCTGACTGGGTTACCGCTTCAAACATTACCACTTTTGCCGGTTGGTACTGCATTCCGTTTTCCTGAAAGACTTTGGCCCAGGTCTGTTCATTCTCGGCCGTAATCATCTGCACGAATTCGCGCACCTTCAATTCTTCCTGAGTAAGATCACGCTGTTCGGTCTGCTGGCTCGAACTACCCATTCCCGAGGAAAGTATTGCCGAAGGATCGCCACCTAAAAAGAATATAATAGCAGCGATAATTAAGGTTCCCAAGCCGCCGCCTACAAGCATTCCGCCGCCTCCACCAGCGCCCCTTCTATCATCTACATTTCCGCTTCTGTCGTTTGTCCATTTCATGGTTTGTAATTTATAGAGTTATTTTTTATTTTAAAAATACATTAATTTTATTTATTCAGCCTGTTTTCCTGAATCCAGAGACTGGTCGACTGAAATGCAGCAACGCAGTCATCAATCAAGTTCTGTACCGATTTCTTAGCTGGTATTTCATCAAAATAAAGTCTAAAATTATCCGGCAGATCCGATTTTTGTGATACTAACGAATACTGTCTTACTTTTTTGGTTGGTGAAATCACCGTTAAATAATTATCTTTAATTAACCCCAAATCCTGATAAGTAGCTACATAGGCTTTTGGCTGGAACTCTTCCGTAAAAATATCCTGACCTAAAAATGTAGAGCGATAACTGAAATTTAAAATTCCCAACAATGTAGGCATCACATCGATCTGCGACATCAGCCTGTTAAATTGCTGTGGTTCGATGAAGCCTTCGGAAAATATCATTCCTGGGATTCTGTATTTATCCATTGGAAGTTCTGTTTTTCCTGCACTCGACGCGCAATGATCTGCTACGATGACAAAAACGGTGTTTCTATACCAGTCCTGCTTTTTAGCCATTTCAAAAAACTTCCGGATTGAATAATCGGTATATTTCACACCACCTTCCCGGGATTTGGCGTTTCCGGGAATATCAATCCGACCGTCGGGATAAGTGAAAGGCCTGTGATTTGAAACCGTCATCCAATGGTTAAAAAACGGTTTTCCGCTTTTGGCTTCAAGATTCATCACCTCAATTGCTTTCCTGGCCATATCTTCATCTGAAACACCCCAAATATTCCCAAAAGCAATTTCTTCGGGTTTAAAACTGCTTCTATCAACAATATCATATCCATTTCCCTTATAGAAATCTTCCATATTATCGAAATAGCTGTCGCCGCCGTATAAAAATTTCACATCGTAGCCTTTCGATTGGAAAACACTTCCGGTGGTAAATTTATTCTTGTTGTTTTTCCTTTTAATAATGCTTTCTCCAGCTGTTGGAGGAATACAGAGCGTTAAAGCTTCCAGTCCGCGAACTGTTCTGTTTCCGGTAGCATAAAGGTTCGTGAACATTAAAGATTTGGTTGCCAGACTGTCGAGAAATGGAGTAATATTCTGCGTATTGCCGTAATGAGCCAGGAAATCGGCGGACAGACTTTCAATCGAAATCAGTACCACATTTTTCTTTAATTCAGGTTTTGTCGATGTAATAATTCGGGATAATGATCCTGGCTTGAATTCTTTCAAAAAGCGCTGTTCAGCGACAGATGCATTCAACGTTGGGTAAAACTGGAAATAATCGAGCTCTTTTTGGGTGAACGCATTGAAGAATTTAGGAAAGCCGTTTGCCTGAATCTCCTGCGCGAAAGTGTTGCCTGTTTTTACTTCGTTCAGTTTAGGAATAAGCAGAAGACTCATACCACACAACAGCACAAATGAACCGAGTAAAATAAGTTTCTGCTTGAAATTGGGAAGTTCAATAAGCTCACCTCTAGTCCTCCGGAATATGAACCATGTAACTGCCGCTGCAAGAATAAATATGACTGAAAATAATGGAAGTACAGGATAACTTTCCATAATGTTTCCGATCACTTCATTGGTATAAATTAAATAATCTACTGCAATAAAATTGTATCGGACACCGAATTCATTCCAGAAAAAATATTCGCTTACCGCATTGAAAATGATGAGTACAACATATAAAAACAAGGTGATAAAGTAGAGAATATTACGGATTTTAAGCCGCTGAACTGGGAGAAAAAGCATCAAGCCAAACAGCAGTGTCTTCAAACCTATAAATGCGGTGGCAACTTCGGGGAATGCTCCGCCGTATTGTCGGAAAATATTTCCGGGTACAAACGCGGTATAAATGAATGCGGTCATCAACAAGCCGAAAATGATATATCCGTAAGGCTTTCTGTACTTAGAATTGGATAAAAAAAGAAAATATACCGCCAATAAACTGCTGGCTAATGTAAAAACTAAAATGTCGCTTAATAAACCGACAGTTATAATCTTCAGACTTTCAAACAGTGCAAAATCTGCATTTGTAATGGGATGAAAGATGAAAATAATTCTTAAAATAAGAGATACCAGGAGATAAAAAATCCCGAGATAAAAAAACGGTTTTAGTTTTGTCTGTATCATTTCGCTTTAAATTGTAACCTCTTTTTTCGCTTTTGAATAAAGCAGACTTACTGTAAAGCTACAAATTTCCGAAACCAATATCCCCTTTTTTCTCCGAAAGATTGCGCTTGAATTCAATCATTTGCAGCGCAGTTACAGCAGCTTCTATGCCCTTATTACCAAGACTTCCGCCGCTTCTTGCGACAGACTGTTCTTTAGTATCATCAGTTAACAGACAGAAGATCGTGGGAACATCAGTCAAAATGTTGCAGTCTTTAATCCCTTGCGCAACTGCTGAACAAACGTAATCGAAATGAGGGGTCTCTCCACGGATCACGCAACCAATAGCGATTACAGCATCAAATTTTCTCTCTTTGCAAAGCTGCATAGAGGCGTAATTAAGTTCGAACGCACCTGGAACGCTGAACACTTTAATGTTTTCCTCATTTACGCCTTCAGTTTTCAGAACTTCTAATGCTCCGTCACGAAGGTTATGGGTCACAAAATCATTCCATTCAGAAACAACAATGCCAATTCTGTAAGAACCGGCATTTGTAAGCTGCAATGGTTTGTAATCTGAAAGATTTACAGTTGCCATTTTATATGTTTTATTTAGTAATATTTTACCATTTCGATGTAAGCATCAGACATTCCATTGTCGTAATCCTGATATTTTTCATCGATTGCGCTGAAGTATTTTTTTGCTTCTGCATTTTTCTTCAGTGCTAGAGACACCATTCCCGCTTTCTTTGTGAAATAATAAGAAGTATAAGGGTCATCAGATGCTGTAGATGCTTTATCTAAAAGTGAAAGAGCGTCCTCATTTTTATTAAGGTTAAGTTGACAATCTGCCATTGCACCGAATTTCAGTGCAGTTAAGATCTTGTTATCTGATGAAAATTTATCAAGCAGATCATAAGCTTCCTGATATTTCCCTTCTTTGAATTTCAGCAATCCTGCATTATAAGCAGAAAGTTTACCCACTTTGGTTCCTGAAAAGTCATTGTAAGTTCCTAAATAACCTGGATTCGCAGCGGTTTTACCACCCAAAGCAAGTTCTTCTTTTCCGTCAGCCAAATTTTTCTGAGCGGCAAGATAACTTAAAGTAGCTTCCTCATTTCGTGGACCTACATAAAACTGCTGGTAAGCAAAATATCCAAGAACCAGTGCCAATAAAGCTACAAAAACTGTAACCAATGTTTTGGCATTTTTTTCCAGAAATCTTTCGGTATCTAATGCACCTCTGTCTAAATCCTTGAAAACTTCTACAGTTTCCTTCCCTTCCATTTCGTGTTTGTCGGTGTGCGTTTTATGTTTTGCCATAATGTATTAAAAAATTGAAGTGCAAATTTAACTGTTTTTGAACGATTTACAAAATAATGCCTGAAAAAACATTCCGTTCCTAAAATTACCCTGAAACAAGTAATTTTTTCTTTGAAAAATATTAAAATTTAACTGATTTAGTATTCCAGAATTGTATAGACCTCCGCATCGAAATCTTTGAGGCGTTCTGCACCGTTAAGATCCTTTAAACCAATCAGAAAACTAAACTGCGAAACTGTTGCTCCCTGATTTTCTACCAGTTTTGCTGCGGCTTGAGTTGTACCGCCCGTTGCGAGCAAGTCATCGTGAATAAGTATTCTTTGTCCCGGTTTTACCTGTCCGGTACGCATCTCGATTTCGGCTGAGCCATATTCCAGTTCGTATTCAATTCCAACAAAGGGCGGAGGAAGTTTCCCGGCCTTGCGGATAAGAATAAACGGAACTTCAAGCGCCACAGCAACTGCGATCCCGAAAAGATATCCACGGCTTTCGATTCCGCAAACCGCATCAACCTTCCCGCGGCTGAAAGCAACAAGATCAGCGATTACATCTTCATAAAGCTTAGGATTAAGAAAAATCGGTGTAATATCTTTGAACTGAATGCCCGGTTTTGGGAAGTCAGGAATGTTTTCAATGGTTTCTTCTAAATCACGGATGAGTTTACGATTTTTCATTTTAATTGATTTTATAGCTGGAAATTTTCCATTCTCCGTTTACATTCTTCAAACCAAATGTTACCTGCAGAGCGGTCGTTTTTCCGCTTTTATCCGTCACATCGTAGGTGGCATTTACGCTGGCGGCATTGGCACCTGAATTCTGCGTAGAAATATTTTTGACGTTAATGTTCTTTACAGCTCCAAACCCGGAATTAGGATTCGAAAAAGTTTCGTAAGATCCCCAACTCGGATTGTCGGAAGTTTCGTACGCCCCTTTTAAATTCTGGCTGTTAAGATTGTTCAGGAACTTTGTTACACTTGTTTTAGGGTCTCCCGAAGCTGCAACAGGGGTGTCGGTAGAAGGTGAGGTAATATCGGTATCCAGCACCGGAATGTCGGCAGAAGGATTTGCCGGATTTTCAGCAGGGTTTCCAGCCGGCATCAAAAGTGCTTTTGCGTTAACAGGAACACCAATTTTCGACATTTTAAATGTTTTCTTAGTCGTTTTCACAGAAACGGTAATATCTATTTTATTATCGCTGATTTTATCGGCAGGCAGCGAGGCAAATCTCAACGTAAAACCTTTAAAATCGTTATTGAGCATCAGATTTTTAGCAGTAAGAATACGGTTACCACTACTGTAAACCTCCATCACTGTTTCTAAAGCTGCACCATCGAAAACAATAGGATTCCCCGATGCATCTACAAGCCTAGGAATTACCTGAAGAGATTTCGGTCCCAATATGCTGTCAACTGCTAATGGTTTGGTATTGAGGTTTAATGAACCTGCGGAGATATCATTCGGGTCAGATTCTTTAGCCTCCTCAGCCCCAAAAATATTCATTTCACCTAAAGAAGGCGGCCCGGTACTGGTCCATTCAATTCCGTTTTCCTGAGCAACTTTATCTGCGAGGGCAAAAATACCCGGAACTTTCAATCCGTTAATCAATTTACCCAAAGCATTAAGTTCGTTCACGTCGCCATCTGCTTCTACACCAAAAGTTTTGAGGATGTAAAGGGCTTCATTGAACTTTACCTGCTGCAGCGTACTGAGACTGGAAGCCATATCGTTGATACTGGACTGGAGAGCTTTTGTACTGCTGGCGTCCACTTTGTCTTTTTTACATGAAATCAGTAGAAAGGCGGAAAACAGTATGATAAAAAATTGCTTCATAAGGTGATGTTTAGATACAAATTTAACAAAAATCCCGACATAAAGCCGGGATATATTAATTTGATATTGTGCAGATCTTAGAAAGGATATTCGTAAATCTTTGATTCTTTTACAAATGGGTTTCCTTCAGGAATTAATTTAAGTTTTGAAAGCGCAGTTAAAACTACAAATACAAATAAACCAACTCCGAACAGTACCGATCCTAAATTGAGGATAAGAACTTCAGGTGTTTTCCAGTAAGGACCTACGGTTCCCGGCATCACCATGTTAAAATAATCAAGCCAGTGACCTACAAGGACAATTACTGCAACAGTAGTTACCACTGTGTAATTTCTCTTGATGCTGGAACTTACCAATACCAGTAACGGAATGAGGAAGTTAAGAATCAGCATCGGCAAGAATGTTGCGCCATAATATTTGAATCTCCCAAAGAAATAATTAACCTCCTCCGGAACGTTAGCATACCAGTAAAGCATGAACTGACAGAACCAGGTATATGACCACAACATACTCGTTGCAAAAAGGAACACTCCTAAATCATGTAGGTGATTGTCATTAAACTGAGGAAGAACACCTTTTTTCTTTAAGTAAACGCTGATCAGAATAATTGCTGCAACAGCGGATGACAAAGTACTCACCATCGCATACCAAATATACATGGTAGAATACCAGTGAGGGTCAATTGACATCAACCAATCCCAAGCCCATGCCGCAGAAGCAAACCCGAAGAATGCAATGTATCCGATGCTCCAGCTGTAATAGCTTGCATAAACTTTTCTGTCTTTAGTTTCATCAACTTTCTTAGAAAGTGATTTTAGTTTCCATGCGAAGAAAGATGCACCTACAACATAAAGCACAGTTCTGAAGGCATAGAAAGGAATATTAAGGAAAATTTTCTTCTCGTAAAGGATTGAATCGAAGTGCGGATCACCTGGAGTCGTTAATTCAGGATCCATCCAGTGGAAAAGGTGACCCTGATGACTTGCATTCAGCAACATAATGATGATAAGAATTGCACCACCCCAAGGGATGAAAGATGCAATCGCTTCCATTACTCTTAAAATGATAATTGACCATCCTGCGTGTGCTGCGTTCTGAATACAGTAGAAAAACAATGCACAACAACTTAGGGCAAACAGAAATACCGCAACGGTATGAATAGCTGCCAAAGGTTGGTTATGAACCTGAAGTTTAGCATGGTCCAAATGTGCCTGATGATCCTGAGGTCCTACCATTTCACTTGAGTGAGTAGGAGCATGATTACCACCGGCATGTACTGCCTCCATCATATGTTCAATTCTCGCATCGTCGATACCGTGATTCATAAAGTAACCTACTCCAAAAAGCACTAATCCCAAAGCGATAAATATGATTGAATATAATCTTAATTTAGGTGAAAAACTATACATTTTAAATTCTTTTTATTTTTTAGGACTAGTTGATACACTCGCAGAAGCTGTAGCAGCTGTTGATTCAGTCGTATTGGCACCTGTAGCCGGAGCTGCAGATTCAGTGGCTGCAGCGGGAGCAAGCCCTCCTTTGAAGGCATTCATTACATACATCGATACTCTCCAACGGTCACCAGGCTTTAACTGACCTGCATATGAACCCATCGCGTTTCTACCGTTTGTAATTACGTAATGAACAGATCCCACTGTAATTTGTCTGTCAGCATAATTAGGAACTCCTGTATATGCACCGCTGGCAACAATTGGTCCCTGGCCATCGCCGCCGGTACCGTGGCATGCTGCACAGGTCTGGTCATATAAAAGTTTACCTCTTTCGATATCTTTTGCCTGATTCGCAGGATTTAACGGAGATGCTGCAACAAGTTTCGAAGCGTCGTAACCACCGTTGTACTGATCCGGAGTCATTGCCGAATTCAT
>JAANMX010002699.1_pt1 | contig 17036 bp, 19 predicted proteins | sample 7279681 | NCBI WGS metagenome assembly JAANMX01 (sample SAMN14094542, study PRJNA606508) | bioreactor metagenome | isolation source: A lab-scale SPAN reactor treating ammonium-rich wastewater day 351 | place: Ireland: Galway | collected 2018-01-01
GCTGGCGACGCTGGCCCTGTGCCTGTTGCTCGGCACCGGGGACGTCCCGGGCCTCGGCCTGCTGGGCGTGCACCTGGTCGTCCTGTCCTGGGCCGCTCAGGGACGCAGGGGCACGGTGGCACTGGCGATCGGACTGCTCGCTCTCAGCCTGCCCCCGGCGGCACTCTGGCCCGCCGACGGTCGGCACACCGTCGCGAGCATCACCTTCTTCACCGTCCTGATGGCCGGCACGGTGCTGCTCGGCATGACCTGGCGCGCATTGGAGCACCGCCTGGTGGCCGCCGAAGTCGCACGGGTCGAGGCCGTCCGCGACGTCCGGCGCAGCATCGCTCAGGACCTGCACGACACCGTCGCGCAGACCGACACCCTGGTCGCGATGCGGGCCGACGAGGCGCTGAACGAACCGAACGTGCCTCCGCAGGTCGAGGCCGCACTGCGCGAGATAGCCGAGCTGGCCCGCGGCTCGATCCAGGACATGCGGGCCATGCTGCACGTGCTGAGGGCCGACACCGACCGTCCGGCCTGGCAGGTGACCGACCTCGGCGAGTTCCTCGAGGGGCAATGCGACCGGCTGCGGCGCGGGGGCTTCGAGGTCGAGCTGCAGTACCAGCCCGTGCCGGTCTCGCTGCGTCCGGCCTTGCGCCAGGCGGTGGGCAAGTTCCTGGGTGAGGGCATCAACAACATCGTCAAGCACGCAAACCCCAATGCCCGGTGCCGGATCGCGCTCCTCCACGACGAGCAGCAGGTCCAGGTGACCCTGGTGAACGACGCGCCGGAGGGTCGCTCGGTCGACCAGGGCGGCCTCGGCCTGGTGGGTGCCCGCGAACGGATCGAGGCGCTCGGCGGGCAGGTTGCGATCTCCTGCGGCCATGGCCGATGGAGTCTTCGGGCGGCGCTGCCGATCACCTGACCCGCGGGACGGACGGAGGGCCCGGCCGTCGAGACCGGCCGAAGGGACCGGCCGGCGCCACCGCGGGAATACCCGAGCCGCTGTCGCCGTTCGCACAGGGGTCAGTCGGTTAGGCTGGCGACGTTCTGTCGGTGTGTTGGAGGAAGCCCCATGTCTGAGGTTCGTGACGTCATCATCATCGGCTCCGGTCCGTCGGGCTATACCGCGGCCATCTACGCCGCCCGCGCCGACCTGAAGCCGCTGGTCTTCGAAGGGGCGCTGGAAGCGGGTGGCGCCCTGATGAACACCACCGACGTGGAGAACTTCCCCGGCTTCCCCGAGGGCATCATGGGCCCCGACCTGATGGCGAACCTTCGTGCGCAGGCCGAACGGTTCGGTGCCGAGATCGTCACCGACGACATCGTGGAGGCCGACCTGACCGGTCGGGTCAAGTCCGTGACGGACGCCGAGGGCACCGTGCACCGGGCCAAGGCGGTCATCCTCGCGATGGGGTCGGGGTACCGCCGGCTCGGCGTGCCCGGGGAGGACCGGCTGTCCGGACGCGGGGTCAGCTGGTGTGCCACCTGCGACGGCTTCTTCTTCCGCGACAAGGACATCGCCGTGATCGGCGGCGGCGATTCGGCGCTGGAGGAGGCCACCTTCCTGTCCCGGTTCGCCTCCTCGGTGACCGTGGTGCACCGCCGCGACGAGCTGCGGGCGTCCAAGATCATGATCGCCCGCGCCGAGGCCGACCCCAAGATCTCCTTCGCCTGGAACTCGGTGGTCGACTCGCTCAACGGCGAGACCTCGCTGACCTCGCTGACCCTGACCGACACCGTGACCGGCCGGCAGCGCGAGCTTGCCGTGCAGGGCTGCTTCATCGCCATCGGCCACGACCCCCGCTCGCAGCTGGTCCAGGGGCAGGTGGAGACCGACGCGGCCGGCTACGTGCTGGTCGAGCCGGGCTCCACCCAGACCAACCTGCCCGGCGTGTTCGCCGCCGGCGACTTGGTCGACCACACCTACCGGCAGGCGATCACCGCCGCCGGCACCGGCTGCTCCGCCGCCCTCGACGCCGAGCGCTACCTGGCGGACTTGGCCGACCTGACCGAGCTCACCGAGGTCGGCGCCAGCGCCTGACCCGATCCCGTCCCCCACATCTACGAGAGGAACGCCGTGGCCAACGTCACCGCCGTCACCGACGACACCTTCGAGTCCCTGGTCATCCGCGCCGACAAGCCGGTCCTGGTCGACTACTGGGCCGACTGGTGCGCCCCCTGCCGGCAGATCGCGCCGATCATCGAAGAGCTGGCCGGCGAGTTCGGCGACCGGATGGACTTCTACGCCCTGGACACCAACGTCAACCCCCGCATCCCCACCGAGCAGGGGGTGCTGGGCCTGCCGACCATCCAGATCTTCTCGGGCGGCCAGGTGGTCAAGTCGTTCACCGGCGGCAAGACCAAGGCGGCGCTGATCCGCGCCCTCGAAGAGTTCATCTGATCCTGCGGCTACCGGTTGCGCCGGGCCGGTTCCGGCGGCGCGACCGGGCGCACGGCCTGTACCAGGCGTCCGAGACGGTCGAGCACCGATCGCTTCGGCGGCCGGACGGTGGTGGCCAGGTCCATCCGCCACAGCACCGGGCGGGGCATCGGCGCGAAGCCGGTGCCGGCCAGGAATCCGGCCGGCAGGGCGGCGCAGCCGCGCAGCGGGTCGGAGCTGGCCAGGACGGCCGCGACCCGGGAGCGCACCAGTCCCCCGGCGAGTGTGCGCAGCATGGCCCGGCCGGTGCCTCGCCCGGTGTGCGCCTCGTCGACCCAGCCGGCACCGATCAGCGCCACAGTGGCCTGTGGATCGCCGACCGCGGCCGCGGAAACCAGCAACAGCCCCACCGGGACGCCGTCGGCGAGGGCCACGGCGCCGCACAACCCCCAGGCGGCTTGGGCGGCGACCATGCCGGCCTCGTCCAGCGGCATCGGACGCCCGCAGTAGGGGCAGGCCAGCCCACGCACCGTCGCCGGCGACACCAGCTCGACGCTGACCACGGCTGCCTCCTGCCACCCGGCCGGGCGCGGCCGGGTCAGGTTCATCTTAGGCATCTGGATAAGCTGGGGCGGTGAGCCTGCCGGAGCCCGTCCAACGTCGTGACACGGTGCTCGATCCGTGGATCGACACCTACGCCGAACGCACCCACGGGCTCACCGTGTCCGCCGTGCGGGCCCTGTTCGCGGTGGCCAACCGGCCCGAGGTGGTGTCGCTGGCCGGCGGCATGCCGAACATCGCCGACCTGCCCCGCGAGGCGATCGGCGAGGCGATGGCGACGCTGATCCGCGAGCGCGGCACCCAGGCCATGCAGTACGGCTCGGGCCAGGGCGAGCCGTTCATGCGCGAACAGATCACCGAGGTGATGGCCGAGGAGGGCATCGCCGCGCACCCCGACGACGTCGTGGTCAGCTGCGGTTCCCAGCAGGCGCTCGACCTGGTCACCCGGGTGTTCTGCGATCCGGGCGACGTGATCCTGGCCGAGGCGCCGTCCTATGTGGGCGCGATCGGCACCTTCCGCGCCTATCAGGTGCAGATCGTCCATGTCGCGATGGACGCCGAGGGCATCGTCCCGCAGGCGCTGCGGGAGGCGGTCGCCGCCTGCCGCGCCGCCGGCAAGAGGGTGAAGTTCCTCTACACCATCCCCAACTTCCAGAACCCGACCGGCGTCACCCAGTCCGAGCAGCGGCGCCGCGAGCTGATCGCGGTCGCTCACGAGACCGACATCCTGATCGTCGAGGACAACCCGTACGGACTGCTGGCCATCGAGGGCGAGCCGATGCCGGCGCTGCGGTCGATGGAGGACGAGCGGGTGATCTACCTGGGCTCGTTCTCGAAGACCTTCGCCCCCGGCTTCCGGGTCGGCTGGGCGCTGGCGCCGCACGCCGTCCGCGAGAAGCTGACGCTGGCGCAGGAGTCGGCCACCCTGGCTCCCCCGGTGTTCAGCCAGTTCGCGATCTCCACCTACCTGCACCAGTTCGACTGGCGGGCGCAGATCCAGGTGTACCGCGACATGTACCAGGCGCGCCGCGACGCCATGCTGCAGGGCCTGATCGAGAACATGCCGGCCGGCACGACCTGGACGCACCCGACCGGCGGCTTCTTCGTCTGGGTGACCCTGCCCGAGGGCCTGGACTCCCAGGCCATGCTGCCGCGGGCGGTCTCCGCCCGGGTCGCCTACGTGCCGGGCACCGCCTTCTTCGCCGACGGCATGGGTAGCCGGAACATGCGGCTGTCGTTCTGCTTCCCGACCCCGGAGCGGATCATCGAGGGCACCCGGCGGCTCGGCGAGGTGCTGCGCGACGAGATCGACACGCTGCACACCTTCGGCATCGGCACCGCCGAGCACCTGTACCGCAACGTCACCGCCGGTCCCGCGCCGGACATCACCTGAGGATCAGCAATGAGCGAACTGGGCACCATCGTCGTCCTCGCCGGGGGACTCTCCCACGAACGCGACGTATCGCTGCGCTCCGGACGGCGGGTCGCGCAGGCGCTGCGGGACCGCGGGCACACCGTCGTCGAGGCCGACGTCAACGCCGGCCTGGCCGGACTGCTCGCCGCCACCCCGGACGCCGTCGTCTTCCCAGTGCTGCACGGCGGGGACGGTGAGGACGGATCGCTGCGCGAGGTGCTGGACCTGTTCGGCGTCCCCTATGTCGGGTCGACCGGCCCGGCGTCCCAGCGGGCCTTCGACAAGTCGATCTGCACTCCCCTGCTGGACGTCCCCAAGCCGGTCCAGGTGGCGCTGCCGAACTCGGTCTTCCGTGAGCTGGGCGCCCGCGCCCTGGTCGAGGCGATCGTGCAGCGTCTCGGGCTGCCGCTGATGGTGAAGCCGAACCGCAGCGGCTCGGCGCTCGGTTGCACCAAGGTGACCGCCGCCGAGGCGCTGCCCGGCGCGATGGTCGCCGCCTACGCCTACGGCGAGATGGCGGTCGTCGAGGAGTTCATCGAGGGCACCGAGGTCGCCGTCACGGTGGTGGACACCGGCGACGGGCCGCGCGCGCTGCCCGCGGTGGAGATCCGTCCGCGCTCGGGGGTGTACGACTACACGGCCCGGTACACCGCTGGCGAGACCCGGTTCATCTGCCCCGCCGAACTCGACGACGACGCGGCCGCGGCCTGCGCGTCCGTGGCCCTGCGGGTGCATGAGCAGCTCGGCCTGCGGGATCTCTCCCGCACCGACATCATCGTCGGGGCCAACGGACCGGTGTTCATCGAGACCAACGTGTCGCCGGGCATGACCGAGACGTCCCTGGTGCCGTTGGCCGTCGAGGCGGCCGGGCTGTACTTCGGCGAACTGTGCGCGTCCCTGGTCCGGCAGGCGGCGGAGCGGGGCGCGTCGAGCGTCCGGGACTGAATCGTGCCGCTGCGGGCGAGGCAGGCGCTGGTGATCCTCGCCGGTGTCGTGCTGGCCGCTGTGATGGCTGGGCTGGGGCTGTGGCAGTTGCAGGTGTTCACCGATCAGGGCAACGCCTCGGCGCAGGCGCGCGCGCAGCAGTCGGCGGTGCCGCTGCTCGACCACGTCGGTGCCGACGGCACGGTGGGCGACGTCTACGGCAAGCCGGTGATCGCGCAGGGGCAGTACCTGCCCGGCCAGCAGGAACGGGTGCTCGGCGAGGACGGCGTGGTCCGGGTGCTGGCCGCCCTCCGATTGGCGGACGGCCGGGTCCTGCCGGTGGTGCGCGGAACCATCGCCGCCGGCACCGAGCCGCCGCCGGCACCGTCCGGACAACGCGAGCAGGTGGGCATCTTCCTGCCCTCCGAGCCGGGCACCGATCATGCTCTGACCAGCGGTTACAGTCTCGGCTCGGTGCGCCTGGCGCAACTGGCTCAGCTCTGGCCGGAGCCCCTGATGCCCGGCTTCATCACCCTGGACGCCGCGGAGTCCGCCGCCCAGGGACTCTCCCCCGCGACCGTGCAGCTGCCGTCCGGCGAGGGCTCGTGGCGCAACAGCGGCTACGCCCTGCAATGGTGGGTGTTCGCCGCGTTCGGGCTCGGCATGGCCCTGAAGATCGCCCAGAGCATGGGCAGGCGTGAACGGTCGCGCAACGTCACCATGGGGGGCGGGTAACCTCGGCCCCGTGATGACTGCCGACGACGTCCCCGCTGTTCGTTCCGCGCTGCTGCGCTACCGGATCATGGCCTGGGTGGTCGGCGTCCTGCTGGTCGTACTGGTGTGCGTCGGCGTCCCGCTGAAGTACCTGGCGCACAACGACACGGTGGTGACCTGGACCGGCGTCCCCCACGGCTGGCTCTACCTGATCCTGATCATCACCGCCTACGACCTCGGCCGGCGGGTCAACTGGCCCTGGCTACGGCTGATCCTGATCGCGCTGGCCGGAACAGTGCCCTTCCTGTCGTTCGTCGCCGAGCGTTCGGCGACCAAGGACGTCCAGGCCCGGATCACCCGGGCCGAATCGGCCGGCGAGTCCGAAGCGGCCGCTGCCGAGGTCTGACCCGCCCACGTCGTCCGGGCTCGACCCCTGCGTCATCCCGGGCTCGATCCGGGACCTCCGCGGGCGAGGTCGACCATGAGATCCCGGCATTCGCCGGGATGACGGGGAGCCGCTCGACCCTCCGTCGTGGCGGGCTCGGGCTTGCGTCATCCCGGGCTCGACCCTCCGTCATCCCGGGCTCGACCCGGGACCTCCGCGGGCGAGGTGGACCATGAGATCCCGGCATTCGCCGGGATGACGGGGAGCCGCTCGACCCTCCGTCATCGCGGGCTCGACCCTCCGTCATCCCGGGCTCGACCCGGGATCTCTATGTCGACAAATCGAGAAGTTCCTTTGTAACTACACGCGTGTGACTAACCGAGCAGGACGGCGAGGCGATCCAGGTCGTCGGCGTTGGCGAAGTCGATCACGATACGGCCGCGCCCCTTGACACCCATCACGACGTTGACCCGGGTGTCGAGCCGCTCGACGAGCCGCTCCGCCACCGCGGATGCCCGGGCACTCGGTTCGCGGGTGATCCGCTGGCGGGGGGCCTTCGGCTCGCCCGCGTTGCCCAGGGCGACGATCTCCTCGACCGCCCGGACCGACAGGTTCTCGGCGACCACCCGCTGGGCGAGCCGCTCCATGGCCAACGGATCGCCCAGGCCGAGGATGGCGCGGGCGTGCCCCGCGCTCAGGACGCCGGCGGCGACCCGGCGCTGCACCGGCGCGGGTAGCTGCAGTAGCCGGATCGTGTTGCTGATGTGCGGACGACTCCGCTTGATCCGGGTGGAGAGCTCCTCCTGGGTGCAGTCGAAGTCGGTGAGCAACTGCTGATAGGCCGCCGCCTCCTCCAGGGGGTTCAACTGAGCGCGATGCAGGTTCTCCAGCAGCGCGTCCCGCAACAGATCGTGCTCGGACGTCGGGCGCACGATGGCGGGAATGGTCGCCAGCCCCGCCTCCTGGGTGGCGCGCAGGCGCCGCTCCCCCATCACCAGCTCGTAGCCGTCGCCGTCCAGTGGACGCGCGACGATCGGCTGCAGCAGGCCCACCTCGCGGATCGACTCCACCAGCTCGGCCAGGGCGTCCGCGTCGAAGACCTGGCGCGGCTGCTTCGGGTTGGGCCGGATGCTCTCCACCGGGAGCTCGGCGTAGTAGGAACCCTCCGGGGGCTCGACCGCCAGCGGCTCGGAGCGCTGCGGCTCCAGATCCGGGTCGGTGCGGTGGATCAGGTCACCGAGGCCCCGTCCGAGGCCGGCACGGGGTTTCGCGAGGGTCATCGTCGTCCTTTCGCGGCGACGCCGCGCCGAGCGAGCTCCTCGGCGGCGGCGAGATAGGCCTGGGCGCCCGCGGACGCCCGGTGGTAGGTGATCACGGTCTGTCCGTAGCTGGGAGCCTCGGACACCCGCACCGAGCGCGGGATCGCGGTGGTCAGCGTCTCGGTGGGGAAGTGGGTGCGCACCTCGTTCGCTACCTGGGCCGACAGCCGCGTGCGAGCGTCGAACATCGTCAGCATGATCGTCGACAGTTCCAGCCGGTCGTTCATCGTGCCCTTGACCAGATCGATGGTGCGCAGCAGCTGCGATACGCCCTCGAGGGCGTAGTACTCGCACTGGATCGGCACCAGCAGTTCCTGGGCGGCCACCAGCGCGTTCAGAGTGAGCAGGCCGAGCGATGGGGGACAGTCGATGAAGACGTAGTCGATCCGGTGGCGCGCGACCAGGCGGTCGATGGCGCGGAGCAGCCGGCTCTCCCGGCCGGCGACGTCGACCAGACCGATCTCGGCGCCCGCCAGATCGATGGTGGCCGGAAGCACCCACAGGCCTTCGGCCTCCGGGGAGGCCTGCACGTGGCGCTCGATCGGCTCGCCGTCGATCAGCACCTCGTAGGTGCCCGGGACGCCGGCCTGATGCTCGACCCCGAGGGCTGTCGACGCGTTGCCCTGGGGATCGAGATCGATGACCAGGACGCTGAGGCCGCCGGCCGCCAGACCGGCCGCCAGATTCACCGCCGTGGTGGTCTTGCCTACGCCGCCCTTCTGGTTGGCGATGACGATGACCCGCGTGGACGCCGGTGCCGGGAGGCGCGGCGTTTCACGTGGAACGGCGTCATCGGGGAGCTCGACCGGAGCCGGCGCGAACTCGTCGGTGTCGTAGGCGACGCGACGGGGTGCCACTGATTGGGTCATGAGTTCGTTCCCGCCGACGAACGGGTTGTTTCACGTGAAACGGTCACCATCGGGGTTACCTGACGCCTTTCGCCGGAGCATGTTTCGACGCCTGAGCTTATCGCCGCACACACCTCCGACTCGGGCTCTCCCCGGGCGCGCCACCAAATGGGCGCCTCGAGTCAGTGCGGTACCGGACCCAGCAGTTCGATGCCGTACTCCTCGGCGATCCCCAGCACGGCCTCCATCGACGGCTCGCCGGACGCCGCCAGTGTCGCGGCCGCCCGCGAGAAGCCCTCCATCGCGCCGCCGGGGGCGTGCACGACGAACGCGACCGCCTCGTCGTCGCTCTCGTTGCGGATGGTGTGCGGCGTCCCGCCGGTCAACGGCATCACCTGACCCGGACCCACCGGAATCCGATCGACCCCGCCGTCGGGGCGTCCGACGTAGAAGGCGAACTCGCCGGTCAGCACGTGATAGACCTCGCTCGGATCGTGGCGGTGCATCACCGGGGGACCGCCACCGGGCGGCATCCGGACCAACCCGGCATAGATGTCGCCGTTGGTCTGTGCGCAGGTGGTCAGCACGACGATCTCGTCGGTGCCCAGGGCGAGTCGTTCGCCCGACTCCAAATCGACAGGTAACATGTCCATATGAAGAGAGTAGACAGGCAGCCTGTCTGATGTCAAGAGGTCTGCCCCTACGCGACGGCCGTGAGCCGTCGAACACCGTTGTCCTGCTCCGCGAGGCGTTCATCGCCCTCAACAACCGGATGACCGAACGCCTCGCCGAGCGGGGGCACGCCGCGGTCCGTCCGGCTCACGGCGCGGTCTTCCAGTACCTGGACGACGGCGGGACGCCCGTCGTCCGCCTTGCCGAGCGAGCCCAGATGACGAAACAGGCGATGGCCGAGCTGGTCGCCCATCTGGAGCGTCACGGGTACGTGGAGCGCCGTCCCGACCCGGGGGACCGACGGGCGAAGCTAGTCACCGCCACCGCGCGCGGACGCGAGGTGTTCGCCCTTGCCAGGGAGCTGATCCCCGACGTCGAGGCCGACATCGACGCGGCGCTCGGGCCGGCCCGGGCGGACCAGTTCCGCGCCGACCTGGAACGGCTCCGCCGCCCCGGCAGGAGCTGAGCGGGCACCTGCCTCAGCGAATCCGGACCACCCAGGTGGGTTCGATCCCGGCGTGCACCGACGTCGTCAGCACCTCGCCGGCGAGGCCGCGCTTGCGCAGCACCTTCCGGACCTCCACCAGCTCGCGCTCGGCGCTCTCGCCCTTGATCGCCAGGAACTCTCCGCCGGGGGCCACGAGTGGCAGGCACCAGCCGAGCAGCTTGGGCAGGGCGGCGACCGCCCGGGCGGTCACCACCCGATGACGTCCGCGGTACTCCTCGGCCCGTCCGCGCACCACGCTGACCCGTTCGTCCAGACCCAGCTCGGCAACCGCCTGGGTGAGGAAGTTGGCCCGCCGCAGCAGCGGCTCCAGCAGGGTGATCGACAGGTCCGGACGATGGATCGCCAGCGGCAGCCCGGGCAGGCCGGCCCCCGACCCCACGTCCAGCACGGTCGCGCCGGTGCCGATCAGCGGCGCGATGGCCAGGGAGTTCAGCACGTGCCGCGACCAGAGCCGGTCCACCTCCCGGGGTCCGATCAGACCCCAATCGACACCTCTACTTGCCAATATGTCGACATATTGCTCCGCAAGCGTGTAGCTGTCTCCGAACACGTCCCGGGCGATCTCCACGATCCTTGTCTACTGCACCCGGTGGATCGACGTTGCGCGGTCTCGGGCTCGTTGCGCGGGACCGGACGCGCGCAATGAGCGCTGACCCGCGCAACGTCGACCGGGAGCTGCGCCACCCGGGTCTCGCCACGCCGGTAACCCGTCCGGCGTGGGAGCCCGGCCCCGAGGGAAGCCGAACGGCCGGGGGAGTGGTTCCCCCGGCCGTCGCGTCCCTCTGTGGAGTCAGCCCTTCGGCAGGATCACGACCCGCCGGCGGGGCTCCTCGCCCTCGGACTCGCTGATCAGGCCCGCCGCGGCCACCACGTCGTGAACGATCTTGCGTTCGAACGGGTTCATCGGCGCCAGCCGGACGGACTCCCCGGTCTCGACGACCTCGGCGATCGCGTCCTTGGCCAGCACCTCGAGCTCCTTGCGGCGCCGGTCGCGGTGGCCCGCGACGTCGAGCATCAACCGGGAGCGATGCCCGGTTTCGGTCATCACCGCCAGCCGGGCCAGCTCCTGCAGCGCCTCCAGCACCTCGCCGTCGCGACCGACCAGGATGTCGGCGTCGGTGACGATCGAGACGTGCGCCCGGCCGCCCTCGTTGAAGGTGTCGATGTCACCGTCGAGATCGGCGATGTCCAGCAGTTCCTCCAAGTAGTCGGCCGCGATCTCGCCCTCGTTGACCAGGGCCCGCTCGCGCTTGGACCGGGCCGGCTCGTCGGCCGCCGGCTCGTCGGTCTCGTCGGTCTCGTCGGTCTCGTCGGTCTCCTCGACCAGGTCGATCTCGATTTCCACGTCACTCATCGTTGGTTCTCCTGTGCGCCGGTTCAGGCCTGGCCGGGGTTGGTCTTGGGCTTGGGCGGTCCCTGCTTGCGGGCGGCGCGGCTGGAGCGCTGCGGCTGCTGACGCTGCACCTGCTGGCGCTGGACCTGGGGCTTGTCGGCGGCGTCGGTGGTCTCGGACGAGGGCGTGCCGCCGCCCTTCTGCCGCGCCACCTTGGTGCTGTCCGCGGCCGGGGCCGCGCTGGCCGGACGCCGTCCCTTGCCGGCGCGCTTGCGGGCGAGGTCGTCGGGATCCTTGCCCTTGGCCCGCATCCGCTCCTCCCAATCCAGGTAGGCCGGGGTGTTCGGGGCGGGGTTGTTGTGGATCAGGATGTACTGCTGCGCCATCGTCCAGATGTTCGAGATCAGCCAGTACAACAGCACGCCGACCGGGATGTTCACACCCATGAACAGGTACATGAACGGGAAGACGTACAGCATGATCTTCTGCTGCTGCGCGAACTGACCGGTCAATGCCTCGGGCGGCATGTTCTTACGCATCAGCTGCAGCTGGGTGACGAACAGCACCGCGGTCATGCTGATCACCAGCACGGCGCAGAGGATCTGGGTCGGGCCGAAGCCGTCCGTGATCGGCCAGAAGATGCCCGACAGCTTGGCACCGAAGATGGTCGCGTTGCGCAGCGACTCTGATTGCGCGACGCTCAGGACGCCGATCGAATGACCCTGCGAGGCCTGCCAGAGCACCTGGTACAGCGCGATGAAGATCGGCATCTGCAGCAGCAGCGGCAGGCAGGAGGCCATCGGGTTGACGCCCTCGTCCTTGTAGAGCTTCATCGTCTCCTGGCCGAGACGTTCGCGGTCGTGGCCGTACTTCTCCTGCAGCACCTTCATCTGCGGCTGCAGCAGCTGCATGTTGCGCGAGGAACGGATCTGCCGGACGAACAGCGGGATCAGCAGGGTGCGGATCACCACGGTCAACGAGATGATCGCCAGCGCCCAGGCCCAGCCGTTGTCGGGCCCGAGGAACGAGGCGTAGAGGGTGTGGAAGCTGGCCATGATCCAGGACACCGCCAGGTACAGCGGCTGCATCATGGTGTTCAGGGCACCGAGGAAGTCACCCCACAGGTCCATCGGCACGATCTGCGGAATCGGTGGGATCACATTGCTCCTCGGATAGCGGGTTGAGAGATCTGAGCTCGTTGGGCCTGCTCGCGCTGGGCCTTCTCGGCCTGCTCGGCGGCCCACGCGCGGGCGGCGTCCGTTCCCGGGACGGGGTCGTAGCCGCCGAGCGACCAGGGGTGGCAGTGTGCCAGCCGGCGCAGGGCCAGGCCGGAGCCGCGCCAGGCGCCGTGCACGGTGACCGCCTCGAGCGCGTAGGCCGAGCAGGACGGGTAGTACTTGCAGACCTGGCCGTACAGCGGGCTGATCACCGCCCGGTAGGCCTTCAACAAGGCGATGAGAACGGTCTTCACGATGCCGCCAACCGTTCGGCCGCCGCCGTCCAGGCGGAGTTCAGGTCGTCGGCGAGGACGCCGTCGTGCGGCAGGGCCCGGACCACCACGTCCAGCTGGAACGGGGTCGCGGCCAGTCGGTCGGCGACCAGATGCCGCAGTTGGCGCTTCACCCGGTTGCGGGTCACGGCGTTGCCGATGGCCTTGGACACGACGAAACCCGCCCTCGACGGCGGGTTGTCGGTGCGGAGCATGTGCAGCACGAGCGAGGGACGTCCACAACGGACGCCACGACGCATGGTGGTACGGAACTCCTCGGCGGTTCGAAGCCGCGCGGCCCTGGGCAGCACCTGACGGCTCGTCAGGGGTTGATCAGCCGGCGAGGCGGGCGCGGCCCCGGCTGCGGCGGGCCGAGATGATGGCGCGCCCGGCGCGGGTGCGCATGCGCAGGCGGAACCCATGGGTGCGGCTGCGGCGCCGGTTGCTCGGCTGGAAAGTGCGCTTGCTCACGGAAGTGCTCCCCGTTCAGTTTCGCTGTCGTGCTTGTTCACTGTGTTGCTGGGACCGATGTGCCCACTCCGGGCACACGCGATGGGGTCGCTGGCGGCGACCTGCCAAGGTTACGCGGGGGTACCCACCCGGGGCAAACCGAGGGCCGCCCGACGGCGTCGAGCCGACACGCCGACGGAGCGGGAATTTTCCCGGAATCAGTTTGCAGATGACCCTCGTCCGGGCTAGCGTTTCGCTCCGTTGACCTGTTGGCTCGGCGTCGTTCCCTCGGGCCGTCCTCATTGTTCACACCCTGTGGAAAAGTTGTGTGGACAAGCGGTCGACTCAGCAGGACTCCAGGGAAGGGAGCGAACGGTGCCCGACCACCCGGCCATGACTCCCGCCGCCCCCGCCGATCTCGACGACGCCTGGCGGTTCGTCTGGTCGGAGGCGGACGCGCCCTCGCGCGCCTGGCTGCGCAACACCCGTGCGGCCACCATGCACGACAGCACCTTCATCGTCAGCGTGCCCAACGAGTTCACCCGCACCCGGGTCGAGTCGCGCCTGCGCACCTGGGTCGAAGACCAGCTGACTACGTATTTCGGGCGTCCGATCGGGATCGCGACGGTGATCCTGCCGCATTCCGCCGAGCCGGCCGAGGACGATTTCCCGGCCGTTCCGGCCGAGCCCTCCAGCGCCGAGCCGGCGGGGGAGCGGCCCCAGCACGACGAACGGCTGGGTGGCCGGCTGAACCCCAAGTACACCTTCGAGTCGTTCGTCATCGGCAGCTCGAACCGGTTCGCGCACGCGGCCGCGGTCGCGGTCGCCGAGGCCCCCGGCAAGGCGTACAACCCGCTGATGATCTACGGCGAGTCGGGGCTGGGCAAGACGCACCTGCTGCACGCCCTTGGTCACTACGTGCGCAGCTACCACTCCAACCGGCGGGTCAAGTACGTCTCCACCGAAGAGCTGACCAACGACTTCATCAACGCCATCAGCGACAACCGGACGGCGGACTTCCGCCGCACCTACCGCGACGTGGACGTGCTGCTGATCGACGACATCCAGTTCCTGGAGTCGAAGATCCAGACCCAGGAGGAGTTCTTCCACACCTTCAACACGCTGCACACGGCGCAGAAGCAGATCGTGATCACCTCCGACCGGCCGCCGAAGTCTCTGGAGGCGCTGGAGCCGCGGCTGCGCAGCCGGTTCGAGTGGGGGTTGATGACCGACATCCAGCCGCCCGACCTGGAGACCCGGATCGCGATCCTGCGGAAGAAGGCGGCCGCCGAGCGGCTCACCGCCGGCCCGGACGTCCTGGAGTTCATCGCCAGCAAGATCCCCACCAACATCCGCGAGCTCGAGGGCGCACTGATCCGGGTGACGGCCTTCGCCAGCCTGAACCGCCAGGAGGTCGACCTGCCGCTCGCGGAGGTGGTGCTGCGCGACCTGATCCCGCACGGCGACGACACCCCGATCACCGCCGCGCTGATCCAGTCCGAGACCGCCGGCTACTTCTCGATCAGCACCGACGACCTGTGCGGCGCCAGCCGCGTCCAGGGCGTGGTGATCGCCCGGCAGATGGCGATGTACCTGTGCCGCGAGCTGACCGACCTGTCGCTGCCCAAGATCGGGCAGTCCTTCGGCGGCCGCGACCACACCACCGTGATGCACGCCAACAAGAAGATCCGGCACCTGATGGGGGAGGACCGGAAGGTCTTCAACCAGGTCGCCGAGCTCACCAACCGGATCAAGCAGCGCGCCGTCCAGCGCTGAGCGGCCGCCGCCTCGCCGGTTTCGAGCTCGTCAAACTCAACTCGCAGGTCCCCCGATCGTCGTCCCGGCGAACGCCGGGATCTCCCGCGACCCCGACTTCTTGTCATTCGGACCGGTGGAGAAACCCTGTGGACAACCGGCCCGGCTGTGGACAGCGCCCGTGGCCGCCTCCGCCCTCCGCATCTCCTACCCGTGTAGTTCGTGGTCATACACAACCTCGCCGGGCTTCAGATCCCACTCCGGCAAGGCCGGACGCCGGTTACCCACAGCCTCCACAGCAGTGATGACTACGAGGAATTGAGATACGACGAATGACACTAGAAGTAAGCCGGTCCCCACAGTGTGGAAGAGGGCCCGAACCAGCCCGATATGATCATCGTCCGGAGTACTGAGCAAGGGAGCCCCGTGAAGATCCGCCTCGATCGCGATGTCCTCGCCGAAGCCGTGGCCTGGACGGCCCGTAGCCTGCCCACCAGGCCGAGCGTCCCGATCCTCGCCGGCCTGCTGATCAAGGCCGCCGACGGCCAGGTGGTCATGTCCAGTTTCGACTACGAGACCTCCGCGCAGATCAGCGTGAAGGCCGAGGTCAGCGACGATGGGGTCGCCCTGGTGTCCGGACGCCTGCTCGCCGACATCGCCCGCTCGCTGCCCAACAAGCCGGTGGACATCACCGCGGACCTGACCCGGATGGAACTGGTCTGCGGGAGCGCCCGGTTCACACTGCAGACCCTCCCCGTGGACGACTACCCGATGCTGCCGACCATGCCCGAAGCGACCGGGACGGTGCGGAGCGACGACTTCTCCCGCGCGGTGGCCCAGGTGGTGGTCGCGGCCGGACGCGACGAGCTGCTGCCGGTCTTCACCGGCGTCCGGATGGAGATCGAGGGCGACACGCTGTCGCTGCTGGCCACCGACCGCTACCGGATGGCGCTGAAAGAGCTCCCGTGGAACCCCAGCGGCTCGCGTGCCGACGGCGCCGCCCTGGTGCCGGCCCGGGTGCTCGGCGAGACGGCCAAGTCGATGACCTCCGGCGAGGTGGTCACCCTGAGCCTGGCCGGCGCCAGCGCGGGGGACGGCCTGATCGGTTTCGAGGGCGACGGCGCGGCCGGTGTCCGCGAGATCACCACCCGGCTGCTGGACGGCGAGTTCCCCAAGGTGCGGCACCTGATGAACGTCCAGGCGTCGCTGACCGTGCGGGCCAACACCGCCGAGGTGATCGCCGCCGTCAAGCGCGTCGCGCTGGTCGCCGAGCGGAACACCTCGCTGCGGATGATCATCGGCGACCAGGCGATCACCCTGGAGGCCGCCACCGGCGACCAGGCCCAGGCCGTCGAGGCGCTGGAGGCCGTGGTGACCGACGAGACCGGCTCCGGCCCGTCGATGACGGCCGCCGGCTTCAACCCGCACTACCTGTCCGACGCCCTCGCGGCGCTGGACGCCCCGTACGTGCACTTCGCGTTCACCGCGCCGGGCAAGCCCTGCCTGATCACCGCCCTCAACGAACTCGACGGCGAGCCTCAGACCGACTACCGGCACGTGATCATGCTGATGCGGCTGCCCGCCTGAGTCGGCGGGTTCTGAGCCGGCGTGTTCGTCACCCATCTGTCGCTGGCGGACTTCCGCTCCTATCCGAGTGTCGAACTGGCCCTGACCCCGGGCGTCACCACCTTCACCGGGGCCAACGGGCAGGGCAAGACGAATCTGATCGAGGCGGTCGACTACCTGGCCACCCTCGGCTCGCACCGGGTCGCCTCCGAGGTTCCGCTGATCCGGCACACCGCGGAGCGGGCGATCGTCCGGGCCCGGGTGCAGGCCGGACTGGACGATACCCGGCAGCTGCTGCTGGAGGTCGAACTGATTCCCGGACGGCAGAACCGGGCCAGCCTGAACCGGGCGCCGCTGCGGCGTCCGCGTGAACTGCTGGGCGCGCTGCGGACGGTGGTCTTCTCGCCCGAGGACCTGGCCCTGGTCAAGGGCGATCCGAGCGAACGCCGGCGGTTCATCGACGAGCTGATCACCACCCGCTGGCCGCGGATGGCCGGCGTCCGGGCCGACTACGACCGGGTGCTGCGGCAGCGCTCGACGCTGCTGAAGTCGCTCTCGGGCCGATCCCGGGCGATCCCGGATGGCGCGGCCGCCACCCTGGAGGTGTGGGACGAGTCGCTGGCCGGCTTCGGCGCCGAACTGGTGCACGCCCGGGTCCGCACCCTGGCCGACCTGGCGCCGCACGTCGTCCGGTCCTACACCGCGATCGCCCCGGCCAACAACGACGCCC
>JAANMX010002701.1_pt1 | contig 17029 bp, 11 predicted proteins | sample 7279681 | NCBI WGS metagenome assembly JAANMX01 (sample SAMN14094542, study PRJNA606508) | bioreactor metagenome | isolation source: A lab-scale SPAN reactor treating ammonium-rich wastewater day 351 | place: Ireland: Galway | collected 2018-01-01
GAAGCCGCGGACCACGCGCGGCGCGGGGCCTTCGGGGGGCTTCGTGCGGCCGAAGCGCCTGTGCTCCTCGTCGGCCCACTGGTCGGCGATCTTCCACCAGAGGAGGATGAACGGAACGCCCAGAACGGCGATGACGACAGTGGTGACGATGATCTCGGTCATGGGCGGGGCTGTTGGTGGTGCGCAGGCAGGATGCCGGTGGCATCACGGTTGCGGACGGGCGATGCTAGCCGGGGGCGTGGGCGGCGCCGTTGACGCGGGGCGGTCGTTCGGTTAGTGTTTGGTCATGAAGGAGCGATCCATGGCGCAGGGGTCGAGGATCGAGTGGACGCAGGCGACGTGGAACCCTGTGGCGGGGTGTACGCCGGTCTCGCCGGGGTGTCTCAACTGCTACGCGGCGCGGATGGCGCTGCGGCTGGAGCGGATGCCGAACGGGACGGGCGAAAAGTACGCAGGCACGGCGAAGCGGGCGCGCGACGGGCGGCCCGTGTTCTCCGGACGCGTGAACCTTGATGAGGGTGCGCTGGACCTGCCGCGGTCGTGGAGGCTGGGGAGGATCATCTTCGTCAACTCGATGAGCGACCTGTTCCACGAGGGGGTGCCGCCGGAGTTTGTGCGCCGGGTGTTCCGGGTGATGGATGAGTGCCCGCAGCACACGTTCCAGGTGCTGACGAAGCGGCCGGAGCGTGCGTTGGAACTCGCGCCGGCGCTGCCGTGGCCGGCGAACGTGTGGATGGGGACGAGCGTCGAGACGAGCCGGTACTACGAGCGCATCCGGCTGCTGAAGCGCATCCCGGCAAGGGTGCGGTTCCTCTCGTGCGAGCCGTTGCTCGGCCCTTTGAAGCGGTTGCCCCTGGCGGGGATTCACTGGGTGATCGTCGGAGGCGAGTCGGGGCCGGGCGCGCGGCCGATGGCAGGGTCGTGGGTGCTGGAGATCAAGGGGCAGTGCGAGGCGCGGGAGGTGCCGTTCTTCTTCAAGCAGTGGGGAGGGGTGAACAAGAAGGCGGGGGGACGGGAGTTGGAGGGTCAGACATGGGACAGAATGCCGGAGGCATCGAATGTCTGACTTACCTTGCGACGACGGTCTCTTGATTCCCGAGGTCGGACCGTGGGCGAAGCGAAAGTACCACTTTCTCCAGCGGTATCTCGACCTGTTTTCCACGGGGATGAAACGGAAGTGGCCAGAGCGCCACTACATTGACCTCTTCGCCTCCGCCGGCCTGGTGAGGCTTCGGGACTCGGGCGAAATCGTCCTTGGGAGTGCACTGATCGCGGCGACCGTTCGTGATCCCTTCACGTCGCTGCATTTCTGCGAGCGAGACCCGGCGGCCGCGGGCGCCTTGCAGGCGAGACTCGCGCGAATCGGGGCGAGTGACCGTGCTCGCGTTGTCGTTGGAGATGTGAACGAGCGTATCGCGGACTTGCTCACACCTATCCCATCGCGTGGCGCCCTCTGCGTCGTCTTCGCGGACCCATATGGCCTGCATCTCGACTTCGAGACAACCCGGGCAGTCGCATCGAAGCAGTGTGACCTGATCGTCCTGCTCGCAGACAACATGGATGCGCTCCGCAACTGGGCGACCTACTACGCGGCGAATCCAGGCTCAAACCTCGACCGATTTATGGGAGAGGGCGGCTGGCGGGAACTGCTTCAATCGACGTCGTCATCACAGCAAGCGTCGGCGCTGCGTGATCGGTACTGTGAACGGCTCCGCGAGATCGGGTACGCTCATTTCGCGTTTGAACGCGTTCAAAACTCCCGCGGACTAGACATCTACAGCCTGCTCTATGCGTCACGCCACCCGACGGGGCTCAGTTTCTGGCGCAAGGCATCCGCTGTCGACGAGGAAGGGCAACGAAGCCTGCCGTTCGACGGCTGATGCTGTGAGGCGAGAAGTTGTGCCGATCCGCGTCGAGCCGCCGTCCGGCCCGAAGCGCTTCACTTCTACAACTCCACCATCTCCACCGCCGCTTCGCGCCGGGAGGCCGGGGCTGGCGGGACCACGTCGCTCGCTAAGGCGGCCAGCGCTGGGGTGGCCTGGGCCATTTCGGCTCGGACCTGGGCGGCGTTGAAGAGGCGCGAGCGGGGGAGGACGACCTCGGTGGCCTGGGGGACCATGCCGGGCTGCTCGTCCACGACGACGACCTTCACGCGGCGCGGGGAGGCGAGGGCTTCGCCGTGCAGGACGGCGAGGAGGTCGAAGGCGGTCTGGCCCTCGGAGCGGGCGAACTCGACCGGCGGGATGGCGGCCTCGAAGGCCTGCAGCATCCCGCGGGCGTTCTCGAAGGTGCCGGCCTTCTCGGCCCAGGTGCAGCCGGGCAGGACGACGTCCGCGCCGTCGATGAGCGGCCCGCCGAGGGTGTCGATGAGGACGACGAACTTGCCGTGGCGTCGGTCGGCGGCGTCGGCGAGGGGTTGCGGCGCCCAGTCGCCTTCGGTGTAGTTGCCGGTGAGGATGACCGCGCCGACCTCGTCGCCGGCGATGCGCCTCACGAAGGCGTCGTGGTCGAGCGTCTCCCCCCCCACCGCCGCGAGGACGCGACGGACGCCGCGTGCGTTGGGGGCCTTCTCGGCGTAGACCGTGAAGGCGCGGGGGTCGTCGTCGGCGACGCCGGGTGGGAAGGTCTGGTTTTCGCCGCGGCGGGGGACGGGGCCGACGCCGAGGATGGCGCGGGGGTCGATCTCGCGGGCGAGGGTGGCAAGCGCCCAGGCGTCCTCGCAGGTGAGCATGGGGCTGACGAGAAGGGCGAGGCGGCGTCCGCCCTCGGCGGCGCGGCGCAGGCCGTCGATGGCGTCGGCGTAGCAGCGCTCGGAGTCGTCCTCGACGAGCGTGCCGTACTGGCGTCGCAGGCAGGAGCGGAGTCGGCTGTCGCTGTGGACGTGCTTCCAGCCGTAGCGGACCTCGTCGGTGATCCACCACTTGTTGACGGCCATGTTCTCGCGGGGCTTGATGCGGTAGACGCGGCCCTCGTTGTGCTCGATCCAGATGTTGTCGCCGCTGGCGGTGATGCCGTCGATGGAGGGCGTGGAGCGGAGGAACCAGACGCGCTGGGCGAAGAGGAAGTCCTTGTCGAGGAGCGCGCCGACGGGGCAGAGGTCGATGACGTTCGCGCTCAGTGGGTTGGTGATGCCGATGCCGGGGAAGACGTCGATCTCTTCCTTGTTGCCGCGCCCGTCCACATACAGTTCCGCGGTGCCGGAGACTTCGCGTGTGAAGCGGACGCAGCGGGTGCACATGATGCAGCGGTCGGCGTAGAGGTAGACATGCGGGCCGAGGTTCTTCTTGGGGTTCTTGACCTTCTGCTCCTGGAAGCGTGAGACGCCCCGGCCGTACTTGAAGGAGTAGTCCTGGAGGAGGCACTCGCCGGCCTGGTCGCACACCGGGCAGTCGAGCGGGTGGTTGATGAGGAGGTACTCCATGACCGCCTTCTGGTTCTGGACGGCCTTGGGGGAGTCGGTGTGGACGACCATGCCGTCGGAGGCCGGAGTCTGGCAGGTGGGGAGGAGCTTGCCGCCCATGAAGGGTTCGAGGCGGTTCTCGTTGCGTGGGTTGGGGGCCCAGACCTCGCCGAGGCAAATGCGGCATGAGGCGACGATCGAGAGTCCGTCGTGGTAGCAGTAGAAAGGGATGTCCACGCCGGTGGCGTTGGCGGCCTGGAGGATGGTCTGGCCGGGGGTGAAGGGGCACTGGACGCCGTTGATGGTGACGGTGGGCATGGGACGGGAGTGTAGGGGAGAGGCGGTCGCGTGCCACGAGGGGCCGCGCGTCGGATAGCCTTGCGGGCATGTCGGACACGGGATCGAAGCAGGGGACGCCGATGCAGGGGCCGCGCGGGACGCGCGACCTCTACCCGGCCGAGGCGGCGCGGCGTCGGTGGATCACCGAGCGATGGCGCGAGGTGGCGGTGCGGCACGGGTTCGAGGAAGTGGACGGGCCGACCTTCGAGGAATCCGACCTGTACGCGGTCAAGAGCGGCGAGGGCATCCTCGGCGAGTTGTTCCAGGCGTACTCGGGCAAGAGCCACGACGAGGTCGAGCGGGTGAAAGCGACTGGGCGCGCGCCCTATGCGATGCGTCCGGAGTTCACGCCGACGCTGGTGCGGATGTACGCGGCCCGGGCTGCGGGGCTGCCCAAGCCGTGCAAGTGGTTCCAGATCGGGCCGTTTTTCCGGGCGGAGCGGCCGCAGCGGGGGCGACTGCGGGAGTTCTTGCAGTGGAACTGCGATGTGCTGGGGCTGGACGTGCCCGTGGAGAAGCGGAACGCGGAGGACGCAGAGGCAGAAGCGGAGGTCGCGGAGGCGAAAGCGAGGATGGACGGGGAACTCCTCTGCCTCCTGATCGACTACTTCTCACATGTCGGGCTGTCCTCACAAGAGGTGATCATCAGGTTCAACAGCCGCTCGATCGTTGAACGCAAGATGAACGCTCTCGGCATCCCTGACGACAAGCGACCTCGCGTGCTTGCGTTGATCGACGCGGCTTCAAAGCTGGAGTCGGGAGAGTTGTCGGCGCGCCTGCGCGACCTGGGTTTGGACGAGGGGGCGTTTTCGCGGCTCTTCGGCAGACCGCTTGTGGGCGAATCGATCATCATGGGTGACTCGGACGTTCTCGGGTTCGTCGGCGATATCGTTGCTGCCGTTCCGTTCAACGACTGCGCGGATTGGCTTCGATATGACCCGGGCATCGTCCGCGGCCTTGCGTACTACACGGGCACCGTGTTCGAAGTGATCGCCGAGGGAGAGCGGGCGGTGGCAGGGGGGGGGCGGTACGACAACCTGGTGGAGTTGTTCGGCGGGCCGCCGACGCCGGCGGTGGGGTTCGCGATGGGCGACGTGGTGCTGGCGAACCTGCTCCAGGACAAGGGGCTGATGCCGAGCGATGCGGAGTTGATGGGGCTGGTGGGGCAGACGCCGGACGTGTTCGTGCTGGGGAACGGGACGGAGGAGGCGGAGAGGCAGGTGCGGCCGCTGGTTGCCGCCCTCCGCCGCGGCTCACCCTCGCCCCAGGACTCAAGGCACAGGACGCAAGACTCACTCCACGTCCGCCACTCGTACAAGGCGACGAAGAACGTCGGGAAGTTGCTGAAGGAGGCGGCGCAGCAGGGGGCGCGGTTCGCGGTGATCGTCGAGAGCGGGGCCGATGCGACGGTGAAGGACCTGCGCACGGGCGAGCAGTGGCCGGATCGCGTGCCGATCGGCGATGTGGGGCGTCGCATCGCGGAGCGGGTGCGTGGCGGATAGAACGCACGGCGCGCCTTCGTGCTGATCGCGGAATGCGGTTGTGCGTTGTTGCCGGAAGCAGAGGAGAAGCCGCACGGAAAGGCGGGGCATAGGCGGCACAAGGATGTCTCCGGATCGGAGTGCGGCCTGCAACGCCGAAGGCGTGCCATAGCCGGAGCCGGGGGCAACGCCCCTGGTGCGGTGCATTGTGCGTTGCGAGCCGCATCGCGTCGGGCGAACGGGGGCGGCGCGCACGACGGGTTGGTACGCCCTTGCAGGGCTTGTCCGGTGGCGGGTCTCGGTCCAGGGGCGTTGCCCCTGGCTCGGGCTGGTTCACGCCTTTGGCGTGGGTCAGAGACCAAGCGGGTCGCCCGTGCGCGCTCGGATGGCTGTCGATGGATCGCGTGCGGCAAGTGCGCGGACGAGCGTGGGAAGGAGGGGTAGGGGCGAAGCCGCCACGGAGTGGCGGGGTACCCAAGACAGAGGCACCACGGAGCGAGCGGGTACTCGATTCGCACGAACTTCGTGGAATCAGCGTCACTCGGACGGTTCGTCGCGGTCCCGTCCTGTGAGGTTCGCGCGGTCGAAGAACGCGCCGAGCACGTTGGTCGTGTTGATCTCGGGGAACGAGAGCGGGCGGTCGCGGCGGACGAGCGCGCTCCCCACGTCGCGCGCGATGCGCACGACCGTGCCGACACCCGACAGCACGGACGCTCTCGGGCGGTGCTCGTTGGGTCGAACGAGGAGGAGCGTCATGTCGTCGACCGCGTCGCGGCCGCCGGCGCGGTCGGCGAGCGCGCCGAGGAGGGCGGGGATAAGGGCTTCCGGGCGTGACGCGTCGAGGCGGGCGAGGAGGTCGAGCAGGCCGGCCTGGCCGAGGAGACGTCCGTCGGCTGTCGGCATCTCGGTGACGGCATCGGTGTAGAAGAGCGCGAGGTCGCGCCTGCCCAGGTGCACGCGCACCTGCCCGAAGGTGGCGTCCTCGATGCCGAGCGGGATGTCCGACGCCGCGACGGCCGTGTCGGGGGGCGGGGCGATGAACTCCCACGCCCCTCGCGCGGCGCGGTAGAGCGCGGCGGGCGGGTGGCCCGCGGAGGTGATCGCGAGGTCGGACGTGGGCGTCCAGACCGTGGCGACGGAGGCGGTGGCGAACTGGCCGATGCGGGCCAGGCCGACGAACTCGCGGTTCAGGTCCGCGACGAATCGGCGTTGATCGACGTAGTTGACGTAGCGGCGGAGGAGTTGGCGGAGGCGCTCGGCGGCGTCCGCGACGGCCGCGCCGTGCCCGCTCACGTCCGCGACGAGGAGGCGGATGACGCGGCCGGTGACGCAGGACGAGAGGTAATGGATGTCGCCGCCCTCGGCGTCGCCCTCGACGGGGCGGCTGAAGACCCAGGCGTCCAGGCCGGGCATGTTGACGGCGTGATCGACGGCCCGGTTCCCGCCCCACACCTCGAGGCACTGCATGGTGCGCGGGCCTTGGGCGGTCGCGTCCGGCATGGCCAGAGCGTAGCGTGGCGGGCGGGGTGTCGAGCGGGCGTCGTGCCGCCGACCTGCGGCGGCACGCGACATCGGCGGTTGTCGTATCCTGCGGCCCCCGGGAGCGTGCCATGCAGTTCGCGTTGATCCTGGTTCTCGCGTTCGCCCTCGGCGCGGTCGCGCTGGGGGCGGAGCGCCGGCACCGCCGGCTGCGGCGGCGCATCGCGCGGCTGGACCGGCGCGAGATGGAGATGCTGCACGCGGTCAAGCCGCTCTACGCGTTCCGGGCCGAGGAGCGGCTGCGGGCCGCGGGGCGGGCGGCGCGAATGCCGGTCGAGTTCCGCTCGCAGTTCGGCGAGGACCTGTTTCTGGACGAGTTGTTCGCGGGGCAGGCGGAGGGGTTTTTCGTCGAGGTCGGCGCGTACGACGGCTACACCTACGCGGTGACGTACGCCTTCGAGGCGATGGGGTGGACGGGGCTGCTGGTGGAGGCGGTGCCGTCGCTGCACGCGCTGGCGGCGGCGCGTCGGCCGGGGTCGCGGGTGGTGAACGCCGCCCTGTCGCGCCGGGGGTCGTCGGGGACGGCTTCGTTCACGCACCTGATCGACTCGCGCGCGCCCGGCGGCGGAGGGGGGGGCTACGACGCCTCGTCGTTCCTGGACGACCCGGCGGGGCGGGGCTTCACGAAGCGCCCGCCGCGGACGGCGGAGGAGCGGGTCGAGGTGCCGCTGACGACGATGGACGACCTGCTGTCGGAGCACTCGGGGGCGATCGACCTGGTGGTGATCGACGTCGAGGGGCACGAGATCGCGCTGCTGGACGGGTTCGACCTGGCGAGGTTCCGGCCGAGGGTGATCCTGATCGAGGACCACGGGCTGGGGGCGGACCCGACGCTTGCGGAGTATCTGGAGGCGCGGGGGTACGAGCACGTGTGCTGGCTGTCGTACAACCGGGTGCTGGTGCGCCGCGACGAGGGCGCGCTGCTGGAACGCGCGCGGCGGATCGCGCAGCACACGGCGACGGCAAAGACGGCAGGGTGAGGCCGGGTGCGCCGTCCGGGCCGTTCCGGCTGTCGGTCTACATATGGATCGCCTTCCCCTCGCTGGCCAGGGCGGCTTCGCGGACGGCCTCGTGCATCGTCGGGTGGGCGTGAACGGTCACGATGAGTTCCTCGGTCGTCGCTTCGAGCCGGCGAGCGAGGGTGAGTTCGGCGATGAGTTCGGTGGCCTGGTCGCCGAAGATGTGCGCTCCGAGGATCTCTCCGCGGGGCAGGCCGCGGATGATCTTGACGAAGCCGTCGGTGTGGAGTGCGGCGATGGCCTTGCCGTGGGCCTGGAGAGGGTACGAACCGACCTCGTAGTCCTCGCCCTTCTTGAGGCCGCGTTCCTTGAGGGCTCGCTCGGTGAAGCCGACGGAGGCGACCTGCGGCTGGCAGTAGGTGCAGCCGGGGATGACGGAGTAGTCGATGGGGATGGGTTCGTGGTGCTTCTTCGGGTCGCTGCGCCAGGCGATGCGTTCGACACAGATGATGGCCTCGTCGCTGGCGACGTGGGCGAGCCAGGGGGGACCGATGACGTCGCCGACGGCGTAGACGCCGGGGACGCTGGTCTTGTAGTCGATGGGTTCGTTGGCGGTCTTGCCGGGCTTGAAGTCGGTCACGATGTGGTCGCGTTCGATCTTGAGGCCGAGCGAGTCGTCGAACAGCCCGTCGTATCGGCCCTTGACGCCGATGGCGAGCAGGACGCGGTCGGCCTCGATGGTCTCCTTCTTCGACTCGTCGGGCTTGCCGTCCTTCACGGGGGCGATGGTGACCTTGACGCCGGCCTTGGTCTTCTCGACGGCGGTGGTGAGGTGGCCGGTGCGGATGTCGAAGCCCTTCTTCTTGTAGAGGCGTTCGATGGCCTTGGAAACGTCCTCGTCCTCGACGGGGAGGAGGCGGTCGAGCATCTCGACGATGGTGACCTTCGTGCCGAAGGAGTGGTAGAAGTAGCCGAACTCCATGCCGATCGCGCCCGCGCCGACGACGACGAGGGACTTGGGCATCTCCTTGTTGAACATGGCCTCGCGCGCGCCCCAGATGCGGTCGTGGTCGAACTTCGCGAAGGGCAGGTCGCGGGCGACAGAGCCGGTAGCGACGAGAACGTTGGTGGCGGTGAGGGTCTCGCGGGGCTTTGCGGCGGGCTTGGCCGGGGCGTCGGTGCGCTCCTCCTGGACCTCGCAGTCGTAGACCTCGACGCGGCAGGGCTGGTTGCCCTTGGCGCCGCTCACGATCTTCGCGCTGCCGACGACGTGCTCGACCTTGTTCTTGCGGAAGAGGAACTCGATGCCCTTGTTGAGCTTGGCGGCGACGTCGCGCGAGCGGCCGATGACCTTGGACCAGTCGAAGTCCACCTCCCCCTTGAGCTTGAGGCCCCACACGTCGCGCTCGTGGAGTTTCTCCATGAGTTCGGCGTTGGAGAGGAGCGCCTTGGAGGGGATGCAGCCCCAGTTGAGACAGACGCCGCCGAGCTTGGCGCGTTCGACGCAGGCGACTTTCATGCCGAGTTGCGCGGCGCGGATCGCGCCGACGTAGCCGCCTGGACCGCCGCCGATGACGATGAGGTCGAAGTGTCTCTCAGCCACGCGAAGAGCCTTTCTTTCGGGGTGTTTCCCGCGGTGTGCCCGCGGTGGGTTGGCAGTATAGGGAGGGGCGTGCATGGCTTCGGACACGGGCGATTGGGTTTGGTCGGAGCGGGGCGATCCTGTAGACTCGCGCGGTCGGCGGGGCGCGTGCGCTCGCCGGACAGGGGGCGAGGATGGCGAGACAACGGGCATGGGCGGCTGCGCTGGCGGCGGGTGTGCTGGCATGGTGCAGCGCGTCGGCGTTCGGGCAGCGGGTGGTCGCGCTGATCGCTGATCGGGCGACCCTCGCGCCGGGCGAATCGGCGACGCTGCGGCTGGCGACGGTTGGCGCGGACGGCGCCCGAGAGATCGCGTGGGGCGAGGCGGGGGTCGAGTGGATGTTCGTCCGCGACAGCCGCTCGCAGCGGAACCACGCGAGCGCGCCCGTCGAGGCGGATGGGAAGACGGTGCGGGTCTCGCCCGCGCGCGCCGGCGTGACGATGGTGGGCGCTGACCTTGCACGCCGGGTGGAGGTGATGGGGGCTGGGGAGTTCGAACGGCTGGTCGAGCGGACGGGGAAGAAACCGCAGGAGTTGGAGACGGGGCCTGGAAAAGCCCCGCCCCGCGAGCGGGACGTGCGCGTGGCGCGGGTGGAGTCGGCGTGTGTGCTGGTGCGCGTGGGCGGCTCGGCGACGGACATCGCCGTGAGCAAGTCCGGGCTGGCGACGGAGATTCGCTCGCTGATGGACCCGACCGCGCTGCTGCTGCCGAGCGACATGGCGGTGCGCGTCTACGCCGACGGGAGCGGCGTGCCGGGCGCCACGGTGATCGCCACCCACACTGCGAGCGGCGTCGAGCGACGGACGACAGCGGACGACAAGGGGATCGCGCCCGTGCATCTCGACAGGCCCGGCGCATGGCGACTGGAGTTCCATCACGCCGCGCCGGCGCGCGATGACACGGCGGATTGGGTTATCTACTCGTGCGTGCTGACCTTCGAAGCCGGCGCTGCGGAGGGGGGGGCACGATGAGGCGGTCGCTCGCGGTGTCGGTGTGCACGGCTGCGGTGGCGACCGCGACCGCGCTCGGGCAGGGGTGGGAATCGCTCGGTCCAGCCCCGGCGAGCGTGTCGGGCGGGTCGGCGGGGAGGATCAGCGCGGTGGCGTGCAGCCGCGTGGACCCCGACCTCTACTTCGTCGGCGCGGCGGACGGGGGCGTGTGGCGGACGACCGACGGCGGGCAGACGTGGACGCCGCTGACGGACCACCTGCCGACGACGTCGATCGGCGCGATCGCGCTCGACCCGCACGACGAGCGGATCGTCTACGCGGGCAGCGGCGAGGCGAACTTCGCCAACCACTCGCGCTACGGACTGGGGCTGTACAAGTCCACCGACGGCGGAGAGACATGGAGCGTGCTCCCGGCCGAGACGTTCGCGGGGCGGTGCTTCTCGCGCATCCGCATCGACCCCACGAACACGGACGTGCTCTACGCGAGCGTGGCGCGGGCGGGCGGATTCCCGACCCTGGCGGCCGCGAAGGGGCACCCGGGCGCGGCCGGGCCGGTGGGCGTGTTCAAGTCCGCGGACGGCGGGGCGACGTGGACGCACCTGACGAACGGGCTGCCCGCGGTGGACGCGACCGACCTGGCGATGGACCCGGCGGACCCGGCGACGCTCTACGCGGCGATCGGGCACATCTTCGGCGACCCGGGGAACGGGGTCTACAAGTCAACGGACGCCGGAGCATCGTGGACGAAACTCGGCGGAGGGGGGGGGTTGCCGGGGCCGGTCGGGCGCATCAGCCTCGCGGTCGCGCCCAGCCAGCCCTCGCGCGTGTTCGCACTGCTCACGATGCCGGCGGACGCGACCGGCGGCGGGGCGGAGAACATCGGCGGATTCCGCTCCGACAACGGCGGCGCGACGTGGACACCGCACGGCTCGGTGAACCAGGCGACCTACGGGTGGTACCTCTCTGTCGTGGGGGTCAAGCCCGACGACGCGAACGTCGTCTTCTACGGCGGGCTGAACATGCGCCGCTACGTCAACGGCGTCGGCGCGAACGTCACGCCCCCGCATGTGGACATCCACGCGATCGAGTTCGACGCGGCGGGACGGATGGTCGTCGGCGATGACGGCGGCGTCCACCGGAGCGCGGACCTCGGCGACTCCTACGTGAACCTGAACGATGGTCTCTCGACCGTGCAGTTCTACGCCGGGCTGTCGCTCCACCCGACCAACGAGCGCTGGGTCATGGGCGGAACCCAGGACAACGGCACCAACCGGCGCAGCGAGAGCGGCGTCTCGTGGACGACGGTGCTCGGCGGCGATGGCGGGTGGACGCAACTCGACGTCACGCGCCCCCACCGCGTCTTCGCCGAGTACCAGGGAACCGGGAACCTGTTCCGCTCGACCAATGGCGGCAACTCGTTCACGCACGTCGGCGGCGCGATCAATGGACGGAACTGCTTCCTGCCACCCTACCTGATCGACCCCGCCAACCCGGACAGGATGCTCTACGCGACACACCGCATCCACCTGAGCACCAACGGCGGCACGAGCTGGAGCGTGCTGAGCGGAGACCTCACGAACGGCGCGGGGGCGATCCGTGCGCTGGCGATCGCGCCGTCGGACCCCGCCTTCGTCTATGCCTCGACGAACGACGGGAACGTGCTCGTCTCGCAGAACGGCGGGGCGAACTTCGGCCTGGTGATGACCGGGCATCCGGGCTGGCCCCGCGTGACGCGCGAACTGACGGTCGCCCCGGATGATGCACGCGAGGTCTACCTGGCGACGGCCGCGTTCGACGGGCCGAAGGTAAGACGGTCGCGCGACGCGGGCGCGACGTGGGACGTGCTGGACGGCAACCTCCCCGACCTCCCGGTGAACGTCGTGGTCGTCGATTCGTCGTGCGGGCTGCGGCCGCTCTATGCGGGCACGGACGCGGGCGTGTACCGCTCGCTGAACGGTGGCGCGTCGTGGCAGCGGTACGCGGAGGGCATGCCGAACGTGGCGGTGATCGACCTGCTCCTGGACGGCCCGCGCAACCGCCTCGTGGTGGGCACGCAGGGACGCGGGGCGTGGGCCGTGCCGGTCTTCGAGCCGGGCGACTTCAACATGGACGGGGGCACCGACACGGTGGACGTCCTGCACTACCTGAACGCCTTCGTGGCCAGTGACCCCGACGCGGACCTCGACGGGGACGGCGAGGTGACGACGCTGGACTTCCTGGCCTTCCTGAACCGGTGGGCGGTGGGGTGCGGCTGACTGAGGCCCGGGGTGAACGCCGGATCGGCGACACCGAGCGTGTTTCCCGTTGGTCGAACCGGGACGCATGGTTAGATTGGGATGGAATGATACGAAGGAGGTTGGGTATGGCTACGCGCGTGGCGGCCGCGTTGGCGGCGATGTCGCTGGGCTTCGGGGCGATGGGACAGTCGGCGTCTCGGGCGGTGTTCGTGGGGCACTACCACACCACGACAGCAAGCGTGACCTCGTTCCGAGTGAACCCGGACGACTCCCTCACGATGGTGGGGAACTACCCGACCGAGATGTGGACCTCCACGCTCGCGCTCTCGCCGGACGGATCGCTGCTGGCGGCGGCGGACGCGGCAGGCTCGCAGGACGGCAGTTCGACGATGGACCGCTTCCATGTCTTCGCGGTGGCGCCGGACGCCTCGCTGACGAAACTGGCGTCGTTCTGGATCGACAACTCTCCCCTCGCGGCGGCGTGGCTGAGCAATGAAGTGATCGCGATCACGAGGTCCGAGTTCGGGGCGTCGCAGATCCACGTCTGGCAGTTCGACCGGGACGCATTGACGCTGACGAAACTCTCGTCGCAGGCGTCGGGGTCGTTCAACACCGCGCTCGCGATGCACCCCGTGGACGGCAAGCTGTACTCGCAGGACTCCACCGGCCTGAACATCCGGCGCTGGACCATCAACCCGGACTGGACGCTCACGAACGACCTGACGGTGGGCACGCCGAACTACCCGCTGAACATCAGGATCAGCCGCGACGGGACGAAGCTGTACGCCGGCGGGGGCATCAGCGGCGACGGGAAGAAGATCCTGGGGTACGACGTGGCGGAGGGCGTGCTGATGCCGCTGCCGGGATCGCCGTACACCTCGCCGGGGGCGTCGCCTGCGTACCCGGCGATCACGGACGACGGGGCGTACCTCTTCATGGGGCACGGCACGGACGCGACGGTGCGCTCATTCGCGATCAACCCGGACGGCTCGCTTACGTCGACCGGGTTCATGTTCGACGTGGGATTGCAGGGGACGATCGGGAACATGGACAGCATGGACGACCTGCTGTTCGTGACCGACGACTCGACGGCGACGGACGGGATCGCCGGGCTGTACGTGTTCAAGGTCCACGCGAACGGCTCGTTCACGCTGACCGCGCCGATCTACGACACCGGGGCTGTGCGGGCCGAGGGGGGGATGGCGGTCTGGCGCGGCCTGCCGCCCTGCTACGCCGACTGCAACGGGGACACGATCGTCAACACGCTGGACGTGCTGTGCTACCTGAACCTCTATGCGGCAGGTGATCCGGCAGCGGACTGCAACGGCGACACGGCGGTGAACTCGCTCGACGTGCTGTGCTTCCTGAATCTCTACGTGGCCGGCTGTGAGTGAGGGCTGGGGGCTGAAATAAGGGGAATCTTGGGGGTCTGGCGAAGAGGTGAGCAAGGGGTTCAATCCGAATTGATCGTGGCCGTTTCGCCGGCACGTGGCACACTGTAATCTGGGCAGGAACCGACGGCTGCGGCGTGCCGAATGGCCGCGTGGTCAGAGGGGGACTCCGTGTCCGCTGTCGGGCTGTTGGAGCGGGCCTCCCCGTCGGTTGCCTTGTCCCGAGCGTCGGGGCGGGCATTTTCGCGCTTTGCGCCTGAGAGCGGGCGGAGGAACCCAGATGTCCAACTCGATTCGACGGATCGCGATCGCCGCGCTGGTCGGCCTTGCGGGCACAGTGTCGGCCATGTCCAGCGGCACGATGGGAGGGATCGAGGCCCTTCCGACGACGCCTCCCGGCTTCCTCGACCTGACCCGTCAGTTCCCGGGCGTGCAGGCCTGGGTCGCCGAGGACCGGGTGAATCTGATCTACGGCAAGCCCATGACCGCAGCGGACACGCCCGACGAGGCCGCCGCCAAGTGGTGGGCGGACCACGGCACGGCGTTCGGCGCGGGCGACCTGGATCTCGAGCAGCTCTGGGTGGCCGAGACGGGGATGGGCAAGTTCACTGTCTTCGGGTACCAGCAGCACATCGACGGCCTGCCGGTCGAGTACGGGATCGGTCGCCTGATGGTGCTCAACGGGTTCGCCGGCGAGCAGGATCGTGTGGTTTACGTGGCGGGCAAGTTCGCCAAGCGCCCTGAGGGCGGGTTCGGGCTGCCCTTCGTGCAGGCCAACCAGGCGGTCGGCTCGGTGCGCGACATGATCAACTTCGAGCACCTGCCGGTGTGGACCGACGCGGAGATGGTGATCTTCCAGGGGGACGACACGCGGCGTGACCCGGTCCTGGCCTGGAAGTTCGTGGGCGAGGAGCCGAACCTGGAGACCCGCGAGCGCTACACGTTCTTTGTCGATGCGAACTCCGGCGCGCTGCTGCACGTCCGCAACGAGGTGCTGAACATCGACGTGATCGGGAAGCTGGAGGCGATGGGCTCTCCCGGCACGAACCCGGACATCGGCTCCAACCCCCCGGTGATGATGCCGATGCCCGACATGCGCGTCGTGGTTCAGGGCGGGAACAACTCGTACTCGCAGGACAACGGCGACTTCGTCATCACGCACGGCGGCGTGAACCCCGTGACCGTCACCAGCAACCTGGACAACGGCCTGTGGGTCGATGTCAACGACCAGTCGGGCACGGGCGTGCTGTCGATCAGCGGGACGTTCACGCCCGGGGTTCCCGGGACGCTCCAGTACAACACCAGCCCGTCGCAGTTCACGACGGCGCAGGTGAACGCCGCGATCCACACCGCCAAGACGCACGACTACATCCGCTACCGCACCACCTGGACGGGCATGGACTTCAAGTGCCCCGCGAACGTGAACATCAACTCGAGCTGCAACGCGTACTTCGACGGCTCGTCCATCAACTTCTACCGGGCCGCCGGCGGGTGCAACAACACCGCGTACTCCTCCGTCGTGGCGCACGAGTACGGACACTACATCGTGGCCCGGCTCGGACTCTCCCAGGGCGCGTTCGGCGAGGGCTACGCCGACACCTGCTCGCTCCTGCAGTACGACGACCCGATCATCGGCCGCAACTTCACCACCAGCGGCGGGTACGTTCGCTACCCCGTGCTGGCGAACGTCCAATACCCCTGCCCCGGCGGCGGCGTCCATAACTGCGGGCAGATCATCGGCGGCGTCGCGTGGCGCATCCGCGAGAACTTCGGCGCGACCTACGGCTCCGCGCCGGGCCTCGCCATGGTCCAGCAACTGCACGTGGACTGGTCGCTCATCACCATCGGCGGTATCGGCGACAACTCCGCACACCCCGCCACGGCCATCGAGTGGCTCACCGTGGACGACAACGACGGCGACATCTCCAACGGAACCCCCAACTTCTCGCTCATCTGCGCCGCCTTCGCAGCGCACAGCATCTCATGCCCCGCTCTGCCACCGATCGTCTTCACCTACCCCAACGGTCGTCCGACGATCCTGCCCCCGGGGCAGTCCTTCGGCGTCCGCGTGGACATTGAGGCCGGTACCAAGACGCCCGCCTTCGGCACCGAGCGGCTCTACTACTCGGTCGATGGCGGGACGTACCAGATCACAAACCTCACGCACCTGGGCGGGAGCCAGTTCTTGGCGACGCTGCCCGGCATCACGTGCGGGTCGAAGATGGACTGGTTCATCCAAGTGCAGGACACGCAGGGAGGCTTCCACACCAACCCCTCGAACGCCCCGTCGAGCAGCTACAGCGCTTCCGCCTACGACAGCATCGAGGTCGCCTTCCATGACGACATGGAGACCAACAAGGGCTGGACCGTGGGTGATGTCGGCGACAACGCCACCACAGGCATCTGGGGCCGCATGGACCCGCAGGGGACACCGGCGCAGCCCGAGGACGACGTCTCCAACCCCGGCACGATCTGCTACGTCACAGACGGCCGAGCCGGCACCAGCATCGGGCAGTACGACGTCGACGGCGGCAAGACCACCCTCATCACGCCCACGCTGAATCTCGCGGGACAGCCCTCCGCCAACATCTCCTACTGGCGCTGGTACTCGAACGACCAGGGCGCGGCCCCGAACACCGACACGTTCCGTGTTGACATCAACAACGGCTCGGGCTGGGTGAACGTCGAGACGGTCGGCCCCTCCGGCCCGGGCACCTCGGGCGGCTGGATCTACCACGAGTTCAACGTCGCTGACTTCGTCACGCCGACTGCGAACGTGCGAGTCCGCTTCATCGCCGAAGACCTCGAGCCCGGCTCGATCGTCGAGGCGGCCTTGGACGAGTTCATGGTCAAGATCGGCGTCTGCAACGAGTGCCCCGCGGACTTCAACGGCGACACCGTCATCAACACACTCGACGTTCTCGCCTTCCTCAACGCATACACCACCAACGATCCGAAGGCGGACTTCAACGGCGACACCGTCATCAACACACTCGACGTGCTCGCCTTCCTCAACGCCTACACGGCCGGCTGCGATTGATCGTCGCTCGCCGACCCTGACAGCATTCGAACACCCCGCGGGCAACCGCGG
>JAANMX010002704.1_pt1 | contig 17021 bp, 16 predicted proteins | sample 7279681 | NCBI WGS metagenome assembly JAANMX01 (sample SAMN14094542, study PRJNA606508) | bioreactor metagenome | isolation source: A lab-scale SPAN reactor treating ammonium-rich wastewater day 351 | place: Ireland: Galway | collected 2018-01-01
ATCTTCCACCTGGAGAATAAGGTCACAGCGATCGGCGAGAAGAAGGTGACGATCTCCAGCGGAGAAGTGCTTGAGGCCGATTTCGTCGTCTTCGGCGTCGGCGTGAAGCCGCGCCTGGAGCTTGCGGAGAAGGCGGGATTGAAGATCGATCGCGGCGTGCTCGTCAACCAGTACCTGGAAACAAGCGCGCCGGGCATCTTTGCGGCCGGCGATATCGCGCGATGGCCTGATCCGCGGTTCGGAGAGAATATCCGGGTCGAGCACTGGGTCGTGGCGCAGCGCCAGGGGCAGGTGGCCGCGCGCAACATGCTGGGACATCGCGAAAAGTATGACGCTGTGCCGTTCTTCTGGAGCCAGCATTATGATGTGCCGGTCAACTATGTCGGCCACGCGTTGAAGTGGGACCAGATCGAGGTCGACGGCAGCGTCGCTGACCGGGATTGCCTGCTGCGCTACAAGCATCAGGGGCGCGTGCTGGCGGTCTCCTCGATCTACCGGGACGTCGACCACCTCAAGGCGGAAGTGGCGATGGAGCGCGAGGTCGCCGCCTGACATTCAGCTTCTCGGTATGCCACCGAGCCGGCCGGCGTCGATGTGATCGCGGGGTTTTCTCAAGGTGCGATCCAACACAGGAATGCGCTATAGCGTTTTCGAGCGAAGCATGTCCTCGGGCTTGTCCCGGGGATGGAATCCGGTTCGCGTGAAGAAAACGCGTCAGATCAAAGTGCTGAAGTCTTTCACCACTTCCGTGAAGCGGTGAAAACTTCAGTTTGCGACGGAGCGATCCGTGAGTGAACCGCCAAATGATCGCAAGTTCGCGCTGTTCGAAACCGCGATCGGGATCTGCGGTATTGTCTGGACCGCGCATGGCGTCGAAGCGGTGCAGTTGCCGCTGCCGGATGAAGACAAGACCCGGATGCGCCTTCGCCAGCGTTACGGGAGCCTCGCGGAGGCGGCTCCGCCCGCCGCCGTGCAGGCCGCGATCGATGGCATGATCGCGTTGCTTGAGGGTAAGCCGATCGATCTATCCGGTGTGCTGCTCGATCTCGACAGCGTAGGCGAATTCGATCGTCGCGTTTACGACATCGCACGGACCATTCCGCCGGGCAGCACGATGACCTATGGCGATATCGCCAAACGCCTCGGCGGCGTTGAGCTCTCGCGCGATGTCGGTCAGGCGCTCGGCCGTAATCCGTATCCGATCGTGGTGCCATGCCATCGCGTGCTTGCCGCCGACGACAGGCCGGGAGGCTTCTCGGCGAGCGGCGGCGTCGCGACCAAACTGAAAATGCTCGCCATCGAGGGCGCGATCGTCAATCACACGCCCGGCTTGTTCGATTGATCCATTCCGCTCAAAGCGGTTCCGGTTTGCAACCCGGCGGTCACGGCCAGCCGCCGATGCCTCATTGCCGCCGCCGTGGTAGGATGCTGTTTGACGGCGTTTGCGGTCACCGGTTCGCGTGAAGAAAACGCGTCCAAACAACAATCTGGAGCTTCGCTTTCAATGAGGAGCGAAGTTATTCTAGCTCCAGCGGCGCGGAGAACGAGTTGAGCGGCGTTACCCCCGATCCAACCCGTCAGGACGACGACCGGCGTGCGTCGGCGGAAGTTGAACTGACGCGCGCCCTGCGGCGCGCCAGGTGGGTCATCGCGTGGGAAAGGGCTTGGCCGCATCTTGCGCGGCTGCTCTGCGTCGGCGGGTTGTTTCTGGCGGTTTCCTGGGCCGGTGCCTGGCTGGTTCTGCCGGTTTGGGGACGCGCCGTTGCTCTTGCTGCATTTGTGCTGCTCGCCGTTGCGGCGGCGGTGCCTGCCGTCAGGTTCCGCTGGCCCAGCCGCGAGGAAGGATTGGGCCGGCTCGACCGCGGCGCCGGCCTTCGCCATCGTCCCGTCACCGCGCTTGCGGACACGCTGGCGACCCGGGATCCGGTCGCGCACGCTTTGTGGCAGGAGCAGCGCGCACGCACGCTGGCGGCGATCAAGCGTCTTCGCGCCGGGCTGCCGTCGCCTCAGCTGCCGCTGCATGACCGCTGGGCCTTGCGAGCGCTGGTGATGGTGCTGATGGTCGCCACGTTTATCGCGGCGGGCGGCGAACGGACAGAGCGTGTCGCTGCGGCGTTCGACTGGAATGGCGCGCTGACCTCGGCCCATGTCAGGGTCGATGCCTGGGTGGCTCCGCCGCCTTATACCGGCAAGCCGCCGATCATCCTGTCGGCGACCGGCAAGGACGCCAATCCGTCCGATACCGCGCTTCCGGTGCCTGCGGGCAGCACGCTGATTGTGCGTTCGAGCGGCGGCAGTCTCGACGTCGCGCTCAGTGGCGGCGTGACCGAGAAGGCTTTCGCCGACAAGCCCCCGGAGGGCGCGAACGAGCGGCATTTCACCATTGCCGCGGATGGCACGGCTCATGTGCGTGCGCCGTCGGGGCAACCGCGATGGGCCTTCAGCGCAATCGCCGATCGCGTCCCGGCCATTTCGCTGGCCAAGCGGCCGGAACGCCAGGCGCGCGGATCGTTGCAGATGTCCTACCGCCTGGAGGATGATTACGGCGTCACCGAAGCCCATGCGGCATTTTCGACCCGGCCCGCATCCGCTGCAAATGATGGGACGACTGCGCGCCCGCTGTTCGATCCGCCGCAATTCGCGCTGGTGCTGCCGAATGCCAGGCCCCGCAGCGGCATTGGGCAGATGGTCCATGATCTGAGCGAAAGTCCCTACGCCGGCGCCGAAGTGACCTTGACGCTGACGGCGCGCGATGACGCCGGAAACGAGGGTCGCAGCGAGCCGCTCGACCTGCGCCTGCCGGAACGCGTGTTCACCAAACCGCTTGCGCGCGCGCTGATCGAGCAGCGTCGCATCCTGGCGCTGGACGCCAATCAGAACAGGCAGGTCCATACCGCGCTCGATGCTCTCCTGATCGCGCCCGAGCTGTTTACTCCCAGGGCGGGTGAGTATCTCGGTCTTTACAGCGTCACGAAGCAGCTCGAGGAAGCGCGCATCGACGCCCAGTTGCGGGAGGTCGTCGCCAGCCTCTGGGGGCTCGCCGTCAGCATCGAGGACGGCAATATCACCGATGTCGAGAAGGCGCTACGTGCCGCGCAGGATGCCTTGAAGGAGGCATTGGAGCGCGGCGCGAGCGATGAGGAGATCAGGAAGCTCACCGAGAACCTGCGCGCGGCGCTGGATAATTACCTGCGCCAGCTGGCCGAACAGATGCGCAACAATCCGGAGCAACTGGCGCGTCCGCTCGATCCCAACAGCAAGGTGATGCGCCCGCAGGATCTCGACAACATGATCGAGCGCATGGAGCGTCTGTCCCGCTCCGGCGACAAGGAAGCCGCCAGGCAATTGCTCGATCAATTGCAGCAGATGCTTGAGAATCTACAGATGGCGCAGCCGGGCCAGGGCGAGGGAGCGGGTGAGGATCTGCAACAGTCGCTGAATGAACTCGGTGACATGATCCGCAAGCAGCAGCAGTTGCGCGACAAGACCTACAGGCAGGGCATGGATTCGCGGCGCGATCACGATGACGGCCACGAGCGCAGCGGCCAGAATGGGATGGGCGGCCTGCAGCAGGATCAAAAGGCCCTGCATGACAGGCTCAAGACATTGCAGCAGGAACTCGCCCGGCGCGGCATGGGATCGAGCCAGCCGGACGACGATCTTGGCCAGGCTGATTCCGCAATGGGTCAGGCGGGCGGCCAGCTTGGCGAGGGTAACGCCGATGGCGCGGTCGACGCGCAGGGCCGGGCGCTCGATGCGCTACGCAAGGGCGCCCGGAGCCTCGCCGAGGCCATGCAGCAGGGCGAAGACGGGTCGGGCGGTCGTGCGGGCCGGCAGAGCGGCGGTCAGACCGACCCGCTGGGGCGGCCGCTGCGGGGTCGCGAGTTCGGCAACGAGACGACGGTCAAGATTCCCGGCGAGATCGATGTTCAGCGGGTCCGCCGCATTCTCGAAGAGTTGCGCCGCCGCCTCGCCGATCCGTCACGGCCGAAGATCGAACTCGATTACATCGATCGGCTGCTCAAGGACTACTGATCGTTCCGCCGGTCTGCGTCGTCAGCGCGCCCGCGACCGCGGCGCGGATATCGGCCACCGAAAACGGCTTGGTGACGACATCGTGCACGATGGCGTTGAGGCCCGACGCGCGCTCGCGCTGATCGGCGAAACCTGTCATCAGCAGGATGATCAGGCCGGGAAAATCGCGCGCGACGGCAAGGGCCAGCGCGATGCCATCCATGATCGGCATCTTGATGTCGGTAAGCAGCAGGTCGAAGTCATGTGCGTCAGCTGATAGAATATCCAGCGCTTCGGCGCCGTCAGCCGCGGTCACGATCTCGTGGCCATCCATGGCGATGGCGCGGGCGACCAGCGAGCGCATCGAGTCCTCGTCGTCGGCGATCAGCACCCGCGCCATCGGTCAGGCTCCATTTCCAGCGGCAAGATCCTGCCGGTTGAAGAAGCGAACATCGATACTGCGGCCTTCAGGTGGCGGCGACGCGAGCCGCGTCCGGAACCAGACGTTTTCACCAGGCTTGAGCGCGGGCTGCTCTAGAACCGCGTTCCACGCGTAGATCTCCGTCTCATGCGCGTCGCGCACGCTGAAGCGCAGGCGCGGCAGTTCGACCGGCTTGCGGGTTTGCGCCGCGATCATGCCTTCGATCACCAGAACCTGCTTGCCGTCGACGGTTTCGGTCGAGGTGGTGACGTCCTTGAACGCCAATCCGCGCAGGTTCACTTCCAGTCCGGCGAGCCGGTAGAACGTTGCGGTTTGCGGAAGCAGGCGCACAATGTCGACGCGCCAGATCACAAGAGCCAGCACGAGGGCGGCCATCGCAACGCAGAAGGTGTTCAGGGTGATCGCTGGCGGCCGAAGCACGAACCAGCGTCTGAGGCGGCCGTGGAACCGTGAAGCAGCATGGAGCAAGCGCGGCCGCTTGCCGTCCCGGGGTATGTTGTCCTGCCGGGCCGGTGGCGCAACAACTCTGGCGAGGTCTTGTTGCGGCATCTCGGTTTCGGGAGATTCCGGCAGATCGCTGGCGATCGACGGACTGTCGACCGATGGCATGTCGCCGGTGTTCGGAGGATCGGTCCATCCCGCCATCTCGTCCGCTCCCGCCATCGTGGGGATGCGAACCCGGGCGATATTGTCCGGCGTCGCCCGCCATGTTTCCTTGCAGCGCGAGCAGCGGACGATGCGGCCCTTTCCGCCGAGCTTCGCGGGATCGACCGCATAGGATGTCGTACAGTGGGGACAGACAATGTGCATGGACGAATCGCCGGAAGTGACGCTGTCCGAAATCTACCCGCCGACCGTTAACGAATCGGAAACCATAACCGACGCACAAAAGGATGATGGCGGGGGCTCCATGATCTTGATTTGACGCGTCCTCACGCGAACCAGGAAATCGGGACACAAGGCTTGATCCGGTTCGAAAATGTCGGCTTGCGTTACGGGCTCGGCCCGGAGATTTTGCGCGACATCAGCTTTCATCTTCCCGCCCGCTCCTTTCAGTTTCTCAGCGGCCCGTCGGGCGCGGGAAAAACCTCCCTGCTTCGGCTTCTGTTTCTGTCGCTGCGGCCGACGAGGGGGCTGGTCAACCTGTTCGGTCAGGACGTCTCGCTGCAGAGCAAGGATGCAATCGCCGATCTCCGCAAGCGTATCGGGATCGTGTTGCAGGACTTTCGCCTGCTCGACCATATGACCACCTACGAGAATGTCGCGTTGCCGTTCCGGGTCATGGGCCGCGATGAGTCGACCTATCGCCGTGAAGTAATCGATCTTCTGAAGTGGGTGGGTCTCGGCGAGCGCATGGATGCGCTGCCGCCGGTCCTGTCAGGGGGGGAGAAGCAGCGCGCTGCGATCGCTCGCGCGGTGATCGCGCGGCCGCAGCTTCTGCTGGCGGACGAGCCGACCGGCAACGTCGATCCGACGCTCGGGCAACGTTTGTTGCGACTGTTCATCGAGCTGAACAAGTCCGGCACGGCGGTCATCATCGCCACCCACGACATCGCCCTGATGGATCAGTATGACGCGCGGCGGCTGGTGCTGCATCAGGGGCGGCTGCACATCTATGAGTAAGGCAGGGGACGGTCACGATGTGCTGATGGATCTCGGGCGCGAGCGCCCGCAGGTGCCGGTCCGCGCGCGCAACATGTCGCCGATCGTGCCGCGTGCGTCGATCGCCGGCCGCGCCCTGGTCGCGGTGGTCGCCATCATGACGTTCCTCGCGTCGATCACCACCGGGGCGGTGCTTCTGATCAACGCTTCGGCCTCGGAATGGCAGTCGGAGGTCGCGAGCGAAATCACCATCCAGGTACGTCCCGCCGCCGGCCGCGATCTCGAGCAGGATGTCGCGGCCGCCGCCGCCGCGGCCCGCGAGCAGCCGGGGATTCTCGATGTCAGGGCGTACACCAGGGAGGAGTCGGCCAAGCTGCTGGAGCCCTGGCTCGGCAGCGGGCTGTCGCTCGATGATCTGCCGGTGCCGCGCATGATCGTGGCCCGCGCCGCGCCCGGAACCAGGCTCGATCTGGAAGGGCTCCGCAGCCGCGTGACGCAACTGGCGCCGTCGACCAGCGTGGACGACCATCGCGCCTGGATCGACCGGATGCGATCGATGACCAACGCGACCGTGTTCGCCGGCATCGGTGTCCTCGCGCTGGTCATCATTGCGACCATTATCTCGGTATCGTTCGCGACCCGGGGGGCGATGGCGGCCAATCGTCCGATCGTCGAGGTGCTGCATTTCGTTGGAGCGAGCGACCGATACATCGCCAATCACTTCCTGCGCCACTTCCTGCGGCTCGGGCTGAGGGGTGGCGTGATCGGGTGCGTCGCCGCGATGCTGATGTTCGGATTCTCCGAATCGATCGCGAACTGGTTCTCGGGAACGCCGGTGGGGGATCAGTTTGCGGCGTTGCTCGGCACGTTCTCGCTGCGCCCTTCCGGCTATCTGGTGCTGGCGGGCCAGACAGTCCTGATTGCGGTGATCACCGCCTTTGCGTCCCGCCGCACATTGTTCGCGACGCTTGATGAGATCGATTGAGCGCCCGCTCAGGGCTGTAGCATTTCGCCTCTGATTGAATCAGAAGCGAAGCTTTAGACTGTTATTTTGACGCGTTTTCTTCACGCGAACCGGATTCCATCCCCGGGACAAGCCCGAGGACATGCTTCGCTCGAAAACGCTATAGCGCGCCATTCTGACGCTGCCGGACTCCACTTCGCCCCAAAACGTATTAGAATCGGGGGCCAGGGACACCGAATGTATGAGTAAAGAAGCAGGTCACGACAATGTGGGAGCTCCGCGCCGGGCGCGGGGCCGCCGGCGTGGCATGTTGCTTGCGACCCTGGTTGCCGCCGCCGGGATCGCCTTTGTCGGCGCGGCGGCTGGCTTCATCGGGTTTCTGTCGCAGCTACGGGGGGTGGAGACAAAGCCCGCCGCTAACGCGGACGGCATTGTGGTGCTCACCGGCGGCTCGTCGCGGATTTCCGATGCCGTCGATCTGCTGGCTGGCGGCTATGGAAAGCGGCTGCTGATTTCGGGCGTTCATCCGACGAACGGGGTCAGTGATATTTCGCGCTCGCTGCCGGACAGCCAGCGGCTGCTGACATGTTGCGTCGATCTCGATCGCTCCGCGGTCAACACCCGGAGCAATGCAAGCGAGACGCGGCGTTGGGTCGACGGGCAAGGCTTCCGCTCGCTGATCGTGGTGACGTCCAACTACCATATGCCTCGCGCCATCGTCGAACTGTCGCATGCGATGCCTGATGTCACCTTGATTCCGTTCGCGGTCATCGGCGAAAAGTGGCGCGAGGAGCCATGGTGGACAAGCGGCGCGACCTTGCGGCTCCTGCTATCGGAGTATGTCAAATACCTCGCCGCCGAGGCGCGGGTCCGACTGGCTCATCTTGGCCTCGACCTCGAACTCCCGCCCGAAAACGGAGATCAGTCGAGTGGGGCATTCCAGCCACGCCGGCCGGCCTCGGGCTGAAGCCCTTTCGCTTCTGATTCAATCAGAACCGAAAAGGCTCTAGAATGCGTGCCAAATAACGCCCCGCCACTGGATGCGTGATGATTTCGATCTTTCTGCGCTCGCTGGTCTTCAACGTTCTGTTCTATGTGACGATGGCGATCTGGATGGTTGCCGCGCTGCCGACGTTCCTGATGTCGCGCGCGGTGCTTGTCAGGATGGCGAAGGCCTGGGGGCGCTGGAACATCTGGCTGATGCGCGTCATCTGCGGCACGCGCGTCAAAATTCTCGGCACGGGGAAAATTCCGAAAGGTCCCCTGATCTTCGCCTCCAAGCATCAGTCGATGTGGGAGACCTTTGCTCTCTTCTGCCTCATCGATCAGCCGGTCTTCATCCTCAAGCGCGAGCTGACATGGATTCCGTTCTTCGGCTGGTATCTGCTGAAGACGGGCATGATCGGCATCGACCGCAAAGCCGGCCTGCGCTCGCTCAAAATGCTGGTCCGGATGACGCGGGAGCAGGTGCGTCTCGGCCGTCAACTCGTCATTTTCCCGGAAGGAACGCGCCGCTCGATCGGAGCCCCGCCGGCCTACAAGAGCGGCGTCGCCATGATCTATGCCGAAGGCGGCGTGCCTTGTGTGCCGGTGGCCCTCAACTCCGGCCTTTGCTGGCCGCGCCGGACGTTCCTGCGCTATCCGGGAACGATCACGGTCGAATTCCTCGATCCGCTGCCGCAGGGTTTGCGGCGTGATGAATTCATGTCGCGCCTGACGGCATCGATCGAAGGAGCGACCGCTTCCCTGGTCGAGGCGGGGTGGCGCGAGCAGGCGCGGCTGTCGGGCCGGGCGCCCGACGCGGGAGCGGCCGGGGATTAGAGCATTTTCCGGCGAAGTGGATACCGGTTCGCCGCAAGAAAATGCGACCAGACAACCATTTCCAGAGCATGATCCCGACCCGAAGGGCTGCGCCAGCGCAAAGTGGGAACCGGTTTTCGGATAAGATCATGCTCCCGAGCGGAGATCTCCCCAAGAGATAACCACGGCTTCCGTTCGACGCGTCGGCAGCGCGCCTACCTCGGCGTCGGCGTATCGTTGTGCAGCAGTTCAGCCAGCTGGTGCAGTTTAAGATCGCGAAAGCCCTGTGACTCGATCGACCTCACGGTCGACAGGACATAGTCCCGGTTATGCCCGGAGCGGCCGTGCCCCTGCCGGACGTAACGGGCCTGGTCCGCCAGCGTCAGCCGACCGGCGTACTGGACGTGACCGCGATCGACCACATAAGCGAGCGCGCTGACCCGCCGTCGCGCGTCGTCCTCAAGCCAGACGGAGCGCGTCACCTCGCGGTAGACGTGGGTGGTCTGCTCGCGCTCCCGCAAATATGCGATCGTTGCCTCGCGCCGGCTGGCTGCAACCCGGAATGCGATGCCCCGGCAGGCGCCCCCGCGGTCGAGCCCCAGAACCAGCCCCGGTCTCTCGGGCGTCCCGCGGTGGTCGAACGAATAGACGCAGAGCGCCCGATGCTCGCCGATCAGCCGCGCCGGAACCTGCTCGGCGAAATCGAATCCGGGTCTCCACATCAGCGAACCGTAGGCAAATATCCAGAGATCGTTGCCGGAACTGTCGAAAGCCGTTTCAAATTGTCGCTGCACGCTCATCGCGCCCTGCTCAGGGCGTATTCCGTCATGTTGTGTATGATCAGGATACGCACGAGCTATTAGAAATGAGGATTTTTGACGGCCAACCGGGAGTCTCGCGTCGCCGAATAATGCTTTAACAGAGCCGCGCCGCCAGGCGAAGCGGAACCGAAAGGGGCTGGTTTTGCCGGCGTCGCCCGACTATGGTCAAAGACCCGCCGAACCGACCCACCAAGAGCCCGCCTTCCGCATGAATGCTGCCAACAACGCCTCCAGCAAGTACCGTCTTTGGCCCATTTTCGTCATGCCCGTGCTGGTGGTCGTCGCTGCCGCCGCCTGGAGCGCGTTCTGGTTTTATGCGGCCTCGCAGGTCGATCAGACTGTTGATGCCTGGCGGGCGCGCGAAGCGGCGTCTGGACGCATCTATGATTGCGCCAAACGGACGGTCGCCGGATTTCCGTTCCGTCTTGAGGTCCGCTGCGAGGATGCGACCGTCGAGCTGAGGTCGCAGACAGCCGAGCAGGCCGCGGCGCAGATGCCTCCCTTGACCGCGCGCCTCGGGGACATCCTGGTGATCGCGCAGATCTACACGCCCAGGCTGCTGATCGCGGAGTTCAAGGCGCCTGCCACGCTATCCCGGCATGGTCAGCCGGTGATGGTCGTCGATTGGCGCGTCGGGCGCAGCAGCATCGTCGGGCTGCCGGATACGCCGAAGAGCGCGGATATCGTTTTCGACGACCTTGCGATCGACCGCATGGTGGAATCGGTTAGGACGCCTGCCGCACGCGCCAGCCATGTGGAGCTTCACGGCCGCACTGCGGAGAAATCCACACTGGACAAGCCCATGATCGAGACCGCCGTGGAGTTGAGCGGAGCCACTCTTGCGGACGTTCACCCGGTGCTGACGCAGCCGTTCAATGCCGAGGTCGGCGCGATCGTTCACGGGCTGAAGGATTTCACGCCAAAACCCTGGCCGGTGCGGTTCCGTGAATTGCAGGCGGCCGGCGGCCGCATCGAGATCAGGCAGTCGCGCATCCAGCAGGGCGATCTGATCGCGATAGCGGCGGGGTCCCTGGGGCTTACCGCCGACGGGCACCTCGACGGCGAATTGCACATGACGGCGACCGGTTTCGAGAAAATGATTCCGGCGCTCGGAATCGATAAAATGCTGGAGCAGGGGGTCCCGCAGGAGACTCTCGATAAGGTCGCGCCCGGCGTGAAAAGTCAGGATATCGACAATCTGTTCGGTGCGCTCGACCGGGCGATTCCCGGCCTTGGCAAGGCCGTGCGCCAGAACGCCAATGTCGGTGTCGCCGCGGGTCTCGCCGCGATTGGACAGGAAGCAACGCTGGAAAACAAAAAGGCGCGTTCCTTTCCGCTGCGGTTCGTCGCCGGCGCGGTCTTCATCGGGCCGTTGAAGGTCGCCCAGACGCCGCCGCTGTTCTGATCAAGCACTAATCGGCGATCATGCGCGGGCTTGACCCGTGCATCCATCATTCCTCATAAAAGATGGATTGCCGGATCAAGTCCGGCAATGACCACTATGGCTTCTGGGCATCGGTCTGCAGCCGTCCGAAATCGGGAGCCGCGGAATCCTGGCCGATCTCGACGATGCCGCGGCGGATCGCGCGGGTGCGGGTAAAGTGCTCGAAAAGCGCTTCGCCATCGCCGCGGCGCATGGCGCGCGTCAGCTTGGAGAGATCCTCGTTGAAGGTGCCGAGCATTTCCAGCACCGCATCCTTGTTGGTCAGGAATACGTCGCGCCACATGGTGGGATCGGAGGCCGCGATACGCGTGAAGTCGCGGAAGCCGCCGGCGGAAAACTTCATCACCTCGGAGGACGTCACCTCGCCCAGTTCGTCCGCGGTGCCGACGATGGTGTAGGCGATCAGATGCGGCAGATGGCTGGTGATCGCCAGGACAAGGTCATGGTGTTTGGGGGTCATGATCTCGACCCTGGCGCCGATCGCGGTCCAGAACGCGCGCAACCTGTCGACGGCGGCGGCATCCGTTCCGTCCGGCGGCGTCAGGATGCACCAGCGGTTGATGAACAGTTCGGCAAAGCCGGAATCCGGACCCGAATGCTCGGTGCCGGCCACCGGATGCGCGGGCACGAAATGCACCCCGGCGGGCAGATGAGGGGCGATGTCGCGGACGACGGCGCCTTTCACCGACCCGACGTCGGAGACGATGGCGCCCGGCTTGAGGTGAGGCACGATCTGCTGCGCCACTGAACCGCACGCGCCGACCGGAACGCAGAGGATCACGAGGTCAGCGCCGTCGGCGGCTTCGGCGTTGGTGTCCACCACGCGATCGACGATGCCGAGCTCCATCACCCGCGCCCGCGTCTTTGCGGAGCGCGCCGTCGCGACGATCTCGCCGACAACGCCTCGCATGCGCGCGGCGCGCGCGATAGAGCCGCCGATCAGGCCGAATCCGATCAGCGCGAGCCGCTCGAATAACGGTTCTGTGGTCATGTCCGCGCCATGAAGTCGCGCAAGCCGTCCGCGACCAGGCGGTTGGCTTCCTCGGTGCCGACCGTCATGCGTAGCGCATTCGGCAGGCCGTAATTGTCGAGCGCACGCAGCACGAGGCCGCGCCGGGTCAGGAACGCGTCCGCCTCGGACGCCGTCTTGCCGCTGGTAGAGGGGAAGTGGATCAGGATGAAGTTGGTCACGCTGGGCGTGACCTTGAGGCCAAGATTTGTCAGTTCGTCCGTCAGCCAGTTACGCCACTTTTCCGTATGCAGCCGGGTCATCTGGACGTGCGCGGTGTCCTCGATCGCGGCCGCGGCCGCAAGCATGGCCGGCGTCGAGACATTGAAGGGGCCACGAATCCGGTTCATCGCATCGACGATATGCGCCGGGCCGAACATCCAGCCGATCCGCAGCGCGGCGAGGCCGTGGATCTTGGAGAAGGTGTGCGTGAGCACGGTATTTTCCGTCGTCGCCACCAGTTCGATGCCGAACTCGTAATCGTTGCGCGACACATAATCCGAATAGGCGCCGTCGAGCACCAGCAATACGTGCGGCGGCAGCCCCGCGCGCAGTCGCCTGATCTCGTCGAACGGCAGATAGGTGCCGGTCGGGTTGTTCGGATTGGCGAGCCAGACCATCTTGGTCTTCGGCGTGACCCGCTTGAGGATTGCGTCGATGTCGGCGGTGTAGCCGGTCTCCGGCGCCACGATGTTTGTCGCGCCGTTCGCCATGGTCGCGATCGGGTACACCAGAAAAGCGTGCGTGGTCGAAATCGCTTCGTCGCCGTGGCTGAGAAAGGTATGCGCCAGCAGGTTGAGGATCTCGTCCGAGCCCGCGCCGCAGATGATGCGGTCCGGATCGAGGCCGTAGGCGCGTCCGATGGCCGCGCGCAAAACACGCGAGGTGCCTTCCGGATAGTCTTCAAGGTGAGCCGCGGCATCGCGGTAGGCGTCCATCGCCTTTGGCGAGGGGCCGAAGGGCGTTTCATTGGCCGACAGCTTGAACACTTTGCGGCCCGCCTCCGGCACCGGACTCTTGCCGGGCGTGTAAGGCGCAATATCGAGAATGCCGGGATTCGGCACCGGTCGGGACATCATGTGCTCCGGACTATAGCGCGTTCGAGCGGGACATTACGGACGATCGGCCCCGTTGGACGAGGGCATCGTATAGCGCGTTGCGTGACTGCCGACGAGAGCCGTCGAGCGCACCGACGCGCCGGCCTCGATCAGCGCGGATTTGATCGTGTCGAGGGTGGTGCCGCCTGTAACGGATACCAATAGCGCCGCACCGTCGAAGGCGGTATCGGGCACGGCGACAATCTCGGCGAGCGGCGACAGGGTGCGGGCTGTATTGGCGTTCCAGCCGGAGACGCGCACGCTCCAGGTCTCCACTTCCGTGACCCGCGCATCGTCGGCGACTCGTGAGATCACGAACACCGGCAGCGCGGCCGGGTGATCGGCGCGCTCGATGAAGGGCAGGCGGGCGATGATCCTCGGCGCGCCGTCGGCTTCCAGAGCAAGCCACCATGGCGTGCGGCTCGATGTCGCCGAGACGAGTCCGAGGTCGCCTTTCGCATTCGCCACCGCTTCCACGGCGGCCTGCGCATTGAAATGCGGCACGAAGGGTATGGTGAAGCCGAAATGGAAACGCGCGGAATCCCGCATCGCGGATTCGCCGAGCGACAGATCGGCGTGCAGCGAAAACGGCGCCTGGACGTAGGTGAAGGTCGCGATGATGACGCGCCAGATGCTTTCGACGGTGTCGAGCGGCAGGATACCGCGATGACGCTGCGCCAGCCGCCGCATCATGTCGGCCTCGCGCGCCGGCCGGAATGCCGAGCCGACCTCCTGGGTCTGCTTCACCGATATCAGGCGGTCGATGATGTCGCCGCGTTGCATCAGCAGGTTGTGAACCTGCTCGTCGATGGCGTCGATTTCCTTGCGCAATTTCTGCAGGGATGGCGGCGCGGGGGAAGGCTTCGTCATGGATGCAACCTGTCAGCCGCATGGAGGAGCCTCGGCCAGCGGTCCGCTTCTAACATTCGTATCCCGTTTCAGCGAGCCTTGTTGCGAATGCAGGAAGCGATCCCCTGCCGATCCGCTTCTTGACGAGAAGCGCGCCGCGGATTATTTTTCTCCTGTTCCGTGGTCATTTGAGCCGGCCGGCTTGCAGCCACGTTAAACAACTCGCTAAACAGGCCGGGGACAGCGAAATCCTGATCCCGGCCGAACCCAAGTTCGGGCCGGGTTTTTTTTGTGGCCTGCGATCCGGGGGCTTCCCGCAGCCTCCGGCGGAGGTCAGCGGCAGGATGGTAAAAGTGCAATCGATATCGGGCCCGGCTCACGCCGAGCATCGGGCGCAGGAAGCAGACCATCCTACCTCGCAGGTCGCGACGTTCGATACCGATCAACCGCTCCCGCTCGATTGCGGCGTCGATCTCGCGCCGTTCCAGATTGCCTATCAGACCTACGGTGAACTCAATTCCGCGAAATCCAACGCCATTCTGATCTGCCATGCCCTCACCGGGGATCAGCATGTCGCCAACCCTCATCCGGTGACCGGAAAACCCGGCTGGTGGGTGACCCTGGTGGGACCCGGCAAGCCGCTCGACACCAGCAGGTACTTCATTATCTGCTCCAACGTGATCGGCGGCTGCATGGGCTCGACCGGCCCCGCCTCGACCAATCCCACGACCGGCACGGTGTGGGGGGTGGACTTCCCCGTCATCACCATTCCCGACATGGTGCGCGCGCAGGCCATGCTGATCGACCGCCTGGGAATCGACACGCTGTTTTCGGTGGTCGGCGGCTCGATGGGCGGGATGCAGGTGCTACAGTGGTGCGTGGCCTATCCAAAGCGGGTGTTTTCAGCGCTGCCGATCGCCTGCAGCACGCGCCACTCCGCGCAAAATATCGCCTTTCATGAACTGGGTCGGCAGGCGGTGATGGCCGATCCCGATTGGCGCGAGGGCCGCTATGTCGAGCAGGGCACCCATCCCCGCCGGGGCCTTGGCGTGGCGCGGATGGCCGCGCACATCACTTACCTGTCGGACGCGGCGCTGCATCGCAAGTTCGGGCGGCGGATGCAGGACCGCGAACTGCCGACATTTTCGTTCGATGCGGATTTCCAGGTGGAGAGCTATCTGCGCCACCAGGGATCGTCATTCGTCGAGCGCTTCGACGCCAACAGCTATCTCTATCTGACGCGGGCGATGGACTATTTCGATATCGCGGCTGATCATGACGGCGTGCTGGCCGCCGCATTTCGCGGGACCCGCACCAGGTTCTGCGTGGTCTCGTTCACGAGCGACTGGTTGTTTCCGACTTCCGAATCGCGGGCGACCGTGCATGCGCTCAATGCTGGCGGCGCGCGGGTCTCCTTCGCCGAGATCGAGACCGATCGCGGCCATGACGCCTTCCTGCTCGACGTTCCCGAATTCTTCGATATCGCGCATGCGTTTCTGGAATCGGCGGGAAAGACCCGGGGCCTCGCCGATGCCGGACAATGAGATGAGTGTGGAGCAGCCGTCGCTGCCGTTGAATGAGGTTGCTCCACGGGCGGACGATCGTTATCGCAGCGATCACCTGCTATTGGCGGAGATGATCGAGGCCGGCTCAAAGGTGCTGGACGTCGGATGCGGCGACGGCGATCTCTTGCAATTGCTCGAGACGCGAGGCATCGACGGCCGCGGCATCGAGCTGTCGCGTGAGGGCGTCAATCGTTGCGTGGCCAAGGGTCTTGCCGTGGTGCAGGGCGACGCCGATACCGACCTCGTCAACTATCCCGACGACGCCTTCGATTACGTCATCCTCTCGCAAACCCTGCAGGCCACGCGGCAGCCGAAAACGGTGCTGGAAAATCTGCTGCGGATCGGCCGGCGCGCCGTCGTTTCGTTTCCGAACTTCGGCCACTGGAAGATGCGTGTTCAGCTTCTGATCGGCGGTCACATGCCGCGCACGGACAATCTGCCGGCGACATGGTACGACACGCCGAATATCCATTTCTGCACCATCAAGGATTTCGTGCAGCTCTGCGACGAGATCAACGTGAAGATGGAACGCGCGGTCGCGCTTAATCTTTACGGCCGGCCGCTGCGGTTCAACGCTCCCTGGTGGTTCTGGAATATGTTCGGAGAACAGGGCGTGTTTCTGCTCAGCCGCGCGGAGAAGATCGCCAAAACTCCGGGACGGGATGAGTAGGCGCCCTTCGTCCAGTCCATTCAAAACCGGGTTCGATCATCTGCGTGACAGTCGCGTTGCGACGCAGCAGGGAGAGCGGGCCTCGACCCTCGCGACGGCTTGGACGGCCCGGTTGATCAAAAAAATTCCATTTTAGATCAATGATTTGGAAATATCGCGCTGCGGTGCGCGGATATCGCAACGCAGGTATGCGTTGGGCGCAATGCAGATATGACTTCAAAAAACCCGATCATATGATTACAAGGCGCCCGCGTTTTTCCCAGCACGACAAAACAGCGGATTTCACCGCGCAGCGGGCGGGAACAGGGAGGTGTCACAGGGGAGCATGAATGTTCCAGTTAGTTGCGTCGCGCTGGATGCCGCGTATTTTGGCACTGGCGGTTTGTTTCCTGGCTGTCGTTGCATTTGCGATGCCGGCCTCGGCAAGACCTTATCATCATCGCGCGGGACATCACGCGCACGTCCATCATTATAAGCACCATCATCATATTCGCCGGCATTACGGATATCGTTATCACCGATACCGCCACGCGCGCGGGTGGAGGAACGCTAGCGCCGCCCTTACGCCGAAGAGCGGATTTTCGGGTGGCGGTCTGGCTTCGAATATCGTTGCCGAAGCGCGCCGTTACATCGGGGGCAACCCGACCGGCCGTCGCCGGCTCTGGTGCGCGCGATTCATGAACATGGTTCTGAAGCGCGCCGGGCATCAGGGGACGGGCTCCGACATGGCGCGTTCGTTCGCGC
>JAANMX010002708.1_pt1 | contig 17006 bp, 15 predicted proteins | sample 7279681 | NCBI WGS metagenome assembly JAANMX01 (sample SAMN14094542, study PRJNA606508) | bioreactor metagenome | isolation source: A lab-scale SPAN reactor treating ammonium-rich wastewater day 351 | place: Ireland: Galway | collected 2018-01-01
GCGCGCGCCGATCACCCGCCTGTCCGGCGGCGAGCGCAACCGCCTGCTGCTGGCGCGGCTGTTCGCGCAGCCGTCCAACCTGCTGGTGATGGACGAACCTACCAACGACCTCGACGTGGAAACCCTCGAGCTGCTGGAAGAGTTGCTGCTGGATTACAGCGGCACGCTGCTGCTGGTCAGCCACGACCGCGACTTCCTCGACAACGTGGTCACCAGCACGCTGGCGCTGGAAGGCGACGGCCGGCTGGGCGACTACGTGGGCGGCTATACCGACTGGCTGCGGCAGCGGCCGGCAACTGCGGCGGAAGCCAAGGCAACGCCCATGGATGCCCGCCTGCGCGGGCATGACGAGCAAGAATCCATACCTGCGCCGCCGCCTGCGAAAAAGAAGCTCGGCTTCAAGGAGCAGCGCGAGCTGGAGCTACTGCCGGCAAGAATCGAGCAGCTGGAAACCGACATCGTCGCACGCAGCGCCGCCATGCAGGATGCCACTTTCTACAAGCAGGACGCCGCCGCCCAGCAGCGCGCGAATGCGGAACTGGCGGCGCAGCAGGCCGAGCTGGATGCCGCCTACGCCCGCTGGGAAGCGCTGGACGGCTGAAGTTCCTGATCGCCGTTGTCGCAGGCAGGACACGCCGGCAACCCGCAGGCGATGCGCAATCGGCTCCAGGCGTAGCCCCAGCCGATCCGCTCCTGCTCCAACCGCACGCTCACGCCCCAGCGGTCGCCACGCAAGTCGCGGTACAGCGCCTGCTCGGTGGTATCCAGGTGCTCGATCACATCGGCGCGGTGCGGCTGCGGTTCGGTCACCCACAGCGCGCGATGCGCCAGCAACGCTGCTTCATCCATCAGCAGCGACCGCACCTGCGGCAGATGACCGCGTAGCCGGCCAAAGATGGCCAGGCCGTGTGTATCGAGATCGCCCCAGTAATGCACCGCATCGGCCGCACGCAACCACGGCAGTTCGTGCAGACGATCGACCGCATAACCGCGCGCCATCAACACCACGGCACCGGGCAGGTCGTCGAAGGCCAGGCCGGTCTGCTTGTTCTCCACGATGAAAACGCGGCTGGCCGGCAGCGCCAGTGCAGCAAGTTGCTCGAACGGCGCATGGATGTCGCCCAGGCCACCGACATGGGCACGCAAGGCGGGATCGAGCACGCGCAGGCGCAGGCGATCCGGCTCGCGACGCAGGCCGCTGGCGTGCCAGAAATCCGTGTCTCGCGGCAGATCGGCCAGCGTGCGCAGCCAGTCACCAAGCAAGCTAGTACGGGTTTCCAGCCACTTGCTGTCGAGCCCGGCCACCGGCAACTGACGGGCAAACAGGTTCGACGCGGGATGCGCCTGCAACCACGCCAGCATGTCGCCGAGGCGGGCGAACTCGACCTCGTCGATGTCGGCCAGCAGGTCGAACTGGCGGCGCAAACCGGCGGCCAGCACGGGCCAGCGCTGCACCAATGCGGCGAAACGCATACGTGCGCGTTGCCAGCGCACGGTTTCACCCAGCAGCATGGCCAACGCATTCGCATCAGACAGCGACAAGGCTTCCGGCACCGCCTGGCGACCGAGCAGCGACCAGCGCCGCTCGGCCCAGCTCACCTCGCCGTCCGACCAATCCTTCCATGTCGATCGCCATGCCTCGAACGCCGCCCAGTGCGCGCCGGCCTGCTTTTCGCCCGGTGCCGCCAGCGACACGCGCAATGGCCATTCGCCGCTGCCGTCCAGCCACTCACCGGCCTGGCGCTGCCAGTGCCCGCGCAGCAAGGCGATGGCCTGCTCAGGGCTGCGCATCGTCGCCTTCGCGCGAGCGCGGCAGGTCGAGGCGCTGGCTGGCCGCGTCGTACTCGATCATCAGCACGCCGGAGTCGTGGCGGCCGTTGATCTCGACGAAACAGGCACCGCCAATGAACGGCTCCAGCGTCATCACCGATTTCAGCGGCGTGGCCACGATCATCTGGAAGCCGAAGTTCTCGAAGATGCGCATGGCCATCGCGGTGAATTCGTTGTCGGCCTTGTCGAACGCCTCGTCCAATACCACCGCCGCGTACTGCGGCACGCCGCCGTCCTCGTCGCCCAACTGGTAGCGCAGCGCGGCGGCCAGACAGGTGGTGGCCAGCTTCTGGCGCTGGCCGCCGGACTTGCCGGCACCGCTGCGGTAGACCTCCAACTGGCGGCGGCTTTGCGCGTCGAGCTCCTCGCCGATGAACTCCACGTGCAAGCGCACGTCCAGCACTTGCTCGCGCCAGCGCTTGTGCTCGGGATCGGTCGAGGACAGCCGGGCGACCAGTTTGCGCAGGCTCTCGAACTGTGCCTCGGCGCGTTCGTGGTCGTCGGTTTTCTGGTTGCCCAGCACGGCGGCCAGCTGCTGACGGAACTCGATCACTTCGGGCAGGCGGCGATCCTCCGGCTGGATCTGCAGAATGCTGCCACGGTTGAACGGCACGGTTTCCAGACTGGCGTTGACGTCTTCCATGCGCGCGCGGATCGCCTTGTGCGCCTGCGCGATGTGCGTTTGCAGGGCCACCAGGTTCTGCCCGCTCTGGGTGCGCAGCATGTCGAAGAAGCGCGTCTCGTGCGCGGGCAGGCCGTCGCGTTCGAGCCGCTGCAACCTGGCGAAGAAATCCGCCGCGCTTTCGAGGTTGGCCTGCACGTCGCCGGCGTCCTGCGCCCAGCGGCGGCGGAAGGTGTCGAAGCGGGTGATCACGGCGTGTGCCAGCGCTGCGGCTTCCGCCTCCAATGCACTGATACCCTGATTGAGCGTGCGCTCCATCAGCAGGGTGCGTTCGGCGAGATTACCCAGGGTGAACGACGTGCCGGCTTCGCAGCGCGCATCCAGGCCTTGCTGTTGCGGCGGCGTCAGTGGTTTGGTCGCAACGTCTTCGGCGCAGCGCGCGTGATCCTTGTCCAGTCGCCCATGTTCACGCCGATTGTCGCGACGTTCGTCGCGCACATCGTTCAGCAGGCGCTGGGCGCTGCCGACCTGCTTTTCCTTCGTTGCCATGCGCTCGCCCAGCTCGCGCAAGGTCACGTCGCCCTCGCGCAGTTCCTCCAGCTGGGTTTCGATGGCATCCAGGCGCGTGAGCAGCGGCGCGACGTCGATGTCGCTCCAGCGCAGGTTGGCCAGCGACTGTGCGGCAGCGGCGTGACTGACCTGCTGTTTGCGCTCGGCGTTGAGCGCCACGATGGCATCGTCGGCTTCCGCAACCCGCTGCGCCGCCGTCCGCGCTTCGCCCTGGTACAACGCCAGCTTGGCGCGGTTGTCGAAGCCAAGCACCCAGTGACGGCGATCGTCGACGGCGCGGCGGTCGTCCTTTTCGTGGCGGCTGCGACCGTGCTTGATCTGGCCTTGCGCGGTGATCGCCCGCTCACTGCGCTGCAACGCCTGCACGCTGTCCACGCAGGTGTAGTCGTAGCGGCGCAGCAGTTCCGCCTGCAGCCATTCCTGGTACGCATGTGGTGCCAACTCCAGCTTGTGCAGCAACGAACGCGGCGGCGGTGCGGACACATTCAGCACATCGGCGGCAGCGATGCGGTGGTACACCAGCTTGCCGCCCAGATGGGTGGCGTCGACCCACGCGGCCACCTTGGCGTAATGCCGCTCATCGACCAGCAGCGACAGCGCGAAGCCGTGCAGCAGGCGTTCGATCGCGCCGCTCCACGCCACCTCGTCCGTGCGCACCTGGATCAGCTCGCCGGCGAACGGCAGCGCGGTCTCGGCCAGACCCACCGCAGCGCACAGCCGGCTGCGCAAGGCCTGCATGGCTTCGGGGATGTTCGACGGATGCTTTTCTAACGCGGTGATCTCGGCACGCGCCTTGGAAAAGTCCAGCTCGTCCTGCTTCTTCCGCATGCCCAGTTCCAGCATGCGCTGGTCGGCGCTGGCGGCGGCGTCCAGGCCGGCGTCGAGCAGGCCGCGCGCCTCGGCCAGCTGTTCGGCGAAGCCTTGCGGGGTAGCGGCGAGCTGCCAATCCAGTTGCCGGCAGGCGCTCTCGGCCACGCCGCGATGGCGCAGGCAAGTATCGCGCTCGCGCGACGCGCTGTCGTGGTCGCGCTGCAACTGCTCGATGCGGTCGCCGCCCTGTTCGCGGTGGCGCGCCTGCAACTCGCCGAGCTCGCGCTGATGTTGTTCCAGCGTTTGCTGTCGACTGCCCTCCTCGCCTTCGAGGCCGCGATCGAGCGTGTCCAGCTCGGCCAGCCGCTCGTCGAGCAGGCGCAGCCGCTGGCGCTCGCGGTAGCCGTCCATGCCGGCCAGCAATTCATCCAGTTTGCTGCGTTCGCGACGCACGTCCATCAGCCGGTCGTGCGCCGTGCGCGCCGGTGTCAGCGTTTCAATCTGCTCGCGCGCGGTGACGACTGCCTTGTGCGCCTCGTCCAATTCGGCGAATTCGGCCACCAGGCGTTCGGCGACGGTGAAGGTTTCCGGGCGCTCCAGCATGAAGTCGCGCAGGAAGTGGTTGAGGTCGCCCAGGTTCTTCGCCGACTGGGTCTTGTGTAGCAGGCGCAGTGCGGTGTCATTGCCGATGCCGAGCAGGCGGCGGAAGCGTTCGGCGTAGGCGTTGAATGTATCGTGATGATGCACGTCCGCCAGCCGCTGTTTGAGCCTGCGCAGATCCAGGTCGAAGCCCTGCAATTCAGTGACCAGATCGAAGGGCCGCTCGGCAACGATGAAATGTTTCTGCACGTCGGCTGCGGCGGAGCTGTTGCCGCGGATCCACAACAGCCGCACCAGGGTCACGCAGCGCCCCAGCGCGTTGCGATATTCCAGCGCCAGCGCCGACCACACCGGGCCGCGGCGCAGATACTGGGTGGCGACCTCGCCGGAGTCCTCGTCGTGCTGGTCGGCCCACGCGCCACGCACATAGGAGACCAGCGAGCGGTCGCGACCGCTGCGCTCGGCCTCGCGCGCGGCGGCGTTGAAATCGACCAGCGCGGGCGGCACCAGCAGCGCCGACATCGCATCGAGCAGGGTCGACTTGCCGGAGCCGGAGCGGCCCACGAACAGGAAGCCGCGCTCGGCAATCGGCACCTCATGCAGTCCGGAGAAGGTGCCCCAGTTGAGTACCTGCAGGCGGCGCATGCGGAACTGCTCCTCGCGCGGCGTGGGCAGGTCGGACAGGAACAGGGCGGGCGCGCTACCGGGCTGCTTCATCACTCGTCGTCCTCGCTTTCCACATCAGCATCACCACGCGAGCCGGCCACGTGCCCGCGATAGACCGCACCCAGCGCCTGCACGTCTTCGGCGGAGAACAGCAGCTTCAGCGTGGGCGAGACCTCGTGACGCCCCTCGCTGCCGCGGATCGGCTGCAGCACGTTGTTCTTTTTCATCTTTTCGATGGCGGCATTGAGCTTTTTGGTGAAGCCGGCGCGATCGGTGCCTTGCGGCGGCTCATAGACCGCCAGTTGCGCGTGCAGTTCGTCCACATCCACCACCGCGCGCTGGCCTTGCGCCTCGGCTTCGGCCAGGCGCTGGCGCAAGGTGAGCAGCAGCACCGAATCGATGAAAGTCAGCGGACTGGAGCGCAGCAGTGTCGGCGTTTCCAGCTCACCGGTATCGGCCTGGCGCACGAAGGCCACGCGCAGGTCGCGGTCGAGCACCAGCTCCAGGAACAGTTCGCTCAGGCGCGCACGGATGGCGGTTTCCTCGCGCAGCAGCACTGGCCACAGCAATGCATGGCGTTCGGCATCCACGCTGGGCCCTGCCAGCAATTGGCACAGCACGCGGCGCGCCTCGAATGGCAGGTTGCCGGTGTCACCGGGGAACAGTGCGGGGTCACCCACGCCTTCCGGCGGCGGGTTTTCCGGGGCCGGATCATCCATGTTCTCAGACCAGTTCATCGCGTTTTTCCTTGAGGAAGTACAGCAGCGGGATGCGCGCGCGGCGTTCACAGCCATCCTCGCCGCGCCAGCCCACCGATTCGAAACGACCAGCCACCCGCATGCCGTGGCGGCTGCCCAGCGCGACATAGCCGACCACGCTGCCCAGGCCCTGCTCGGTCGGATAATGTTCGAGCACGGTACCGACCGAGCACTGCGCGCACTCGGCCAGCAACGCCCGTACGCGCTGCTTCAGCATGCGGAAGTCGATTTCGGATTGCGCCACCAGATCGCCCACGCTGTCCAGCGTGATCGCCGCACCCTCGGCACGCACGATGCTGCCGTCGACGTGGCCACTGCGCGGATCGTTGAGCCGCCAGCGCGACAGAGAGTGCAGGCGCGCGCTGCTCAGAGTCAGCGTGTAACCGATGCCCTCGTTGCTGCGGACCTCGTCGCGCAGCTTCAGCGCCTCGACCTGGGTTTGCTTGAGCAGCTGGTGCAGGCGGCGCTGTTCCAGGTAGGCGCGGCTCTGCACGAAGCCCTTCAGGCTGCGCGCGAAATGCTGCAACACATCGTGCACGTGACCGCCGCGGTCGAGCAGGGTGCGGGTAAGGTGCAGCAGGAAACTGCGTTCGCGCCGCTCCAGCACGCGGGCAAAGGGACGGCTGGTGACCGCATCCACCGCCGCCTCCAGCTGGCTGCTCTGCTCGGCGTCGGTGAGCAGCCGCCAGAACGCGTCGAAGCTGCGGCCGGATTCGCTTTCGGCGATCACGTCCACGCCGGCGAACAGCGCCTCCAGCATCTCGCCGCGCTGGCGTTCGTCATCGATGATGCGCTCGCGGAACTCGCGATCCAGCCGCTGGAAATCGCCGCGCACGTGGCGGAAATCCTCGGCCAGCTCGTCAGCCAGCGCGATGATCTCGCGGGCGCGCTCCAATGCGCGGGCGTCATTCAGCACGTCCACCCGGCCCTCGCTGACCGCGGCGATCTGCGCGTCGATACGCTCGCGCTCGGCCAGCAACTCGGCCAACCGGCTGTGCGGATCGCCGTCGGTCTGGCGCGCTAGTTGCACCAGTTGCTGGATCACCAGCGCCAGCCGGCTTTCGGTGGCCACGCTGCGGCTGGCGTCGAGACTGCCCAGAAAACGCAGCGCACCGATCGCCTGCGTGGACAGCTCGTACATTTCCTCGCTGGCACCCTCGGGGAAGCGCCGCTCCAGCCACCCGGCACCCAGCCATTCCGCCACATATGCCTGCGCGGCGCGCGGTGCTGCGTGGCCATGTGTACGCAGCTCATCCAGCTCGCGCGCCAGCCGTTCGTGCAGCAGCGAAGCCGGCAGCTGGCGCTCGGCATCGAGCAGCAACGCCTGCAGCAGCGCGGCAGTCAGTGGCGCGTTGTCAGACGCCAGCAGCTTCCAGGTCGGTTGCTGGCGCAGACGCTGCCAGAGAGCGATCCTTGCGTGTGTTTTCATCGCGCCTCTTCTGCAGCTTGGATCGACGCCCCCGAAGATCCAACTCAAGACCGTAAATTGTGGTATCCGCGTCGCAGGGCCTGCGACGGGCGCTCAGCCAATCACGAATTTCGCCGCATCCCCTCCGCGCACCGCGCTGGTGATCAAGCGCTTGTCGAAGGTGGCCAGCCGGCCACCGTGCTGCGCCGCAAGCGCCAGCAGATAGGTGTCCGTCACCTGCTCGGAAGCCAGCAAGCGGTCGCGGTCGATCAACACGGAATCCAGCAGGCTGAGATCACCCGGCCAATACACATGTCCGGGCAGCCGGCACAGCGCCGCCAGCAGTTCTGCGGCAGCGGCGGTGGACGCCAGCGCATTGCCGTAGCGCGGGTGCGACATGATCCGCAGCGCACTGTTCTGGGTGATGGCACAGCTCGCCCAACCTGCGTTGGCGGTGGCAAACCACGCATGTGCCGGCGCGTGGTGCGGATGCACCGGATCCAGCAGCGCCAGCAGCACATTGACGTCCAGCAGCCAGATGGTGCCCGTCGTTGGCCACGGCGGCGCGGCATCTTCCACCCGCCCCTTCCGCTTTGCGGCGCTCACGGGGATTCGTCGCGCAGTTGGTTGATCTCGGCCAGCGACGTGGGCCGCGCATCGGCGCGCACCGGCATCAACCGGATGCCATTGTGCTGCTGCGGTGCGGCGGCGGGGGCCAGCCCTTTGCGCACCAGTGCCGAAATGACCTCGCCCAACGTGCGGCCCTGCTGTGCAGCCAGCGCACGCGCGGCGGCAAGGATGTCGTCATCCAGCTGCAAGGTGGTGCGCATGGCGAGGCTCCGATCGAGTGCGCACCAAGCATCACGCATCACGCATCTGATGTCAATGTGACTGCCTTAACGGGTTCCGCCGCCAGCATCGCGATCTGCGCACCCAGCACCAGATCCTCGACCTGCCCGAAATGCTGCTGGCGCAAGCGGCTGGCGCGGTCGATCAACAGCAGCGTGGGCGTGCCGCGCATGCCGTAGGCGGCCATGGTGCGCGGGATCGGCCCGGCCTCGGACGGTGCATCCACGCCCACCGGGAAGCCGATCCGGTATTCGTGCAGGAACGCCTCCAGCGCCACCGGGGTCATCGCCGCGTGGTGTTCGAACACGGTGTGCAGGCCGACGACCTCCACATCCTCGCGCGCGAACACCTGCCGCACCCGCTGCGCCTGCGGCAGCCCGTGCGAGACGCAGCCGGGGCACAGCATCTGGAACGCCTCGATCACCACCACGCGACCGCGCAGCGCGGCCAGCGTCGGCGGGGTCGGCGCGTTGAACCAGTGCGAAACCTGCCATTCCGGAGCTTGTGCATCGATCGCCATGCGCACCTCGCAGCCTGCTGCAATGCGGCCAGTCTGCGCCCGTCCGGCGATGGTGGCCAGCCATGGCCACGCAGTGATCCATCGCGATGCTGCGATACAATATGTGTCCGCCGAGGGGCGCTGCGATGGGCCGGCTTGCACAAGCCAGCGCCACCAGGCTCGGCGATGATCAACACAACGGCGCCCGTGACCGCATCCACCGCACTCACGGAGTTTCACCATGAACGCTGTTGCCAGAACCTTCTCCACCGAAGGTGATTACAAGGTTGCCGACATCGCCCTGGCCGACTGGGGCCGCAAGGAACTCGACATCGCCGAGCACGAGATGCCCGGCCTGATGGCGATCCGCCGCAAGCACGCCGCCACCCAGCCGCTCAAGGGCGTGCGCGTGACCGGCAGCCTGCACATGACGATCCAGACCGCCGTTCTCATTGAAACCCTGAAGGACATCGGCGCCGACGTGCGCTGGGCGTCCTGCAACATCTTCAGCACGCAGGATCACGCCGCCGCCGCGATCGCCGCCACCGGCACCCCCGTGTTTGCATGGAAGGGCGAGACCCTGGAGGAATACTGGGACTGCACGCTGGACGCGCTGACCTTCACCCTGCCCGACGGCACCCTCACCGGCCCGGAGCTGGTGGTGGATGACGGCGGCGATGTCACGCTGCTGATCCACAAGGGCTATGAACTGGAACAGGGCGATGCCAGCTGGGTGAACTCGGCCTCCGGCAGCCACGAGGAACAGGTGATCAAGAACCTGCTCAAGCGCGTGGCCAGCGAGCGCCCCGGCTACTGGACGCGCGTGGTCAAGGACTGGAAGGGCGTGTCCGAGGAAACCACCACCGGCGTGCATCGCCTCTACCAGCTGGCCGAAGCCGGCAAGCTGCTGGTGCCCGCCATCAACGTCAACGACTCGGTGACGAAGTCGAAGTTCGACAACCTCTACGGCTGCCGCGAGTCGCTGGCCGACGGCCTGAAGCGTGCGATGGACGTGATGCTGGCCGGCAAGGTCGCGGTGGTCTGCGGCTATGGCGACGTCGGCAAGGGCTCGGCCGCCTCGCTGCGCGCCTACGGCGCCCGCGTGATCGTCACCGAGATCGACCCGATCTGCGCCCTGCAGGCGGCGATGGAAGGCTACGAGGTGACGACCGTCGAGGACACCCTCGGCCGCGCCGACATCTATGTGACAACCACCGGCAACAAGGACATCATCACCGCTGCGCACATGCAGGCGATGAAGGATCAGGCCATCGTCTGCAACATCGGCCACTTCGACAACGAGATCCAGGTCGATGCGATGAAGGCGCTGCCGGACCTGACCCACACCAACATCAAGCCGCAGGTGGACAAGTACACCTTCGCCAATGGCCGCAGCATCTTCCTGCTGGCCGAAGGCCGCCTCGTCAATCTTGGCTGCGCCACCGGTCATCCCAGCTTCGTGATGAGCAACAGCTTCTCCAACCAGACGCTGGCGCAGATCGACCTGTGGGCCAACAAGGATGCCTATGCGGCGCAGGTCTACATCCTGCCCAAGCTGCTGGACGAGGAAGTGGCGCGCCTGCATCTGGAAAAGATCGGCGTGAAGCTGACCAAGCTGAGCAAGGAACAGGCCGACTACCTGGGCGTGCCGATGGAAGGCCCGTACAAGCCGGAGCACTACCGCTACTGAGCCGGCAAGCGCCCCCTCACCCGCCTTCGCCACCCTCTCCCCGCTCGCGGGGAGAGGGATTGAACGGAACGCGATCAGATCGTGCCAGCGAACCAGAGTCGTTTGACTCAGCCCAACGCTGCCACCTGCTCCGCATACGCCTTGCGCGTCTGCACGAACAGATCGAACGGGAACCGGGTCGGCACGCCTTCCAGCGCCGTGGCCAGCATTTCCAGATGGCCCTCGAAACCGGCGCAGGCCTTGGCCACGTCCTCGTCCGCCGGGATGCCCACGAACAGCTCCAGCCGGGTACCGCCGCCGCGCGGATGCAGCTCCCAGCGCAGCGGCCGCTGCGGCTGCTCGCCACTGCTCCACGAATACTCCAGCACGCGGCCAGGCTCGAACGCGGTCACCGCGCTGTCGATGACGGTGCCGCTGTCGGCGAAATCGATCCGCACCGCGCCGCCCGACTGCTGCTGGATGCTGCCCGGTGCCAGCCACTGCGCCATCGCCGCAGGCTCGGTCAGCATCGCCCAGACCGCATCCGCCTCGTGTTCGAGGTCGCGCGCGAGGTGGCCCTGGAAGCCGGTGTCGGTGCGCTGGATGCGCCCGACCGGAAACAACATGGTGCTCATTCGAAGAATTCCTGGATGACGGCCTGCCAGTTGTAGCGCCGCCGCGCCCGGCGTGCATTGACGCACGTCACCCGGCCCGCGATGCGCGCACAGAGCCATATATCGCTTCATCCGGAAAAAGCGATATATAATCCCGCCACCCCCGGATGACGCGCCCGCAATGCTGCCGATCAGCTTCGAGTTCTACCCGCCCAAGACCGACGAACAGCACGCGCAGTTCGACCGCACCGTGCGCAGGCTCAAGACGCACGCGCCGCAGTTCATGTCGGTCACCTTCGGTGCCGGCGGCTCGACCCTCAGCCACACGCCGGAAACCGTGCAGCGCCTGCGCGGCGAGCACGGCGTGGACGGCGTGCCGCACCTGACCTGCGTCGGCGGCAGCCGCGAGGAAATCCGCACCCTGCTGAAGCTCTACCGCGCGCTGGGCTGCACCCGCATCGTCGCGCTGCGCGGTGACCTGCCCTCCGGCATGGCGCGCAGCGGCGACCTGCGCTACGCCAGTGAACTGGTGCGGCTGATCCGCGACGAGCACGGCGAGCACTTCCATATCGAAGTTGCCGCCTACCCGGAAACCCACCCGCAGGCGGACGACGCACGGATCGATCTGGGCCATTTCAGGACCAAGATCGATGCCGGCGCGAGCGGCGCGATCACCCAGTATTTCTATAACGCCGACGCCTATTTCCGCTTTGTCGACGATACCCGTGCGCTGGGTATCGAAACGCCGATCGTCCCCGGCGTCATGCCGATCGCCAATTTCAGCCAGCTGCGCCGGTTCTCCGAAGCCTGCGGCGCGCAGATCCCGCGCTGGATCGACCAGCGCATGCGCGCCTTCGGCGACGATGCCGAGGCGGTGCGCGAGTTCGCGGCGGACGTGGTGGCGGGCCTGTGCCGTCGCCTGATGGATGGCGGCGCGCCGGCACTGCACTTCTACACGCTGAACCTGGCCAAGCCCACCCAGGCCGTGCTGCAGCGGCTTGTCTGAACCTTCCGCTGACGGCCCTTCCGCATCGAACAAGCCGCGCGTACCCTGCGGGACATGCTCCGTTTCGCGCTGCTGCTCTTGCTGTCCTGCCTCGCACCGATGCGCGAGGCGGCGGCGCAGGTCAGGCATTGCCTCACCGCCGATGGCACCCGGCTGTACACCGACCGCCGCTGCGCGGAGCTGGGGGCCGTCGATGATCTGCGCCCACCCGCGTCGGCCACCTCCTCGGCGGCAAGCCGCCGCCAGATCTGCGCGCGCAATGTGCAGGATCTGGCCCATGCACTGGAAGAAGCGATCCGCTCCGGCGATGCCAACCGCATCGCCGCGCTTTACGACTGGGCCGGGATGGGCAGCGCCAACGCCAACCAAGTGATGAACCGGCTGCAGGACATCGCCGGGCGCGAGGTGGTCGACGTGCGCCCGGTGCGCGCTGGCGAACGCCGGGCGGCCAGCGACGCCCTGCTGGTGCCGCCGCAGGCCGGCCCGCCGGTGGGCCTGCGGGTGGAACAGGTGCAGGCCAACGGCCACACCCCCGCGCAGGCCAGTTTCGGCCTGCGTCAGCGCATGGGCTGCTGGTGGGTGTGGATGTAGCCGCCCCCGGCGCGGTGCGGCCGGGTCAGCGCAACCGCACCATCCAGCCGTGCCGATCAGGCGCGCGGCCGTGCTGGATGTCGGTCAGTTCGCGGCGAATCGCCATGGTGACTTCGCCGGCCGGCGCGTTGACATCGCCCACCGCAAAGCCCTTGCCCTTCAGCTCGCCGATCGGGGTGACCACCGCGGCGGTGCCGCAGGCGAACACCTCGCTGATCTCGCCGGACGTCACGCCGTTCTTCCACTCGTCGATGGAGACCTTGCGCTCTTCCACCGTCATACCGCGGTCGCGCGCCAGCTGCAGGATGCTGGCGCGGGTGATGCCTTCGAGGATGCTGCCGGACAGCTCCGGGGTGACGATGCGGCCGTCCCGATAGACCAGGAACACGTTCATGCCACCCAGCTCTTCCAGGTACTTGCCTTCGACCGGATCGAGGAACAACACCTGCGAGCAGCCCTGCGCCTGCGCTTCCTGCTGCGGCAGCAGCGAAGCGGCGTAGTTGCCACCGCACTTGGCCGCGCCGGTGCCGCCCTTGGCGGCGCGCGCGTAATCCTCGGACAGCCAGATCGACACGGGGGCCACGCCCTTGGCGAAGTACGCGCCGGCCGGGCTGGCGATCACGTAGTAGGCCGCCACCTGCGCCGGGCGCACGCCGAGGAAGGCTTCGGTGGCGATCATGAAGGGGCGGAAATACAGGCTGCTTTCCGGTGCCGACGGCACCCAGGCGTGATCGACCGCGACCAGTTGGCGCAGCGATTCCACGAACTCGGCCACCGGCAGCTGCGGCAGCGCCAGCCGCGCGGCGGAGCGCTGCAGGCGCTCGCCGTTGGCCTCGGGGCGGAAGGTCCAGATCGAGCCGTCGGCATGGCGATAGGCCTTGATGCCTTCGAAGATTTCCTGGCCGTAATGCAGCACCGCGGCGGACGGATCCAGCGACAGCGGGCCGTAGGCGTGCACCTGCGCGTCGCGCCAGCCGCGATCCTTGTCCCACTGGATGGCGACCATGTGGTCGGTGAAGTGCTTGCCGAAACCCAGCTCGCCGGCCAGCAGCGCGTTGCGCTGCGCGTCGCCGAGGGCGTGATCGGACAGGTTGACCTGGTAGGCCAGCGGTGCGGCGGCGGAGGCATGCATGCGCGAATCCCTGGAAATGTATCCGCGCATTATGCCGCCGAAGCCGCCGGCGTTGCCGCGCCTCAGCCGAACGCCAGCGCAGCCACCACGCCCCTGTGCTCGCCCGGCCTCACCCGCACGTCCCAGCCATACAGCGCGCACAGCCGGCGCACGATCGACAGGCCGATGCCGCCGCCCTGCGAATGCCCGGCATGGGTGCCGCGATAGCCGCGGGTGAACAGCTTGGCGGCGTCCTCCGCGCTGAGGCCGGGACCGGAATCGACCACCTCCACCGCGTCGGCCAGTACCCGCACCACCACTTCGCCATTGGGCGTGTACTTCACCGCGTTGCCGATCAGATTGCCCAGCGCCACCGCCAGCACCGATTCCGGCACGTCCAGCGGCAGCGACGCCGCGCCTTCCAGGCGCAGCTCCACCGGTTTGCCGGCAAGCTGGGCGCGGTGGCTGTCCAGCAGCTGCTGCGCCACCCGCACCGCGTCGCACTGGCCCACCGCGCGCTCGTTGCGCGACAGCAGCAGCAGCGCGCTGATCAGGTCGGTGCACTGCTGCTCGGCGCGCTGGATGCGCAGCAGCCGCGTGCGCGTGCGTTCGTCCAGCTCGGGCCGCGCCAGCAGCAGCTCCACCGCACCGCGAATCACCGCCAGCGGCGTGCGCAGCTCGTGACTGACATCGGCATTGAACTCGCGGTCGCGCTGCACCACTTCGGTCAGGCGTGCGGCGTAGTCGTCCAGCGCCTTGGCCAGCTCCCCCACCTCGTCGTCGGGGAAGTGCGGGGCCAGCGCCTCGGGATCGGAACTGGTGCCGGAACGGCGCAAACGCTGCGCCAGCTCGGTGACCGGACTCATGACCCGCGCGGCCGACCACCAGCCCAGCAGCAGGGCCAGCACGGTGAATGCGAACACCGCTCCCAGCAACCAGCGGGTCAGCAGATCCGACGTTGCCGCCGCGTCGGTGACGTTGTAGCGCACCAGGCTGGTGAAAGATTTGCCATCGCGGCTCAGGCCCCGGCTCACCGCGACCTTGTAAACCTGCATCTCGCCGTTGCCGTCCTGCTCACGGATCTCGTGGACGCCCGGAAGCAGGTTCCGATACAGCGGGTTGATCTTGTAAGCGTTCGCATCGCTGAAGGTGCGCGCATCGAACACCAGATAATACGGAGGCTCGTCCGGCCTGGTTTCGACGTGCTGAACCAGATTCGCCACCTCGCGCTGCAAGGTGTTCTCGATCAGTTGGTTTTCGAGCCGGTTGCGCAAATGCAGCATCGCCAGCGCGAACAGCGCCGTCAGCCCGAAGCCGAGCACTGCGAACGAAACGACGATGCGGGTGCGCAGCCGCCGCCGGGCCCGCGGCCGGCGCGCCGCGGCAGGATCAGGTACCGGCATCGGGTACCGCGATCCTGTAGCCGATGCCGTGGCGGGTCTGGATCATGGGCTTTCCGAACGGCTTGTCCACCGCCGCACGCAGTCCGTGGATGTGCACGCGCAGAGAATCGGAATCCGGCAACTCCTCACCCCAGACGCGGCTTTCCAGATCCTGCCGGGTCACCACCGCCGGGGACGCCTCCATCAGTGCCTGCAGGATCTTCAATGCGGTGGGGTTGAGCTGGATCAGCCTGCCCTCGCGGTGCACTTCCAGCGTGTCGAGGTTGTATTCCAGATCGCCCACGTTGAGCACCCGCGCCGGTAGGCCACGCCCGCGCCGCGCCAGCGCGTTGAGGCGCACGTTCACTTCCTGCAGCGCGAACGGCTTGATCAGGTAGTCATCCGCACCGGAATCGAAGCCGGCCAGCTTGTTGTCCAGCGAATCGCGCGCGGTCAGCATCAGCACCGGCGTCTGCTTGCGCGCGTCGGCGCGCAGCTTGCGGCAGACCTCCAGGCCGTCCATGCCGGGCAGGTTGAGGTCGAGCACGATGGCATCGAAGTCGTGTACCACCGCCAGATGCAGGCCGGTGATGCCGTCGGCGGCGAAATCCACCGTGTGGCCGCAGTCCTCCAGGTAGTCGCCCAGATTGGCGGCGATGTCGGGATTGTCCTCGATGACCAGAATGCGCATGGGGGTTCCAGGTTGGCGGCGTCCGCCGGCTGAGACCGGCGCGGCGGGTGTCGGTTCCCGATTCTTGCACAGCGCGTCCGCGGACGTCGGCGTGGCGCGGGCAACAAAAGGCCCGGACGGAGCCGCCCGGGCCGAAGGTCACATGCATGCCCTGCATGCCCGACTGCGGGGGAAGTACAGCCGGGCACGCGAAGATGTTGGGCGATGCGCGATTAAGAATCCGTCAAATCGGTGTTGCGCCCGCGTTGCATCGCCGCGCCGCGCGCGGCCACATGCTCGATCACCGCGCCGGCCACGTCCACGCCGGTCACCGTTTCGATGCCCTCCAGCCCGGGCGACGAGTTGACCTCCAGCAGCAGCGGGCCGCGCTCGCTGCGGATCAGATCCACCCCGGCCACGCCCAGTCCGAGGATGCGCGCCGCGCGCACCGCCGTGTCCGCTTCGGCGCGGGTCGGCCGCACCTTCTTCGCGCTGCCGCCGCGGTGCAGGTTGGAGCGGAAATCGCCGATCGGTGCCTGCCGCCGCATCGCCGCGACCACCCGCTCGCCGACCACGAAACAGCGCAGGTCCGCGCCTTTCGCTTCGGCGATGAACTCCTGCACCAGGAAGTTCGCGTACAGCCCGCGCAGGGTCTCGATGGCCGCGCGCGAGGCCGACGGCTTCTCGGTCAGCATCACCCCCGCGCCCTGGGTGCCCTCGTTGAGCTTGATGACGTGCGGTGCCGGCCCCAGCATCGCCAGCAGGTCGCCGGTGTCGTCGGGGTTGTCGCCGAACACCGTCACCGGCAGGCCGATGCCTTCGGCGGCCAGCACCTGATGGCAGCGCAGCTTGTCGCGCGCGCGTGCGATCGCCGCCGCGCTGTTCGGGCTGTAGCTGCCCATCAGCTCGAACTGGCGCAGCACCGCGCAGCCGTAGCGGGTCACCGACGCGCCGATGCGCGGCACCACCGCGGCGTAGCCTGCCACCGGCTTGCCCTTGTAGCGCATGTCGAAGCCGTCGCTGCTGATCCGCAGATAGCAGCGCAGCGGATCGAGCACGCGCACGCTGTGCCCGCGCTCGCGCGCCGCCTCCACCAGCCGGCGGGTGGAATACAGCTTGCCGTTGCGGGAAAGGATGGCGAGTTTCATCGCGGGAAATCCTGCATGCGCCGCTGTCGGCAGCGCCACGTCCGCGGCACCGCCAACGGAAAGGGCGACATCCCCGAGGATGCCGCCCTGCTGGTTCCATCGTCCTGGAGCGGGTGATGGGAATCGAACCCACGTTAGCAGCTTGGGAAGCTGCAGTTCTACCATTGAACTACACCCGCGAGGCCGGCAAGTCTATGCCGGCG
>JAANMX010002709.1_pt1 | contig 17001 bp, 16 predicted proteins | sample 7279681 | NCBI WGS metagenome assembly JAANMX01 (sample SAMN14094542, study PRJNA606508) | bioreactor metagenome | isolation source: A lab-scale SPAN reactor treating ammonium-rich wastewater day 351 | place: Ireland: Galway | collected 2018-01-01
TACAGATTCCACGATTTTCTTGATCAGTACAAAATCTGTGAAAATCCGTTTGAATCCTAAAAATCCGTGTTCTTCCGTGTTCTTTTGTTACGAAACCAGCACACGGGCGAAGACGGTCTCCCATCCCACATCCACCGTCTGGCCCAGGGCAAAGCGGCTGGAGGCGATGTTCATATTCTGCTGGCGCACGACGATTTGGGTCTGGGGGGCCAGATCCACCACATAGCGGGTATCCGTGCCCATAAAGACCTCCTCCACAATCACCCCGGCAAAGCGTTCTTCATTGGGGTTGCGGGCTGCGCCGGTGGCATATATCTGCACCTTTTCCGGGCGGATGGCGAGATAGGCGTCGCTGTTGGCGGTCAGGGATTGATCGCTGGCCGCGCTCATCGACAGACCGGCCACCTGCACCCGTGCCGTGCCGTTGCTCGATTCCAGCACACGGCAGGGCAAAAAGTTGGTGTCGCCGATAAAGTCGGCCACAAAGCGGTCCGCGGGCCGGTCGTAAATTTCCTCCGGCGTGCCCACCTGCCGCAGCATCCCGTTATCCATCACGCCGATGCGGTCGCTCATCACCAGCGCCTCCTCCTGGTCGTGGGTGACAAAGACGAATGTAATCGCCAACTGGCGCTGCAACTCCTTCAACTCCAACTGCATGGCCTTGCGCAGCTTCAAATCCAGCGCGCCCAGGGGTTCGTCCAGCAGCAGCACTTGGGGGCGGTTGACAATCGCCCTAGCCAATGCGATGCGCTGGCGCTGGCCGCCGGAAAGCTGGTTGGGCTTCTTCTTCCCCGAATCGGGCAGGCGCACCATCTCCAGGGCTTCGTTCACGCGTTTGGTGATTTCGCCCTTTTCGATCCCCTTCATTTCCAGACCGAAAGCCACATTGTCGATGACGGAGAGATGGGGAAAGAGCGCGTAGTTCTGGAAAACCGTATTGACATTGCGCTTGAAGGGGGGAAACTGGCTCACATCCTGGCCGCCCAGCAGAATCGAGCCGGAGGTGGGCAGTTCAAAACCGGCGATCATCCGCAGGTTCGTCGTCTTGCCACAGCCGCTGGGGCCGAGCAGGGAAAAGAATTCCCCCTGGCGGATGCCCAGGGAGATTTCTTTGACCGCGACAAAGCTGCCAAAACGTTTGGTGACAGTGCGTAACTCAACATCAAAAGAAGCGGCCACGTAGCGACTCCTGAGGTGAAACAGATGGGTTGACGGACACCAGTTTGCCCGCAGAAGGAGCGGGCGGATACGGCGGTTGCGGGTAACGTCCACCGGATACGGAGCGTAGCGCAAGGGGATTGCCGAATTTGTAGGATTGGGCAAATTGTACTGCCATTTGTCTGTCAAAGCAATTTGCGATAATCCTCAATGTCACTTTGCTGATTGGGGGCAACGGAGTATGATTGTCAGTAGTCCGCAGTCACCAGTCCAAAGTCTTGCGTCAGGCTTACTCGTGTTGCGGTCTACTGATTGTAGCTATGTGAACAGTCGGATTGACAGGGTTTTCCAACAAAAGCGGGTGATACAAATGACACCAGTATTAGAAATGATGGCGGATGAGCTTGTAATCTCGGCCCAGGAATTGGAACGCCGCAGCCTGCTGGTATTTATCGAACGGGAACGCCGATTGACTCAGATGGATGTGGCCGATTTGCAGGATCGCTACAGTGTGCAACAGGCCAGCGAGCTGGCACGGAAAATCGAGAATCGTCAGGTCCATTCCCACCCAGCCTGGGAAGAATTGATCGAGTGGGAGCAATTGGAGGAATACGGGTCTCGTTTGGCGCATTGGCAAGGGAAATTAGGTATCCGTAACGCAGGCTGTTAGCTTGCGCCATCTTCGCAAGCTAACAGCTTGCGTTACAGCAGAGAACACAATCCCCACGAAACCCCGCCACAATCAGCCTGTGTAGACTGACAGGGCGACACAACCCGCAACCCGCAACTCGCAACTCGCAATTCGCAATTCGCAACTCTCCACGCAAGGAAAACCAATGGAAGCCGAAGTCATCCGCATGGGAACCCAGAACGGCGTCATCGGCACGACTGCGGCCTGGGGACGCATCGAACCCGCAGCCATCGACATTGCCGTCCGCCGCCTGCAAGAACGCAAGCACGACTGGGCGCTCTTGCCCCTCAGCGAAAAGCTCCACCACCTGGAGCAGATGCGCCTGAATGTGGTGCGGCTGGCCGAGGATTGGGTGAAACGCAGCGCGTCGATGGCCGGCCTACCCACAGATTCTTCCTGGCTGGGCGAGCTGTGGATGGGCGGCCCCTGGGCCCTGCTCTGGGGCATCGACCGCTACCGGGAGACCCTGGGCGCGCTGGCCGGGGGCACAGACCCCCTCGCGCTCACCGCAGGCATCCGCACCACCAGCAGCGGCCAGCAGGCCGTCAGCGTCTTTCCCCTCCACCCCATCGACCACCTGCTCATCAGCGGCGTGCGCGCCGAAGTCTGGATGCAGCCGGATGTGACCCGCAGCGCGCTCTCCCAGACAATGGCCGGTTTCTATCGCCAGAAGCAGCCCCAGGGCAAAGTCACCCTCGTCCTGGCCGCGGGCAATGTGAGCAGCATCGCGCCGATGGATATGCTGCACAAATTGCTGGCCGAGGGGTCGGTCTGTCTGATGAAAATGAATCCGGTCAACGACGGGGTGGGGCCGATTTTGGAGGAGATTTTCGCGCCTCTGCGCGCCTACGGCTTTGTCGATTTTGTCTACGGCGGGCCGGATGTGGGCAAATATCTGGTGGCCCATCCCGGCATCGACGAAATCCACATGACCGGCAGCATCCACACCCACGACGCGATTGTCTTTGGTAGCGGGCCAGAGGGCGCGGCCCGCAAAGCTGCCAACCAGCCGCGGCTGGACAAGCCCATCAGCAGTGAACTGGGTAATGTGACGCCCACAATTGTTGTGCCCGGCCCGTGGACAGAGGAGGACTTGCGCTTTCAGGCCGAGAGCATCGCCACCCAAAAACTGCACAACGGCGGCTTCAACTGCGTGGGCTGTCAGGTGCTGGTGACGCCCGCGGCCTGGGCGCTGACCGACCAACTGCTCTACCACCTGCGCGGGGTGATGCGCGCACAGCCCGCCCGCCACCCTTACTATCCCGGCGCAGAGGAGCGCAAAGAGCAGGCCGCCTGTCATCCCAATGCCGAGCGGCTGGGCGACCGGCCCGGCGACCCGGTGCTGATTACAGACCTGGACCCGGCAGCCGACGAACGGGCCTTCCGGGAAGAATTTTTCTGCACCGCCCTGGCCGAAACCCGTCTCCCCGGCAGCAACCCGGCAGACTTTCTGCGTCGGGCGGTGGTCTTCTGCAACGAGCGGCTGTGGGGCACGCTGGCCGCCAATATTATTATCCACCCGGCCACCCTCGCCCGCCATCGCCCGGCCTTTGAGCAGGCGTTGGCCGACCTGCGCTACGGCAGTATTAATGTGAATATCTGGGCGGCGGCAGGTTTTATGCTCTCCCAGACCAGTTGGGGCGGCTATCCCGGCCACACGCTGAACGACGCGGGCAGCGGCATCGGGCTGGTCCACAACACTTATTTCTTTGACCGGGCGCAGAAGAGCGTCGTCTACGGCGACTTTGTCCCCTTCCCCCACAACCTGCACCCCCGCTATCTGCTCCACGGCGAGCGCCACATCCTGCCCAAACCGCCCTGGTTTGTCACCAACCGCCAGGGCGCGGCCACAGCCCGCCAGCTTTTCTACTACACCGCGGACCAGAAGGCGTGGCGACTGCCGGGGCTTTTCTGGCACGCGCTGCGGGGGTAGAGGTGGCAGGTGGAAGGTGGAAGGTGGTGTCCCAAACGACGGGTTGACATTCTGCTTTCGTGAAGTCTTTGACGTGGGTCAAATCCTCCTGTAAAATGGGCGTGAGTTATTTTGGTATCATTGTCCCTGACCTAAAGCTAAAGAGAGGAGTAGAGAGTGAACTTCAAACCCGTTGACGAACTTTCGCTGCGACATCTGTTCTCCTCACCGTTTGCTGAGGAGATGCTCCAAATCTCCTACCTCGGCCCAGTCCTCAACAGTGCTGGCAGCATTGAATCAAGCCCAGACTGCATCGTCCTTGATAGGAGGAGACATCCGTTCAAGCAGCTTCGATGTGAGTTCAAGTTTATCCCTCCCGGAGCGCAAGAATTCGCCCGCAACGGTCGTTTTGACATCGCTATTGTTTGGTCACTGACTTCAGGAATATCCAAAGACCATCTTCTTGCAGATTTGCTCAGACAGAATGGTTGTGCGGAAATAATTGTGATGGCAGATTTGAAGCCATTCCACGATTTGCCAGTATACACAAGTGACGCGTTATCCAAGCTCGACGGGGTAGAAAAAATCAAAAAACTTGCCCTCAAACGGGAATATGAATCCGTATTTGCGTTGTGCATAGCCGCACGCCTCTATCCGAACAAATTCGAAATGAGTCGTATGGTTGATCTTCTCAGTAGCCGATTCCCACGGATTCAGAAGATGCAGCCTCGTGGTCGGGCCAATGTCGTAGCAGCTTTCATGCAAACTACCCCCCCTCTGTTAGAGTTAATGCATGGACAATTCTACCGATGGACGAGCGCAATCGACAGCATCAATGGATCTGCCGAACTCACCCAACTTATCGAGAAGAATTTTTTCGAAGACCCTCCCACGGATGAACACTTGAAAGCAGTTAGGGCCTGATAAAAGCCCTGGTTTGTGGGTAAACCACTGAAACTGGTAGCGACCATCGAGGAATGATCTATGCTCAAAAAAACTCGTATTGCCGATCTACCTGATTTCGATTTCTCCGAACATCTGGAAAATGAACAGGCGGTCGCCGAGTATCTGACAGTGATTCTGGAGGAAAACGATCCGGCCCTGCTGGCGGCAGCGCTGGGTGACATTGCCCGCGCGCGCGGTATGACCGAAATTGCTAAGGCATCTGGCATCACCCGCGAGGCACTGTACAAAGCGTTGCGTCCGGACGCGCAACCGCGCTTTGATACCATCAACCGTGTGTGTGCAGCGCTGGGTGTGAAGCTGGTAGCGCAGGTCGTTCATGCCTGATGTTCTGTTTGCCTAAAAGATTAAACTGATTGCGCAAAGGGTGATGCAGATGCCTCAAATCAGCCAGTTTTTCGGAATCTCGATTTATATGTACTACGATGAGCACAATCCTCCTCATTTTCACGCCATTTATGGCAAAAATGAAGGACAAATCGGCATCTCGCCACTTGCGTTGATCGAAGGCAAGCTTTCGGGCCGGGTATTGGGGTTGGCTATGGAATGGGCGGCTTTACATCAAAAGGAATTATTGGAAAATTGGGAACTCATGCGTGGAGATAAACCACCTCGTAAGATTTCACCATTGAAATAGGAGTGATAGCGATGTTGCCAAGAATTACGAGTGTATCTTATCTGGATGGGTATCGTTTGAAACTTCGGTTTACGAATAAAAGGGAAGGAATCATCGATTTCCGCCAGAAGATAGTAGGGCGAGGAGGTGTTTTTAAGCCCCTGGAAGAGATTGACTTCTTCAAGAAAGTTGTCGTTGATCCGATATCTGGGACATTGATATGGCCGAATGAAGTCGATTTTTGTCCAGACGTCCTTTATCAACTCGTCACGAGTAAAGCTACTTCTGTCGCACAAGGCACAGATCAGACGTTGACTCCACGACAACCAGAAATCGCCTCGGCATAGAACGATACAATGCTTTGTCCGTGGAAATCGAAGCGCTGCTGTAACTCACTTTTTGCGCAAGTGTAAACTCGATCCCCATCACAAATCCGCTATGACTGAACCAGACCACCTCCCAGAACAACCATCCGAAACTGTGTCGGAAAGTATGCTGGCCGACTACGCCCGGGATGTGGAATATCTTGGCGTGGAGCACCGCGCCGCAGACGCCCTGCGCAGGTTGATGGCAGCGGGTATGCAGGCTACGCCGGTGGTGCGCCAGGGGTTACAGCATCCCAACCCCGCGGTGCGGGTCGGCTGCTGCAAAGTGCTGGATCACTTTCTGGACGAGGCCGCGCTGCCCGAACTGATCGAGAATCTGGCCCACCCGGACGAGGAAGTGCGCTCCTGGGCGCTGCACACCCTGGCCTGTGACAAATGCAAGGAAGGCGCTTGCCGTCCCGGCGAAGAGGATGTGATTCCCCGCGCGGTGGAGATGTTGCTGAACGATGAAAGTCGGCGTGTGCGGCAGATGGCGGCGGGTCTGTTGGGTCCCGCAGTCCATCGCCGACCGGATGTGCTGGCCGCGCTGGAACAGGCCCGGCAACACGACCCCCACCCGGTGGTACGCAAAATTGCCAGTTGGTTTACGCCGGGAGGACCGCGCTATCAACGGCTGCGGCCCAAACCGGTGCGGACGAAAGTGTAGGTCGGATTGTCAATCCGACCTGCGCGGGGTTATTTTCACATTACGGAGACGTAAATTGCTTGATACACATCAACTCCGCCGTTCCTCCCGTTCCGGCCTCTGGCGGCGCTGGCAGGAGATTCGACTGATCGGTCAGGACCCGGTATTGGGGCTGGGGCTGCTGCTGGTGGGCGTCTTCGTCTTTCTCTTTATCGCCTGGCCTCTGCTGCGGGTGATCTGGCAGGGCTTCTTCGACCAGACGACCGGAGCGTTTGACACCCGCTACTTCAACCAGTATTTCGACCCCTACTACCAGCGCTATAACTTTTTCGTCCTGCGCAATACACTGGTGATGGGCTTCTTCACCGCCCTGGGCGGAACGGCGATGGGCTTTGTCTTCGCCTATACGGTCGTGCGCTGCAACATTCCCTGGCCGCGCTTTGTCCACGTCCTGACGCTGCTGCCGACAATCTCGCCCCCCTTCGCCATCGCCATCGCCGCCATTCTGCTCTTTGGCCGGGCCGGGCTGGTGACAAAGCGAGTTCTGGGCATCGACTTCGCCCAGGGCGTTAACGACATTTACGGCATCGACGGGCTGGTCTTTGTACAGATCATCACCTTTTTCTCCGTGGCCTATCTGATCATCCGGGCGATGCTGGAACGGCTGGACCCGGCGATGGAGGAGGCGGCCCTGAGTCTGGGCGCCAGCAAATTCCACATCTTCCGTACCGTCACCCTGCCCCTGCTGATTCCGGGGCTGGCCGGTTCGTTCCTCCTGCTCTTTGTGGAATCCCTGGCCGATCTGGGCAACCCCCTGCTCCTGGGCGGCAACACGACAGTCCTTTCTACAGAAATCTTCCTGGCGGTCAACGGCCAGTTCGATCAGCAGAAGGGCGCGGCCCTTTCCCTGGTGCTGCTGATTCCCACCCTCTCCGTCTTTCTGCTTCAGCGCTACTTTGTCAGCCGCCGCTCCTACGTGGCGGTGACGGGCAAACCCACCGGCGGCCAGTTGCTGGTGAAAGAGCCGTTCATCCGCTGGACATTCATCAGCATCACTTTTCTGATGCTTCTGCTGGTGATGTCCCTCTACATTTCGATTCTGATCGGCTCTTTCACTACCCTGTGGGGCATCAACTACACGCCGGACCTGAGTCACTACGCCACCGCCTTCACCCGGGGGTTGAATGCGATCCTCTCCACCACTTTTCTCTCCGCCGTGGCAACGCCCATTGCCGGGCTGGTGGGGATGATTGTGGCCTATATGGTGGTGCGCAAGAGCTTCTCCGGCAAAGAGACGCTGGATTTTGTCTCGAATCTGGGCGGGGCTGTGCCGGGGACGATTCTGGGTATCGGCTATATTGTGGCCTTTATCAATGCGCCGATTGTCGTTGTCGGGGTGGTCTATGCGCTGCTGGCAGCCTATCTGGCGGGCAACGCGGCCACCGGCTGGCCCCGCCGGGTGGCGATACTCGCGGTGGGCACTGTGCTGGGCTACGGCTTCAACTGGCTGCCCTATTTCCTGCGTCTGGACGAGGACGGCTGGCGCTGGCTGCTGGCCGCGGGATTTTTGCTGCTGGCCCTGCTTTCCTGGCGGCTGGCCGCGCCGGGCCGGGGACGCAACGCCGCCCTGGTGCTGGTGGGGATGGCACTAATGCTGGCGATCTACAACCTCAGCCCCCTGTTCACAGAGCCGATGATCCGCTGGGGGCGCACATTGCCCGGTCTGGTTTGGCCCAGAGTCGTGGGCAAGACGGCCAGCGCTATCAAAGTTTTTACCCAGCCCACAATGGCAATCCTCGGCTTCACCTATCTGGTGGCGGCTGTCTATGTGCTGGCCCAGATTCGGGAGCGCTGGCGCTGGCTCGTCGCAGGCGGTGTGCTGATCCTCTGCGCCTCGCTCGTCTTCTTCGGCTCACCTCTGGCGCTGGTGGGCACGCCTTATATTGTCATCGCCGCCTATGCCGTGCGCAGCCTGCCCGCATCCGTCCGGGCCGGGGTGGCCGCGCTGCAACAGATCGACCCCTCCATCGAAGAAGCCTCCACAAATCTGGGCGCGGACGCTGGCTATACCTTCCGCCGGGTGACACTGCCGCTGATTCTGCCCGCCTTTTTCGCCGGGCTGATCTTCGCCTTTGCCCGGCATATGACCAGCCTCTCGGCCATCATTTTTCTGACGACCGCCGAATGGCCGATTCTGACCGTCTGGATTCTCAGCGAAGTGGAGCAGGGGGGAATGAGCACCGCCGCCGCCTATTCGGTCATCCTTATCGCTATCGTCCTGGCCGCCATCGGTCTGCTCTATCTGCTGCTGGGCAAAGCCTTTGCCAGCCAGGTGGATGTGGACCTGTCTGTGGGATGACAAGATGACAGGGTGACCGGGTGAAGGGGTGACAAGGTGATCCGCCAATCCACCAGTCACCCAGTCACCCAGTCACCCGGTCATCCGGTCACCCTGTCACCCTGTCATCTTTCGGAGGAACGCCGTGTATCTACGCCTGGAAAATCTGTCAAAAATCTTCACTTCGCGCGAGGGGGGGCGGGAAGTGCGGGCCGTGGATAGGGTCAATCTGGACATCCAGCGGGGCGATTTTGTCACGCTGCTTGGCCCGTCCGGCTGTGGCAAGACGACAACCTTGCGTCTGATCGCTGGTTTTGAATTCCCCAACGCGGGGCGGATTGTGCTTGACGGCCAGGACATTGCCGACGAGCCGCCCAATCGCCGGGATATGGCGATGGTTTTCCAGAGCTACGCCATCTTCCCCCATCTGAGCGTCTTCGAAAACATTGCCTACGGGCTGAAAATCAAGAAAATCGGTGGGTCTGAACTGCGCAAGCTGGTGGGGCAGGCCCTGGAGATGACCGAACTGACCGGGCTGGAGAATCGCCAGCCCAATCAGCTTTCCGGCGGACAGCAACAGCGGGTGGCCCTGGCCCGCTGTCTGGTGATGCAGCCCAAAGTGCTGCTTTTCGACGAACCCCTGAGCAATCTGGACGCCAAGCTGCGGGTGCAGATGCGCAGCGAAATTCGCCGCATCCAGCAGAATTTGGGCATTACCAGCGTCTATGTCACTCACGATCAGGACGAGGCGATGGTGCTCTCTGACCAGATTGTGGTGATGAACGACGGACGTATTCAGCAGGTGGGGGGCGCGGTGGAGATTTACCGGCGGCCCGCCAATCGCTTTGTGGCAGACTTCATTGGGCAGGCCAATTTTTTACCGGTCACTGTGCTGGGATGGGAAGGCGATGGCTGGCGGGTACGTCTGGCACAGATTGAGCTTGTGATGGCCGCCGCGCCGGATGCCGCTTTTGCCCCGGGCGATCAGGCCCAACTGCTGGTGCGCCCCGAATCGATGCGTCTGCGCCGGGACGGACAGGGCAGGCTGACCGGACGTATCGAGCGCACGGCTTATCTCGGCTCTCTGGCTGAATACGATTTGGAGCTGGCCGGCCAGCGGGTGGCCGCGGTGCGCTACGACCCCGGCGAGGCAGACCTCTACCCGGTGGGTGCGAGCGTGGGTGTGGAGCTGATCGAAGAGAATTTGTATCTGTTGCCTGGATAGTCTTATTCCCTTCATTGACCGGCTGCCGAGCCAGGAAAACCTTCTCTTTGCCACGGACTGGGCTATCGCACCGGTTGTCACAGAACTGCTGGCCCACTGGCTGATCGACGGGCAAATACCCGATCTCTTGTACTCCTTCCATTTGCGCCCATTCGGATGGTGATTTGCTGATGACTGATTTTACCAAACTGTATCCCCTGCCTCTGCCCGCCGATGCCCAACGCCAGCAGCACTTCTGGAGGGCCATCGGCCCGGGCCTGCTGGCCCTGCCCTGGATTTCCGCGCTCTGGCTGGGCGGCTCCGCGGCCCGGGGTGACGCGGATCGCTGGAGCAGCGTTGAACTGCATCTGTTGGTGAAAACCGGGGCCGACCTGCCGCTGACACAAAAGCGGCTCTTTGGGATGCTCAACGATCTGTGGCCCGGCGGCTGGACACAATTGGGGCTGCACGCCCTGGGCCACACCACCTATTTTACGGGTATCACCCATACAGAGCCATCCTCGGCTGGCAGCCAGGGCGGGGTACTCTTTCGCCTGCTCTGGACAAGCCCGGGCGATCTGGCGCTTCACCGGGCCTGGCACGGGCCGATCCATTTGCTGTGGAGCGGGGACGATCTGCCAGAAGATCAGGCAGCGCTTTTGCATATGTCAATGCCCCGGCTGGAAAAGGCGCATCCTTCCGCGGTGCAGGCTGGGCTTACCCACTTTTGGCATCTGCTCGCCAGCCTGCCGGGGATTGTCAACCGGCAGGAACATCTGGCCGGGGCCGCGCTGTTGGGCAGTGTGCGGGGCGTCTTGACTGATCTGGTCGTGGCATTGAACGGCGCCACCCGTCCCCCTTCCCTGGGGCGCGTCAATCTCTATTTGGGGCCAGCCCAACGGGAAGCCTTTGAAAAGACCCTCCGCCTATCCGCCGATTATACAGAAAGTTGGATCGGCCAGGCCGTGGGTCTGATTATCCTCTATCGCTGGTATGCCCCCCAACTGGTGGAGAAGTACACTCTCGCCTATCCCCAACCCCTGGAAGAGACTGTCCTCTCGCTGCTCTCCGCCGAAATTTTCGGCTGGCCCGCCCACATTACCACCGCATGAGTGCCCTGAACCTGCGCCGACGTCCCCGCATTCTCTTTGTTGCGCCCTTTGGCCTGCGCCAAAAAACAACCGTCTGGGCGCGCATCCTGCCCCTGGCCCGCTATCTGGCCGCCCAGGACTGCTTTGTTACGCTGCTCATTCCCCCCTGGGATTCCCCAGAGGACGGGGGCAAACGCTGGGGTGACAATGGGGTAGAGGTGGTGAATGTAAGTCTATTGGGGGGGCTGCCCTCTATCACCCGCCGTCTGCTGGCCGAAATTGACAGCCAACGCCCGGACATCGTTCACATCATCAAACCCCGGGCCTATGCAGGGATTGTCCAGTGGATACTCTGGCAGCGCCGCCGCTGGGTGACGAGCGCCGGCCCCCGGCTGGTGCTGGATGTGGATGATTGGGAGCGGGCCTGGTCTTCCGTAGGGGGCTATCATCTGTTGATGGCCCGCTTTTTGGAGTGGCAAGAGCGCTGGGGGTTTGCCCACGCCGACGCCATCACCGCGGCCAGCGGTTGGCTTGTCCACAAAGCGGGCGAGCTGGCCCCCGGCACACCCTCGCTCTACCTGCCCAACGGTGTCACACCGCCGGCGCGTCAGCCCTACCGCAGCCCGTTTGATGTCAACCGCCCGCCCACAGTGCTCTGGTTCACCCGTTTTATCGAAGTCGAGCCAGCCTGGATGGGGGCCTGGTGGCGGGCTTTGCGCAGCCACCGCCCGGAAATCCATCTGCTGGTGGCGGGTGCGCCCCTGCAAAAGGGGCGTAATGGACCTTTTCGTATGGCTTTGGGGCGCAACGACGACGCCATCACCTGGCTGGGCTACGTGCCCCAGCCCCAACTGGCCGAAGTCTACGCCCGTTCGGACTGCGCCATCTTTCCCGCGGCCGAGATACCGCTGAATCAGGCCAAGTGCAGCGTGCGGCTGGCGACGACACTGTTGGAGGGTGTCCCTGTGGTTGCCAGCGCCGTAGGGGAACAGGCCCGCTATGGGGCGGATGGCGCGGCCAAACTGGTGGCCCCGGATGCGTCGCCCGAAGCCTTTGCCCTGGCTGTGGTGAACCTGTTGGAGAAGCGAAAGGAGCAGGAGCTTCAGGTGGGCCAGGCCCGCCGTTGGCTGCTCAGCCGCTATGATTGGTCCCGCCTGGGCGAGGAGTTGCTGGCTTTCTACGGGGAGATGTTGAAGAAGGGATAAGGGATTGGGGATCGGAGATCGGGGATTGGAGATCGGAAAATGCGCCGAACCTCTCCCAGTCCCCAATTCCCAGTCCCCAATCCCTATTCCCTTACATAAATCGGGTTGCTGAAAATCCAGCCCCTGGGTTTGCCCCAGCGCTTTTTCCAAACCTCTACCCGATAGACACCGGGCTGGCTTGTCTGATGTTCCAGCCGCTGGCCCTGGCGCTGCGCGACGACCTGGCCGTTGCGCAGGAGACGAATCTCCCCATCCGCGGGCGCGCTCACCTGAAAGAGGGTGTTCTTCCCCGCCGCAGGCAGGCCGATTGTATCCCCCATCACACCGCTGGCGCGGTCGTGTTCGGCCTGGAAGCGAAAGCCCGTCGTCCATTCGACCAGATCGTAGCCCAACCAGCAATGGCCGGCCCGCAGGCTTCCCAACACCTGCTCCCGGTCGTGGCGTACTGCCCCGTCGTCCTTTGCCGCCATCACGGAGCCGTTTGGCCCCGCAAATGGCTCCTCCGTCAATAGATGGGTATTCAGCGCCCGCGCGCAGTGGGCATAGGGCAAAAAGCAGCGGCGGATGGGGCCGATGTTGTAGGTCTCGGCATGGACATCTACCCCGCCCAACGCCACAACAGGCCGTTCGGCGGTCAGCTCATCCCATTTTGCCAACATTTCCGGCAAGGGGCCGATGGTGAACCAGTGGGGGAAGAAACCCATGACCAATGCCTGCCATTTGCTGTGGACCATTCCCCGGAAGTCGGACATGTAATTCCAGAGTTCGATGCCGTGAAAATCCTGCACTTCCCAATTGCGCCAGGGGTAGTGGGTGGGGATCAGGTCGGTAAAGCGTTCGATGGGATGGGCCAGGAAGGGCAAGGCCCCCTGGCTGTTCACCCCGTCGATCAGCTTTTGGGGATGGGATCCCAGGTGGGTCACGTCCTGCTCCACGCCCAGGCAGAGCAGATGGTTGCCTGGGGGGTTCAAATTCGGATCGTGAACTTCTTCCCCTACCAGTGTCAGGACGCCGTGGCGATAGCCCTCTTCGCTCTCGCGCACGAGGGTGTTGTGATCGGTGACGAAGACGAAATGAAGCCCAGCCCCGGCAGCCGCCTGCACCAATTCCTCAAAATCACCCACGCCGTCGCTGTGGGTGGTGTGCATGTGGATATTGCCAAAGTATTCGTGATAGGTATGGCTCATACGTATGTCCTTCACTTCGTCTATCTGCCCTGAAATTAGCCATTCGTACGTCGGACTGTCAGTCCGACCAGCGACGTTGCCGGTCGGACTAACAGTCCGACCTACATTTTCGTCCGTTTGGGTGTCAAACAGTCGTGTGGCCCGCCCTGAAAATAGAACGCAGATGACGCTGAAAAGATGGATTGTCGCGGTGGTGTCCTGAGCCTGTCGCTTGTACTGAGCTTGACGAAGTGCAGGGATAAAATCAGCGCGAATCAGTTGTTTCTGCGTAAATCTGCGTCCGCTGTCACCCGGTCATTTTGTCACCTCGTCAAGTATAGACGGCATCTGCTCTTTAGGGCAGGGGAAGGCGACGGGGACGGCCATCGTCGTCCCCTCTTTCGGCATTACGCCGGGCTTCCTCTGCTTCCACTTTTGCCTCAAATTCCTTGCGTGCGGCAAAGCGTTTGCGCTCTTCCGATAGCCAGCGGCCCGGATCATCCGGGTCGGTGATAGGGCGGGCCGAGACGAGAAAACCCGTATGCCCAACCATCGAATCGTCCGGGCGCAAGCGGTCGGGCACTGCTTTATACCGGCGCAGGAGAAGCTCTTCCACGGCGATGTCGGCAAAACTCTTGCGTTCCAGGGCTGCCAGCAGTTCGCTGACCTGATTGGTCGTCGGGATGAGGGCTGCGAAAAAGCCCCCGGGTCGCAAGGCTGCCCGTACCTGATCCAAAAAGTGGCTCGGCGCACGCACATCCAAAAAGACAGCATCCGCGCCCTGCTGTCGGAAACCGTCGGTCACCGACTGCTGATACATTGTCACATTGTCCAGCAACCCTACCCGCTCCAGATTTGTGCGGGCGATCTGGTAGTTGTCCGCCCGCACTTCATAGGTGTAGACCCGGCCAGCCGGGGCCACCGCCCAGGCCAGGGCGATGGTCAACCCGCCGCTGCCCGTGCCCGCCTCAATCACCTGATCCCCGCTGCGCAGGCTCAGCTTGTGGACCAGATAGGCCGCATCCTTTGGGTAGATGATTTGGGTGTTGCGTTTGATGCGGGTGATCAGGTCCGAGAGAGAGGGTTCCAGCAACAGCACCGGGTGGCCCAACTGGCTATGCACAGTCGTCCCCAGGGGCAGACCGATCAGGTCGTCGTGGCGATAGTGGCCCAGATTTGTGTAAAAGGTTTGGCCGGCACGCAGGGTGATGAGATAGCGTTTGCCCCCCGGGGTGGTCAGGATTACCAGCTTATTGGCCTGGGCAGTTGCGGCGTGGGACGAAACCCACGGGCGGGCGGGCGGGTTACTCTGCGCGGGCGCAGTCATTTCTGGAGTTTGGGACATAAGCGGGAAGGCTGGATGGTCTGGTTATTTTTTTCGGATTGGTTCATTATACAGTAGCCCTGGCTGGGGAGGAAACCGGACAGAGCAAAATCGTTCAAAACCCGCTTTTCCGCAACGTATAGCAGGCGTATAGGAAACGTCAGGAAGATTCTGAGCCTTTTTTCACATCGCCTATTTTTGCTGGTTGACACTCGATTCAAGGGTGTGTACAATAGAGACAAGTCGGCATCCCCACCGATTACTCATCGGAACAATTTCTCCCAGAATGTCCGCTCAGCAGTATCTAACCCGTTAACAGCAGCACGGCACGACAGTGTTGTTGCTAAGCAATCAGTAGTAACTGTTTATCGTTCACACTCATCAGGAGGTCCCGTATGCAGAAGCGTCTTACTCTTTGGGCTGCTCTATTACTTATTGCTGCCCTTGTGTTGTCCGGGTGTGCCCCGCGCACCGGAGCCGGTTCGTCGGCTGCCATGGCAATGGATGACGAATTGGTGATTGATCTGCCGGCGATTGTGATTGACTTTGCCAGTGATGGCACGGCATCCATCGGTGGTGTTCCCGCCTCGGAAATGGGCGCTATGGCTGGCATGGATCTTTCCACGCTGGCGATTGCTCCGGAGTGGGTCAGCTATTTCAGTATGACCGACATTCAGCATCTTCAGGTCAACAACACCGCCGGTGGCCTGGTGATTCTGGTCAACGGTCAACCCGTTCCTTCTCTGGAATGGGATGAGAACTCACTGATTACTACAGCCGGTGCATTGGAATCCCTGGGTATCGCAATCCCCGTTTTGGAAAAGGTCCTGCCGCTGGTACAGCAGTTGGGCATCGGCGCGATTATGCGCTTCCCCGTGCAGGCCGGTGCCGCAGTGATCCCCTTCTCGGTGATGGGTGATGGCTCCGCGGCTGAGCAGGCCAAAGCCGCCCAGGCCGAGTTCCTGGCCGCGGTGGGCGCCCCGCCCAAGATTAACCTGCCCATCGTCTATCAGGCCGACGGCAGCTATTCGGTTGGCGATCTGAGCGATGCCGAATGGACCGCCCTGACCGGTGTGCCCTGGGCTGCTCTGCGTCTCGATCCCAATGCGATTGCCAGCCTGACCGGCTCCGGCATTACCAGTATGGCGATCGACACCGACCAACACGGCATTCACGTAAGCATCAACGGCAATGAACTGCCTTCCATCGGCTGGGGCAACGGCGAAGTTCAGCATGTGCTGAACCTGGCAGGCCAGATGGGTATCTGGGATGCTTATATGCCTGGCGTGAATATAGATGATATGATGGCGACGGTTGAATCCCTGCTGCCTGTTGTGCAGACCACCGATGCCAGCATCTCCATCTACCTGCCCGGCTCCGGTATGGGCAACTAAGCTCTACAACTCTCTCCGCAACGAGAACGGCAGGTGTGCTTGCACGCCTGCCGTTTTTGTTGATCAACGGTGTCAGAAATGTCTTTCACAAATAATGTGACCCGTCTGCTGGATGGCAAGCGGATAGCCTATACGATTCACACCTACGATTACAGCGAAGAGATCCACTCGGCCACCGCCGTGGCCGATGCCATCGGCTTTCCCCAGGAGCAGGTCTTCAAGACACTGGTGGCGCTGGACACAGCCCCCGGTCAGAAGCCCGCGCTGGTGGTCATCCCCGGCAACGCGACATTGGACCTGAAGCTCTTTGCCAGGTGTGTGGGTGCCAAAAAGATGCAGATGGCCGCCCGGGCCGAAGCGGAAAAGTTGACAGGACTGCTGGCCGGGGGAATCAGCCCGCTGGCGCTGATCAATCGGGGTTTTGCCGTCTTTCTGGACAGCCGGGCCAGGAGCTTTCCGCGCATCTACATCAGCGCAGGGGAGCGGGGCGCGCAGGTGGGTATCGGCGTGGACGAGCTGGTCAAGCTGACCCGCGCGCGTTTTGTGAATCTGGCATAGGAGCAGTGGAATGAAAAATGTGAGTGACTACTCAGCCAACGACAGAAATAACCACGGAATACACAGAATACTGTACTGATCAACGAGATGATAAAACGTAGGTGCGGTTTGTAACCGCACTTTCACCCGGAGAAGTACGGTTGCAAACCGCACCTACAGATTCCACGATACTTCTTGATCAGTACGGAAAAACCGGATTTTTGTACTGATCAACGAGATGATAAAACGTAGGTGCGGTTTGCAACCGCACTTTCACCCGAAGAAGTGCGGTTGCAAACCGCACCTACAGATTCCACGATCTTCTTGATCAGTACGGAAAAACCGGATTTTTGTACTGATCAACGAGATGATAAAACGTAGGTGCGGTTTG
>JAANMX010002711.1_pt1 | contig 16980 bp, 14 predicted proteins | sample 7279681 | NCBI WGS metagenome assembly JAANMX01 (sample SAMN14094542, study PRJNA606508) | bioreactor metagenome | isolation source: A lab-scale SPAN reactor treating ammonium-rich wastewater day 351 | place: Ireland: Galway | collected 2018-01-01
GGAACCACGCCACGATGGAGCAGGTGTTTCTCTATTGGCCGGATTTCAAGGACGCGATCCATCTGGTTCTTAAGGGCGGAAAAATCCTTAACAAGGACAACGCCACGCTTTTGTCTGTTAACGAAGTTTCCCTGACGCTGTCTAAAACCGGGCTCGCGGCGGGGCGGGTCATGCCGAAGTCGATTATCGTCCGGCAGCCGCAGCTGCGTATCACCCGCCATGCGGACGGCAAGGTGGATGTCGGTTTCGGCGGCGGCGGGGAGGCGGGCTCTGAGCCTGCGGGGCAGAAAGAGGAAATCGCCCGGATACTCGAAGCGCTCTCGCAGCCCGACAAGAATGTGCGGACGGGGCATCCGCTCTCGCGCCTGCGGCTTCTGAAGATCGAGGGTGCGCGGCTGATGGTCGAGGACCATATCATCGGGCTTTCGTGGTTCCTGCCGGATTTCGACGCGGCTCTGCGGCGTACCAAGGAGGGGCTGAAGGCCGATATGACGATCGACCTTCCCGATGTGCGCGGCAAGCCTTCGAGGTTTGGCATGCTTCTTAATTACGACCGGGCCCAAGAGGATTTCGATGTTCTGGTTGATATCCTCAATCTGGACGCTATGGTTCTGGCCGGGAAGTTGCCATCGCTGGATGTCCTGAGGGATCAGGATCTTGTCGTGAACGCGGTTTTGCACACGTCTTTCGGCCAGGATTTCCAGCCCAAGCATGTGATCCTGAAGGCTTACTCGGAGGCTGGGACACTCTATCACCCCGAGGTGACGCGCAAGCCGCTTCCCTACAAGGGATTGAGCCTGGGGGCAGTTTATGTCAACTCCACGGGCAAGTTCGAACTGCGCGATACTTATGTCACGTTGAATGATGTCACGATCCGGGCGCAGGCCGATCTGGTCAATCATCAGTTCCAGTCGATCACAGGGCCGCTCAGCATCCGGGTCGATCATGTCGAACACGCCCAGCTTGATCCGCTGTGGCCCGAATTTTTGCGCGGGGATAACAGCGAGCAGTGGATTTTGCACCGCATGTCCAAAGGGACGTTCCGCGATGTCTGGGCGACGGCGGAGATCCGCGCGACTAAGCAGAGCGCTGTGCCGCCGTCTGACGCTGCCCAGCCTTCAGCGCCCGGACAGGCTCCGTCTGAAGCGCTCCCGGTTCAGGATAACATGCAGACTCCCGCGCCGAGCGGCTTTGTCGAAGGCGAAGAAGAGCCAGCGCCGGGCTGGGCTTTCGATGTTGATAACGTTCAGGCCGGGTATGCGTTTGAAAATCTAAGCGTGGATTACCGTGCGCCGCTGTTTCCGGTCACCAATTCCAAGGGGACGGGACAGTTCGACCTGAAGACCGATATTCTGGGCATCAAGGTGGAGTCCGGAAAGCTGGGCGCCCTTGATATTCTGGGCGGCGAGATCGTTCTGGGCGAGGTTGTCGCCGAGGGTAAGGGGTCGGCGGATATTTCCGTGAAGCTGAAGGGCGGCTTGAGCGACGCTTTTGCCTATCTTTCTGAAGACCCGATCAACCTTCAGAAGAACAAGAAAATCGACCTGAAACAGGTCAAGGGTGAGGCTGATCTCGATGTACGCATGATCTTCGACACCAGCAAGCCGGTCTTGATTGATGAGATGGATATCCGGGCCAACGGCACGCTTAAGGATATTGTCATTCCGGATGTTTTGCGGACGCTTGATCTTTCGGGCGGGCCGTTCGCGCTGACGCTGGAAGACAAAAAGGTCGCGCTCAAGGGGAAGGGGCAACTGCACAGCCGGGATATAGACCTCAACTGGGAAGAATTTCTGGTCAGCAAGGGCAGGCCTTACAAGTCCAAGGTGACGGCCAAGATCGCCGCCGATCCGAATTTGCGCCAAGAGCTGGGAATCGTGCTGGATACGTTTTTGGCAGGTTCGGTTCCTCTGGATATCACTTATACCACGCACAGCGATGGCAAGGCGGTGGCGGATGTGAATGCGGATGCCAAAGGGGCGCGTTTCTTTATTGATCCGTTCGACTATGAAAAGCCAGTCGGTGAAGAGGGCAGCGCAAGCTTCAAGGCGCACTTCAAAGACGAGCAGATCACAGAGATTACCGGGCTTACGGCTAAGACGGAGCGTTTTACGCTGGAGGAGTCGCAGCTGACGTTCAAGGGTAAGGGGGCGGAGACGTATCTGAGCGGTGGGAAGACCAAGCGCTTCCAGCTCGATGAGACCAACGCCAAGCTTGATTTTACCATGGACGAGAAAGGGCAGGTCAAAATCCTGTTCGATGGGGATTTCCTCGACATGCGGCCCTTTATGGACGCGGAGCCGCCGAAGGCAGAGGGGTATACCGATCCGCCCTCCGTCGTGTCGGTTACGGCCAAGACCCTGCGGACGTCCGACAAGCAGACGGTAAGTGACGGCAAGCTTTATATCGATATCGACGCGGAGGGGCGTTTCAACCAGTTCGAGATGGATGCCAAGGTGGGCAAGGGCGATATCTATCTGCGCTTCAAGCCTGACAGGGAGGGGAAGAAGAAATTCTTCCTTGAGGCGACGGATGCCGGCGCCACGCTCAAGGCGTTCAACGTCTATAACGGCATGAAGGGCGGCACGATGACCGTTTCAGGCGAGCCGGTGAAGGGCGTTTACGATCGGAATTTCAGCGGGACTGTGGAGATCCGCGACTTTACGGCCGACGACGCGCCGAGCTTGACCAAGCTGTTCAGCATTCTCTCGCTTTCGGGGCTGATGGAGGTTTTGCAGAATGACGGGTTGGCGTTTACACGGCTGGAGGCGAAGTTCAACTGGGTCTACCGCCGGGAGGGCGCGCTGCTGGTGCTTAAGGACGGGCGCACGTCCGGTAATACGCTGGGATTAACATTCGATGGGGAATTCGACAATGCCCGGCAGACGCTGGATGTTTCGGGGACGCTTATACCGCTCTCGGGCATCAATAAAGTGATCGGGAATATACCGCTGGTGGGCGATATCATTACGGGCGGATCGGGTAGCCTGTTCGCCGCGACCTATAGCATCAAGGGCAAGATGGCCGATCCGGTGATTTCGGCGAACCCTCTGTCGGTTCTTGCACCCGGGCTTCTGCGGCGGATTTTGTTCGAATAAGCGCGGCGGCACGGCGCGGACGCCATTGCAGCAGGTTTTCGCGGTTGGCCAGCGCGATCACATTTCCGCTGACGATCAAGGCTATTCCCGCAAATGCGCTGGGCGTCCAGACATAATTCTCGAAAACTGTGGAAATGGCTAGCGCGACGATCGGGATCAGAATCGTCGAATAGGCCGCCTTGTCCGCGCCGATCCTTTGGATGAGCGTCAGGAAGCAGGCGAAGGCCAGCGCCGACCCCAGAACAGCGAGATGCAGGAGCGAGAGGATGTAGGGTGCCGTGAATTCAAAGTCGAGCGTTGCGCCGCAAAGCATCGCCAGAATGAAGGAATAAAGTGCGCCATAGGCCATGCCGTAGCTGTTGGATTCGATCACCGGGATGTTGTTGCGCGTGTTCCTGAGCGAGACCATATTCCCCAGCGAAGCGCTGTAGGACGCGGCGAGGCAAATGATTATTCCCATAACTTTTGTGTCGCCGAAACTCAGGGTTTCAATCTCCGGCCAGAAGACGAGGGTTATACCGATCAGGCCGATGAAGCTCCCGGCCAGCACTTTCGGGTTTAGGGGGATTTTGAAGATGATCGCCTGATTGAAGCTGTTGAGCAGACTCATGGAGGAAAAGACGACCGCAACGAGTCCGGTCGTGAGGAAGCCCGTGCCCCAATAAAACAGCAAATAGTTCAGGCAGAATAGAAACAGCCCCTGCAGCGCGATCCAGCCATGCTCGCGCCTTGTGAAGACGGCCTGTTTCAGGCGGCCTGTCAGGGCGATGAAGGCGAAGAGGGCGAGGGAGGCCAGCGCGAAGCGGTAACTGATGGACAGGAGCGGATGGACCACGCCGAGCTGGAAGGACACGGCGAACCATGTCGATCCCCAGATCAGAACGGTCAAAGTGTAGAGAAGGGCGTTCGACATGGTCTACACAACGCCAAAACCTGCTTTGAGGCAAATCAAATTTATATCTGCGGAGTTATCGGCACTTATTTCGGAATTTTGACCAGCGCGTGGTGCTTTTTTCCCGAGGAAATCTTGATCGCGCCGTCCCTTGAGAGATCAGAAATTCCGACCGTCTGTTCGACGCCGCCGACGGGCACGTCATTCACGCGCGCGCCTCCGCCCTGAATGAGACGGCGGGCTTCGCCCTTTGAGGCGCTCAGGCCCGTTTCGACGAGCAGATCGACGACGTTAGCACCGCGCTTGAGGCGGTCGATCTCGATTTCAACGGTCGGCAGGTCACCGCCAACCGAGCCTTTTTCAAAAACTTCCACGGCGGTGGTCTGCGCCTGAATGGCGGCGTGCTCGCCCCGGCACATGCGGGTGACCTCGAAGGCCAGGATTTTCTTGGCCTCGTTGATCTCCGCGCCTTGCAGGGCTTCCAGCCTGCGGATTTCATCCATCGGCAGCGTTGTGAAGAGCTTCAGGAAGCGACCCACGTCGGCGTCCTCGGTATTCCGCCAGAACTGGTAATAGTCGTAGGCGGACAGCTTGTTTTCATCGAGCCAGACCGTACCTTCGGCCGTCTTGCCCATTTTGCCGCCGGAGGCGGTTGTCAGAAGAGGTGTGGTGAGGCCGTAAATCTGTGCGCCATCCTTGCGGCGGGCCAGTTCGACGCCGTTGATGATGTTGCCCCACTGATCGGAGCCGCCCATCTGGAGGATCACGCCGTAACGGCGGTAGAGTTCCAGAAAATCATAGGCCTGCAGGATCATGTAGTTGAATTCGAGGAAGGTGAGCGGTTGTTCGCGCTCAAGCCGATTTTTGACGGAGTCGAACGTCATCATCCGGTTTATGGTAAAATGCGGCCCATATTCGCGCAGGAAATCAATGTAGTTGATATTGCTCAGCCAGTCGGCGTTGTTGAGCAGCTTGGCGTCATTGCGCCCGTAACCGTATTTCAGGAAGACGGAGAGAATCCAGGTAATGCCCTTGATGTTCGAGGTGATCGTGAGATCGTTGAGCATCTTGCGGCCTTCATCCTTGCCGGAGGGGTCGCCGATCTTTGTGGTGCCGCCGCCCATGAGGGTGATGGGCTTGTGACCGGTTTTCTGGAACCAGTAGAGCATCATGATCTGGACGAGTGAGCCCGCATGCAGACTGTCCGCGGTTGCGTCGAAGCCGATATAGGCGGTTTGCGATCCGGTGCAGAGCTTCAGGTCCAGCCCTTCGAAATCACTGCACTGGTGAATGAAGCCGCGTTCGGATAAAGTGTTTAAAAAATCTGACTTGTATGTGCTCATAATACGATTGGCGCAAAATGCCATGCGCCGCCTCAAAACGGATAACCGCCCCACATGATACAGAAAAAAATCCATCGCGCAATTGGACTTATGTCAGGAACTTCATTCGACGGCGCAGATATCGCCCTGATCGAGACCGATGGGGAGGGGATTGTGCGCCCGCTGGTGTCCGAGGGGTATGCCTATGATGCGGCGGACCGGGCGGTGATCCGCGCGGCGCTGGGGCGTCGGGAGAAGGGACCGAAGACGGAGGCGGCGGAGCGGATCGTGACGGAGCGGCATATTTCCTTTTTGGCTGATTTTTTGACCAAATATAAGATACAAAAACAGGATGTTGATGTCGCCGGGTTCCACGGGCAGACGATTTTTCACGATCCGGCCGCGCGGTTTACGTGGCAGATCGGGGACGCGCAGGCGCTGGCCGATGCGTGCGGAATTCCGGTTGTTGGGCAGATGCGTGTGGCGGACGTGCAGGCGGGCGGGCAGGGTGCGCCGCTTCTTCCCCTTTACCACCGGGCGCTTGCGCATGATTTGGCCAAACCGATGGCCGTTTTAAATATTGGCGGTGTCTCTAACATCACATGGATCGGGAAGGCTGAGATTCTGGCGTTCGATTGCGGGCCGGGGAATGCGCTGATGGATGATTTCACTTTTGAACGTACCGGGCGGCCCTATGATGAGGGCGGGCGGCTGGCGGCTTCGGGGCGGGCGGATGACGCGCGGATTGCGCGCTGGCTGGCGCATTCGTATTTCACGCTCAAACCGCCCAAGTCGCTGGACCGCGATGCGTGGCGCCATGCGGATGTCGGCGACATGGATGACGCGGACGGGGCGGCGACGTTGCTGGCGTTCACGGTGCGGTCGATTGAGACGGGGTTTTCCTTGTGTCCGTCGGCGCCCGGGGCGGTTTACGTGACGGGCGGCGGGCGGCGCAATGCTTATATGATGCAAAGGCTGGGCGCGGCTCTGGGCGCTCCGCTCGCGCCTGTGGAGGCGGTGGGCTGGGACGGCGACGCGATCGAGGCGCAGGGGTTTGCGTATTTGGCCGTGCGGTCGCTGCTCGGCCTGCCGCTCACGGAACCCGGCACGACGGGGGTGGGCAAGCCCCTGACGGGCGGGGTGTTGTATAGGCCAGAGGGATGAAATGCGGCGGTTTTTCCTGATCGTTTTCGGTTTGATTTTATGCCTTGTGGCGGGGGTCGCCGGGTATGTGTCTTATCGGCTTTATCTCATTCTTCCCGATAACACCGCGCCTTCGCAGGCGGAGTATCCGCAGGCAGCGATTGATTTGTTGAGGCTTGATATCATTCGTGATGGTGGAATTGGGGCAGATATTAGAAGGGAAAACCGTATTCCTGAGAATTTTATTCTAGCTTATCGCGCAGCACGTATGTTGTTTCAGCGTCTTTCATCTGAGAGATATGAGCGCGTTCAGCGGGGTTGGCATGTGAATGCTACTCTAGCTGCCCTGTGGGTTTACTTACGTTGGAGCCAGGTCGAAATCCTCACGACTATTCTTCACGATCAGAAGTATGGCCCGCGCGCTGAATGGCAAGGATTGGATGAGGCTTCGCAGGGATTTTTTGGAGTATCTGCGATTGAATTGTCTATACCGGAGATTGCTGTACTGATCATTAATACTCAGGCGTTTTCTAATAATGAGCCCTGGTGTAACCGTCAAAGGGTTGAGGAAAAGGTTTTAAAGCTTCTGGGGCGCTATAAAGAGGTCTTTCCCGACGCGAAATTTGATGCCGAACAGATGTTTTCGCGCCTTAAGCCTGCGCCTATTGAGTGCAAGGCATGATTTTCACCGATAAATCTTGATTTTTCCGGTCGTTAGTGGCTTTGTTCGGGGCATGAGCAGGATCATGGTTCCCAACATGGCCGGGATTGAGGAGGCCGTGCGGATACTGAAGGACGGCGGGCTTGTGGGTCTGCCGACCGAGACGGTCTATGGGCTGGCTGCCAACGCTCTGGACGGTGGTGCAGTCGCCAAGATTTTCGCCGCGAAGGGGCGGCCACAGTTCAATCCGCTTATCATTCATTGCCATAACTTCGATCAGGCGGCGGAGCTTGTGGAGATGAACGCGGGCGCACGGGCGGCTGCGGAGGCGTTCTGGCCGGGGCCGTTGACCCTTATTCTGCCGCGCAAGGCGGGTTGTCCGGTCAGCGATCTGGCGGGGGCAGGGCTTTCCACGCTGGCGGTGCGGGTGCCCAAGCACGAGGCGGCGCTGGCCGTCATTAAAGCCGCTGGGGTGCCGCTGGCCGCGCCGAGCGCCAATAAATCCGGCTCGCTCAGCGCGACGACGCCCCAGCATGTGGCGGAGGCGTTCGGGGATGAGGTTGAGCTTGTTCTGGCCGCCGGGGCGTGCGCGGTGGGGCTGGAATCCACGGTGCTCGACCTCTCCGGCGATGCGCCTGTCGTTTTGCGGCCCGGCGCGGTGAGCGCGGAGGAGCTTTCCGAAGTTCTGGGCCGCGCGGTGGGCTACGACCACGGCGATCATGACGCGCCGAAATCGCCGGGGCAGACCTTAAAGCATTACGCGCCCGCTGTTCCTGTGCGGATCAACGCCATCGACCTTTTGCCCGGCGAGGCGCTGCTGGCGTTCGGGCCGATCAAATTCATGGGCATACGCGGCGGCGGGGCGGCGAAGGATCTGCCGGAGGATTCCCTGCGCAATCTCAGCGAGGCGGGCGATCTGCACGAGGCGGCGGCGAATTTATTCTCCATGATGCGGGCGCTGGATCGACCCGGCCATAAGGCGATTGCCGTTATGAATATTCCCGAGACCGGGTTAGGGGTGGCCATCAACGACCGTTTGCGAAGGGCCGCGCGGGCTTCGGGCTTTGATCGTTTAGATTGACCCGCTTCACTCGTCGCTTATGCACGGTTTGTTCACTTCACTCCTCGTTCATAGTTCAATCTAAACGCTCTTCGTCCGGATTTTTCTGGCGCTTTTTCGTTTTCAGGGGCGGATTTTGGCTGTATTCTTGGGCTGGCAAGGGGTTTTCGCATGGTTTTTCTGAGAACAATTCAGATTTTTTCTTTTTGTCTGTTCGCGTTTTGCGGGGCGGAGGCGTTCGCGGCTGCACCTGCGCCCGCGCCGGAGGCCGCGCCTGTGGCCGATCCGCTCAAAGAGACGGTGCGGCTGGCGGCGCAGGTCGATGCCTATAATGTTTTCTGCAAGGGCGAGGACGGGCTGGGTGCGGGGGTCATCACGCGCTACGGCGAGGCGGAAAGCGCGGAGCGCAAGGCGGCGCTTGAGAATGTCCGCGCCAAATCGTTCGAGGCGATGACCGCGCGGCTGACTGAGAAGAAAATGGAGTGCGGCAGCGGAGATTATCTAATGGAAAAGCTGACGGTCATGCAGCAGCTCAAGATCGTGTTCGCGCAAATTCTGGGCGTCGATCCGCACACGCAGAAGCTGGACGGGTCACCCTTGCCGGCACCGCCGGCTGAACTGGGGTCGCCAGCGCCGGGGCAGGGGATAAGTCCGCCCGCCGCCCCTGTTGAATGATGCAAGCGGGTTTTCAGAGAATATTTTTTTTCCTAACATGCTTGAAAATAACAAATAAATTAAAATTTTTTATAAAATATCGGTTCGTATCGTATTTTGATTTATAAAAAACTTTGCCCGGTTTATTCCACAGGTGCGGCGCTCACGGATTATCCGATGCATGCAGGGTTGCTTTTGGCGTGTTATAAAAGAGGCGATTTAAACCTTCGGTGAGGGCGTAAAGATGGACAATTCAACACAGATATTGCCGCAGAACGACGAGTCTGCGCTGAAATATTATCTCTCTTGGGTTGCGTGGCCGGGGCTGTTTGCGCTGTGCATGACCCTGACGGGGATCGGGTTTGCGTTCGGTGCGCCGATGACCGCTTTCATATTCTCTTATATCCTTTTGATACTCAGTCTTTTTTTCCTTGAGCGATTTATGCCGCATGAGCGTGAATGGCAGGAGCCGGACGGGCAGACCTTCGCCGATATCGCGCATACGCTGACGACCAAGGGGACGGTGCATACGTTGTTCCTGTTCGCCGGGGTCATCGGGCTGACCGAGATTTTCAGGCCCGCGACGGCGGACGGTTATGGAATTTTCGGGGCGGAGCTGTGGCCGCGCGGCTGGCCGATGTTTTTTCAGGTGGCGTTTGCGGTCGTGATCGCGGAGTTCATGTGTTACTGGTCGCACCGCACGGCGCACGAGATTCCCGTTCTCTGGCGGTTTCACGCCGTGCATCACAGCGTGACGCGGCTGTGGTTCGTCAATACCGGGCGCTTTCATTTCATGGACAGTCTCTACCGCGTTTTGATGGGCATGATCCCGCTGGCGCTTTTGGGCGCGCCGATGGAGGTTCTGCAATGGCTGTCCGCCGTCACGGCGTTTATCGGGATGCTCACGCATTGCAACGTCGAGATGCGGTTCGGCTGGATTTCCTATGTCTTTAACACGCCGGGGCTGCACCGCTGGCACCATAGTCGCGATATCCGGGAGGGTAACAAGAATTACGGCGAGAACGTCGTGCTCTGGGACATGCTGTTTGGCACCTATATCAACCCGCAGGACCGCCGCCCGCCCGCCGATATCGGGATCAGCGAATTCATGCCCGCGAAATTCACGCATCAGCTGCTCTGGCCGTTCCTGAGCAAGGACAAGCGCAGGGAATTCAGGGCGAAAGCGACGGGAATAGGGAAAAGGAAGGCGGGCTAAGCTTTGGGATTTTTCCAAATTTATCTTGATCCCGGCAAGCTTCATCAAAGCGAGCCCGGAGGGGGGAGTGGTACGATCACGGCGCCGCTTTATTTAGATTGGGGGGAGTATCAGTTTCCAGAAAGGGCTTGGGTGGATTATCCCGTGATGCCCTTGGGGTTTTGGATGCTCAATTTCTCCCAACTTATTAAGGGAGAAGTTCAGGCCGGAATAATGGATTTTATGTGTTTTGATGACGAGGTTCGTCGCTTGGTGTATTTCAAGCAGTTAGATTCTAAAACTCTTGAGTTTGAGTGTGTTCTGGAGTGTCACAAGCCTGTGAGGGAGGCAAGGGTTGGCGGTGTTCAACATGCAGACGTTAGTGCTTTTTATTCAGAATTAGTCCGTGTTTCGCAGGCCATGCTTGATGGATGTCTTGAGCGGGATATTGAAAGTCCGGGTCTTAAGACACTGGGGAATGTATTAGAAAAGTTTAAAATGTTGGATTTTTAACGGTTCAAATATCTAAGGGATAGGATTATGGGGTATTTTGACGGGCTGGTCAGCGGCTCATTCAAGAAAGATGCGGCGGGGAATAGCGTTTTTTACCCGTGGGGGATCATGGGCAAGGGCTATGTCCTGCGCACGCTTGCGGAGGAGGAGAAGCTGCGCGGGGCGCTCAAGCTTAATTACATGATCATGCTGCCCGCGATTATCATCATCCAGATCGCAGTGGGCGCGTGGCTCAATTTCATTCTGGTTCCGGTTTATATCGTGCTGTTTACGCTGTGGGTCTATCGCACGACCCGGGGGCTGGAGCGCTCGTTCGAGGCCATCACAGTGGCGGAATCCTATAAAAGCTCGGCGAAGGCGCATAATTTGCCGACCCTGATTATTCTTGAGGTGTGCGCGATCGGGTTCGTCGCGATCGGGGTGTGGATGATCGTGGAGGGGGAGCCGCTGTTTATGCCCGTGCTTTGCATCCTGTTGTTCGGCGCGGCGGCGCTGGCGATCGGGTATATGATTGTGCAGAAGGTCAGGGGTTAGGTTTTAGAATTTATAGTCATTCTGAGCGGAGCGAAGAATCTTTGTTTGCTTGCTCGCTCTCAGATCATTCGCGTTCGCTCAGGATGACGTTTAGAAAAAATCACGGCTTTGCTATTTTATATCTAACTTTAAAGTTTCCTTTTAGCTCATTCTTTTCTTTGCGCTTTTGGCACAGATCATGCAATGTGTTTTCGCAGCATGCATCCGTGGGGAGAGACGCTCATGTTCGGCGCGAAAAAAACAGCCCTCATCACCGGCATCGCCGGGCAGGATGGGGGATATCTTGCTGAGTTCCTCATTCGCAAAGGCTACAAGGTTCACGGGCTGGTCCGGTGGGACAGTTATATGGACCCCGCCGATGGGTTGAAGCGGCTTGAGGCGCTGGGCCTGACCGATGCCGCGCTGACGCTGCATCAGGGCGATGTGACCGACGCGCAGGCCGTGACCGCGCTGATCAAGGCGATCAAGCCCGACGAAATCTATAATCTCGCCGCGCTTTCGCACGTGGCGGTCAGTTTCAAGACCCCGGCGGTGACGATGGAGATCAACACCAAGGGGACGCTCGCGATCCTTGAGGCGATCCGGATTCTGGATATGGAAAAGACGGTGCGGATGTATCAGGCGTCGTCGTCGGAAATGTTCGGCAGCGCGCCCGCGCCGCAGGACGAGAACACGCCGTTCCAGCCGTGCAGCCCTTACGGCGTGGCGAAGCTGGCGGCGTACTGGCTTGTGAAGACGTACCGCGACGCTTATGGAATTCATGCCTCCAACGGTATTCTCTTCAACCATGAAAGCCCGGCGCGGGGCGAGGATTTCGTCACCCGCAAGATCACCAAGGCGGTGGCGGCCATCGAAGGCGGATCGCGCGAGGTTTTGACGCTTGGAAATCTTGAATCGATGCGCGACTGGGGCCATGCGCGGGATTATGTCGAGGGGATGTGGCTGATGCTTCGGCAGGAGAGGCCGGACGATTACGTTCTGGCGACGGGGCAGGCCCATTCGGTGCGGGAGTTCGTGGAGCGGGCCTTCGCGCAGATCGGGACAACCGTGGTCTGGAGCGGTTCGGGCGTCGAGGAAACGGGGCGGGATAAACGCACCGGGCGGTTGCTGGTTTCCATCGACCCGGCGCTGTTCCGGCCGAAGGAGGTTAATCATTTGCTCGGTAATGCGCGGAAGGCGCAGGATGCGCTGAACTGGCTGCCGAAATATTATTTCGACGATCTGGTGGCCGATATGGTCAATGCCGACCGGGCGCTGCTCTGGCGGGAGGCCGGGGGAGATTCCGTATGGAAAATGACTGGCTGAGCGTTCCCTTCACGCTGGCGGGCCAGCGCGTCTTTGTGGCGGGCGAGACCGGGATGGTCGGCTCGGCGCTGGTGCGAAGGCTGCAATCCGAAAACGTGCAAGTGATTTCCGCGCCAAGGGAGGCGTTGGACCTGCGCGATCAGGCGGCGGTTGGTGCTTGGATGGCGCGGAACAGGCCGGAGGTTGTCATCCTCTGCGCGGCGCGGGTCGGGGGTATTCTGGATAATGCCCTGCATCCGGCGCAATTCTTTTACGACAATATGACGATAACCGCGAACGTCATTCATGCGGCCTATCAGGCGGGTGTGGGTCGGTTGCTGTATCTCGGTTCCTCGTGCATCTATCCTAGGGATGCGACGCAGCCGATGGCGGAAGATTCCCTGCTCGGTGGAGCGCTGGAGCCGACGAACGAGGCGTATGCTTTGGCGAAAATCGCCGGGGTCAAGATGGCGGCCTATTACCGCGCCCAATATGGCTGCGATTTCATTTCCGCCATGCCGTGCAATCTCTATGGACCCGGCGACCGTTACGATGCCACACGTTCGCACGTTATTCCGGCACTGATCCTCAAGGCGCATGCGGCGAAGTTCGCGGGAGCGCCTCTGCGCGTGTGGGGGAGCGGGCAGGCGCTGCGGGAATTTCTTTACGTGGACGATCTGGCCGATGCGCTGGTGTTCCTGCTCAAGCATTATTCCGGCGCGGGGCCGGTGAATGTGGGGAGCGGGGTTGAAACCGCCATTTCCGAATTGGCCGAAAAGATAGCCGATTGCGTCGGATGCAAGGGGTGGGTTGAATTTGACACGACCAAGCCGGAGGGTGTACTTCGTAAAGTCATGGACTCTTCACGGATTTTTTCGGCGGGATGGTGGCCCGCGACTTCGCTCGATGACGGGTTGAAGCGGGCGTACGCAGATTATCTCGCGCGGGGGGCGCATGACCTCGCGGCCTGAGATCGTTCCCGTCATTCTTGCGGGCGGGCGGGGGCGGCGGCTCTGGCCGCTTACAAACGCCCAGCGGCCCAAGCCCTTTCTTTCCCTGCTTACGGGGTTGTCGTTTTTCCAGCGCACCGTTTTGCGTGCGCGTTGCTTCGCGCCGCCTGTGATTGTCTGTCACGAGGAATACCGGGCACTCGCCGAGCGCGATCTCACGCATATCAAGACTGAGCCGCGCACGATCATTGCGGAGCCCGCACACCGGAACACGGCGGCGGCCATCGCCATGGCGGCGTTTCATCTCAAGGGGCAGGGGCTTTTGATGCTGGTGCTGCCGAGCGATCATGTTTTGAAAAACGTGCGGGCGTTCGAGAAGGCGGTGATCGAGTCCATGGCCTATACGATCGAGCATATGGTGCTGCTGGGCGTGAAGCCGACGGAGCCGGAAACGTCTTACGGCTATATCGTCACCGATCCGACTGCGCCGGGAGCGTGCCGCCCTGTGCGCGCATTTGTTGAAAAGCCGGATGCCGCCCGGGCGCTGGCGCTTATGGAGGCGGGGAGCTGTCTGTGGAATACGGGGATGTTTTTGACGCGGCCCGGCATTTTTTTGCAGGCGCTGGAGCGGGCATCGCCGGAACTTTATCAATCGTGTTTTCGGGCTTATGAGGCGCGGGCTCAAAAAGACAAAATTCTTCAACTTGATGTGGCGCGTTATTCAGAAATAGAATCCATTTCGGTTGATTACGCGGTGATGGAAAAGGCTTCTTCGTCTTACGCGCGTGAAATGGACGTGGATTGGAGCGATGTGGGGACGTGGCGAAGATTGTTGAAGTGGCGGCGGTCTGAAATTAAGACAGAGTCTTAAAGGTCGCGGGCTATGTCGGGCGCATCGACGCTGATGTCGGTATCGATGACGCTTTTTTCCTCCAGCTCTTCCCGCACGTGGCCGCGCTTTTCCGCGAACCAGTAGAACACCTCCGAGCCGAGGGTCGCGAAGCTGAAGGTCAGGATGGGGGCGCTGCTCTCGACGCTCCAGTTGTTTTTGGCGAGGTCGGTGAGGGTCAGATAGGCGAGGCCGGAGACGGAGATCATTCCGGCGGCCAGATTGGTCCGCGTCTCTGCAAGGTTGGCGATCTGTTTGATGCCGGGCAGGTTCAGCACGGCGTTCTTGAATTTTTCGGTCGGGTTTTCCTTTTCGCGGACGAAGAAGGTGATCGCGCTGCCCATCAGGTCGCTCGCGCCCGCTGCGAGATAACCCATGGAGCTGTTGATATTTCCGCTCGTGAAGTCGGCGGCGGTCATAACGGCGCTTTGGAGCGTGTAGCCGATGGTCGAGGTTTCGTGGGGGTAGTCTTCGACGTTGGCGGCGTCCTTCCACTCGAATTCTTTATCCTGCGGATTGTGTTCGTCCCGGCCCCGGATCGGATCGCCGTAGCGCATCAGGATGGCGTCGGCGCTCAGAGCCGCGCCTGCCGCGATGATCAGGGCCGGGTTGCCCGAGCGCACGCCCTCATAGCTCAGCGCAACGCTGCTGACCGCCGAGAGGGCGCCGCTGATTTTGGTTTTGTTGGTGGTGCAGAAATCGCCTGCGGCTTTGCCGACATCGACGATCGCGACGCTGGCGGCATGGCTGATCTGAAGCATCGGATCGGGCGAGGGGGAGACGTATCGCTTGAAGAGATCGACGAGTCGGTAGATCAGCATAACGCGGCTCGTTCACTCAGCTTTTCAGGGTCTGAATGCCGATATTGGCCATCGCGCGGCTGCCGTCCGCCGTGAGGTGAAGGTTGTCGGTGCTGATCTGCGCGGCGGTGATCTGTGCGTCCGTCGCGGCGTAGCGGATGCCTGCGGCTTCGGCCTGTTGTCTATATTGTTCGTTCACGCGCTCCATCGTCGCTGTCCAGCGATCAACGAAGCCTTCCTGACGCCAAGCGGCACTGCCGCCCGTGTAGGCGCCCTTGGGGGCGTTGAGGCCGAGAATGACGGGTTCGGCGCCCTGTGCCTTCATCTGCTGCGCGACCTCGATCACGCGGCGGGCGTAGGCTTCGATCTGCGCGTCGGACTGGCCCATCAGGGAGGCGACATCGTTCGTGCCGAAATAAATCACGGCGACGGAGCCGGCGGGCACGTTCGTGACTGCCTGCGGCTTGATGGAGGTGAGGAAGCCCGCGCCGGGGGTGCCGAGATTTACGACGTTATTAAATGTGCCGGGCTGGAGGCTGGTCGCCATGCCGTGCGCGATGGAATCCCCCCAGAAAACGGCGGTGGTGTTGGGTGCTTGTATGGTCGCTCCCGTTACTGTGGTCGGCGTTTGCGCCGCGCCGCTCTGGAAGCGGAACGCATTCTGATCGGGCGATGTTTCGGGGTGTGCGGTGGTCGCGGGCAGGCTGGTTTGTGTGGCCGTGGCGGCAGCGGTCGGGGCGATGCCGCCGAACAGCAGGGTCATCAGGCCGTTGGTCCATTCCGTGTTGTTTCCAGCGAGCATCGTGTCGCCTTCGGGCTCGGGCGCCTCGGGCGTGTCGCCGTCATTGTCGGGGGATTCCTCGCCTTCCGGGGCTTCGCCGTCTTCGTTTTCGGAGGTTTCTTCAGCCTGCGCACCGTCTGACTGCATCAGCTTGTTCAGCCAATCCAGGATCATTTTCATAAAGCTTTGATCGTTGAAGCTTTGCCTGATCGTCACGCGTCTTCACCCCAAAAATAACCCGGCGCGGTTTTTTGATTCTGTCTTTCGCGCTCAGGGCCAGATTATCATGGCCGCCCCGGAATAAGCAAAGAGTATTGGGCATGGCGGGGGGAGTGGTGGAATTTATTCCTTTTTTAGTGCCTTATCTTTCAGCGCCGCCGCAATCTTGCCAAGCGCCGCCTCAAACCCATAGGGCGCGTTGGCGATAAAGAGGCCGCTGCCGTAGAGGGCTTTCCAGCCCGCGCCGGTTTCGGGGGGCGGGCCGAATTCCACCTCGAACACGCCGGATTTGGGAATGTTCAGAGCGGTCAGCGCCTTGACCATCGCTTCATGCGGGCGGGCGGGGAGCAGCGGGTACCAGAGCATCAGCACCGCTACGGGCCATTTCTTCATCAGCTTTTCCACGATACCGGGTAGGTCGGCGTATTCGGTTTTGATCTCATAGCTGGGGTCGATGAAGACAACCCCTCGGCGCGGCTGGGGCGGGGCGAGGGCCAGCACGGCCTTATAGCCGTCCTCACGTGTGATCCTGATGTTTGTTCCCATAATCTGCTGGCGCAGGTGGATGACCTCGCCGGGGTGGAGTTCCATCAGGTGGATTTTATCGTCAGGGCGGCAGAAAAACTGCGCGATGGCGGCAGAGCCGGGGTAGGTGTTTTTGCCGTGCGTCTTATGCGTTTGTTCGAGTACGCGCATGAAGGGGTGGGACGGCGGGAACCAGTTTTCCTTGAGCATCCGGTGGATCCCCTGCGCCGCCTCTCCGGTTTTCTGGGCCTCGGGCGCGTTCAGGTCGTAATAGCCCCGGCCCGCGTGCGTTTCAATGAAGGACAAGGGCTTTTCCTTCCCCGCCATCAATTCGAGCAGCGCGGCCAGCGCCGCGTGCTTATGAAGGTCGGGCAGGCAGCCCGCATGGTAGATGTGCTGGTAGGAGAGCATTGTCGTTTTCCGCGCCTTGTATTTTTGTACAATTTACGCACAGCTGTGC
>JAANMX010002712.1_pt1 | contig 16978 bp, 11 predicted proteins | sample 7279681 | NCBI WGS metagenome assembly JAANMX01 (sample SAMN14094542, study PRJNA606508) | bioreactor metagenome | isolation source: A lab-scale SPAN reactor treating ammonium-rich wastewater day 351 | place: Ireland: Galway | collected 2018-01-01
TTTTAGTTGAGTGCAAAAAATATTCTCCTGAAAATAAAGTAGATGTTGGAATAATAAGAGAAGTTGTAGGCGTTCAAACTTTTAAAAACCCCTCTAAGAGTATTATTGTTACAACTAGCAGATTCACAAAAGATGCTATCAAAGAAGCTTCTCAAATGAAAGATAAATTAGATTTAAAAGACTATGACAATTTAAAAGAATGGTTAAGTAAATATTAAAGAAAACTGTAGCTAATAATTGACTGCCCCCGCTCTCGGAAGTCTCAGACTTTGTGGCCTTTTTTTACATCAGATAACCGGATTTACTGTATACACAATATTGGAGACGTCTAAAAATTCGGCACTTTTACAGACAAGCTTATGATCATGAAAAACAGCGAGATTATATCCTCCTATATGCATAGAACTGTCGTATTCAATGGCATCAAATCCCAAAAACTTAATGTACTCGCATAAATACTGGGTTGGGAGGTAGTCAAACGGTGCATCCTGTTTGCGGATGGGTTTAGAAAGTTCATTCTGAAGCCGTATTAAAAACGGGCGGATACTGATAAATTCACCCAGTTCAAAACCTTTCTCCTGAATTTCAAAGGGACCTATACTATCTACCTGACGCAGTGAGATGACCTGTGAAGGCTCCAATAAGTAAAATTGACCTACTGTCAGCTGGTCATAGAGTTAAGATCGTGTTTCATAAACGGTTGTCATTTCGCTTTCTGAAACATATAAATATGGAATCCCCAGCGGGTTAGCACGCCCAGAAGTTGCATTTTGTTTTGGTGGTTTACCTAATTGCTCAATGTCCAATTTTTTTTCACTTAGACGTGCTCTGTAAAAAATTTGACCGATAGGATAGGTTTTGGCTAATCGTACCAAATAAGATCCGATGGTCTCTATATCAATTTTACTTTCAATAAAAAAGCGGTTATTCTCTTTGATTTCCAAAGCAAAGTCTTCCCACTGCAACTCCAGTTCCTGCCGGTTTTTTTCGTCAATTTCATTAATAAAATCAACAGGACCTTCAAACAAGTCTTTCGAATAACCATCATAGCTCCGCCCAGTGGTGTTGATTAGCTGCTTAACAGTTTTTTCGCTAAGTTTGGCATTAAAAAGTCCGGGCCAATAATCAACAATATGTTGATGCAGTAGTATTGAGGACTGTGATGAGGGTACGTAAAGCTCAAAAATTTGCGTGAAGTATTGGATCAAACTCTCGCAATCGAGAACTTTGATCTGTTTGCTCTCGCAAAAATCACAATCGCCAAGGATATTGTTAGTCGTAATGATCTTTTTTATTTGAACATCATTGAAACAATGTACACAGCAATTCATCTCAATTAGATTAAAGACTGGATAAGCTCTATATGATTCATAATACTCAGTTTTTTGACAATGCCTAAACCTTGATAAGCCTGGCTGTGATGTAGCTCCTTGAATTTACGGACGGCTAAGGTGTCAATTCCATTTCGATCTGTAAATTTTACCAATTTGTCCAAAGCCTCAAAAAACTTCCGGGCAGGATCTTCCGGACCATCATTGTTATCTGATACAAAATGTGCAATTTGGATATCTTCGCTACCATTGTCTTTGAAGGTTAAATGTATCGCAACAGCGTACGCTGCACCACCCCCTTCGGAATAATCTTTTCCAATAGTCAAGTAGTCAGCAAAAGCAATGCAGGATTCCTGTTGATAGTAGTTGTAATCGGAAGAAAATACCTCAAATGGAATTCCTATATATTCTGTATTTCGAGGAAGTTTGTTAAAATAATCATTGAGCATGCATACATTAGAACCTAATTTGCGTCGCATGGCAAAAAGATGTGCGGTTTGAATACTGTGGTAAAGGCAATTAGAAGCAGATGAGTAGGCAGCCAATCCATCAACGTTATTTAATTTATTCAGATGAATAAATGAGTACCCGCTACTGCCGTAATTTTGTCTTTCAATAATTTTTTTAGCCTCTTCGAAATCTCTGTCATTAGAAATAATAAAGGAGGGTATAACAAAAGAATTACCCCCCGCAACCATGCTGCCAATAAATTGATCCAAGCTGGTATAATTTGTTCTAAAATCTCCCACTGCAGGATTGATAACTACCTGACACCTTACTTGATTTCTTTGTAAAACCTCTAAAGCTGTTTTTAGAGACGCGATGTTGCTTTTAACAGGTTCAATAATAGGAATTATTTTGCCTGCATCAAGTATTGGTGATAACTCACGAATCGCGAGAAGTTCGAACTGCTTCCCCCTAAGGTATGGAAAATACATATTACAAGTTTTAAATCTTCTTAATCAGGTTATTATGCAGTGTAAGATAAGATTTTTTGCTGATATTTTGACTGTAATATGAATAATTTAAATAATTTGGAAAATCCCCTTCCAATATATTGCTGTTTTTCTCAGGTGAAATCCTTTGTTTCAAAATTTTATGATATGCCCGCTGTACTTCTTTAGGAGTAAATTCCAGCAGTATTTTGAGGCACTCTGTATATAAGAAAACAGGTGTTGCGTCTGGAACAAAGCCCACCAGAGATTTTACAAGTTTTAAATATTCAGGCTTCCGCAGTGAAGCCATCATGCTTGGAATATCAAGATACCGGTCTTCAACTTCAGCTTTTCTGTATTCCTCCAACTTGTAATCTTCGGTGAAAATGATGAAACCCACTTTGTCGTCTACCTGTTTGGTATATTTTAAATATTGAGATTGATGTGCCACCAAGTATACTTCAGAAAAAGCCTTGTAATAATCTGAGATTTGAGAACTGAACCTTTCCAGGTTATCCAATTCAGTTTTTATTTCAAATATTTTATTTGTGCCATTTATTAAAGCTACGTCCGCTATAGATTCATTAATTCTAAACTCGTCTAGAATTATGGTATCATCCAGGGAATATTCCTTTAAAATAAAATCATTAAGCAATTTTGATTTATAAAGGTACTCATGACGATAATTGCTTTGAAGAATATCATAAGCATGCATGAGTAAATCATTTAAAGTTGAATTTGATTTTTCCAACTTATCCCATTCACTATATTTTTTTAATTGACGGATATATGCAGACTGATTGGTATTAGAAGCTAATTTCTTGAAGGCCGCATGATTAATCAATCTTGCGATTCCCCTAAGATTTGATATGTTATAATTTATCCTTTGCACCGTTCAAAATTACAAAAAATAATTTTTGAGTATGTACTGCTCCCGCTTCAAAGTATCTTAATAGAGAGCTTTATTGTGTGCCAGTACTTTTTTAAATATAAACTATGTGTCTGGAAAATAATTCTTCATACATTAAGCTTCGGAGAGCGTGGACTGACCAATCAATTATCAGAATACTTTGTCTGTATTTATCAGTTACCGTTTCTGGTTGACCGATCAATATTTGGATAGAGCTTCGGTGACACCGCAAAAAACACAAAACCAATACGTTAGTTTGTGTTTTTAGTTTTAATTCATTATTTTTGCACGACCATGATGAATGCAGCATACATAAAATTTAATGAGACCCAACTGGAAAAAATTGGGCAAACCGTTGTGTATCTGAGTAAACATATACCACAGCTTTCAAAAACCAAATTGCTGAAGCTGTTATATATTCTGGACGAAATTTCCATCAAGCGAAGTGGAATTCCTTTTCTTAATCTTAAATATAAAGTGTGGAAATTTGGTCCCGTATCTGAAGAACTTTTCATTGATCTGTCGAGCGAACCTAAACTGTTAGGGCGTTATATTGAGAAAAACAGTGAAGACGGTGTTAATTATGTGGTACCTACTGTAGATTTCAATGATGATGAATTTTCGGATAATGAAATTGAACTGATGGATTTAGTTATTAATAAATTTGGGACCCAAACGGGTAAAGATTTAGTATCCTACACCCACAGAACAAATTCGCCATGGTATAATACTGCGAAGGAGCATGATGTTCTGGAACTTCTGGAGCATGAAATTATTAACAATACTGAATATCTGATTGATATGGGTCAGCTTATTTCTCATGATGAGAGGAAAACAGCAATTTATTCAGCGTTTATTGAGGCCAATTAAGAATGTTTCCGGCAGGACATATTGTTTATTTTGATCCATTTTATTTTAAGAACGGCAATACTGCTAAGCCAAAATATTTTGTAGTTTTAAAAACCGACGGGAATAAAAGTCTCATTGCCTCATTACCTACAAGAACTGATGCCATCCCTGCCGCCGAGGCAATGGTCAATGGATGCATAGAATTACCCGGCATCAACTTAAACTGTTTTGTGATTTCAAGTGATCAGATCATTACCGAATGTGGTAAACGTTTTACATTCACTACGTATTTATATGGGCATCAGATCGATGATTATGACATCGATAAAATGAAAGAAATATATCCTAATGAAGGCAGTGATTATGTGGTGTTCGGTAAGATGAAATCTGAACTTTTCAAAAATCTTATTGACTGTTTTAAAACTTCATTATCTGTGAAGAGAAAATATAAAAAACTTTTATAATCAATTTTCCGGTCGGCGAAGTCCTCAGGTTATACCAAATATTACGAAGAAATGAACATCCGGTTTTTGCGTGGCTCATTTTTGTCAGTATTGCTATTTAAATTTAACATCAGCTACCAATTGTTGCGGGCCGGGTTGTATTATATGCTTTATTTTGGCGACCTCCTTATTGTAAAGCTCGTGACATTCGTCAAGACGGACTTCAGTTCTGTGTAAATCTTTTTTAAGCTGTTTCACCCACACCACTAAAAGCACTATTAATATGTAAGCAATAGCGTTGTAGATTTTCAGGGTGTTTATATTGTTGTTTTTTCAAATATATAAAGACATTTAATTCGCTGTCATCTGTTCTTCGAAATCTCACGGTTTCGGAGTTTTGTTTTGGGACGGTATTTTTAAGAAGGAATTCGCTGACTAACGTGCGTTAGGTTTTTTTATGCTTTTACGGGAAGATGTAGGTCTGTTTTTAAGTTGTTGGGGAGGAGTAGCAGGAGTGGGTTTGGGTGGATGAAGATCCTGAAGGAACCTGTGATCCGCGATTTGTGGATTACTGGCGGGTGTTAACCACCCTAATCTTTCATCGCAGATGAAAGGCCACCCCTCCAGAGGAGGGGAAGACGCGGTTTTATTTTGGAGATTAGGATTAGTTGGCCGAGTTGCTTTGTCATTCGGCTTTGCTTCATTCCCCGCAATGGCAGGTTAAGATTTTGCACCGTTACGGCTTCGCCGCCTTGAGACTCCTCTGGAGTGACAAGGTTGGGTGATGAGTGTGTGATGCTGGGTGTTGGGTGCTGGTGGCTGGATGTTGGTTGCTGGGTGTGGGAATCGGGATGATGGGTGACCTTTGCTTTGTAAAAAGAGACCGGCAATACCGAGATCAGTATTGGTAAAATTCCTCCGCTGAAAGTAAAAACCTGCCCGGTCAAATGAGGGCAGGTTTTTTTTCAGCACAATGCGCAGGCGTTCATTGGGGTTAATCTTTGATACAACGCACTGCGAAGCCATATGCACGTTCCGCATAGTAGCCACTGTCTATTCCCCAGGAATTTAAAGCGATGTATTTGGAGTAGGATACGGATGTAGAGGCGGTCCAGTAGACGCCAAAATCATTATAATTATATATGCTGCCATTATAGTACTCCCGGTATCCGTTCATTACGAGCTTAAGAGGGGAGGCGAAAGCACCTGATGCATTTGGGGGATTGAAGGTGCTTATTTCCGCTGACCACTCGGCATCAGTAGGAAGGCGGAAGCCTGCCGGACAGGGGTTGTTGATGCCTGTGACCCCCTGCCACAAATTATTATTTGGAGGATTTCGCCAATCGCTTGCTGAAGCGATGATAAAGCTGCTGTGGGCCGGAGTATCGGTATTGCTCTGCTGCGTGGTTGTGGTTGCGTTTCTTAGCTGGTGTCCGTCTGAGCGCCGTCCCCACTGGTAAACATCACCATACGCGGCAGTATCATTAAGGCTTGTGGCCACCCGTGTTGCCCCGAGGTTTCTGTCCATCCAGATTCTTCCTGTGGATGAGGTGACGGTAGGCACTGTTACGGTGGAAGCCTTCCAGAATGTCCAGCTGTTTCCATTGTATACCGCCAGTCTTTTCGCTCCCGCTGTGTTAATATAGACCATCATTCCGGGCGCCGGGTCGGGCACTTCATCGGTGTTCTGGACCGTAGGAAGCACCATTGCTTTTGTTTTTGACTCCAGAATTAAAACGCCGTCCGCCGATGATTCTGAGGCGCCCAGAATGGTTCTTGCTGCGCTCTTTTCCGTAACGGCAGTGGGCTGTACTGCCAGTTCTGAGCTCAGGTCGGCTCTGTCGCCGCTGCTGAGGTCGATCCAGGCTGTACCGTTGTAGTACACTACTTTTGCCTGTGTTGGATTTACCGCATCTACCCCCAATGTTCCGGGCGAAAGCGCCGTGGAGGCGGGGAGTGTTCTGAGGTAGGGTAGAATTATTCCTTTATTCTGTCCAGCCGCAAATTCCAACAGGACGGAGGTTTTCTGTCCTGCGGGAACTGTACCGGCCGCATTACCCATGATGATCTGCGAGCTTACGGTGTAGCTCAGGGTAAGGAGAAAGAATAATAAGATTTGTTTTATCATTTTGTTTTATTTTTTTTTGATTGGGTATTAAAATCTGCGGCATGGTGTGGTCCGGAACGTGCAATTCCTTAAGGACAGGCGGGTTTGGAAAAACATTTCCATGCGCCATCGGAATATATTTTAAGACACTGCTGCGTGGTGTCGTGAACCATCATTCCCTCCTGAGGGTTAGCAATCAGTGGGGCTACCGGAGGAGTTGTCTGCCCTTCGATTTCGATTGTGGACATTCTGGTGATGACGAAACCTTTTGAATTTGATTCCAGCGCCAGGTGCCCTGATTTGCGCACCATAGGCCAGTTTGCCGGGTCTCCTGCTCCGGCTCGCTGAAGGGTTGAAATTCCGAGTCTGGTTTCCTGACCCGTTCCATTCTTCAAGGCCGGGTTAAAGCAAATGCAGGGGGTTACATTAAGACCGTAAAGTGATCCTGTAAGGTACAGTGTTCCCCCCGGCGCCTGCGAAACGGTAACTGTATTAGAGGAAGTCTGGTTCCAGGTAACGGTGTTAAAACTGTTGCCTGCTGTGGGCACTAGGGGAAAGAGCGGCCCTCCGGAAACTTTACTTCCATACAGTGAAATATAACCGGTAGGACTTATGATGACTCTGATCAGTGGCTGGTTAACAGTGCCTGTCATCGCGCTTATGGCCGGGGTATGTGTTCCGTATCCTGACCCGTCGGCAAACTCTACCGTCCGCAACGCCAGCTGAAACTGCAGTTCCTGTGTCGCAATAGCGATTCCGTTTACTTTTGCATTAAATGAAGAGGACAGGGTATAAATATCGATGTAGGCGCCATATGTAGATGACGCTACCGTATAGGTTGCCGGGATTCCACCAGAGACATTTACCGGAGTTGGCGCTGCAGGTCTGGTACATATTTCTCCTACTGCATAATAGACGTTGAGTGTTCTGATGTTATTGCATATTCCTCCCAACCCGTTATTGGCACACTCAAAAGCGGGATCGGTAGGTGGAACTGCGGGATCCGAATTGGTAGCGTCGGGATCTGTAACATCGTTCGGGCGCAATATTGCGGCCACGAAGTTTTGGTTTCCGGCGGACAGATTATTTCCGGTTTTAAGGGTAAATGTGTAGGTTATTTCGCATCCGTTGGCCAGGTTAAGGGCAGATCCGTAGGTCTCAGTAGCCGGATTAAACGCAACAGCAACGTTTTCGCTTCCGCATCCATTGGCAGTGAACGACAGGCCCTGTGGTGTAAACCCTGCAGGTAATTTAAAAGAAAAAGGTGCGGCCGTAACATTATCCGGTCCGTCGTTTTTCACCTTAACTGTTAAAGTAAGTAATTCGTCCGGTGAAATAATATTTTTATCGGCTGTGATGCTGCTTATCCTGAGATCAGCAATTTTCACTGCAATCACTGAGTTAATGGTTGCAATCTCCCCTTTAATAAAGGTCCATGTATCGATGGATTTATTGTCTCCAAACAGACCTGAAGTTCCGGTTCCCCCTACACCCCAAAGGTGTCCGTTTGTATTGCTTGAAACACCGATACTGTTGGCTGGTGGCAAATGGCTGTTATTTACTGGATTGGGCTTACTGCCGTTATTGCTTGTAAAGGTGATGGCGGAATCATTCCAATAGACTGTATCGGTAATTACCGAAGCCAAATTGGTATAATCAAGAAGTTCTATAATGGTACCGAAGCGGTTGTACTCCATATCGAAGAAAGGAAAATGTACCTCAGCTCCCTGGAGCTGCACGGAAATTCTGGCATTTACATTTCCTGCGGGCAGGGGATTTCCCGACCCATCTTTTCCATCCCACAGGATACTGTTGGGTCCGGCTGGCGCGGAACCTCTAAGAATCCTTGTTGTAAAGGCAGCGGGAACGGTATTGCTCTCGATGAGTATGGTGTAGTTTCCCTGTGTTTCGGCGTTGAACTGTATATAACCTCCCTTATTGCTCACATAGCTGTTGGTTCCTTCTACGCCTACCACCCGCACTCCATTTACTCTGGCAGGGACTACCGTGGTTTTTAACCAGGTGCTTCCCCCGGGTACTGCGCCCGATGCATTTAGGGGGAGATCCGGGGAAGGGAGGACATAAAATATTTTATGAGTAATCTGGGTTGGAGTATCCGGTGACTGCGGACTATGGATTCTGTTGCCCAAAGCGGTTGTGGTATCGACGCTGTTATAGAGCGGGTGTTGGGTTGCCGTATCAAGAAATCCATTATTATTGACCAAAAATGTAAAATAAAGACCGTTATTTCCATTATTATTAACCCGATACGTATATCCATCTTTTGTCCGTATATAAAACATGCCGTTAAAACCGGTTGTGTTGGGATTAGATGTTCCATTGGTCAGGTTAAGTACGTTGGTGTATACCCTGCCGGAAATGAATGAAGTATTGGCCGTATTGATTACCGAAATGTCCCAGGCCATTATTCCGGCGTTGGATTGCTGAGTCCAGTTCGCATTTGCATTTACCGATGTGCCCGGGTCGCCAGTGCCTCTGGCCAAAAATTCGACCCTGTAGATCCCGGATTTCCCGGTGGGAACTTTATAATACAGTGGGGTATAACGCCCCGCCACACTGCCTCCCACGAGCTGTGGACCCGCCAGTTCTGCCGCCCGTGTTGATATGAGCCCGTTTGCCGTTTTATTCTCGAATAAAAGATTTCCCGCGGTATCGTATAATCTGATTCCAGAATTCGCACCGCTATCCTGTGCACTTGAAGCCAGGGTAATTGTTTCTTCGGCATTTGCATAGACATAGTGGGTGCCGAGATTGGCAAATGGCCAGTTGGTGTTCACTGTAAGACTGCTGCGTAAGTATGCCCGGGTCCCTGTCTTTCCGGATGGATATAAATCTTTGGAACCCTCTGCAAAAAGGGTGTTTGAGTTCAGCATCATCACCGTAAGGAGTATGATCCTCAAAAGGAGGGGTGGTTGGTAAGTGTGGAAATTTTTAATCATTTATAGCATTTATTTATAATCATTTAATAATGTAAAGCAAGACGGACGGAAGTTGGCCGCAGGTCCGGGACGCCATCAAAAACTTCAGGCGCCCGTCGGTGAAAATATCTTAATATGCCGTTTCCGCAGACGTTGACTGTGGCGGGCAGAAAAAATACCTGAGCAAAATACGGATATCTGTACCTCCGACCGACGGCAGATCTGCATAACCTGTCAGGAATGAGCGGCTTAACGGTGCACTGCGTCCCGGGAAAAATCCTGTGATGGGTGCCAACAAGCCGCTGTAAAAGAAATTTTAAAATGTGGTGGAGTTTTGCAGAGTATGTATTATTCTCCCGGACTGTTTTATTGCAGCGTTTTGGACATGCCGCATGGTGGTATTTAAATAACGTTTTTGCGTGGGACCGGGATCGCTGGCGACTTAAAAGAAAATCTACAATAATAAAAATGGCATACCCCAGTACTCCCCTTTGTTTAAAGCAGCGTATATTTTGAGCATATAAGAGTGGGTAAGTAAATATTCTGATCAATAAATAGTATTTAAACCTATGCAAATATAAAATATTTATCTGAAAGTTGATGCGTACGGGCCATGGAATCAACTGTTTCCAGAACATAAAAAAGAGAGAATGTGAAAACCGACCTATAATATAGGATGTGATATCAAGAAGTCCGTTTGCGAATTACTTTAAAACAGTCCGTTTATTAAACTCCGGCACCGGTCCGTTTTAACGGCATTCAGTAAGGGAAAGTCTTTTTAATCCCGCAGGGCTGGAGGTTTTTAACTTTATTTTTTTATCTTTGTGAGGAATTTTAGTAGCAATTATTTAAAAGCTCTTTCCGGATGGTCATCATACGTGAAGGGCTTTTTTTTGTGACTGCACGGATCCGGGGACCTCGGTGTCTGAGTTAAACGGCGGGTGCTAATTCGGCTGTCTTTTTCTTTTTCCCGCTCCTGCATCCACGTCTGCGGGCTTTTTTACCATTTGTTTTACAGAATCCTTTATGACGATAATCTCTGCGTTTGAGATGAACTGGGGATTGGTGATAAAAGCATTTCCGGTTACAAATATCTTTCCTTTCGGTATCGTTTGAGTGCTGTCGTTCAGGGTTCCAGATGGGGTACTGGCTGCTGCTGTGCGATCCCGGGTGCTCTGTGCCGAAAGTGCTGAAACGGAGAAAATGAGTAGGAGGGTAAGAAGAGACTTGGAGGAAGATGTAAAAATATAGCGTTCTGTCATGGGGCGGTTCATTAAGCGCATTAAAGATTGGCAATTCAAATATATGATATTTTTCTTCCAGAATTTTAATAAGTTCCAATTATGTATATAAGTTCGATTTTTTATTTCAATTATGGATGTTTAAAATGTAATAATTTACAGATATATCTGGTGATATGTTAATTCGGTCCTATTTTTGAGTGATATTGGATTATATCCTATTAATGCCATTTTCAGGTTTTTTAACTTTGGTATGCGGAGTTTTGGCGTTAATTATTATTTGGTATACACGATGTCTGTTTTCGGGAAAAACTGTTATAGACAGTATCAGTTAAGGATTATTTTTTTGTTTTGCTAAATGGTACTATATTTGCCTTCTTTTTTACGAATAATACAATTGTAAAATATAATACCAAATATACACAAAAAATGACTAAAAAACTATTATTTACGTTATTCTGTTTTCTTTCTTTAAGTCTTTATTCCCAAAACATGCTGGTGAAGTATTTCCAGTCAGATTTTAGTCCGGCCATTTCCGGCAGTCATTTTACAGCTTCGCCCCTTCAGCGGCAGCCGGGGGGTGACCTGCAGAATATACAATGGGGTGCCGATAATGTCTTCTACAGTGCGGGTGGCTGGCCATCCGGAACCTCACCGGATGCCGGCCGCTATATTGAGTTCAGCGTCGCACCCGACGCGGGCTATAAGCTCACTATGTCTGCATTCAGTTTTGATGCCAGAATGCAGGGTGGCAGCGCGTCGATGACGGTAAGATATTCTACAGACGCCACTTTTGCGAACTATAAAACGCTGCAGGCTGCTGTTCCTGTGTCGGCTGCTTATACTCGTTTCCAGCTTGCTTTCCCCGGCGGCACTCAGGTTTATTCCGGTCAGCGGCTGTTTTTAAGAATTTATGTGTACGGGACTTATAACAATTTTCATCTCAAGCATAACCTGAGCGGCACCGAGGGACCTTCGCTTACCGGGACTGTTGCACTGGAACAGCCTGTGAAACCTACGGCGATGGATGACCGTGCGGGAACTTTAAAGAACACCCCCGTTGAGGTTGATGTACTGTCTAATGATGACTATCTGTATTACGGACCTTTATCGGCAGTTACGGTTGTACAGCAGCCAAAAAACGGTACGGTAAAGGTAAGTGGCAGTACCGGGCAGGTAATATATACTCCAAATCCGGGTTACACCGGTTCCGACAGTTTCTATTATATCCTAAGCAATGGAGCCGGGAGCTCCGGACGGGCCAGAGTCTCTATGCAGGTGGTAGATGGTGCGGGTCAAGGACTGGTACAGTGGAACAGGGCGGACTATAATGCGGTAAATTCTGTACAGGGAATTACAGGCGCTCCATTGACTCCTGCCGGAATCCAGCTTTCCTTAACCAATAATGCCTCTTCCTCCAACGGCCCCGCCTTTACTCTTTCCGGACTGCCGAACAGTCAGGAGTTCAACGGTATGGCTGATCCCGCTAAGTATCTTCAGCTGGCGGTGAGTACCGACAGTGAATCTCACGCGTATCTGAAATCTTTCAAACTGTCTTACCGCGGAGGGGGGACCGGAAATGTAAGTGTGAAATACTCGAAAAAGGCCGATTTTTCTGATCAGGTCTTTACCTTAATTGAGAATGAAGCCTATACTGACAAGTGGGTGAACAAAGATTTGGTTTTTCCGGCCGGAACCCTGCTTTTTCCCAATGAAACCCTTTATATCAGAATTTACGCCTATAATACCTATAACAAATTCTTCATTGATTATAAAACCGGAACCTCGATGGGACCAAGAGTGGAGGGGTTCAAGTCTCTCATTTACACCGATGGCTGTGCTGCCACCGTAACCTGGAACGGCAGCGCATGGAACGGGGGACTTCCGTCCATTCATACCAAAGCGGTCATTGCCGGAAACTATGATACCGGCATTCATGGTCCCTTTGAAGCGTGTACGCTTTCGGTAACAGACAACGCAGCGCTTACGGTGGCAGGGGAAACCACGGTATCGGTGGCCAATGAAATTTCTGTAGCAGAAGGTTCACTACTGACGGTAAAAAATGAAGCCAATCTTATACAGGTGAACGATGATGCGTTGAATACCGGGAATATCACAGTAGAACGGAAAGGAAACCTCAAACGTCTCGATTATATCTACTGGGCAAGTCCTGTGAAAGGCCAGCAGCTGAAAAAGTTTTCGCCCGGTACGCTCGACAACCGTTTTTATACCTATAACGAGGCCAACGATTTCTTTGAGGTTATTGATCCCAAAACGAATATTTTCGGCAACAGCGCTGCGGGATATGAAAGTGCGGCGAAAGGCTATGCGATCCGGGCCAGTAATCTGTATCCTGCAGGCACTAACAGTTCCCCAGCACCAAATCAGATTTTCAACGGAGTATTCACCGGAGTTCCCAATAACGGCGTTATTCAGTTTCCGTTAAAATATAAAAGCCAAACCGGCATTTCTACTGGTAACGGCTATAATCTGATCGGAAATCCTTATCCCTCCAACATCAATTTCGACCAGCTTGTAAAGGATAATGAATCGCTCATCGAAGGAACCGCTTATTTCTGGACGAATGTGAATCCGAACCCGGCCATGCAAGGCTCTAATTATCCTCAGGGTGGAGTTTTAAACAATTATGCGGTCTTAGGTCTGTCAGGGTCGATTCCTGCCACGTTCGGGCGTTCGGATGCGAAGCCGAAGTATCCTTCAAAAATTATTGAAGTGGGACAGGGTTTTATTATCCGGGCAAAAAAACAGGGTAATCTGGTATTTAATAATTCTTACCGTACCTCAGAAACCGACGGGGTTTTCTTCAGTAAAGGAAGCATCGCCGAAAAAACAGAAAATATTGACCGTTACTGGCTTGAACTTACTACCCCAATGGAGGTGGTGACCACTGCACTTGTAGCCTATATTGATGGCGCTACGAATGCCCTGGAGGAAGGCTATGATGCACGGGTACTGAGTTTAGGGTCGGACGCGCTCTTTTCCAAAGCCGGTGATGAATACCTCGGCATTCAGGGAAGAAACTATCCGCTGAATGTCTCAGACAGGGTGCACCTGGGAACCAGTCATTACCAAGCCGGGCTTCATACGATAAGCATCAGTAAAAGGGAAGGAATCTTTGCGAACGGTCAGCCGGTTTATCTGAAAGACCGCGAAACCGGCACTGTGACCGACCTGAATAAGAATCCATATCCATTTTTTGCGGCGGCAGGCTTAAGTACTGACCGGTTTGAGATCATGTATGAGACTGAAGGGGTGCTGGGAGCGGACGAAGTATCTGGTGAAGATCCTGTAATTTACCGCGCCGGTGCTGACTATGTGATCAAATCCAAGTCGGAAAAAATTACTGCTCTTGAAGTTATTGACAGCGCAGGGCGTGTGGTCTACCGGGTGACCCCCAACAGCACCACGGCAGTAATCAGTACCGCCAATCTGCAGAAAGGGTTCTATGTGGTGCAGATTACCCAGCCGCACGGGACCGTGCGTAAGAAAATCGTTTTCTAGCACTTTCCTGACTTACTATAAAAACCCCAAACTTGTAAAGTTTGGGGTATTTTTATGCCGTAACACGCCTGCTGGAGTATACGGACAGATTTTTATGCGGTTAAGCTCCATAAAAAACGGAGAGATTCTGCTCTTTTAAAGTTAGCCGTTCCGATGAATCACAGCAATTTGGTATTTTTCGACGGCTGTTGATTTAAAACCGTATTAAGTTTCTTGCCTGAACATGAATTTATGTCAGGTTGTAACTAACTGATTTTCAATCCCGTCAACTGTATTTTATTATGCGAAACATTGTTTTTGGTTTAAATTTTTAACCCGTAACGTAAAAAAGGGTGTTTTCACGGTATTTTGAAAAAGCTTATTCATTTATATTTGAAGCGCGATTGATTTACAGGCTGTAACAATTCGCGAACCCCAGTGCTGAAGGGTTAAACCGGCACAAACACAAAAACACGAATGATGAAAACACACTTACCTCTTCTAAGAAGCAGAAGTCTTCTGCTATGGTTTGAACTGAACCGCAATCTTTCAGAAAATTTTGCTGCCCCGGTCTTCGCCGGATATTAAGTGATTTTACCTTATCATGCTTTCAGGCGTGTGGTATTATCATTGCTGTTCAGTCGGTTTCACCGTCATTGAATGCGTTCGATGTTCCTGATCCTTTCCGGCAGTTCTTAATTCACTTCGTTTCTACGGCATGGTATCTAACTGTACTAATACTATTACCATGATAAAAATTGACTTTTTGAGAAGAGCAGGTGCTTTGATTTTTCTGCTGTTCCTTCCATTCCTTGCTTTTGGCGCTGTTACGATTACGCCTGCAAATGCCACTGTAAACACCTGCCAACTGCCGACGGATTATTTCTCTTTAGGGGATATTATCATAACGGAAGGGACAGTGTCGGATTTTAGTATGCCTACTCAAAATGGCAATTTCACCTTAGTCCTGAATGCACCTGCTAATTTTCAGTTCAATGCAGGAGTAGGAATTATTGTTCCTCTGGGGACCGGAGATATTACTACCGCTAGTATAAATGTCACCGCTACAGCAATAACGATCACTTACAGGAGTAACCAAGGGAATCGGGCAAATGCTATTGACAGGCTGACCATATCCAATCTACAAATCAGAGGACTCACTGCCACGGCAACGGGAAATATTACAAGGCCAGCCTCCTTAGGCGGAACCGGTGTTATAGCCGGGATTACATTCGCCAGCAATTTCGGATCTTTGAGTTCTGCCAATACTCCTACATCTATGACCGGCAATCCCTTAAATACAACTGTCAATGCCGGAGCAAATGCTGCATTTACGGTTAGTGCAAACAATGGGCCTACAGCGTATGTGTGGCAGGTGAGTACCGATGCCGGGGCTACATGGTCAACGGTAACTGATGGCGGCGTATACAGCAATGCCACCACTGCCACGCTGAATATTACAGGGGTAAACATAGGGATGAACGGTTACCGATACCGGGCGGCCGCAAGCAATGCCTGTGGAACTTCTGCTTACTCTGCCTCAGCATTACTGACCGTTAATCTGGTGTACTGTTCCTCAACAGGGGGTACTTTCGCGGACGGAATCACCGGCGTAAATTTTAATACCATTAATAATTTAAATACAAGTGTCAATACTGCCTATCAGTCCTATATCGCATTGAGTACCACGGTTTTAAAAGGGTTCTCCTATCCTCTGAATGTATATGTTAATACAGGAGGGAATTATACCAATTACCAATCGGCCTATATCGACTGGAACGGAAACGGAAACTTTACCGATGTGGGGGAATATTACAATTTAGGAAGTGCAACGAATGTTGCCAATGGGCTAAGCAGTTTGTGTCCGGTTTCCATTACAGTGCCCACAGGCGCGGTCAGCGGCAACGTGAGAATGCGGATACAGTCACGGTTTAACCAAATCACATCAGGACCCTGTATGACGGGATTTGACGGGGAGGTGGAAGATTACACTATAATAATCGCTCAAGCTGTACCATGCAATGGTCCCACAGGACAACCGACCTCATTGGTTTTAACTCCGAACGGGACTACTATCAACGGTAGTTTTACTGCTGCATCACCGGCGCCCAACAGTTATCTTGTGGTTGCCAATACTACCGGTATCGCGCCTGCCCCAATGGACGGGACGGCGTATGCCATTGGTTCCACCGCGCTGGGTGGAAGCAATATTGTGATTGATACCGATGCTGATACTACTTTTTCAGCTGTGGGATTAACTCCTTTAACGACCTATTATTTTTTCGTCTATTCGATGAATAACTACTGTACTGGCGGACCTCTGTATTTAAATATTTCGCCACTGACTGGGAGTGGTACCACTACCTACTGCAGTCCTGTGATTCAAAACCCTAATGGCTTATACATTAACAGTGTCGCTTTCATCGGAACGATGGCGGATCCGCCTGTGAATAATTCCGGAGCTGGAACGGACGGAGCAGGATACTCGAATTATACCGGTCTAAGTACCAGTGCGCAACAGGCACAGGGAGAGGGAGTAAATGTGACTGCGTCTGCTACCGGCAATAATTTTTCCAGAGGAACATGGAAAGCATGGGTAGACTGGAACGGCGACGGCAATTTCAACGATACCGACGAGCTTGTTTACAATCTGGAAGATTATGTAAGTGCTACCGCAAATTTTGGGTTTGAAATACCGGCGACACAAACTCCGGGAAATTAC